>Ga0310345_10000111_pt1:0-170000 | contig 171244 bp, 144 predicted proteins | sample HC15DNA20500_MG_FD_204667 | JGI IMG/M metagenome (GOLD analysis project Ga0310345, IMG submission 204667) | Marine microbial communities from station ALOHA, North Pacific Subtropical Gyre - HC15-DNA-20-500_MG | ecosystem: Environmental > Aquatic > Marine > Oceanic | place: Pacific... | reverse complement strand
TGTTCGTCCGGCTACGGGGGCGGCTATCGTCCTTCTTATTACCGTATCAGCAGTCCAAGCTGTGAGGTTCGCCGACCCGTCAGCTGCAGTAAGCCACTCAAGCTCGGCTTTTATGGAGAGATTTGCCGGAAAGGCATGCTTGTCAACGATGTTGAACATCGCTCGCTGGCCTGGTACGCCGGTCTGGAAGAGGGGGACATTATCAAGAAGGTGGATGGGGAACGGATTCGGTGCGATCGAGACTGGGATCACGCCATGCGGCACGCCTGTGATGAAATCTGTCTGATCGTCATCAAATGCGTTTGCGGCACGATCGAAGAGATTCATATCGATCTGAATCGGAACAATCGACGCGGTTACTGATTGATGCCGTGGATGCACAATCGGTTTCGCTGACTGGAGCAAGGCCTTCGCGACAGACGTCGGGGAGGCCTTGTCGTATTTCAATGAATCGCAATATGTTAACGCGAGGAGAAAATCGTTGAGCGGAAGTCTCGAACACTTGAGACTTCCCTCAGATCACGGATGATAGAGGGCCGTTCGCCAAGCATTCTGGCTTTATCGATACTTCGTCCCTCTACCGCAGAGACTCCTTCTGATATGACCGCTCATCACGACGCCATTGTCGAGTTGTTTGGACTCGATGTTCAACGTTCCCTGGGCTTCTTTGAATCCAAAGCGGACTACGACGAGCACGAGCGTCGTATGCTGGTTCATACGAATCTGCATCTGATGGCAGCCGGACTTCCTCATCCGAAGCTGGCTGAAGATGCCGAAGTGGTCGATATCGCGGAATCGCTTCTCGACAACTACCGGGAGAAGAATCGACTGCTGCGATCCTCACCTGTCCCGGTCGATCGGCGTATCGAGGATTATCTGGATCGTTATTTCGGCTCGCTCGACCTGAGCGAACCGTTGCGGCTGCCGGACCAGCCGGTCACGCTCGATCGGCATGGCATGGCGCGGATGCTCTCTTTGCCGGCCTGCGGGGATTCGTACGAGAATGACCTGGTCGATTCCTACCGCGTGAAGAATGGTGTTCTGCACAACCCCCGGCACGATCGCCGCACCACAAAGGGAACGTTCCACGTTTGCGAAGGAGGCCTGCCGATCGCCGGGGACAAGAAGGCTGTTCCCAAGGAAGTTTTCGCAGCTCTGTTTCAGGCTGCTGTCAATCCACCCGACTCGTTCCTCGAGCTTCCTTTCACATCAGAACTGGACGAAAAAGCGCGGTCGTTCGTTTCTCTCTATATTCGTCCGCTGGTTTGCCCGGAAGTCCAGGGTGTGACCGAGCACAAGAGCATGGAAGTCCGTTTCTTCGTGCCGGGCTCCCTGGTCAGTAACCTGGACTTCGTGGAATCGATCTTCGGCAATGCCGGCGATCCGCTCCTGCCGGACAACGATGCCGGTCTGGATGTGAAGCACTGGAGCGGTCATACCGGTTGTGTCATTCTGGCGCCGCATTTGACCTCGCTCACCAAGAAAGAACTTGGCCTGCCGCACATCAGTGAGGCGACCGACCGCCAGAAACGCGACGGCATGTGCTGGGAGAAAGAGGACGAGCAGTACAACGACGGCACGCCTTTCAAGCTGACGTGTCGAAATGAAGAAGGAGTAGTTGTCACCCTGATCGCCGACAACTACTTCGGCTACTGTAAGAAGGAAGTGAAAACGCAGGTCAGTTACGCGACCAACCTTTACGGAAACGGCGAAGAAGAACACGCCGGCGGTGCGATTGCGTTTCGCAGCTACAGCCTCGGCGAAAAGTTTCAGGCCAACAGTGTCCAGTACAATGGGCAGCGGTTCGCCGATGTCGTTGAGCGGTATTCCGATTTCATCGATGTGCAGCCGGAAGGTTACGGCATCGATAAGATCTTTCCGAATCTGATCTACATCCCGGAAGACGCCTTCGCGACGCTTCGTGGCCAGAAGATTCACTGGCAGGTCGATGGCAAAGACCAGGAAATTCCGCTGCTGCCCAATAAGGTCTACATGGCACCAAGTGGATATCAGGTCCGCATGGAAAAGCATCCGCAGGCACCGAGCTGGCGGCTCATCGGAACGGTTGCCGAAGGAACCTTCTGCCATAAGCCGTGCACGGTTTCAGGTGGGGGCAAAAGCGAGATCAGTAAATCGCTTGTCGACTATATGCACTACGGACCGCTGTTCGTTTCGAATCTCGACGAAGATTTTCAGCGGATCGAAGCCATCATCAATAAGCCGGACTTCCACAAACGATGGAAAGCCGAGAGCCCCGATAAGCCGGATTACGCAGGCCGCACATCGCGTCCGATCTTCGGGCCGCAGCGATCGCTTGGCAGTGTGATCAAACTGTTGACTCCATCGGCCGAATACACCGACGAGTACAACACATGGCTTTCAGAGATTCCCGACTATCTGTTGTCGATGCTCTTCATTATCAAGCGATTCGAAGAGGGCAACTGGGCCGAGGACTGGAAGGATCAGTTCCACGTCGACATTATCAATGGTCAGCAGGGACATGAACTGAAGTTCCGCGACCGGATGCTGGTCGGAACCTATTTGCGAGTCGGTTTCCTGCCGCCACGAACCTGGCGGACCTTCAAGCTGCGACAGGATTTTTCGCCCGCGGCGAAGATTCAGACCGAAGACGATATCTCCGTTTCGCTTACGGTCCCTGCTCGACAGGTCAAACATCTTTCCGAAGCCGAAGCACACGACAGTGTCAAGTTCCTCATCAACTGCGAATACCGTCTGTTCCAGCGGCCGGATGAAGCGATTCATCGCGGATTCGACAAGCAGGCCGAGGCCGATCTGGCGGGATATTCCAACTTCATCTCCAACTTCCAGCCGCTGACCCGAGAAGACATCAAGCGGATGGCCGAGCATGTCGTCGATTTCGACGCGTTCAGCCAGCCGATGCAGGATCTGCTCAACTCGATGTTGCACGAAGAGGATTCCGAATACGTCGTCTGTTCGGCCAACCCCCGGAAAATCGGCGATGCGGTCAGTAAGAACCCGCGTTATCTGCAGGCTCGACCGGATATGACCGATCCGTTCCCCCGCTATGTGGCGGAACGCGGCATGCGGCTTTATCGGAAGATTCCGCTCAACGAAGCGGTCCCCTTCCCTGTCAGCAGCGTGCTCATGGGCCGTCGGAACAATCCGCCGGACAAGGCCGCCGGCATTCGCTCGCTCGCCGTTTACAACCCGATCCATTATCAGGAACTGCCTGAGCTGTTCATGGATCTGATTTGCTCGCTGACCGGAAAAAGTCCTTCGACAACCGGTTTCGGAAGCGAAGGCGCCCTGACAAAGGGGCCATTCAATATGCTCCGATATGCATCGGACTTGAACGCGGCCCTGGTCAGCTATCTGCTGACCGGCCTCAAGGTCTTTTCATCGGCGGCCGGCCATATCGGCCCGGATGTCCAGGTCGACCACGATATCAGTCTGCTCGTTCCGGAAGTCTGGTGCCGACTCGAACCGCATGAGCGGGATCCGAAGCACCTGCTGGCCGAGCGGAGCCTCGAGAAACTGGAAGACGTCGAATACAACGGCGAAATGATTCCGGTTTCGCGGCTCGGGTATCGCATCACACGGCGATTCGTTCGCAATTACTTCGGACGCATCTTCGACCATCCGATCAGTGTCTTCGACGAGAAGATTCTGAAACCGGAGATTCAGGACGAAGAAGCCTTCTACGATGGAGTGAAGTACATCTGCGAAGCCCACCGCCAAGTGGCTGAACAATATCTGGTCGATGGAACCTACGAGCAGCTTTGCCCACCCTTGCAATCTCTGGTCATGATTATGGCCAAAGGTGAAGATGAAAACGGGCTGAAAGTCGACGACGCCGAATTCCGGGACATGTTCACCCGCGAGCATCTGCTCAACAGCGACTGGTACGCCGCACGACTCGAAGCCCGACAGAAGGTCGAAGCCAGGTTGATGAAGCGTCACCTCGACTATCTGGAGAAATGGAGTCAGACCGAAGGGAGCGAAAGTGTCGCTGCCCGACTGGATCTGGACGAACGCAAGAAGTGGGTCGCGGCACAACTCGCCGAGATCGAGTCGCCCGATTATCTGAAGTCGCTCGTGGGCACACTGGGGACGCAGCCGCTGCCCGAGTGATCGCCTGATCGCTGATGCATTGGAAACGGCTGATTGGTTCGTTACGCTGTCTTTGGTCTTCGCGACCAATGTCGACGTTGCGAGATCCCGCCACGCCTGCACCGAACCGACCTACCAATCTCTCACCGGGGGTAACGATGAAACTGAGTGAATCTTTCCAAGCTGCTCTGGCTGGACTACTGATCCTGACTGTGACGACGGCCCTCCCGGCTGCGGACCTTGAAGCGGTGCAGGAAGGAGAAAAGGTCGTCTTCAAGATCGATGGCGAACATTTCACGACGTTCAACTACGCCGATTCTCAGGCCAAACCGTATTTTCATCCGATCTACGCTCCCGGAAAGACACTCGTTGTTCGCGAGCAGGTCTTCAACAAAGAGGGCGAACAGGGGAACGACGCCAAGACCGGGATGGGGCATTTCCATCACAAAGGTCTCTGGATCGCCATCGACACTGTTAACGAGGGCCTGAACTACTGGCACGAAGGCAACCGGATCGAGAACGTCTCGGTCAAATTGAAAAACAGCAGGAAGCCGGCTCAGGGCTCGGTCCTGGAAGTCGTCAACCATTGGCTCGATGCTGACCAGAAGCCGCTCATCAAGGAAAAAACGGTTTACACCGTCACGCCGGACCGGCTCATCATCTGTGATCTGACTCTCTCGGCTATCGACAAGCCCGTCACATTCGGAGACACGAAGGAAGGGTTGTTCGCTATCCGCGTGGCTCATTCCCTGCGAGGGCTTTCCGGTGGGCAGATCGTGAATGCTGATGGAGCCGAAGGCGAGAAAGAAGCCTGGGGGCAGACATCGCCCTGGGTCGACTATTCCGGTGAAGTGGACGGCAAGACCGTCGGCGTGAGCCTTTTCGATGATCCTAAAAACTTCCGTCCGTCACGTTATCACGTGCGGGCGTACGGTCTGTTCGCCATCAACCCGTTTGGCGAAAGCAAGTACACAAATGGAAAGAATGAAGCCTCCCCAGTGACTCTGGAGCCGGGGGACTCGCTCAATTTGCGGTACGGGCTGTACGTTCACGAAGGCGATACGAAAGCCGCGGATGTCGCCAAGACCTATCAGAAGTTTGTTAACCTTCGCTAAGTCGGGCACGTTCAACGACGACAGATCGGCAATCGCAATTCTGTGATTGCCGATCGTTTTACGTCAGGTGCTGCTTGAACTTGAGGAGTTTCGCATGAGATCTCTATCGTGCCGAACGCTGATCTGCGTTCTCGCCCTTTCGGCTATTGCCACATTCGCAGACGCAGCCGAGCGTCCCAATATTCTGTGGATCATCGCCGAAGATATGGGTCCCGAACTCGGATGTTACGGCACGCAGGGCGTGCAGACGCCCGTCATTGACGACCTCGCCCGGAGAGGGATGCGGTTTGAACGGGCCTACACGGTGACTCCGGTCTGTTCCACCAGTCGGTCTTCCTTCATGACTGGCATGTATGCGATGTCGATTGATGCCCACAATCATCGTTCGCATCGCAATGGCGACAACCCCTTGCCGGAAGGCGTGAAAGTCCTGACTGACTGGCTGCGACCCGCAGGTTACTTCACGGGCAACCTGCGAAAACTGACCGATGATAAACAGGACGCAAAATTCTATAAGGGAACCGGCAAGACGGACTGGAACTTCAATTACGAAGGTCAACCATTCGACACGGACCGCTGGTCCGACTTGAAGAGTCACCAGCCGTTCTACGCGCAGATCAACTTCTCGGAAACACATCGGGGCGGGGCCTGGAACACGTCCCATCAGCACATCGACAAGATGGCCGACCCAGCCACGATCGAGATTCCCCCCTACTATCCCGATCATTCCGTCGTTCGAGCCGTGTGGGCCCAGTATCTCAATACCGTGATGGCGGTCGACAAAAAAGTCGGCTTTATTCTCGACCTGCTCAAACGGGATGGACTCGATAAGAACACAATCGTCGTCTTCATGGCGGACCACGGCCGCGCGATGCCGCGTTCGAAGCAGTGGCCCTACGAGAGTGGACTGCACGTTCCGTTGATCATCTACTGGCCGGAGAATTCCAGTCTGCCTGAACCGAGCGGCTATACACGGGGACAATCGACACGCCAGATGGTGGCCTCGATCGATCTGAGCGCGACTACCCTCGACTGGGCCGGCGTGGAAAAGCCGGAAAAGATGCAGGGACGCATTCTCTTCGGCAAGAATGCGGAACCGGCCCGCGATCTGATCTTCGGCGGCCGCGATCGGGGCGACGAGAGTCTGTTCCACATTCGCACGGTTCGGAACGACCGCTTCCGTTACCTGAAGAACAAGAATCCCGAGACGCCGTTTCTGGAATTCAATCACTACAAGGAAACGCAGTACCCGATCGTCGGTCTGCTCCATTATCTGCACGACCGCAACGAACTGACTGGCCCGCCCGCCGTCCTCACGGCTCCCAGCCGCCCGGCCGAAGAACTGTATGATATCGAGAACGATCCCTGGGAGATCCACAACCTCGCCGATGATCCCCAGTATCAGGAGATCAAACAGAAACTGGCCAGCCGGCTGAGTCAGTGGCAGGACGAAATTGATGACCAGGGTCGATATCCGGAGTCAGATGAGGTCCTGGAGCAAATCGCCCGTGAGCGGAAACGGGATCAGGAAAAACTGAAAGACCGCCCGGCCGACTGGTTCCTCGAACATCCGGCAATCGGTCCTTATGAAGTTCATCTTGATCGCTGAGAGCCGACCGCTTGCATCCGGTTTCCCAGCCGCAACGCCCCTCGAGGACTTCAATCCGAAAGAGACGAAGATGCCGAACTCCACTCACGTGACACTGCGGGCGTTCGTTCTGCTAGGCGCTCTACTGATTCCGAAAGTGGGCGATTCAGTTGTCGCGGCTCCTCCCGCAGAGTCGAACAATCGTCTGCTTCCCGCTCAGAAGCGGATCACTGCAGACGGGATCGGCTATGGACAGGGTGTGTTTCAGCACGACGGAAAGATCTATCTCTACGGCGACGGCGAGACCGGAATCATTCGTGAGTACGAGTGGAAGGCGAGTTCGCCGCAAGAGCTGACATATACCGGAGTGGAGATTCGGCTGACGCGGAACGGAGAAGACATCGCTCCGCATCCGACCGGACTGACGCATCATCCCAGGTTCGGGACGTTTCTTGGAGATACGGTCAACCAGCGAGGCACAATTCTCGCGATCGACTGGGAACAGGCAAAGCAGGATGGCAATCTCGATAATGCCGTACTGAATATGGTTAACGATGATCTGGCCAGTAACGGAACCCGTCCGGAATTCGTGCAGGTCGATGGACGCTGGTTGATCGCGACTTCGGATTATGGCGACACAGGAAACGAGTTGCGGCTCTATGATCCGGCGAGACTGAAGGTGGTCAGTCGGGCGAGCGCCGAGGGTGTGCTCATCAGTCGTGAAGCGTGCGGAGCGTTCGTGCAGAGCATGGAGTGGGTCGACGAATGGAACCAGCTGGCGCTCGTTCAGAATCAGATCGCCGGGTTGCGTTATCGCCTGACCTTCACGACCTGGAACGATGCCGGTGAGCTGCGTTACAGCCAGCCCTATGATCTGCACCAGCCCGTGGATGAACTTGAAGGCTGGACCTATCTCGATGACGGCTGGTGTCTTTATCTCAGCTCTTCCCTTGAGAACAACGTCACCTTCGGACGCATCCGCCTGCCGGAATAGCACTTTGATGTCCGCTTTCGGCCCTGCTGGCCCCGAGTGCAACGTCCATCTATAATCCCGACTGAACTTGAAACGCCTGGCACCGGAACCAGGGGCGTCATTCCGCCCCCCGAGGAATTTAAGAGAGGAAGGTACGCTCCGCGATGGGCTTGTTTGATCGGCTGAAACAGGGACTGCAGAAAACCTCGAAGGTTCTGAACACAGATGTCCGCGACCTGTTCAAGGCGGGGGAAATTCTGACCGAGGAGCATCTCTCGAAGTTCGAGCGACGGCTGATTGAAAGCGACATGGGCGTGACCGCCTCAATGGCCATCGTCGAAGAGTTGCGGAAAAAGCACAAAGGCCGAACCGTCAATATCGAAGAGATCTGGACGACTGTTCGTGAAAAGCTGCAGTCCCTTCTCGAAGGCGAAGAAGGAGTGACGTGGAATCCCGAGGATCCGCTCTCGCCGCTCAATCAGGCAGAGTCGGGCCCCACCGTGATTCTCGTTGCCGGCGTCAACGGGGTCGGAAAAACGACGTCGATCGCCAAGCTGGCCAACCTGTTGCATAAAGCTGGCAATAAAGTGGTCCTCGCGGCTGGCGATACCTTCCGGGCCGCCGCCGTAGAACAGCTGACGATGTGGAGCGAACGCATCGGCTGCGAGATCGTCACGCGGCCCAGCGGCACTGATCCGGCGAGTGTGGCTTACTCCGGCTGCGAACGGGCTCTGGAGACCGGAGCCGATTTTGTCATCATCGATACCGCTGGCCGTCTGCAGACTCAGAAGAATCTGATGCAGGAACTTGAGAAAATTCGTCGCGTGATCGGCAACAAGATTCCGGGCGGACCGCACGAGAGCCTGCTTGTCCTGGACGCCACCACCGGGCAGAACGGAATTATTCAGGCGGAGCAGTTTACCGACGTCATCAGTTCGACCGGACTGGTGCTGGCCAAGCTGGACGGGACTGCAAAAGGGGGCGTGGTCGTTGCCATTCGGCAGAAGATGGGCATCCCGGTCAAGTACATCGGTGTCGGAGAGCAAATCGACGATCTGCAGCTGTTCGAGCCTCAGACATTCGCGGCTGCACTGGTCTCTGAGTAATTACACCAGGCGGTCGACGAATTTGACTCCGAAATCCCAGAATCCTTCCTGCATGAACTCTTTGCAGCGGACGACTTTTCCCTGAAACCAGGTGTCGTCCTTTCCTGGAATCGGGATTCCGACCATGATGTCCCTGGTGTGAAGCTCGCCGGGATAAATGAATCCGGCTCCGCTGGCGCTGACATCGCGCATGTAAACGGAAAACGCTTCAGGCTGACCGCCCGGAACAGGAATGCGGATATTGATCACCTTGCGGCAGCTGGCGCGCTTGTGATTGCGGATCTGCGTGTAATGGTCGATGAGCCGCGATTCGCTGCGATCGAGGGTATCGAGGATCCGCATGGCAGTCCGTGTCTGCCGTTCCGAATACTGTTCCACGCTCTGATAGTTTGATGCGACTGCCATACGAAGCCCTAGCGTTGTCTGGGGATAACCTAGACAACCTTATGTTGAAAAAGGACGACAGGCCGGGCAATGGTGGACAGGGAAACGGTATTTTGACTCAAAACCCGCGCTCGTTCCGAATGTTCGGATTTCAACGATTCCACCCGCCCCGGAACGGAACGTATGATCACACACCGGGTTCTTGATCGCTGGTGATTACTTGTGGATCCTGCAAAAAGTCGCGTCATGCCCGGTCTTGGGGTCGACATCAGACTTGGGTTATCTATTATCCCTTTTGAGTCCATCCATCCATCGCTGCTGATGCAGCGGCTTCCCTGCTGAAGCTCCTTCGGTACGCGGCCTCCCGTCGCATCTACCGGACTCTCCCAATCATATTCTGTTCGCTATTTTTCTCTCTCGGGCCTCTTTAGGAGATCATCGATGACAAAGAGTCTACGCCGTTCACGGCACGCGTTTACGCTAATTGAATTGCTGGTGGTGATCGCCATCATCGCTATTCTGGTGGCACTGTTGCTGCCCGCCGTCCAGCAGGCACGCGAAGCGGCACGCCGCAGCTCCTGCAAGAACAATCTGAAGCAGATGGGCCTCGCACTGCACAACTACCACGACACCTATCGTGTCCTGCCGTATCGTTCGGGCGGAACAAATTCCTGCACGTCGGTGTCCACCTCTCTCGGCAATCGTCGTAACGGCAACTGCTCGCGACTCAGCGGCTTTTACCCCATGCTGCCGTTCATCGAACAGCCGGCTCTGTTTGACCTGATCTCCGCTGGTGACTCCAGCATTCCGATTTCGCCGGGTGGACCGGGTGGCTGGGAAAGCTGGCCGGCCTGGAACAACGTCGTCATCCCGACGTATCTCTGCCCTTCGGACCCGGGCTACAACGTCTCCGATGCCCGCTCGAACAGCTATGTGTTCTGCCTGGGTGATAACGCCAACAACCTGAACGGCACCAACGTTCGCGGACTGTTTGGTCGAAACACCTCGACACGCTTCCGCGACATTACCGATGGTCTGAGCAACACCGTCGCCATGAGTGAGCACGTCCGGGCAGAATCCGGCGTGACCACCACCGGAAATCGCAACTGGATTCGTCAGGGGATCGTGAACGGCGTGTCGCCGCTGACTCCGGCCGCCTGCGATGCGACTGTTTCCGGAGGCCAGTTCAACGCCGGTCTGAGCGTGAAGGCAAAGCACGGAAACTCACTCTGGGATGGTCAGGCAGAACGCTGTGGTTTCAATACGATCATGGCTCCGAACTCTCCGTCGTGTTCCAGCGGGACGAACCCGAATGCCGACAACGGCACCTCGATCCTGACCGCTTCGAGTGAACACACCGGCGGCGTCCAGGTTCTTCTGGCTGACGGCTCCGTCCGCTTCATCAGCGAGAACATCGATGCCGGCAACGCCAACGCCAGCCCGCCGGGCGGCGGCGGAAACGGCACCAGCCCGTATGGCGTCTGGGGCTCTCTCGGCACCAAGCAGGGTGGCGAAGTCGTCGGCGAGTTCTAAGAAACGGATGACAACATAAAATGCAGAAGGCGTGAATCCTCCCCGGATTCACGCCTTTTTTCATGGAACGCCGCTCGGACTGATCGTTGGCCTTCTCGGAAATTCGGCTCCGAACGCGGCCTCGACAGGAAAAAACATTCGATTTTCTCAAGGCGATCGCCATAAAATGAAAACGATTCCCATCTCGACGAGGAGGTTTTGCATGTCTCAGCGGTTCGCTCTGGCAGTTCTCTGTCTCAGCTTTGTTCTCTTCACTTCTGCGGGTCCTTCACAGACCCTCGCGCAGGATCTTGATATTACGCTGACGCGGCATGGCGAACTGCTGAAGCTGGCGTTTCGCGAAGTCGTAGCCGACGCGGCTCACTTATCGGTCGAAGTCGAGATCAACGAAGCCGTCAAAGTTCCCGGCACGCTTGTCGATTCCCGCCAGGGGATCTGCGTTACGAAAGCGAGCTCTCTGGGAGAATTCGCTTCTGAAAGCGACCTGTTCCGCTGCCGACTGTCGGGTGACCGCTGGCAGACCGCTCGATTTCTGCACTACGAAAAGAGCCAGGATCTGGTCTACCTGCGCTGCGAAATGCCTCGCAACTGGTCCTCGCCCCCGATTCAATACCTGCGAGAGATGCAGCCTGGGCAATGGGTGGTCTCGCTGAAGTATGCCGACGAGTTTCCGCTCGGGGTGGGCGTACTCGGTGCGCTGCCTCGACAGATTGCTTCTTCGTCGGGTTACGTGGGGCTGACCGTCGATCAGTCAGACGATGGCCTGAGAGTGAAAGAAGTTTTCGCCAACAGCGGCGCGTCTCGAGCCGGTCTGAAATCGGGAGATATTATTCTCGATGAACAAAACGAGCCGGTTACAAAGCGACGCCGACTGTCTCAGGTCTTCGCCGAACTGGAGCCCGGTGACTGGTTTCTGCTCAGTGCTCTGCGTGACGGAGAACCGATTACCTTCGATGTCCGCGTGGGCACCTCCTGGAACATGCTGGTCGATCGACAGGAGATGATGAACCGCTTTGGCAGCGATGTCAGCGCCCGCCGATCGGGATTCCGGAGTGCACTTCAGCACGACACGCTGCTTCATCCCGACCAGTGCGGGGGCCCCCTGGTCAGTCTCGACGGCAAATTGATGGGCGTGAACATCGCCCGAGCCGGACGGACCGACACCCTCTCGGTCCCGATCGACGATCTGCTCGCCACGATTGATAAAATCTCGGTCGACTGAGCCAAACAGATTCACGGCCCGGACAGGTTCTCGTTAATGGTCTCGTTCAGATCCCGGAATCGATGATCGCCGGGACTGATTCGAAGCAGTTCCTCGACCACCGGCTGGGCTTTTCGATAGGCCCCCTCGCGAACGAGATAGAACGCGAGATTGTAGCGGGAATCGGTATGGGTCGGCTGGCTCGCGGCCAGCTCCTTCAGCATAGCAATGGCTGTTGAGGTTTGTTCGCCACGAAACAACATCGTCGAGGCATAGTTCGTGATGACCGCCGGATCGTTCGGAGCCAGCTGACGGGCCCGGGTGTAATACGCCAGGGCGGTCTCGGAATCGGTCGGGCTATAGATATTCCCCAGATTCAACCACGGGTGCATCAAATCCGGATCGAGCTGCGTTGCCCGCAGGTATTGCTCCTTGGCCTCTTCGAGGTTCCCGGTTCGCTGCAGCGCCAGCCCATACATATTGGCCGCTTTTCCCGAGGAAGGGCTTAAGGCCACGGCCTGTTTGCCGAACTTCACCGCCTCCTGCAACGCCTGCTCCGAGCCGTCCAGCAATAACCCTCGGGTGAGATTCGTATAAGCTCGCCCATTCCACGGGGCATTGCGGACCGTGTCGCGCCACAGAAGTGTCGGGTTCGCATACAGCGTATTTCTGCGATACGTCACGCCGGCGAGCACGACGACCGCGATCGCAAGGATTAGCGTTTGAACGCCAATTCGCTTTTCGGTGTTCATCTGCAGGCGGCGAACAAGGGCCTCGAAACCGACGACCGCGAGCACGAGAATCGAGATGACGGGCAGATACATCCGGTATTCGAAGTACGGATTCTCCAGCGGAATGAAACTGCTCCTCGGCCCAAGATTGATAAAGAACCAGGCTCCCAGAAATGCCCAGCCGGGAGCCTGAAAAATTGCGATGACTGTGGCCAGAAACATCAGCGACAGAACGGCAGAGGACGTCCAGAAGATCCAATCCGCAGGCGGCTGGACATGCCCCATGTCAAAGCAGAGATCGCTTGGCCAGAAGACCAGTCGAATATAGGTGAGGATGATGCCCGGCTGTGTCTTGAAGTACTCCCAGCGGCTCAGTCGGGCTCCTTTCTGAGAGAACGCTTCCCGATCCTCCGTTTCAGAAACGCCTCCCCCGTCTCCGGCGACTTCTGGCTGACTGAGTCCTTCCGGCAGAACCGGATGGATCTGGGCCAGACTGCTGTTGAGTGAGATTGTCGCAAAGAGCAGGCCGTAGTAGGGCAATCGCCTTAGAAACGCGGCTCGATTCTCGACCGGAAGAAACACCAGGCTGTACCAGGTCAACAGCAGCGGTGCCACGATCATCGCTTCCTTCGACCGCATCCCCAGAGCACAGAAACCGACGGAAAGCAGTAACCACCCTGCCCTCGCCAGCGTACGAGTCGCGAGAAAGCCGCGAATCATCGTCCACAGTGCCGCGAGGTACATCGCTCCCATCAGCGATTCACTACGCTGAGACAGGTAGGTCACCGCCTGCGATTGCAGCGGGTGAACTGCGAACATCAATGCGACTGCCAGCGCGATCAGGAGATCCCGGCGACCAGCGGCTTTGTCTTCCGCGGCCGATGAATGCTTCGCGCGACGCTCCCGATTGAGCAGGAGCGTCCGTCGGATGACGTCGAAAACCAGCAGACTGGCCAGTAGATGAATTGCCAGGCTGCCAATGTGGTAACTGAAAGCGGTGGCTCCGAAGAGCGCCTCGTTCACGGCGAACGTGAACATCGTGAAACCACGAGCGTTCAACTCGTCGGTGAATACGTTCACCGGCTGAAAATAAAGAGAGAGATCCCAGCCGTTCAGCAGCGTTTCATAGTCATCCTGAATGAACGTCCCGGCAAACGAGTTCGAATACGCCAGCACTGTCGAGAGGGCGATAAGGAACACAGCAAGTGCAGCAGGGCGATGCATTGGATGGGGGCAAAGTCAGAGAGACGATCGGGCCCCTGTAAAATACAAAAGCCCGGAGAAGTTCGAAACTCCCCCGGGCCGGATTCTCAATCAGCAGGTCTGCTCAAAAGGCTTACTCGAAGTTGCCTTTGACCAGCTGATTCTGGAACAGCGAACCACCGTTGTAGCACTCGAAGTGAGGCAGTTCGATCTGGTTGCTGGTGTATCCGTCGCCAGCTTCCGTTCCACCCACCATACCGAAGCCGGGGTTGAAGAAGTTGTCGCCGTCGAGGTCCTTGAAGTTCTTGACCGAGCCGTCTGCCATCAGCAGGTTCACCTGACCGCTGTGGATGGCATACCAGTCGCGGGTATCCTGCAGCCAGAGAAGGCTGTCATCTCCGCCGTAGGCAGTGTTCCAGTCGGTCGGACTGGTGGTCGAGTCGATCGTGATCGTGTTGACAACGGTCGAGAAGTCGTTCGGAGAAGGCAGGCGATCGTTCAGCAGCGTCGAAGCTGCACCGTCGGCAGGAGCCCACTGCACAACCAGCGTACCCGGGGTATCGAGCAGTTCGATATCCGGGGCATTGGTCGCGGCATCATCAGCGAAGGCAGGACCATCATTGGCGGCTTCGGCCATGCGGTCACCAGCTGAGGCGAAGTTGCCCAGCGTAACGGCCAGAGTGGCTTCGCCGATGTCACCAGGACCACCGTCTCCGAGAAGCGGAATCGCGGAGGTCGGAGCGTCGGCCTGATCCAGCTTGTTGATCGTGATCGGACCGAGCGATCCCAGCAGACCTTTACAGGCAGCGTTGCCCGTGGAACCGGTGATCGTTCCGTCCTGAGCGGTGATTGCGTCGGTACGGGAGAGGTACCAGGAAGCGGCGTAGTTCGTCACATAACCCTTTTCGATGAAGTTGGTCACGACGAAATCACCACGAGCCTGGGAGTTGGCGGCACCCGACACGGTCGCGTCGGAGAAGTCGCCGCAGGCTCCTTCAGTCAGGCGGAAGGAGAGTGGGTGACCAGTGGTCGGGATCTTCGTATCGGAACCAGTCGTGTCACCACCGAGGAGTTCATTGAACTTCTCGTTGACAACGAACGGGCTCGACGGGCAGTTCAGTTCCAGACCGGAACCGGCTCCCTGATTGACCATGTCGGCGACAAAACCAAAGGTGTCCGGGCAACCATCGCGGAGGTAGTCGAACTGTCCGGTGCAGAGACGACCCTTGGGATCGGAATCAGCGAAGACGAACATCGAAATACCGTACTGACGCAGGTTGTTCTTACACTGCGTGTTACGAGCGGCTTCGCGAGCACGCTGGACAGCTGGCAGCAGCAGAGCAGCCAGGATAGCGATGATGGCGATAACCACCAGCAGTTCGATCAGGGTAAAACCTGCTCGCTTCAGGGAACGAGTCTTCATAAGTGCGTTTCTCCAGCAATCAGAGAACAACAAAGAATCATCACCGCAAACGTTGCGATGACCAACAAAAGGGGGGACCGGAAAGACAGGCCAAACCGGCAGGTTCCTGCTCTCCATCGTCCGGGGTTTCGCCGAGTAAAAAATTCCGGCGAAGATTTCCAACGATCTCCCAGATCTGCCGTAGAGTTAATCGGTCAGGTCTTGTGATCGCCAATGATCTCGGGCCTTTCAAAGCCCTTAGCGTCCTTGCAATCTATCTACCTTTAAGGAGACGTATTTCCGAGGAACTCAGGAAGGCGGTGGTCTTCGTTGGTGTATGAGTCCAGCTTCAACTGCGAACAGTACGCCAGACTCGCGGGGCAACCGCCGTTGTCTCAGAGTGCTCTGGAGGAGTGTCTCCGTGATCCGTGTCTCGGCATCAAGTCACGACAGTCAACAATTCCTGACAGACTCGATCGTTTTAGTGAGGGTCGAACCAGATACCGGCCTCGTGTGCTCAAACGGTATCCGGCGTTTGTGTATGGATTGTGAAGTCGGCGACAATAAACCAAAAATCGCCTGAGGCGGTTCGGAGTGATCTGAACCAGGGTTGACTGGTCCAGCTGCACGATGGGTGGGCTCCGTATTGCCGGGCGATGTTCGTCCCCGCTGGAATCCGCCCCCATCATCCGGACAGTCACCACTGGAGTGACTTGTCCCGACGAGCGACATAGTAGGCTCCAATGGGAACGCTGCATCAACGAGTTGTTAAATTCCAGTGAAGGGCAAGTTTTGCGTTAACACCGCCGTTAACGGTCTGGCCCCGCTTCCTCGAGCCACCGCTTTCCACCTGGACCAAGCAAGACATGTCCGCCTGATCCCGCTATACTCCGGGCTGTTTTCCCATACATGGAAAAGAGTTACGGTTCTGGAAGCAGGAGAAGGATGGAGCATGTCTGAAGATTTCTCGCGCGAGCTGGATGTCGCGCTGCAGGCAGTCGCCGAGGCGGCCAAACTGTGTCGTTCGGTCAATTCGCGAATTGCTCCCGATGTGCTGGAGAAGAAAGACAAGAGCCCCGTCACGATCGCCGACTTCGGGTCTCAGGCCCTTGTCGCCCGCGTTCTCGAAAAGCACTTTCCGGATGACCCCATCATTGGCGAGGAAGATGCCGCGGAACTCCGCCAGCCAGAACAGGCCGGCTTCCTGAAGGCGATTCATGACGAGATGATCCGCCTCGACCTCAATCCGTCCGACGAGGCCATCTTCAACTGGGTCGACCGCTGCTCTCAGAAAGACTATTGCAATCGATTCTGGACGCTCGACCCCATCGACGGCACGAAAGGCTTCCTCCGTCGCGAGCAGTATGCAATTTCGCTCGCCCTCATTGTTGACGGCGTCGTCACCGTGGCCGCAGTCGGCTGCCCGAACCTGGGAGCCGATGTGAATGCGTCCCCGGAAGGGGGCGGTCTTGCCTACTCCGCCGTTCGCGGCCAGGGAACGACGGTACGTTCTCTGGTTTCGCTGCTGAACCCCGAACCGGTTCGCGTCAGCTCCCGCACGGCGATGTCCGAGAAGCGATTCTGCGAATCGGTCGAGTCTGGCCACAGCTCTCACAACGATTCGGCGGAAGTTGCCAATCGCCTCGGCATCAAAGCCGACCCCGTCCGCCTCGACAGCCAGGCCAAGTACTGCGTGGTGGCGCGTGGAGAAGCCGATATCTATCTTCGCCTGCCGACACGTCCAGGGTACCAGGAAAAGATCTGGGACCACGCCGGGGGAGTGCTCGTCGTTGAGGAAGCGGGCGGGACTGTCACCGATGTAACCGGAAAGCCACTCGAGTTCACCCACGGCTCCACCCTGAAGGAGAATCGGGGTGTGGTCGTCAGCAACGGCTCCGGTCACGATGAGATCATTGCGGCTCTAGCCGCGGTGGGCGTGTCGTAATTCGGTTTGAGTTCCGCAGAAGCTCCTCTATTGGTGAACTGAAGGGCCATACCGGATGACCTGGGAAATCGTCTTCACACTGACGATCGTGCTCGGATCGATCATTGCAATGATCCGATCCCGCATCGGCCCGGATCTGATCCTGGTCGGTGCGCTCGCGTTCCTGCTGCTGTCCGGCGTCGTCGATGTCGACCGTGGTCTCAAAGGGTTCTCGAACCCCGGGTTGATTACGGTGGCCATCCTCTTCGTTGTCGCCGAGGGTCTGCACCAGACGGGCGCGATCAATCAGGTCGTCCAGAGCATGCTCGGGCATCCCAAGTCTGCGACTACCGGTCTGATTCGGCTCATCTTTCCAGCCGCCCTGCTCTCCGCCATCATCAACAACACGCCTGTTGTCGCGATGCTGATGCCGGTCGTGAACGACTGGGCCAAGAAATGCGGCTACTCCGTTTCCAAGTTTCTACTCCCGTTGAGCTTCGCCACAATTCTGGGCGGCACCTGCACCATTTTCGGCACGAGCACAACGCTGATTCTCAATGGCTGGTTTGCTGAAGCCGGGTATGACCCGATCGGCCTATTCGAGATCACCTGGATCGGCCTTCCCCTCACGGTTATCGGCCTGGCATTTCTTCTGCTGACAAGCGGCTGGCTGCTGCCTGATCGTATCTCCGCTGAAACACAGTTCGATGACCCCCGCGAATACACGATTGAGATGATTGTCGAGCCGGGGAGCCCACTTGTCGGAAAGTCGATTGGAGCAGCAGGATTGAGATCGCTGCCGGGCCTGTATCTGATGGAGATCGCCCGCAACGATGAGTTGATCCCGGTCGTCTCGCCGGAACGTCGCATTGAAGAAGGCGACCGCCTGATCTTCGTCGGCGTCGTCGAGTCGATTAAGGACCTGCAGAAAATCGCGGGCCTGAAACCGGCGACGAATCAGGTCTTCAAGCTCGACAGTCCCCGCTCACAACGCTGTCTGATTGAAGCGGTTGTCTCCAACACCTGCCCGGTCGTAAACCAGACAATTCGCGACATGCATTTTCGCACGCTCTACAACGCCGTCGTGATTGCGGTCTCCCGAAATGGTCATCGTATCCGCGGAAAGATCGGCGACATCGTTCTGTTGCCGGGCGACACGCTGCTTCTGGAAGCCCATCCGTCATTCGCCGACACCCATCGTAACAGCCGCGACTTCTTCCTTGTCAGCCGCGTGGAAGACTCGACGCCTCTGCGTCACGAACAGGCCTGGATGGCCCAGGTCATTCTGGGCATCATGATCATCACTGCGACGATCCTGGAGTTTGGAATGCTCAAGGCGTCGCTGTTCGCCGCCGTGCTGATGGTTCTGACCCGCTGCGTTCGCCCGTCCGAGGCACGGCAATGTATTGACTGGTCGATTCTCGTCACCATCGGAGCAGGCATCGGTCTCGGCGAAGCGATGGATCAATCGGGAGCGGCAACGCTGATTGCGAGCAGCGTGATCTCCAGCGTCGGCAGTTCACCGCTCATCGTTCTGGCGGTCGTCTACGGAATTACGATGGTGATGACCAACCTGATTACAGCCAAAGCCGCAGGAATGCTGATCTTCCCGATCGCGTTGGAAGCCGCTACGAACATGGGAGTCAGTCCGACTCCGTTTGCAATCGCCGTAATGATCTCGGCTGCAGCCTGCTTTGCGACACCACACGGGTTCCAGACAAACCTGATGGTTTACGGCCCGGGCGGATATCAGGCCAGCGACTTCGCCCGAATCGGCGGCCCGTTAAGCCTCATCATCTGGGGGGCAAGCATCGTACTGATTCCGCTCATCTGGCCGTTCTAACGCCGGCCATTCACTCCACTGACGTGGACCTTGCAGAATGCCCGGGCCGATTCGGTCAGATCCCGTATTTCTTCAGCTTGCTGTAGAACGTACTTCGCGGCATCCCCAGTAACCGAGCGGCCTGAGCTTTGTTCCCGTCCGCCGAGTCGAGAGCCGACTTGAGTTGCCGGATTTCATCTTCACCGGTCGCATCAGCTGGCACAACCAACGATCTGGCGGGCACCGAAATGGCCTTGCGAGGCTTCGATCGAGGTCGACTCTCGGAGGCCTCGTAGATGCTGAGCTGCTCGTCATCACTCACGGCCTCGCGGACTTCCTTGGGAAGGTTCTCGAGCAGCAGGCAGTCGGTCTCGGCGAGCACGACTGCCCGATGAATCGCGTTGTGAAGCTCACGAATATTGCCGGGCCAGTCGTAGTTCAGCAGAGCCCGGTAAGCGAGATCGTCGATGTCTCGAATCGATTTCTTCGACTTCCCCGCCGCTTCTCGCAGGAATTCCAGACTCAATTCCAGGATGTCTTCTTTGCGATCCCGGAGCGGTGGCAGCGTGAGCGTAATCACGTTGAGCCGGTAATACAGGTCCTGCCGAAACAGTCCCGTTCGGATTCGCTCTTCGAGATTCTGATGCGTCGCGGCGATCAATCGCACATCGACCGAGACCGACTCGCGACTTCCGACCGGCTCGAACTTGCGTTCCTGCAGGACACGCAACAGCTTCACCTGCACATCGGGCGGAAGATCGCCAATTTCATCCAGGAAGAGGGTCCCCTTGTCGGCCATCTGGAAACGTCCCGCCGAGTCGCGATAGGCTCCTGTAAAGGCTCCCTTCACGTGCCCGAACAGTTCACTCTCGAGCAGGGTCGGAGACAGCGCTGCGCAGTTCACGCTGACCATCGAATTGTCTTTGCGATTGCTGTTGGCGTGGATCGCCTGGGCCAGCAGTTCTTTACCGGAACCACTTTCTCCGCGGATCAGCACCGTGGTTTCGCTCGGGGCGACCTTTCGAACAGAGTCGAGCACGCTCACAATTGCCGGGCTGCTTCCACGAATTTTTCCGCGATCAAAGGAAGACGCCGGCAGGGTCGACTCCTCATCAGCGGCCGGCTCTGGCTCGGAGCGGGAATCCAGCTGCTGCCGTAAAATGGCCAGCTGCCGTTCCTGGGCTTCGATCTTCTTGACCTTCTCCTGAAGCATGCCGTCGAGACGGGAGACGTTCTGCTGAACCCGAACACACTGCAGAGCGACGGCTGTCATCTGACCGATCGCGGTCACGAAGGTCGTATCTTCTGCCGTGTAAGGCGTGCTCGAAGCTTTCGGTCCGAGAACCACCAGACCGGAGAGCCGGCCATCGACCTCGAAACCATGAATCAACTGCGAGTTCAGATCCCGATGCAGCATCTGCAGCGACGGCATCTGCGAGCGTCCCGAAGATCCGATCCGCTGGCAGGACCCCTCCTGCTCCAATTGCCGATTGGCCTGATCGTCCAGAGCAATCCGAGAGGGCAACTGTTGACCATTCACCACGGCCACTAGCTCGAACTGAGCCGAACGTGGATCGCGCAGATACAGTGCGCTGAATCGAACCTGCAACACTTCGCGACACGATCGCAGCATGTGTTCGGCCAGCGCCCGCACATCGGCGACCCGGGCCACGACGGTGTTCATCTGATGCATGGCCCGATCGAGCCGATACTTTTCGCGAAAGAACCTTCGATCGAGTGCTTCCTGCGCCCGATCCCGCATCCAGCCGGCCGCCAGAATTCCTAACGTCAGAATAATCGCCAGCGGGATAATCTGCTCCGGGACGCTCATCCCCCGGTAAACTGTCAGCAGACTCCCGACAGCAATCATCAGACTGTAGGCCACCGTCAACAGTTGAGTCAGAGCCAGATACAGCACGCGACGGCTGATAATCTGATCGATGAGCATCAAACGATACCGCACGATTCCAATCGCGTAAGCGGTTAGAAACAGCAGGCTCACGATCACCATCGGAATTCGCCCCCGACCGAGAGCCATCCCCACCCGGTCCTCGTACGCCAGGTAGACCGTGTAGAGCACGAGCGGTAATGCGAGACAGGCTGCCCCCAAAATCCACTGCAGCTGCTTCTGCTCAGCCGGCTGCTGACAGGACCGGTACCGCCGGAACACCACCGCAACACTGAACGCGAAATATACCAGAGCAACCATGATGTAGATGTCGACCACCCACCGCAGCCAGACCAGCAGGGTCTGAGTCACCGCAATCGAGGTCTGCGAGTCCTGAACGACATATGCACGCGTCAGGAAGAAGGTCATGACAAGCAGCATCAGCCCGGGAGCCGTGTAGAGAGCCGCCCGACTGGCCACCGGATGGCGATTGATCAATTCGCTTCTTGTCGGGTAGTTCAGAAAGAACGCGAGAGTGACGACGGGAAGCAGCACGGCTGCGTACACGAACGGAAACGTCAGGCCGGGGCTCGAAGCAATCAGCCACCAGTGATACCCGCCCACGAAAGCGGGCAGCGTCAACAGGGACAAAATAAAGAAGAGACGGCCCGCCGGGTCACTTGGACGGTTACAGAACGACAGCGCTGCGAGGGCAAAAATGGCGAACTGTAACAGACACCAGACAATCGAAAGCACCACTTCGAGAGCCGGAAGAGGCCGCAACATCAACCAGCTTTCTTCGGTCCGGCCGGTATCGTTGTCGACGAACCGAATGCGAACGTACTTCGCCTGAAACGCCTTCTTCTCCTCGGCAGTCGCCCCGCGTTCGACACCGCCATCGGATCGCGGCGACACATAGAGGATTACCGGCGGCAGCGAAGCATAACGATCGATATCAACCGGGTTGGCTCCTTCGACGCGGCCGTCATATCCCGGATTGGAACTCAGGGCCTGCCGGAGACTCGCCATCGCCTGAGAAAACGATGCAAAAGAATGCACCGGTCGATCGTTAATCTCAACGACATGATCCCCCACTTCGGGAGCCACGCCAAAGCCATCCGGCAAGCCGCCCAGTTTCTCCTCCGGGACCGGATCAACCTGGCGAATGGGAATCCCCGGCTTTCCGGTCAGTTCACTGGTCAGGAGACACCGAATTCCGATATCCCCGCTGGTCGCCACGTAAAAGAGCGCCGCAGAACAATAAATCGCCAGCAGTACCAGCGTCGTCCCGGCAACGAATCGGTAGTAGATCGGATCACGGGTCTTCACGAGCGGGCATTCCTGACGAAGAAACAGTCGAATATCGCCTTCATCATGCGCCGAAATCGGCGCCGAAACAAGAATCTCTTCCGTTTTCACGCAAAGAACTCAGCGCCGACAACACGACTTTCGGCGCCGACGGAGCGTCTATTCGGTTTTGCACGCGAAACCAGCCCGACAACTTGGAAGCCCACAAACCCTTACCAAAACGCCACTTACAACACAGCAAACCATCTAAAAACACTTAACACCGACAACGGCCGAACAATCTGGCACACGGCTTGCAAATAGTTTCTGCTGCATGTCCATTCCTGGAACCATGTGAAACCAGCCAAACCCTCGAACGAGCCGCGACTCTGTAACAATTGGTCCCCTGACAAGCAGCCTGACCCACTCTGCGAATCAGCTTTTTCTGTTACAGCGCGAAAATGGAGTTGCTCGTCGAGGGTTTTCTTATGCGCTGAGCGAACTGCCGCTCCTGCCTTCCGCCGCAAACATTTTCCTCGAGCCCGTGGCAGCGACCGAGCTTCGCCCGTAGAATAGAAGACACTGTCTCTCTTTTTAGCGCCGCCTTCTACGCGACTCACTGCGGACCAGCAGTCATGACTCTTCACGTCCTGCAGGATACTTTCGGCCGGGTTCACGATAACCTTCGCATCAGCGTGACGGATCGCTGCAATCTCCGCTGCTTCTACTGCATGCCCGCTGAGAATGTGCAGTATCTGCCCCGGCCCGAAGTCCTCACCTTTGAGGAGATCACGCGTTTCGTTCGCGTTATGATTTGCCGCTGCGGCATCCGGAAGATTCGGCTTACCGGAGGCGAGCCACTTGTGCGACAGAATCTTGAGCGGCTCATCGAACAACTGGCCGCGATCCCGGAGCTCAAGGACCTGGCGCTCACGACCAACGGGATTCTCCTGCCTCAGAAAGCCGAGGCTCTATACGCCGCTGGATTGCGACGGCTGAATATCAGCATCGATACGCTCGATCGGGAACGCTTCCGCCAGATGACCCGGCGGGATTCTCTGGAGCAGACGCTGGCCGGGATCCGGGTCGCTCGCGAAACCGGCTTTCAGGTCAAGCTGAATGCCGTAGCCATTCGCGGACTGACTGAAGACGACCTCGTTCCGCTGGCGATGATGTCCCGCGAAACCGGCTTCGAGGTCCGGTTCATCGAGTACATGCCCCTGGATGCCGAACGAAGCTGGGAACGGGACAAGGTTCTTCGAACCGAAACGATGCTGGAACGACTGGAGCAGGAGATCGCCCCACTGCTTCCGCTCGGCGACCATGCTCCATCCAACCCGGCGGTCACTTACGGATTTGCAGATGGACTGGGCCGAATCGGTTTTATTTCCTCGATCAGCCGCCCGTTCTGTGCGCATTGCAATCGGTTTCGGCTCACCGCGGACGGCAAGATCCGCAACTGTCTGTTCAGCACCGAAGAAACCGATCTCCGTTCCCTGCTGCGAAGCGACGCCAGCGATGACGACCTCGTCCGTGCGGTCCAGCAGAGCATTACCGAGAAGAAAGAAGGGCATGAGATTAACACCGCCCGGTTTCTTCAGCCCGATCGAGCGATGCATTCGATCGGCGGGTGAGCATAACCTGCCGCTATGAATTTGCTCTCGGCTCTCCTCCGGTGTACATGCTAGTGTTTACTGAACCCGGCGGAGTTGTCGGGCACAGTCCGCCCCTCGTTGGAAGAACCGTTATGTTGCATGCAGTCATTATGGCCGGCGGAAGCGGAACCCGCTTCTGGCCGCTCAGTCGAACGTCCCTGCCGAAGCAGTTGCTCAATTTGGCAGGCGAACGGACGATGATTCAGCAGGCGGTCGATCGATGCCAGGGGCTCGTGCCGCAGGACTCCGTCTGGGTTGTGACCAATCAGCTTCAGGCCGAGTCCACCGCTGAGCAGTTGCCGGAAGTCGAGCCGACTCACGTGCTCCGCGAGCCGGCCGCCCGCAATACGGCTCCCTGCATCGGCCTGGCGGCGATTCACCTGCTGGCTCAGGATCCCGATGCCATCATGCTGCTGATGCCGGCTGATCATGTCATCCAGCCGGTCTCCGGTTTTCACGAAGCCGTCCGCACTGCGGTCAGTCTCATTCAGGGGGATGCCGAACGCCTGGCCCTGTTCGGAGTCGTTCCCGATTTTCCTTCAACCGGGTTCGGATATATCGAGCGGGGCAAACGGTTGAATGTCGAGGCGAAGACCTCCGTGTTCGAAGTCCGCAGCTTTCGCGAGAAGCCCAACTTTGACACCGCGTCGGAATATCTTCAGCAGGGAACCTTCTTCTGGAATTGCGGCATCTTCGTCTGGAAAGCTCAGACCATTCTCAATCTCATCCGGGAGCTGCAGCCCGAGATCGCCGATTCGCTGGAGGAAATCCGAAAGAGCCTGGGCTCCCCCGACTACCCGGAAACACTCGCTCGTTGTTTTCCGGAATGTCCGGCAATCTCGATCGACTACGCCATTCTCGAAAAGTACCAGAAGATTGCCGTCGTTGAGGCGCTGTTTCAGTGGGATGACGTCGGCAGCTGGCAGGCCCTGCATCGGCTGCTCGGTAAAGACAGCGAAGGCAACACGGTGGTCGGCCGCCACGTCGGCCTCGATACCCGCGACTGCGTGATCCGCAGTTCCGGTGATCACCTTATTACCACACTCGGCGTCAGCAACTGCATCGTCGTCCACACCCCGGACGCGACCTTCGTGGCCGACAAGCGAGACGAAAACGCCGTCAAACAACTCATCGACCAGCTGAAGTCACAGGGACTCGATGAGTATCTGTAGTTCCCCGCCTTAGCCGGGAAGATCGGCCGGGGCTGGCGAGCCTATTGACAGAGAATGAAACCGGGGGACGATACAGTATCCCGTCTCTCTGGCTCTTTGAGAGGAAGTTCGCATGTTGCCGCACGTCTTCCGATGGCTTGTCTGCGGTTATCTGTTAACACTGGCGACGGCAGCCACGCTTGCCGAAGAATCGAAGAATCCGCTCGACGAGAAAGTCCAACTCCTCTTTCTCGGCACGCCACTGAATGAAGCGGTTGGCATTCTCGATAAACATCCGCGTTACAGCGTCGTGCTCGATCTCGAAAGTCTCAAAACTGCGGGGATCGATCCGCGAACGCCCATCGACTGCAAGATCGAAGGCGTCACACTTCGCGATGCATTGACGGAGATGCTCAAGAACGTCGGGCTCAAGTTCAAATGGGTCGCCGAGAAGAAAACGATTCTGATCTTCGCCGAGACCGCTCAGAATGAATAGACATCGCACGGCGCGGAAGCACCAGATGCGAGGCCCTTACAAACGACCGCACGCCGCCCCGAATTGGGACGGCGTGCGGCTTTTTGATTGCTGCTGATCGATTCAGTTCGCGGATTAAACGCCGTTGAGCTGATCGAGGAACTCGGCGTCGCCGAACGCTTCGAAGTCCGGGGATGGCGGGATCGGAGCCGGGCCGAAGCTGCCGAACTTCACGTGCTGCCAGTTGGCCGTGTTGGACCACTGCTCAATCACGCGCGTCGTAAAGCTCGAACCATTCGACTCGACGGCATGCCAGCGGCTGGCGGCATCGCGGAGGAAGATGTCGGCTCGCCCATCGCCATTGGTATCGCCGATTCCAACGTTCTGAGCATTGCCGGTGTAGGTCGACATTCCCCACGAAGCGTACCCGAAGCGTCCGTTCCCCGGATCGGCCAGGCCGACCATCCAGTCCTGTTGGGCAATCAACAGAACGACGTCATCGTTGTCATCGTTGTTGAAGTCGCCAACGAGGACCGCATCGAGCGTTTCGATGTTCGTCGCCCGTCGCCAGACGTTCGAATCAAACTCATTCCCCTGAGAAAGACCGACCACAATCGATCGATGCGCGGCAAAGGCCGGGATCGTGAAGACACCCATGATGTCGTCGGACCCGTCGCCATTGAAGTCACCAACCTGAATATGGCTGATGGTCCGAGTGGCGTCCCATTTCTCCCACGCTGAGCCATACTGGAATCGGGTGCTGCCCGTATCCGACTTGGCCACCCACCAGACTCCGGCAGAGTTCATGATAGCCAGGTCGTCGCCATTCACGCCATCGAAGTTTCCGACGAGAATCGTTTGCATATCGCCGTAAGTGGAATAGGAGCCGTATTCATCCGGCAGGAACGATGTGCCGGTCGACTCGTAGACCCACAGGCGGGCCGAAGCTCCCGACTCGTAGACGCCGACGAGATCGGTCAGGCCATCGGCGTTGAAGTCTCCCGTCTGGAGGGTCTTCACGCCATTCATTCGCAGGGTGGTCCAGAGTGTGAAGTTGAATTGTCCCTGGTTCGTGGACGTGCCGACATAGACCTCGCCGTTGGTCATCTGGAAGGCGATATCTTCGCGGCCGTCGCCGTTAAAGTCACCCTGGAACGAGTGCGCGATATGGGCATCCGGGAACGGCGTTTCGCGGGCCAGAGCCGTGTCGTAGTTCCCCATATGATCCCGGCTCGTCAACCACAGGTTTTCATTGACGAAGCCCGTGAAATTCGTCGCCAGCGGCGGGAGCCCACCGACGTTGGGATTCTTCACATCGATCGAAATGTCGATCGTCGCTTCGGCTCCAGCACCGAGTCCCGGATCATCCAGTTGAACAGCGACGTCCAGGACCGGATTGACGCCGGCGTTAAGACTGGCTCCTGCGATGAGATAGACCCGGTTGCCGACGATCTCGAACAGACCGGCATCCGCTCCGACGAGTGTCACATTGTTGTTGTGCGGACCGGCATCGACATCCGAGACGACGAACTCTTCCACGAAGACTCGGTTCGTCGTGTCGACAAACTGAGAGATCGTCGCGGTGACATTGGTAACCTGAATCGTCGGCAACTCATTCACGTCAGTGATCGTGATGCTCAGATCAGCCGTGTCATCTGGTGTGGCTCCCACTCCAGTGTCGTCCACCCGCACGGTCACATCCAGAGCCGGATTCGTTTCGAAGTCGAGCGACGCCCCGGCGATCAGGAACAGTTCGGTGCCATCAATTTCAAAGAGACCGGAATCCGCACCGGCCAGGCTCAGCGTGTTGGTCCCCGTCGCATCGTCGGTGACGACGATATCGGCGACCTTGGTGCGAGCCGTCGTGTCCGCGTTCTCGGCCAGCGTGGTCGTCGTGTTCTGCAGAGCAATCGTCGGTGGCTCGTTCACATCGGTGATGGAGATCGTCAAATCAGCCGTGTCGTCCGGCGTGGCGCCAACCGTGTTGTCATCGACGCGTACGGTGACATCCAGAGCCGGGTTTGTTTCGAAGTCGAGCGACGCCCCGGCGATCAGGAACAGCTCGGTGCCGTCGATTTCGAAAAGACCGGAATCCGCGCCGGCCAGGCTCAGGGTATTCGTCCCCTGCCCGTCGTCGGTGATCACAATATCGGCGACCTTGGTGCGAGCGGTCGTATTGGCATTCTCAGCCAGTGTCGTGGTCGTGTTCTGCAAGGCGACGGTCGGAGCGGTATTCGCCGGTGGAGCGAGGGCATCCGGGGTGCCAATGGCATACCGCAGATTGCCGGTCGTGTAATTGTCGTCACGGGTTCCGACCAGAATGGTGACTTCGTTATCGTCCCCGAGTGCGAAGCTTGGATACGACAAATTCCCCGTGGGGTCCGCTCCAGTGAGAGCTGTCTCACCGACCCAGGTGCCAGGCGTCGTTTCGGCATAGACAAGGTACGCCTCTTCCAACCGATTAAAGTCCGGATCGAAGGCAGCGTGGGCGAAGCCGATCACCTTTTCATCGCTGCTGTTGATATCAATTCTAGCCGAGCTAACTTCATAGTAGTCTGAGCCAGGGTAAGTTAGGTTGGCGATGGTACTGGTCGCGAAGCTTCCGCCCGAGTTCGTCGCCATTTTCACCTGGTAATGCTCGCCATTCGTGATTCTCTCGGTGAAAGCGACATAGGCATGGTTCGAAGAATCGGTAGCGATCGCGGTATTGTAATAGACGTCGCCGTCGATGATCTCTGTTGCGGCTCCCCAAGTCGTGCCCGTCCGTTTGGCGTACCAAATATCGCCGTACGCCGCACTGGCGTCCTCTTTCACGTATGAGATATGGAAATCACCCGCACTGTCGACTGTCGCATCGAGCCCATTGATTTCGGCCCCGCCGGTGATCGAGTCGATGTTGGTTCCATCGAACGCATTCGTATTCCCAGACGTATTCCACACACCGGCATTCGACGAGGCGTGAACGAGATAGGAAGCTCGCGGCGCATTCGCATCGTCCCAACCGAAGATGATATGGGGGTTTTCAGCGTTATCGAGGATAAGCGTGCTCGCGTTGTTGGAGAGGTTATGCCAGCCACTGGGGTCCTGCATGATGTAAATCCGGCGGAACGTCCAGGACTGCGCTGAAACGTCAAACTTGCCATACGCCAGACCACGCTGGGAATTCGACCCGCCGGCAGACGCACCGACCGCGAAGGCCACGTGCAGGTCGCCCTGACTGTCCACCGCCATCGACTTGGGGCTCGGGCCGAACAACCCATCAAGGCCCGTCAACTGAGCTCCGATTGTGGCCCCGGTGACTGTGGATCCCGCAATCTCGTTCCAGCTGTTGCCATCCCAAGTTGCAAATCGCTGAGTGCCCCCGCTGCCGCTATATTGCCAGGAGCCATAAACGGTGCCATCCGGGGAGATGGCAACAGAGCTGAAGTTATTGGTATTGGCGCTACCGGTGAGAAACTGCCCGGCATCGAACGTGAGCAGGGCGCGTGTCTCCAGCGTTTCTGCTTTCGCGTTCACGAGCATATCGGCGACCACAGCCATCGAACGCTGGCGGCGTCCGGCTCCTCTGCGAAGAGCACCCAAAGCATGACGTCGAAATGCCGAGATTGGAGAAACAGCCTGAGCGAGAAGACTTAAGCGAGCAATCATAGAACACCTGAGGAATAGGGGGCCGAACAAGGAAGGTTTTTCATGGCTCGTCTCATTCCATGGGACGAACTCGGGATGGCCACGCGATCCGTCAAGACGGATGTCAGAGAATGCTTCGGCTAAAAGGCGATGCGCGCATTGTGAAACCGCGTACACTCACCTCTTAATATACACAGAACGGAGAGAGTGTTCCGATTATTCAGTCTAGGCAGGATTTCGCAAGAAGCTTCCATAACTTACATCAACAAACACAACAATCTACAAATCCCGATATATCGACGGGATAACATCAAAGGTCGTCCATATAACCATTGTCAAGAAAACAGGTATATTCCCCACCAACCCAGCTGTCCTCCGTAGTATAAATACCCGCTCTCATGCCCTAGCGATCCGGAATCATCATTGAATCCTTCAGCCTGGCTGTATCGATGCTTCATCCACGTTCTGGAGTCTGGATGACATTACCCCATGTCCCGCCTCAGCCGAGGAATCGCAGAAGATGTTTGCGAGTGCCTTCGACAGCGGCGACAAGGACACATGGTGAGAAATCATCTCCTGGGGTGGTCTTCCGGAGGAGAAGCGAACACCGACGCGCATGTACCTCATCGACGATGCTGGCGACGAGAAGAATCAGCAGTGCAATGCTGCAGACAGCCGCGCGAGCGAACCTGGTGGCCGTCGATCCGGAGGGCGACTCGAAGTAGTCGCTTCCTGACTGTCGCTGGACGGAGCCCGATCAGGTCCAGAAGAGGCGGCTATTTATTGAATGACGGCCGTGACCATTCCCGACCAGAACAGGATGAGCACGACAACCCAGAAGGCCTGCCAGCCGGTGAGTTCAAAATTCCCGGGTCTTTGCTGACTGAAGTGTTCTCGAATGACTTTCCGACCGTGCACGCCGATGTAGATCGTGCAGAGAATCGCCAGGCCAAGGGGAATGTAGATCGGATTGAACGACTCTTCTGACGAGGGCGTCCTTGTCGGCAGGAAACCGACAAACGTCAGCAGCATCCAGCTCATCACCCCATTCAGAAAGACGATGATCGCAAAGGTCGGTTTGGATTCGACCGGTTTCGATCGCGTCTTTTTGACTCCCTTCATTCGATCCACAACGAATGAGACCGCAGCCGCTCCTGAAAAGACCGTCCCGCCCAGCATCAACAGCCCCAAAAAGAACAGAAAGGCCGGACCTTCGACCGCCCCTGCTCGAATTAGAATGCAGCCAACGACTGTGAAGGCGATCGCCATCAGCGATGCAAAGATCGAGTTGGGAAGAAACCGCCGCGCCTGCTTCAGCCAGGCGGGGCGTTCCTGATTTACCGGGGGTTGGGTCATCGTGACGACTCCTTCTGCTCAAATGGCAGTTCGCCCTTTCGAAAGATCTTCACCTGCGGAGGGGGAGTTTCAGCGTTCGCCCAGAGATCAACGTCATCGGCTCCTGACGACCAGGGGCCCTTGGCGAAGTTGCCTTTTCCGCCTTCGTCGAGACCATTGATGCCGGTCGAGTACAGCGTGAACTTCTCCTCGCCCGGTCGATACACGAGCGGCGTCCCCCACATCGATTCCCTCGCGGAATTCGGAGAGTCGCGGTTCAGCTCATCGAGGTTCTCGGGAAGGGCACCGTGCTTGAATTCGTGAAGCCGAAGTGCCGCTGCTGTGCGAACGAGTTCCAGATACTGGCGGCTGTAGAACCCACAGTCCCAATTCTGATGGAAACCGAGAATGAAGTTAATCGGTACGAAGTCTCCATACAAACGACCGTTCCGTTCGGGAAGATCCTTGAAGGGAATGAGTCTGCCAATAAAGGACGTTGCCATTCTTGCCAGATACTCGTCGATATTGGAATCGTGAAAATTCTCATCTCTATATGCGATCAACGTCTTCATGAACTTCCGAGAATCCTCGATGTTCCACACCTCAACCATGTCGTCCAGTCGGGCATTTGTTCGTTCCAGTGCTGAGTCCCAGTCGAGATTCTTAAAGTCGATGATACTGCGTCCCGGGGAATCCGCTGGCAGTGCGAGCGTCCGGGCTGCGACCGTTTCCGTCACAAGCCCCAGCGCTTCAAGCTGAACGGCCTGAAGCAGAGCATACCGCAGGGGCCGATCGAAATAACCGATCGCGTCGATCGGCTCGCCATAGTGCGCGATCTGAGTCAGAAACCCGTGAATTCCCTCGGCATCGAGTCGAGGATCGAGGACAAGATCGCGGCTGACCTGAGCCGCCAGAAACTCTGTTTCGGACGCGGCCTTCAATTCGTCAATTGTCAGTCCGCCCTTCAGCCGCTGAGCTAACTCGAACATGGACACGATGTACCGACGGGCGGCGTCGAAGTCTCCGGCGCGAATCTCTCGATACGCGTTGGCAGCGAGGAGATCACGGAAGGGTTCAAAAAAGCCTTCCGCGATCTGGTAATAGCGTACGAAATCTCCGTACATCGGATTGAAGTAACCGGTCCGGTTAAGTTCCTGCTGCAGCGCGACAACAAGTTCACGGTTCTTCCGCACATACTTCGCGCCGAACGGGTTTTGCTGATCGGACCAGGGCTGACTCTGGATCCTCTTTATCTGATGCGGAATGATCGGCAGCAGCGGGTGCCCCTCGCGAAGTTCGGACGCCGCCTCGGGTGTGACGTATCTTGGAAGGTCTTCCAAAACCCCACCCAGGCCGGGATCCATGAGATCGAAAATCTCCTCCCAGACCGGACGGTCCAACGGAACCTTGTCCAGCTCCTCGCGTCCATCGACACTCAACAACGGAATCGCAAAATTGTTCTCTGGCGGAACCCGCTCCAGCCCTTCCGAATTCAACACCGCCGCGTAATCGATGTACCCGTCCGGATGAATCGGCCCGAGTACACGCGTGGTTTTCTCGCTGATCGTAAACGGCTTCGGTTTCGCAGCCGGCCGGCCAGGTTGGTCGGCGGCGAAGATAATCGAGGTCAGCAGGACACTGGAAAGCAGAGCGCAGAGACAGCAACGCATGACAACAACTCGCGGGCCGATGGAACGCAATATGAACAGGCGTCCCATTGAACATTGCGAAGCATGCAAAGTCAACGCGGCAAGATGGAGAGCGTTTCATTTGAGGGAAACGTCTGGCTGATCAGACGTGAGGCCCAACTGCGCGTTGCAGGCAGGCAACGCACAGAGCCGGTTTCGCAGTTCCCTACGCTGTCGTCGGGCTGATGCCCTTCTGCTCGCGGGCGGGGAGCGGCGGGAGTTGTTCTTCGAGGACGCCGCGGGCTTTCTGCCAGACGATGATGCCTTCGATAATCATCCAGACCTGCATCGTCATGACGACGACGCCGAAGCCGAATAGAACGTAGCACTGCAGAGGATCGGTCGACCAGAACCAGCCGACGGGTTCGCCGGTGTTGACGTCTTTGGTCGTTGTGAACATCTGCCAGAGCATCGCCCAGGCGGGCATGAGCATCATCAGAATCATGGGGATGGCGATCGGAAGGACGCGTTTGCCGCGTCGCCAGAGATAGAAGAACGTGACCATCAGAGCCAGTCCGGCCAGCAGCTGGTTGGTTGCCCCGAAGAGCGGCCAGAGAATGAGTCCCCCTGTTCCGTACGCTCCACTGGGCCCGGGGAGCATGGCCACCGTAAAGCCGAGCGAGACCGCCAGGGCGGTCGCCAGATATTTGTTCTCGAGCGGCTTCATATGCAGTGACGTTGCGAGTTCTTGAATGACATAACGCTGCAGTCGCGTGGCTGTATCGAGTGTGGTCGCGGCGAAACAGGCGACCAGGACGGCGACGATACCGGTTCCCAGGGCGATCGGAAGTCCGATGGCGGTCAGGAAGTTGGCTCCGCCGTCGACGAATGCGCCGACCTTGGCAGCGAGACTGAAGCCTTCCCAGCCGAGTTCCGGATTGTATCGGGAATTCCAGGCCGCCAGTCCGGTCAGCTGCTGGCCATCGGCTGTGGTGACTCCCATGCCCAGACCAGCCGTGCAACACAGAATTACGAGCACAGCCAGTGCACCTTCGAGAAGCATTCCGCCGTACCCGACGTATTGGGCGTCGGTCTCATTGGCAATCTGCTTGCTCGTCGTCCCGCTGCTCACCAGACAATGGAAGCCGCTGCAGGCTCCACAGGCGATGGTGATGAACAGGAACGGCCAGATCGGCGGTGCATCCTGCGGCACGTTCTGAGCGATCATCGGAGCATCCGCGAACAGATTCGTTTGTCCGCCCAGCCCGGCGAACAGAACACCGGCGACCAGCAGCACGAGGGCGACGACGAGTTGATGACTGTTGATGTAGTCACGCGGCTGCAGCAGAACCCAGACCGGCAGGACCGACGCGAAGAAGCAGTAGACCATGAGCAGGATGGTCCAGAAGATCACGGGGTTTCCCCAGGCGGCAGGCAGAGTGATCGGCATGTAATACACGCCAATAGCGACAGCAGCGTACAACGCGACCAGAGCCACCAGAGACGGAACGAGCAGTCCCCCGTGTCCCTTATAAACCCAGAAGCCGATGCCAATCGCCACCGGCATCGCCAGCCAGACCGAAAGAACCGATTCCGGATAGATCTTAAAGATGACCGCGATCACCAGTCCAAAAATCGCGAGCACGACGGTGAGAGCAAAGAAGAGAATGAGCAGAAAGAGCACGCGAGCCCGCGGAGAGATGAGGCGGCCGGCGACTTCGCCCACGGTCTGCCCGCGGTTGCGGAGTGAGATCACCAGCGCTCCGAGATCATGGACGGCTCCAATCAGGATCGAACCGAAGACGACCCAGAGCAAAGCCGGCAGCCAGCCCCAGAAGACGGCGATTGCAGGACCGACGATCGGTCCGGTGCCCGCGATACTGGTGAAGTGGTGCCCGAAGATCACGCTCTTCTGAGTCGGTACGAAGTCGACGTCGTCGCGGAGTTCTTCACTCGGCATGAGAGCATCACGATCGAGCTGAAACAGCTTCTTGCTCAGATAGCGACCGTAGGTGTTGTACGCGAGGATGAAACCGGCGAAGGACGCAAGCGCGACGAAAAGGGTCCACATGGAAGTTGATCCGGGTCCGTGAGGGTGCGTGGAGGGCGCGGACATATGTCCGAACTTTGAAGCCACCATTCTTACCAAAGGCGATTCGACTTCCAAGTGAGCTCCGCGATTCTTGAACGAATCGGCGTCAACCGGAAGGGCGAACGCCGCTTCGCCCCGCCTGCGCAATCGTTATGCGGCGGATAACCGTTACAGCTTCACAGGGCTTTTGAACGGAGCGGGCAAATCGGAAAATCTCGCTTTGTGCGATGTGCCGATCGTGACGATCCGGAGAGCATCGCAGACAACGACAGACACGTCGGTTCGGCAACCTGGGAGACCTGTGAGCTCTCCCGCCGCCAGTGAGGCACGCCTTTGAACCGTTCTCTCCGTCCGATCCCGAGCTAGGAGCCGGGAGCGATCTTCCTCTGCAAGTATGGCTCTCGGTGTGCGACGACTGAGCCGCGTCAGAGGATCAGGCGGAAGCGATTCCAGCTCTGAGCAACCCTTGATCAATCCACCCGACCTGCCCCGCATCAGGTCCCATCGACATACCAGGAGCCCACAAGATGTTGGTTCTTTCTCGACAACGTGATGAGAGCATCATGATTGGTGATCACATCAAGATAACCATCGTAGATATCCGGGGCGATAAGGTCCGGCTGGGCATCCAGGCTCCCGGCGATGTCGCCGTGCATCGGGAGGAGATCTATCTGGCGATCCAGCAGGAAAAAAGCCAGCAGGCCAATCCTCAGGCCCACGGGGAATAGCCCCCGCTTCGTCAACTGTCCCGGTGACTGCGGCTCGAAAAGTCGCGATGCGCACCGGAGACGGTGGGACGAATGAACGAACAGATTCCGCCCGGTTGTCCGCGGTGCTCTCCGAACCCGATTCCCTGAGACGGTTAGGTATCGGGAGGACGTCGAGAGCGCCGTATCCCTCGGGGAAGATTGAGAATGCCTGCTGGATTGCCGGAAGACTCCCGCAGTCCTCCCCGCATCTCCACAGGCCCCTATTCTCTCTTTCTTATTTTTTCTTTTTGTTTTCCCGATTTTACTCAAGCAGTTTATCCCGAACGTCCGATGGAAGAATGATAGCCGGTCTTCTCGCCGGACGATGATGGATGCAGCGCGATTGTTTCGATCGCAATGCCTTTCCGAGTAACAGGGATGGTGAAGGGAATTCCGGACTCGATCCGGAAAGGCGAGTGGGGACAACCGGGCCACAAAGAACGACAACAGCATGCCTCCCGGCAACGAATGCCAGTTCTGGTGAGTCACTAAGTTGGAACTTCGAAGGCAGTCAAATCTGACAAGTTCATTCAGACAAGTCTAAACCCAGGTACTGGCTCAGAGCTGATGACAGCATCCTGGCCAGCAGTAGGAAAGGCGATTCCCAATGACGAGAATTAACACGAACGTCGCCTCATTAAGAGGCCTCCGCAGCCTGAATAAGGCGAACGAGTTGATGAACACGTCTCTGACGCGTTTGTCGACTGGTTTGAAGATCAACTCCGGTAAGGACAACCCTGCCGGTCTGATCGCCAGCGAAACGCTGCGTTCACAGATTTCCTCGATCGAGCAGTCGATTACGAACAGCTCGCGGGCGAACAACGTGATCGCGACGGCTGATGCCGCCCTCGGCGAAGTCAACAACCTGCTCAACCAGATCCGTGGTCTGGTTCAGGAAACGCTGAACAGCGGTGCCCTGTCGCAGTCGGAAATTGAAGCTAACCAGCTGCAGGTTGACGCCGCTCTGTCGGCCATCAACCGAATTTCAGCCAACACCACCTTCGCCGGTGACAAGCTGATCGACGGCAGCAAGGCCTTCATCACCAATACAACAACGGCTGATGCCGCCAAGCTGAGCGACTTCCAGATCAACGAAGCGGTCTTCAGCACCTCTTCGACGATCGAAATCGAAGCCGCCATCACTCAGGCAGCCGAGAAAGCCGAAATCCGCTACAGCGGTGGTAACCTGACCTCCTCGGCTACGGTCGAACTGTCGGGTTCGAAAGGCTCTCAGGTCGTCTTCCTCGGTGGAGCCAGCACGACAGCTGACATCAAGAACGCCATCAACGCCGCTTCGGACGTGACCGGTGTCAAAGCCAGCTTCGATCCGGGTCTGACGTTCTCTCAGGACGCCACCCAGGGCTTCGCCAACATCAACACCGGACAGGCCATTGCCAACACTCTGGCCGTGACCGCAACCGGTGCCACGACCACGCAGACCGGAACGGTGACCTTCACCGATACCCGCGCGACGCAGACACAAGGAACCAACGCGTCTCTGGGCGGAACCATCCGCATCCAATACGTCGACAACGTGACCGCTGGTACGTCGACCAACACCGCCACCGTGGCTGGTGTCGCGACGACTGCCAACGGCGACGTGACGATCTCGATCGAAATCGGTAACGAAACCAACGGCACGACGGCCGTCACTTCAACGATTTCAGACATCGTCGCTCTGATCAACAGCGGCACTTCGGCCAACGCCGTCGCAGCCCGGAACTACATCTCGGCTTCCAGCTCGGGAACCGATATCGCCGTCTCCACGGCAGCAGCCTCGGCTCTGACCGGCGGACAGGATATTGCCGACATCAAGATCCTCGACAACCGCAACAGTGGTGCAGGTGGTTCGGTTGCTTCCCTTGGCGGCGAAGTGTTCGTCCAGTTCGTCGACGCCTCGACCGCGACGGCCAGCCTCGGCGTTTCGAGCGTGAGCACGAACGCAGAAACCGGCGACACGACGATCCAGATTCGTCTGGGACGTTCGAGCGGTGCCAACACGTCGACGATCGCCGATGTCATGGCCCTGATCAACAGCGGAACCTCGACCAACGCTGTTGCCGCTCAGGCCTTCATCTCGGCTTCGGCGACCTCGGCTGACGCCGCCAACACGTCGATCTTCACCGCTCAGACTTCGGCAACGCAGCTGCTCGGTGGTAACGACGGTTCCAACAACGACATCACCTTCAACGATGCTCGGGCCTACGGGACCGACGGCGTGGTGAACGTCCAGTTCTCGAGCACGACAGCGGCCAACTCGACTCTGTCGGTCAGTGTCGCTTCGACGGGTACTTCGGACTACACGATCACCGTGAACCTGGCGACCGACGAGTTCGGCAACATCACGACGACCGCAGACGACATCCGGACCTTCATTGCGACCGACACGAGCAACGGAGCCGCCACGGCTCGGACGCTGGTCAACGTGGAAGTCGAAGGATCGGGAACCGAAACGGTCCAGGCTCAGGCTCAGCAGCAGGTCGACGTCGCCAGCCGCGTCCTGAAACTGAAGAGCTCGGATTACGGCAAAGACCAGTTCGTCGCCGTCAATGTTCTCGATGGTTCGTTCAACACGACCGGAACCGACAACATCTCGACACAGCGTCGTGATACCGGTAAGGATCTGGTCGCCGTGATCAACGGTCAGGTGGCCCAGACCAAGGGACTTTCGGCTCGAATCAAGACGAACTCTCTCGACGCTTCGCTGAGCTTCAACGAAGAGAACAACGTCAAGGGTCGTCGTGCCAACGTCACCATCACCGGTGGGGGCTCGCTGTTCCAGATTGGCCAGGAAGTTTCGGCTGCCGGTCAGATCGGTATCGGTATCGAAGCCGTCAACACCGCCCGCCTGGGTGGAGTCGCCGGTAAGCTGTACGAACTCGGTTCAGGAGCCGGCAAGAGCCTGCTCGACATCGGTCCGGACACTCCGGGCAGCGTGCTGGTCGACATCGTCGAACAGTCGATCAACCGGGTTTCGACTCTCCGTGGTCGTCTGGGTGCGATCCAGAAGAACGTGATCGATACCAACATCAACTCGCTGGGTGTGGCCCTGGAGAACATTTCCGAAGCCCGTTCGGCCATCGTTGATACCGACTTCGCCGAAACGACCGCCTCCCTGACAAAGGCTCAGATTCTGAACCAGTCGGGTATCTCGGTCCTAGCGATCGCCAACCAGAACCCATCGCAGGTCCTCTCGCTGCTCGGTTAATCCGACCGTCGAACCTGACGATTTGAACCAGACTCTCCTGCTTCTTCCTGAGGCAGGAGAGTTTTTTCGTTGATAGCTGGCTTGATCGCTCTGCTCGGCCGCGAAGCCGTAGGAGGATACGTCTGCAGAGTGCCTCAATTTGCAGTTTTTAAGCTGAAGTTCCCTTCTCCGAAACAAGACGGCAAACACCACTTCGGCCTCGACTGCACGGCCCTGGAAGAATCTTTCCGGGCCCTCCCCTGCCGAGCGGCAACCGCGCAGACGACAGCACCCCTCTAATCGATCCGGTTTAACACCTTCTTGCCGCTAACCACTGGCAGAATTTGACTTTGGTTGATCGCGACGGGTAAGATAAGTCGAGATTTACGGGTGTCGTCCTGTATGCGTCACGCTGGCGGTGTTTTCATCGCCTGAGCGTTTCTGCTCTTCCTGTCCTGTCTATGTCGTCCGGGAGACGGAGCAAATGATTTCGAGTCTCGGCCGCGTGCTGGCTGTACTCACGGCTATGTTTTCCGCAGCGTTCATGGCGTTTGCCATTTCGCGCTATGCAACCGTGCCCGACTGGTCCACTGAAGCGCGTGAACTGGAAATGTTTACGTTGACCCGGACTGAAGGGGAAAATCCCAGCTGGTCCGCCTCGACACGCCGGACTCAGGAGTCCGTGCACTCCTCGCCGAACATGGCTGAAGTGCTCGAGAAGATGTACCAGCGGGCCAAGCAGGACATCGACACTCAGGTAAGCGATTACGAAGCCCAGATCCCGAGCCTGGAGTCGCAGATCGCGGCCGCCAGAACGGCGATCGAAGAAGATCGAGCAGCCGTCGCCGTTCGCGAACAATTGCTCGCCGATCGACTGCAGGAGATGGACGACGAAGTCGCCCGTCTGACCGCTGAGATCGAACGCGAGAAGGCCGTGGCTGAAAAGACCCAGATGGAACGGGAACGCCGCCGCAGCGATGTCTTCCGGTTGCGTGAGCAACTGGGAGAGGTCGAAGCCGACTACTTCCGTGCCGTTCAGTTGCAGCAGGAATTGACCGACATGATCCGCCGCACCCAGGGAAATGTGGTGAAGCTCGAATCGCGGAATCGGCAGCTGCAAGAATCCGTAAATCAGGTAAATTAATCTGATGAAGCAGGCAATACGTCCCTCCGGACGAGAGTTGCCTTGAGTTATACCGACGATCTGCACGATTGATAGCAAGGGAAGTCTTTAATCGGCGTGGATGGAATTCGGCGTGTGAGACAGGGTGTTTCCACGTGTGTCCGATAGAGAAGACAGTCTTTTGCGGCTGGACAGCACGGTCGCAGGAGCGGAGTAAACAGCGATGTCCTTGATCGGCAAGTTTTTCGTAGTCATGCAGATTCTGCTCTCCGTAACCTTCATGGGGTTCGCGGCGACAGTCTTCACGTATCAGACCAACTACAAAACATTGTATGAGACGGAATCCAAAGCCAAGTCGCAGATCCAGGCCGAGAAGGACAACCTTCAGGCCGACTTCGACAAGGTCAAGGCCGACATGACCGCACAGGTCGGACAGGCCGAAGATCGGGCCGATCGGGCGGAAGCCACCAACTCGGCTCTGCAGGCTCAACTGGCCGAATTGAAGCAGGAAACCGAACGACTCTCGAACTCGCTGCAGTCGCAGCTGGCTCTGGTGAAAATCGCCGAAGATGAAGCCGAATCGCGCCGTTCGGAAGCCATGTCTCAGCGGGTTGTGAACACCGACCTGCACAAGAAGCTGTCTGATCGCATTAAAGAAAACCGCATCGCCGAAGATAAGCTGTACGGTTTGAACGTCGAGAAGGAAAACCTGATCAAGAAGAACAAGGAGCTGATCGAGCGACTTGCCTTCCTTGAAAAGGTCGTACGAAATAACAATCTGGAAACCGATCCGCGGATGTATGCCGCTCAGAACGATCCGCCGCCAGTCGTGAGCGGACTGGTCGTGAATGCGACCACCGATGAGCGTGGAGCCGTGGATCTGGTCGAGATCTCGATCGGGGCCGACGACGGACTGGTGAAAGGTCACCGCCTCGAAGTCTGGCGTTCTGGTGAAGACGCCCGCTACCTCGGTCAGATTGAACTGGTGTATGTCGATACCGATCACGCGGTCGGTCGACTCGTCGATAAAGCAAAGAACGGCATCATTAGGAAGGGCGACAATGTCACGAGCAAGCTCTAGTCGAGGACCAAAACCCGCTCCGCAGCTGGACGTTTACGTCGGCCTGATGATGATGTCCACGGCCTGCCTGATCGCCGGGATCGTGTTCCTGGTACTGGCCCTGGCTCAGTACAGCTAACCGACCGGCACAGCCGACGCCCCGACCGCAGGAGCGGTCCACAAAACAATTCATCTCTCGTCTCAGCCATCTGCTGTTTCTCGTTGAAGCAGCAGATGGCTTTTTGCTGCGCCGGTTCGAGGGAGATACCCACGATTCGCCGGCTGGCTCAGACGCGTGCGTCTGAGTGGCAAAGAACGTGGGTTTATTGCTTAGAGTGTCTTGAATGAACGAGATTGGGGTAGCCCCGGTTGATTCAACCGGGGTGGCGAAGCCACAAGAGGTCACACTCCACGCCTGAGCTAGGACAAATTCATGATTCCACTGCACGTTTAGCAGGAGCACACTCAAGTATTGCAGACTACTGGCGACCACGCGACTGCAGAGAAAGCTTGAGAATACACGATTCCGTGAGGCATCACGAGAACGGGAGACCTCTTGCCGACTGCGTCGGCCCCGGTAGCGGAGCAACCGGGGCTACCCGGTGTTGGGAGCACACGGTCACTCGACAAAGTTGGCATCGAAAGAGTGATGTCTGTTCCGTTCATTGCCTCATTGCCGGGGCGAATCGGAAGCAATGCCGTCGTGGAATACAGGCTACGAATGAGAGCGGTCGTTCTGTTCTGTTTCGCTGGCGTCGTCGTCGGGGTCGAACAGCAGGGTCGCATTCTGTTGTTCTCGCAGGGTTTCGATCCAGCTGACGAGATGATTGCCGATCTGCTGCCCGACTTCCTGTTCATCGTCGAAGACGACATCGGCTCCCGAAGCGAGGATCTCCTGGCAATCACGCTGGTGCCGAGAGCGGACGATAATGTGAGCCTGCGGGGCGATCTCCCGGATCAAATCGGCAACCGTAATCGACGCCCGCTTGCTGGGAAGCGTGACGATGACAGCTCGGGCGTGTGAAGCATGAGCATGCTCCAGCACTTCAACCGTTCCGGCATCTCCCACATGTCCGTGCATGCCGAGTTCGATCGCTTTGGTGATATTCGACCGGTTGATATCGATCACGGTCGTCACGAGTCCACGCTCGTGGGCCAGCGTACCGGCAATCTGTCCGGTCGGACCAAAGCCGACAATCACGACATCGGGGTTCACCGAATGGCTGCCACCCGGTTCGGGGACGGAATGAAACCGCTTCGGCAGCAGGGTGACAAGATTCCGCGACAGCGTGCGGGCATGGCTCACCAGATAGGGACTCAGAAACAGCGAGACAATCGTGGCGGAAACGAACAGATTATAGGTCCCGTCGGACAACACATGGCTTTCATGCGCCACACGGCCCAGCACGAACGCAAACTCGCCAATCTGAGCCAGACAGAGAGCGGTTGTCAGAGCTGTCTCGACCAGTGTCCCGAGTGTGATGAAGATGGCTGCGATGACCACAAACTTCAGCAGCAGATAAACCACGATCGTGAGCACGAGAATCAGAAAGTTGTTCGCGATCCACAGCGGATCGGCCACCATGCCGGCAGAGCCGAAGAACAAGGTCAGCAGGACCACACGCAGGGGCGACACATCGGCTCGCACCTGCGTCGCGAACGGCGAGCTTCCCAGGAACATGCCGGCGACAAACGCTCCGAGAGCCGGCGAAATCCCGGCCTTATGGGCGGCCCAGGCCGATCCGAGGCCGGTCACCACCGAAAGCAGAATCGTCAGCTCGCGGTTCCGGGCCAGCTCCAGTGTTCCCAGCGCATAGTAGGCGACGAAATTCAGCAGGATGTAGAGGCCGAGAATGAGAGCTGTGGCAACGCCGACGATGCGGCCAACGTTTGTCAGCATCTGACCCGGATCATCCCCTCCCGCCAGAAGCGTGATGAGAATGGCCAGCGGCACGACTGCGATATCCTGGACAAGGAGCACGGCCAGGGAATTGCTGCCGTACGGGGTTTCGAGCTCCTGCCGGTCCATTAACGTTCGCAGCACAACCGCAGTGCTGCTGAGTGCGACCATGGCTCCGATCGCAACCGCTTCACGCCCTTCACTGCCAAACGCGATCGCCGCTCCCGCACAGGCAACGAGCGAAAGTACCACCTGCAGCACTCCGCCAATCAGCGGAACCGGTCCCAGACTGCGGAGTCGAGTGATCGAAAACTCGAGCCCCAGGCTGAACAACAGCAGCGACACGCCCAGCTCGGCAATATTCTCGATTTCGTGTTCGGCCTGAACCAGATGCAGACTTCCCGGTCCTCCGAGGAACATGCCTGCCAGCAGGTATCCTACGAGCGGCGATTGACCGAGGCGCGAGAAAATGCCTCCGAAAACCAGACAGGCCGAAAGCAGCAGAACAACGTCAGAAAGAAGGATCCAGATATCCATCCACTTGGAATCCTCGGGTTGGCGCGGCGGAAGAATGGAGAGGTGAGCGCACAAGAAACCCTGCGACACCGAAGCATCGCAGGGTTTGCAGTAGCGGTGGAGGGACTCGAACCCCCGACCTACGGCTTATGAATCCGCCGCTCTAACCGACTGAGCTACACCGCCTTGTGAGGAGTGGAAGCTTTCCCACTCCCCCTGAGATCGCACAGTATATTTGGCGACCGGAAGCTTGAAAAGGATGTTCCACGGGTTTCATCGACAATTTTAGGGACAGCGCTCAGCAAAACAGGTTCGCGACCGGTTTCCGTATCGCTCGCCCCCCTGTCGAACTTACTGGTCGGATCGGGAAACTGGCGGAAGATTTACTTCCTATAGCGTTTGGGGCATTCCAGAAACATTGCCTGCCGGCCCGGCACGGAATTCGCTTCAGAATCAGTTTGACATCAGAATCTCCAGATGTAGCATTGAATTTGCACCCCCTGCTCGGACAGGGCAGTTCACCTCGTCGGGCAGTAGATCCTCAGAAGGTCCATTCGATGGCAACGCGGTACTACAAACGTTATCGCATGGATTTCGATCTGAAGAAAACGGATATCCCGTCGACGGAACTCCCGGACGGATTCGAGTGGGTCAGCTGGAATCCTCGACTGGTGGAAGCACACGCCCGCATTAAAGCTGAGTGCTTCGATGGGGAGATCGATTCGGTTCTCTTCCCCTGCCTCAGTCATCTGGCCGGCTGCCGGAAACTGATGAGCGATATCGCCTCCCGCAGCAATTTCGTCCCCGCCGCGACATGGCTGATCCGTCATGCGAACCGCCTGACCAGTCCTGCCTACTGTGGCACCATTCAGGGAATGTCGCGGGCCACCCGACTCGGAGCCATTCAGAACGTCGGCATCACGCCCGATTGCCGCGGACTTGGACTCGGAAAGTCGCTCGTTTCCAAATGCCTGGAAGGCTTCGCCGAAGCCGGCATGCATCGGGTCTATCTCGATGTCACCGCTGCGAACTGCAATGCGGTTGGCCTGTACGAAAAAATCGGATTCCGCATCCGTGAAGTCTCGTTCCTCACGCTGAACGTGCCTGAGTCTGAGAACACAACGACACTGGCTTGAGAGCGAAATCGCCCTGCTTCGCGTGTAAATCCTGCAAAGCAACCGCGTAATTCTGCACACTTTGCAGCGATAATCGGCTGATCTTGATCGAGCCGGACGTCTCTTCTACGCTGCCACTCCTATCTTGAGAGTTCCCTCCTTTCGTCGACGCTCGTTGCGATCTCCCATCCTTCCATCGCAGTCGATCCGGTTTCCCATGCGTTTCCACCCGAAAACCCGTCGGTTTGCCGTTCTTACGGTGAACCTGATTCTCGCTGCGACCGTGGCCGGTTGCGGTTCGATCGATCATTTCGGCACGCGGATGTCGCCCTCGACCTGGTTCTCCCGACAACCAGCCGGTCCCGTTGCACAGGAAGAACCCGAATTCACGGAAGAAGAGTCGCTCAATCCGTTTGAGATCGAGCCTTCCACACCCGTCAAAACGGCCTGGGCGACACAGACGAAACAGCCAGCCGCGACCAGTCCCGGCGTTCCGCAATTCGATCCGGCCACCATGATGCTGATCGAAACCGAATTCAAAGATGCCACCCCGGAAGAGCGGCGGCTCTGGTACGAAGAGCTGCGACAGGTCTCCCCGGAGATGGTCCCTCGGATCATTCGCATGCGTCGTCTGGCCAACCAGCATTCCGAAAAATCAGAAGCGACTCCCCCGGCAAACACGCCTCCAGCTGCGGAAAGCTCATCCAGGGACCTCCCGGTTGTTGCTTCAGCTCCGAATCCGATCTCGGGCAATGATCTGCAGGGGATGAACCCTTGGGATAACGAATCGCAACTGCCGAATCAGCCTCGGCAACTTGCTCCCGGCGATACGCTGACGGTTTCCGGCCCATCGGGCGGAACGTCCGTCAAACCGGCTTCGCACACGGGCCCGAGCGAAGCTCCCGAGATGCCGTCGCAGGATGAACTGAATGCGATCCCCGGTGATCCCGATCAGCAGTATCGCGACGCCCTTGAAGAACTCATCGCTCTGGCCGAACAGCGGATTCAGCAGGGTCGCAAAGAGGGCTCTCCAGAAGACCTCGAAGCCTATGCCCGCGAACATGCCTACCTCCGCATGCTGTATCTGATGGCGGACCGTCGGGAACGATCACTGGAAGCGATTCCCGACATCCCGGCGGCTGAGCAGGAGTTCTGGCAGAAACTGTTCTGGGGACTGTCGAACTACTTCGATTCGACCGGCATTCCCAACCGGGGCGACCGGGCAACGCATACCGTTTCTCAAATCGCCGATGCAGCCGAGCGTCTGCGGGAACGGGCGAATCTGGAAATCCGCAATGTCACCTTCTCGACCGGAATCCACGGCTTCGGTATCTACGATCGTTTCGAACGGGACGAATTCCGCCCGGGCCAGCCGGTGCTTGTGTATGCGGAACTGAAAAACTTCCTCAGCGAACTGACGACCGAAGGCACCTACAAGACCGTGCTGAAGTCGACAATCGAAATCCACCGGGCCGGCAGCAATCCGGGACTGGTGGTCGAACAGGCTTACCCGCCGACCGAAGACTACTGCCGGACTCGCCGCCACGATTACTTCCACAGCTATAAGATCAATATCCCGAGCGAACTGACGGTCGGGCCGTACCTGCTGAAGCTGATCGTCGAAGACCAGCTGAATCGCAAGGTGGCGACGTATACGATCAACTTCACAGTGAAGTAACGGCATGTGGATACGTCGATGTCCGGCTCGCAGCCTCGGGATTCCGCTTGCACGGACCGAACTCGGCCCGAATAATCAGGGCAGAGCCCCCAAGAGCCCGCGCATCGTGGACCGCGTCCACCCGCCTGCTGCCTGATCCAACCCGCTCACCGTATCTGTTTTGAGTCTGAACGACCGAAAGTCGAGAGATGAACTACGCCGCCATTATTTTCGATTGCGATGGCACTCTGGCCAATTCGATGCCCGCTCACTACGTCGCCTGGGTGGCGACGCTGAAGAAGTACGGCATCGATTTCACCGAAGAACTCTTCTACGGCACCGGCGGCTGGCCTTCCTGGAAAGTGGCCGAGCTTCTGCTTGATCGGGACGGCGTGGAAGCCGATCCGCATGCGATCGCCGAAGAAAAAGAAGACGAGTTCGAGAAGCATCTGGAGATCATCGAGCCGATCGAACAGACGATCAGCGTCGTCCGCGATCACTTCGGCAAGATTCCCCTCGCCGTCGCCACCGGCGGGATTCCGCGCGTCTGTAACGGCATTCTGCAGAACCTTGAGATCAGCCACTACTTCGACACAATCGTGACCGCTCTCGATGTCGAACACGGCAAGCCTGCTCCGGACACCTATCTGGAAGCCGCCCGCCGGCTGGGAGTCGACCCGACCAAGTGTCTGGCTTACGAAGACACCGACCCGGGCCTGAAATCAGCCCGCGATGCCGGGATGGCAGCCATCGACGTGCGGACGTACTTCGATCCGCAGCGAATGAGTGGCAAGAGTGCCTGAGCGGCCGGCGGTAGCCTTTAACGTGGAACGACTGCAGACTTCCTAGCTCGCACGTAAGTGAGGGCATTGAACGTGCCGCCCTCGCTCACACGTCGAGTTAGGAGGGGAACTGGTCATCGGCGGGTGGCCCGTCCGGCACGGGCGGGTGACGAAGTCACAAGAGGCTGCGCCATGTGCGAGGTCTCTTCGGAGGCCTGACGATTCCAGTTCAACACGCGGAGGTGCTGCCTCTTATCGCTGACGCGACCCGCCCGGTGTTCAACGAGCCCTCGCTCACGCTTCGGGTTGAGATGCCGTTGGTCCACTGAAGTGGGCTTGGCAATTGCGAAGCACTTCTGTCCCAGCATCGTCTTGCTGGGATACAGCTTTGCCTTGCCCATGAGCGGTAAGTGAAGCAAATCGCTGGAGCCCACAAAGGGTGGCCCGTCCGGCACGGGCGGGTGACGAAGTCACAAGAGGCTGCGCCATGTGCGAGGTCTCTTTGGGGGCCTGACGATTCCAGTTCAACACGCGGATGGTGCTGACTCTTGTCGCTGACGCGACCCGCCCGGTGTTCAACGAGCCCTCGCTTACGCTTCGGGTTGAGATGCCGTTGGTCCACTGAAGTGGGCTTGGCAATTGCGAGGTGCTTCTGTCCCAACATCGTCTTGCTGGGATACGGCTTTGCCTATACCAGCCTACCTGCGCTATTCCACCGAAGTGGATCAGGTCATCAGCCAGGCGAAGACGCCTCGGGCGACGTGCATGCGGTTTTCGGCCTGGTCGAAGACGATGCTGTTCGGGCTTTCCATGACATCGTCGGTCACTTCGAGGCCGCGTTTGGCGGGCAGGCAGTGCATGAACTTCACGCTCTTGGGAGCCGCCTTCAGCAGATCGGCGTTGATCTGGTAGGGAGCAAAGATCTTCTTCCGTTTGGCCGACTCCTTCTCCTGGCCCATACTGGCCCAGACATCGGTGTAGACGACATCGGCTTTCTTCACGGCGACTTTTGGATCGGGTTCGATCGTCACCGATGCCTTGGCGTTCCGCTTCTTGATGATCTTGCCGAACTCGTCGTCGAACTGGTACCCCTCGGGAGCGGAGAGGATGAACTTCACGCCCATATCGGCACAGCATATCGCCAGCGACTTGGCGACGTTGTTGCCATCGCCCAGGTAGACCATGGTCTTACCGGCGACGTCGCCGCAGTGTTCCCGCATGGTCAGCAGGTCGGTGAGGGCCTGGCAGGGATGATAATCGTCGGAAAGGCCGTTGATGACCGGGCAGGTCGAGGCGGCGGCGAAGTCTTCGATCATCTTCTGCGAGAAGGTCCGCAGCACGACGACATCGGCAAAGCGACTGACGACGCGGGCGACATCTTCCAGTGACTCGCGGCCATCGAGGCCGGCTTCTTTTTCCGACATGAACATGCCCGAGCCGCCGAGCTGAATCATGGCCGATTCAAAGCTGACACGGGTTCGCAGGGACGGCTTTTCGTAAATCTGTACCAGCACCTTCCGATCGAGCATCGGTTTCAGTTTACCGGTCGTCTGTTGAGCTTTGAGCCTGGTCGTCAGCTCGATGATGTCACGCGTTTCCTCGGGGCTCAGATCGAGCAGGGACAGAAGGTGCTTCACTTTCATGAGGGAATCTCAACTGATCAAACGACATCCAGACTGGAAACAGAAATGCAGACAGGCCGGCTGGCTGGCCGGCCTGGTACGTCAGGTTATTTGCGTAAAGTGAGGGAACGCCTCGAAACCACAGCGAACGCCGCTCGAAATCGCAAAGAGCTATTATGAGCAGACAGGCCTGTTTGCCGCAAGACTTCTCTACGATTCGGCCGAGAGGGTCCGCAACTCGTCGATCAGCAGTTCGGCCCCCTGATCAACGTCTTCCGGCGTGATATTGAGAGCCGGCAACAGACGGACGACCGTGTCATGCGTCACGTTGATCAGCATCCCCTTCTCCATGCAGCGGCGAACCAGCGGAGCCCCGGGTACGGTCAGGTCGAGGCCAATCATCATCCCGGCGATCCGCAGTTCACGGAGAATCGGCAGTTCTTCCAGCAGCGGCTCGAAGTGAGCCCGGAAGCGATCCGACATCTGCTGAGCGTGCTCGAGCAGGTTTTCTTCTTCAATCGTCTTCACCGTGGCAATTCCGGCGGCCATGGCGAGCGGGTTGCCGCCAAAGGTGCTGGCATGCATGCCCGGTCGAAGCGAAGGAGCCAGCTCATCGCGACAGATGAACGCTCCACAGGCGACGCCCCCGGCCACGCCCTTGGCGAGCGTCATGATATCGGGCTGAACGCCGTACTTTTGATGTCCGAACCAGGTGCCGAGGCGGCCCATGCCGGTCTGAACTTCGTCGAAGATCAGCACCAGACCGTGCTCATCAGCCAGATCGCGGAGTCCCTGCAGGAAACCGTCGGCCGGGGTATTCACGCCCCCTTCACCCTGAACCGGTTCGATCAGGATGCCGCAGGTTTCATCGTCGATCAGTTCGCGGACGGCATCCAGATCGTTGTGCGGAGCGTACTGGAAGCCAGCCACCAGCGGGCCGAGGCCCTGATGATACTTAGGCTGCGCAGTCGCGGTGACAGCGGCCAGCGTCCGGCCGTGGAAGCCGTTCTGGAACGTGATGATCTTGTACTTCTCTTCCGGGGTGTGCAGACGAGCCAGTTTGATGGCCCCTTCAATCGCCTCGGCTCCACTGTTGCAGAAGAAGGCTTTTCCGAAGCTGCGGCTGCAGATTTCCTTGGCGAATTCCCCCTGAGCCTCGGTGTACCAGGTGTTCGGCACGTGAATGAGTTGCGTGACCTGCTCGCGGACAGCTTCGACGACTTTCGGCGGACAGTATCCGAGAATGTTACAGCCCCAGCCTGGAAACAGGTCGAGATAGCGGTTCCCTTCGGCGTCCCAGACATAAGAGCCTTCCCCGTGGGTCAGGCAAATGGGATAGCGGCCATAATTGGGAATGACGTACTGATCAAACAGGGAAACGACATCCGCACTCGATTTGGAACTGGTCGAACTCATCGCGTTTTCCACATCCGGCCGATCACATCGGCTGTTAACAGAAGAGAAAGGAAACTCCGTCATCGGAACGGGTGATTATACTCGTTCGAAGCCGGGACTGAAACAATCGGCCAATTCAGGCTCAAAAGCACGTCCTGCGTCCGCTTCGACTGTTCAACGAAACTGAGAGGACACCCGTTGGCTCCACCGGTTCGCAATTTGCCGAAGGTCCTGCTCTCGGAGACCGGCAGCGAGTCCCCGTCCGGCTCATCTGAGCAGCAGGTCTGACCACTTTGGATGCATGATCAGGCCGCCCTCGCGTCCGCATTCCGAAAAGCCGGCTTCGACGCGCCTTACTGGAATCCGCTACGGAACAGGGCGAAAACCGGAGCCGCGGGCGGCCATCGAGCCATTTTTCGCAGAATGCCTGCTTCCCGGCATTGAACTTGCCTGTAGTCGGTGACGAGTACCACTGCGTACTCACCTACGATCCCACCCCACGACCTGCCTTCCAAGAGTAATTTCGATCCATGCCATTGACCAAAGTGTGTCTGGGCTGCCGCTGCGCAGTCCCGTTGTCGCTGACGTTGTTTTCCGTTCTCGCCCTCTCGACCATGACCGGCTGCAGTAGCGGCAAAATTGATGAAATCCAGACGCTCCCCGTCGAAGGGACCGTCACGCTGGATGGCCAACCTCTCGCCATGGCGACCGTCCAGTTTCAGCCGCAAAGTGGCGAAGGACGCAGCTCGGCCGGCCGGACCGACGACACCGGCCATTTTGAACTGATCTTCGATTCGGATCGCAATGGCGCACTTCCCGGTGCCCATCGAGTCTCGATCACTGCTGTTCGCGAGGTTCCCGGCAAGCAGGACGAGGAAGGGAACGCGCTGACCGAACAGATTGTCCCCGCCAAATACAATGCCAGGTCGACACTGACCGCTCAGGTCAGCGAGAGCACCTCCAGCTACGACTTCGCTTTGACAAGCAAATAACCTGCCTGAGGCTTCCGGCAGCATGCTCCCCATGTGTATCTGATTCTCTCTTTTCGTCTGCAGACGTTGAAGGAACTCTCGCCATGCTTAGTGGACACTCTACTCGTCGATCGGCATTTACGCTGATTGAACTACTCGTTGTGATCGCGATTATCGCCATTCTGGTCGCACTACTGCTTCCCGCCGTGCAACAGGCACGGGAAGCCGCCCGTCGATCGCAGTGCAAGAACAACCTCAAACAGATGGGGCTGGCTCTGCATAACTATCACGACACATTCTCCGTCTTCCCGGCCAACGGGTACTTCCGTCGCGGAGCTTCGTGGCATGTTCCCATCCTGCCTTACATGGAGCAGTCGGCTGTGTACGACGGCCTGACATTCGGCGAGCACAGCTCATTCATGTACCAGTCGGGTTGCGGCTGCACGGCCGAAGATATCGATCTGCACGCCGAAGTCCGGTTGTCGTACATCACCTGCCCGAGCTCACCGCTGCCCAGCGTGACCAATGGAGCCGTTCCTTCAGGACAGGTCGGCTCGTTTGGATCATCAACAATCGCTCTGCAGGTTGCAGAATACGCAGCTATCGCCGGACATACCCGCAATCCGAACACGCAGGCTGACATCTACACCGCTGGCTCCTATGGTCATTACGCCGACAACGGAACCATCTATGTCCGGAGCAAGACTCGAATGCGAGATCTGACGGACGGGACAACGAACACGCTGATCGTCAGCGAAAGCAGCCGGCCGACGAAGGATGTCCTTGGCGTTCGCGGAACGGTCGGAAATCAGTACGACAATCGTGTCGGATCGTTCTCGGGGGGCATGTGGATCGGCCCAAAAGAACTGACCGGCTGGATCGCGAATCAGATCTCCGTTCGCTACCCGATCAACTCCGATGCCATGACGTCCTCTTCGGAAGGCTACCTGTATTCGTACACGCAGAACAACCCTCTCTCCTCCAACCATGATGGAGGCGTTCAGGGACTGCTCGGCGACGGCAGCGTCCGGTTCCTGTCGGAGAACATGTCCGAAGTCACACTTCAGCGTCTTTGCATCCGCAACGATGGCCTGATTCTCGGCGAGCTGTAAGCACGCGACTTACAGTTTCTAACGATGAAAAACCCTCGGCTGAGATTGCTCTCGAGCCGAGGGTTTCTTACTGCGGTTCACTGTCCGCCGGAGCGGAGAGCGAATCAAGGTTCGATTACTTCTGGCCGAGGACCAGTTCCTTGTGGCCGGTGCGAACGTCGCGTTCGAGGTCGAAGCGGTCCAGGTTCATCACCTTGGTCCAGGCTGCGACGAAGTCGTTGACGAACTTCTCTTTCGAGTCATCGCTGGCGTAGACTTCGGCAATGGCTCGCAGCTGCGAGTTGGAACCAAAGACAAGATCCACTCGGCTGGCGGTCCATTTCACGTCGCCCGATTCGCGATCGCGGCCTTCGAAGAAGTGATCGCACATCGGCGACTTCTGCCATTCGGTGCTCATGTCGAGCAGGTTCACGAAGAAGTCGTTGGTCAGTGCCCCCGGGTTGTCGGTGAAGACGCCCAGCTCGGCGAACGGTCCGCTGCCCCAGGTGGTGCCCAGAACTCGCATGCCACCGACCAGAGCGGTCATCTCCGGCGCGGACAGAGTCAACAGCTGCGCCTTATCGACGAGCAGTTCTTCCGCCGGACGATCGATTTCCTTGTCGACATAGTTACGGAATCCATCGGCCTTCGGCTCGAGGACGGCCATGGCTTCGACATCGGTCATCTCGTCGGTCGCATCGGTACGACCCGGGGAGAAAGGAACCTGAACATCGTGGCCGGCTTTCTTCGCAGCCGCTTCGACACCGGCGTTACCGCCGAGGACGATCAGATCGGCGAGAGAAACTTTCTTGTTTCCAGACTGAGCGTTGTTGAACTCCTTCTGGATCTGTTCGAGTTTCTTGATGACCCTGGCCAGCTTCTCCGGCTGGTTCACTTCCCAGTCCTTCTGCGGAGCCAGCCGAATGCGGGCGCCGTTGGCACCGCCCCGCTTGTCGCTGCCGCGGAAGGTGGAAGCCGATGCCCAGGCGGTGGTGATCAGATCGGAGACCGACAGACCGGAGTTGAGCAGCTTCTCTTTCAGAGCGGCGGCATCGTCTTCGGTGATCAGTTCATGATCGACTTCCGGAACCGGATCCTGCCAGATCTGCGGCTCGGGAACATCGTCACCAATCAAACGGGAGTAGGGTCCCATGTCGCGATGCGTAAGCTTGTACCAGGCTTTCGCGAACGCTTCCTTGAACTGATCGGGATTCTCGTGGAACCGCTTCGAGATCTTGCCGTAAGCCGGATCCATTTTCAGCGCCAGGTCGGTCGTGAACATGATCGGTGCGTGCGTCTTGGACGGATCGTGAGCATCCGGCACGAGGTCGGTGGCGGCTCCATCTTTCGGCACCCACTGATGGGCTCCGGCCGGGCTCTTGGTCAACTCCCATTCGTAGCCGAACAGGTTGTCGAAGTAGCCGTTCGACCATTGCGTCGGGGTCGTGTTCCAGGCTCCTTCCAGACCACTGGTGATGGTGTCACCCGCGTTGCCTTTGCCGTGCTTGTTCTTCCAGCCGAGTCCCTGTTCTTCGATTCCGGCTGCTTCCGGCTCTGCTCCGACGTTATCAGCCGAGGCGGCTCCGTGAGCTTTTCCGAACGTATGTCCGCCAGCGATCAGGGCGACGGTTTCTTCATCGTTCATCGCCATCCGGCCGAAGGTCTCACGAATATCGTGAGCGGCAGCCAGTGGATCGGGCTTGCCGTTCGGACCTTCCGGATTGACGTAGATCAGTCCCATCTGCACTGCGGCCAGTGGATCCTGAAGATTGCGGTCTCCACTGTAGCGCTTATCGCCGAGCCAGGTTGATTCCGGTCCCCAGTAGATATCTTCCTGCGGTTCCCAGACATCTTCCCGTCCCCCGGCGAAGCCGAAGGTTTCGAAGCCCATCGATTCCAGAGCCACGTTTCCGGTCAGAACCATCAGGTCGGCCCAGGAAATTTTGTTGCCGTACTTCTGCTTGATCGGCCAGAGCAGACGGCGGGCTTTGTCGAGGTTGGCGTTGTCGGGCCAGCTGTTGAGCGGAGCGAACCGCTGCGTGCCGTATCCGGCTCCGCCGCGACCATCACTCACGCGGTAGGTTCCTGCACTGTGCCAGGCCATGCGGATGAAGAGCGGACCGTAATGACCGTAGTCGGCCGGCCACCAGTCCTGAGAGTCGGTCATCAGCTCGTGCAGATCTTTCTTCACGGCTTCGACGTCAAGCTTCTTGAACTCCTCGGCGTAGTCAAAATCGGGGCCGAGGGGATTTCCCTTCTGCGAGTTCTGGTGAAGAATGCTGAGGTTAAGCTGGTTCGGCCACCAGTCGCTGTTGGACATGGAGCCGGCTGCGGTGTGGCGGGCCATCGGCGGACGAACGTCGCCAATGACAGGACATTGAGCAGCATTGCCCCCGCCTTCTCCTTCTGTTTTTGCCGTCTTACCGCTGCGGGTCTCTGCAAAGCTCGCGCAGGTCACGAGCGCCGCGAGACTCGCACAGGCGGCGAAAGTACGAATTGCCATGGGTGTCTCCTTTAGGGGGATGGTGTGAGGGAACGCACACAGAGTCGATTTCTGATTCTAGATTCGGGGCGGCTGGCCCCAAGTTCACGCTTGCAGTATCGCCTGTCACATCAGACACTTCCAATGCATTTCACAACTTCCGGCCATGCACACAAGTTATTAATCATTAAGGTCACTGATGGAACTGGATCAGCTGCGATATTTCCTCCGCGTCGCCGATCGTCAGAATTTTACCCGGGCAGCGGAGGATCTGGGGATCTCTCAGCCCGCTTTGAGCCGCTCGATCCAGAAGCTTGAGGAAGAGTTAGGGCAGCCAGTCTTTGAGCGGAAAACCCGTTCGGTCTCGCTGACGGAAGCCGGCACACTGCTGCAGGCTCGTTCGCAACAGGTGCTGGCCATTCTGGAAGATACGAAGGCTGAGATCACCGACGATGGGCAGTCGGGCCGTGTCCGTGTCGGTGCGATTCCGACCATCGCCCCGTATTTTCTCCCTGATGTGCTGCGCAAGTTTGCCAACGAATTTCCGAAGGCGACGCTGATCGTGCAGGAGAACACGACCGACAATCTGCTCAAGAGCTGCACGCAGGGCGAGATCGACCTGGCAATTCTGGCGCTGCCGCTGCCGGCGCGGTATCTCGAAGTCGAAGTTCTGTTTGAAGAAGAACTCCTGCTTGTCCTGCCGCCCGAGCATCCGCTGGTCGAGAAAGAAAAGATCCGCTTGAGCGACGTCGAGCCGTACCCGTTCGTCCTGCTCGATGAAGCGCACTGCCTGTCTGACAACATCGTCTCGTTCTGCCGAAACCGTTCCTTTCAGCCCGTCGCTGTGGAGCGGACCAGTCAACTGGCGATGGTTCAGGAACTGGTCTCGCTGTCCCATGGCGTGTCGATGGTGCCAGCAATGGCTCGGGAGTGCGATCAGAGTGATCGGCGTGTCTATCGGTCCTTCACCGGAAAGAAGCCGACTCGAACAGTCGTGGCGGTCTGGAATCCGTACCGGTTCCAAAGCAAGCTGCTCAACGCCTTCCGCGAACGGCTGCAACGCTGACCAGATCGCTTTCCTGACAGAATTCCGGTCGCATCCTGCCCGAATCGTGATAGAACGGATCTGTGGATGGCGGGCCTGTTATCACGGCTCTCGCCCCGCAGCGGTTTTGATCGAGTCTGGTGAGTCACTGCAGTGAGGGGGACAGCGACGTGTTGAACGAATTCAAGAAGTTCATTCTGAAAGGGAACGTGGTCGATCTTTCGACCGGGGTGATCATCGGGGCGGCTTTCAGTCGAATTGTGACGGCCTTCACCGATGGCATCGTGAAGCCGCTCATCAGCCTGGCAGGTGGCGACCCCGAAGTTTCTCTGAAACTCTGGGTGTTCGATGTCGGCGTGGTGCTGAACGCGGTGATTGGGTTTCTGATCACGGCGACCGTCGTCTTCTTCGTGATCGTCAAGCCGGTGAACCGCCTGCTCGAAATGATGCGGGAAGAGCCGGAATCGGTCCCGCCGGCTCCGAATCCAGAACAGCAACTGCTCGGGGATATCCGGGATCTGCTCAAGCAGCAGATCGAACTTCAGCGGGGTTCGGATCCGGGCACCACGGCTCAGCCGGAACCGGGCGTGTGAACCGCGTTGAGGCCGAGAATGTCCCTCTAACAACATTTGTTCTGCCGTGAGGCGTGTGATATCTTACGCCTTGCGACTCAGCGAGAGTGGCGGAATTGGCAGACGCGCTGGATTTAGGAAGTCACCGGGGCCATAATGGAACACAGTGGATTCAATCCAGCGCGTAACCCCGCGTGGCGGAATTGGTAGACGCGACAGATTTAGGATCTGTTCCTGGAAACAGGGTGCCTGTTCGACTCAGGCCGCGGGGACTTTCAAGTCTAGTTCGTAATTTAAGTGAGGGCGTTTTAATGCCAAATGATCGTCTTCTAGATCTCGCAAATACCGCTGATGTGATCAGCCGCAGAATCCCAGGGCCGGGCTGCGAGCCGAATCTCAGAGACCTTGCCAAAGATGTTCGGGATCTTGCCCAAGCTATCTACAAGGCGATTGACGAGCACGTTGAGCCAAATTCAACAGCCGATGATTTGGATTTGGCTCAGGATTCCATTGAAGAAGAATTTTAGCACTACCTCGCGGCAACACTTGTTGACACGCGATTTACGAGAACGTAAAGTGGGGGACATGTCAATGGCACTGAAACAGCAATCGGACTTTTTTACGACCCGAGAAGCAGCTGAAATGCTCGGGCTGAAAAGCTCTACACGTATTCAGCAAATCTGCATCGAGCACAGCATCGGGCAGAAGTTTGCAGGAGTATGGGCTCTGACCAAGCAGGATATTGAGCGTATCCGAAAATTTACGAGAAACAAAATAAAACCAACCAACGGGGATTGACACCAAATTTACGACAACGTAAATTTAACCCGTCGCGAGCAGATAATGCTTGCGGCGGGTTTTTTTGTTGGAGGGATTCATGTCGACTCGCGTTCTTAGACCAGAATTCGAAGTGACGCCGGCTCTTCTGGAGCGGTTCAACTCAAAGTGGGTACGAGCCGATGAGGCCGATTGCTGGATCTGGACTGGCTCTGTCAGTAAGGGCACCGGCTATGGAGCATTCAAGCTCAATGGCCGCAAGGTGGATGCTCATGTGGCGGCGTGGCGGATTTCCAATAACGGGGCTGCCGTGCCGATTGGCCAACTGGTGATGCATTCGTGTGATTGCCGGCAATGCGTCAATCCAGACCACCTTTCTCTCGGCACGTCATCGGAGAACATGCGGGATGCCAGTGAGCGCGGCGACGTGGTCATTGCATCGGCGAAGCTGACAGAACAACAGGTTCCCATGATTCGCCGGCTTCACTCAGAGGGCTGGTCAATGTATGCAATCGCGAAGCTGGTGGGAGTCAGCGACGTAACGATTGCGAGTCTGATTCACGGAAAGACGTGGAAGCACGTCTAATCATAGCCATTATCGCGGTTTATGGAGAACTCGAATGGATTCACTTCCTCCCGATCTCAATGGATTGCTGGCCATTGTCGTGATCATCACCGTCGGCATCTGGTGTGTGCGAACTGGTGGAATCGATGACGACGATTTCAAGCCGTGGATGTGATGGCGACTATGGCAACATTTACTGAGGGCAGAGCAATGAAAACGATCACCGTTCATTTCGAATTCGAGGACGCGGCGTTGTGGGCGAAGTTCGAACTTGCCTATGGAGTCGACAACGCCGATTGCCCCACGGACCGGGGCAATCTTTCCTCATCTGAAATCGTCGATGTCCGCGTTCAGGATGTCATCGAAGCCCGCATGATTGCCGTGAGCGGGAAATGGTTCCCGATCGCCGTGGAGGACTGCCACGGTGACCTGAAGTCCGATCTTCAGGAGCTGGTAGATGCTGAGCTCGATCGATTCGTTCTGATGATTCAGGAGCAGCAGGAGAAGGAAGCCGCGGCTTACGCGGCTTGATATCGGCCCGAGGTTCTTTTCTCTCGAAGGGGAAACCATGAAAGCTCTGACGATCAGCCAGCCATATGCAACGCTCATCGCGAACGGCGAGAAGTTCGTGGAGAATCGACGCTGGCAAACCTCCCACCGGGGCCCGCTGGTGATTCATGCCGGCAAGGGTTCGCAATATCTCGGCTCGGCCGATCTGGCGAAGTATCCCACCGGCTGCATTGTGGCCGTGGCCGAGCTGGTGGCCTGCAAAACGCTTCACCGCATCAAGCGGATTGCTCAGGACGATCAGAAGCGGGGGCCCTATTCCTCCATCGGGCCCTATTCGGCTCAGCAGGTGGCCAGCCACAAACATTCCGAGGGCCCGTATTGCTGGGTTCTCTGCAACGTTCAGAAGCTCGATGAGCCGATTCCGTGCTCTGGAAGACAAAGCCTCTGGACTCCATCTGATGGGATCATCGAGCGACTCAAAGCCATCGATGGGATCGTGGAAATGATCGACGCGTACAGCCTGGCGACGTAGTCAGGCCAGCCCGGCTTTCCGCTGGCCCGGGGCCGGGCTCTTTGAACCACCTCAGCGGCGTAGCTGAGGCGGGGCCGTCCGAAGTTGAAACATTCCCCGTAGGAGTGATTTTGGCCAAATCGACAAGGTTCGGGCGGTCTCTGGCCGCTCGGGAAGGTCCGTTGTCTCGTCGACAGCAAACCTGTTCCACTCCCGAGCGGCTCTTTTCAACACTCTCGAAGGAGTTAAAGCACGATGCTGGTTTTAGCACGGCGTAAAGGGGAAGAAATCGTGATCACCGACGGAACCGAAACGATCCGTCTGAGGGTGACACGAACAACCGATCAGAAGGCCCGAATCGGAATCGAGGCCTCGGAGAAGTGGCGAATTGTCCGCGCCGAGGTGGAAGAGCAGGAGGACGCAGCATGAGCCCGAGAAAACCAAACCCATCCGCGTTCCCCTGGTTCGAAGATCATCCCATTCACGGGAGCCGAGGCGAAGCCGGCATGTCTCTCCGGGACTGGTTCGCCGGTCAGGCTCTTGCTGGCCTTCTTGCTGACGACAGGGAAACCCCCGCTTGTGTCTCGAGGGGTCCCGAGGGCATTGAGCAGGAACGGAAGGCGTTCGCGTGCAACGTCGCAAAAGCGGCGTATCGGTTCGCCGATGCGATGCTGGCCGCACGCGTGAAGGAGGTGCAATCTTGAACCCATCTGCTCTCGGGAAAGCCGCTCGGATGATCAGAATGGCACACGGCTTGTCTCAACGCGAAGCCGCGAAGCTGCTGGGGATCAGCGCGGTTCATCTTTGCAATATCGAATTCGGCAAGTCATCGCCGTCGATCGATCTGATGAACCGATTCCGGGATCTCTGGCGCGTGGATATCTACGTTCTCGCGTGGGCGAAGTTCACTGATCTGAGCGATTTGCCGGTGTCAATGTTAGGCAGCGCCCTGATTCTTTCTCGGGCGTTTGATATGCAGTTCTCTGAGATCGAACAGGAGGTGTCCGCATGATCCAACCAATCCCCGGGCCGAAAGCCTACTCGGATGAATGGTTCGCTCTGAGAATGTTCGATCCAGATCGGAGAGAACGGCCAGTGATCTTCGGGGCCTCGGATGCCGCGGCGGCTGTCGATCAATCTCCGTATTCGTCCCCGCTTCAGTTGTATCTGGAAAAGCGGGGAGAGTTCGAAGCTGAGTTCTCCGAAGTCCAGCGGCGGCGGATGGAGGAAGGCCACATCTTCGAGCGGGCCACGGTCGATCTCTATGAGATCCGGACCAAGCAAAAAACCGTCCGAAATCTCCCGATGTTCTTTCATCCGGTTCTGCCGTTCATGGCAGCCACGCCCGATGGAGTAGCCAAAGAGAACCCGGAAACGGCCGAGGAGATCTGCCCGGACGATACGGCCGTCGAGGCCAAGCTGACCAGCTTCCGGATGATCGACAAATCGGGCATCGATGAAAACAAGTTCGGCGAAGCCGGGACCGATGCCATCCCGACGCAGTATCTGTTTCAGGCTCAGCAACAGCTGGCCGTTCTCGGGCTGCAACGGTGTGATTTGCCAGTCTATGCCGATGAATTCCGGATTTACTTCATAGACCGGAATGATGATCTGATCGAGCAAATCGAATCGGCTGAGAAAGAGCTGGCCGAGCGGATCGTGGCCGGGGATCCCCCGGAACCGAACTGGCAGCACAGCGGCACGGTTCGCGTTCTCGGCCAGATGCACGGCTTCGAAGTCGGCAAGGTCGTGACGTTCGATGACGAAGCCCTGAAGCTCTGGCAGCGATATCAGCGGCTCGGGGAGCTGAAGAAGAAGATTGAGGAGCAACGCGAAACGGCGAAAGCCAAGCTCCTGCACATCTTCGGGCCGGCTGAGCTCGGCCGCGTTCCTGGTGTCGAAGATATCGAAATCAAGCGGTCAGTAATTGCTGATTCCATTTTCACCGAACAGGACGTTCGGGAAGTCAAATTCCGGGTCGGACAGCTCAAAAGGCGGGGGCATGTCCGGCTTACTCAACGAAAGCTGAAGGTGGCGAAATGATGACATCCGATCGAAACCACGTGAACGGGAACGGAACCGGAAACGGGCTCTCCTTCTCCGATCAGAACAACGCCGGGACGATGTCTCTGGCGACAACGCGGCAAGCCGAGGAAGTGAAAGCGGCCATCTTCCTCGCCAAACAATTCCCCCGTGATGAAATCGCGTGTATGCAGCGGATTCTGAAAAGCTGCCAGCGCAGAGGGCTGGCCGAGTGTGCCATGTATACCTATCCGAAAGGTGGAACCAACGTGCACGGGCCATCGATCCGACTGGCCGAGGCGATGGCTCAAGCCTGGGGAAACATCGATTACGGCGTGATCGAACTGGAGCAGAAGCACGGCGAATCGGTTTGCATGTCCTATGCGTGGGATCTGGAAACGAACACGCGCCGGCAGATGGTTTTCACGGTGGCCCACAAGGTCCATCGCCGTGAAGCTCCGGCGAGACTGCTGACCGATCCCCGTGACATCTATGAGCAGGTGGCCAATCTCGGAGCCCGGCGCGTTCGGGCCTGCATTCTCGGGATCATTCCCGGTGATGTGCAGGACGCGGCCATCGCTCAAGTCACGCGGACACTCTCCGAGGGCAACACGAAGCCATTGCAGGACCGCATCCGGGACATGGTGATTGCGTTCGGGGAACTCGGAGTCACTCAGAAGATGCTGGAGAAGCGGCTCGGGCACAAAATCACCGCATGCAATGAGCAGGAGCTGGTAAACCTCAAGGGCGTGGCCCGATCGCTCCGGGACGGCATGGCTCAACGTGAGCAGTATTTCGACATCAGCGCCGATGAGCCGGCTCAGAAGCCCACGGGAAGCCGGACGCAACAGGTGGCCGAGCGAATGAAGAATCAGCGCCAGCCGGAATCGGAAGCAGCCACCAAAGAAACCACCGACGGACCACCCACCGATGACGACATCCGCAACGGCGAAGCCGGGATGTCATCTGGCGACACTGACGACGATTACCCGTTCTGATCCCACTGACCAAACCGTTCCCGTTTTCTTTTCACTCGAAGAAGGATTGCAATCATGGCCGCTCTTATCGAATTTCGTGCCGAGAACTTCAAGCGGCTCTCGGCTGTTGAACTGAAGCCCCAACCCAACGGAACGGTGATCATCGCCGGCCGGAACGGACAGGGGAAATCCTCGATCCTCGATGGCATCATGGCCGCTCTCTGCGGAAAGAACTCGATTGATGAAGTGCCGGTGAGAGTCGGCTCCGATGAATCGATCATCGAGGCCACCATCAGCACGGAGCCACCGCTCCGGATCGTCCGGCGTATCAAATCCGACGGGAAAACCACGCTCACCATCACGCAGAAGAACGGAGACATCGAGTCAAAGGTGTCGAAGCCTCAGCAGGTTCTCGATGCTCTGGTGGGAACGGTGGCGTTCGATCCGCTGGCATTCACGCGGCTGACACCGGCCAAACAGATCGATCTGCTGAAGGCCCTGGTGGGAGTCGACACGGCCGAGCTCGATGAGGCGATTGCCAAAGAGATGGAGGAGCGGAAGCTCGTCAATCGGGATGTGGAGCGGGCCAAAGCTGATTTCGAGGCGATGCCGCATCATCTCGATGCTCCCGATCTTCCGGTGAATGTTGATGAGCTGCTCCGGGAGCTGACGGAAGCGAATAACGAAAACGCGATTCGGGCCGAGCTGTCAGAGGAAGTTGAGGGCAAGCGAGTCGGGATCGAGGATCTGAAGGACCATATCGAACGATTGAAAGCATCCCTGCAGAAAGCTGAGGAGGATCTCAGAATTGCCCGGACCGACTACAGAGAAAAGAAAGCTCTTCTCGATCAGAAACCGCTGATCGACACGGAACCGCTGAGCGCGAAGATTGCCAGCGCTTCGGCCATCAACGAACAGGTGAGCGCGAACCGGGAACGCGAACGGGCGAAAGCCAAACTCCGGGAGCGAACCACCGCGGCCGATACGCTCACCAAATCGATTGAAGATCTTCGCCAGCGGCGGATGGCTCTGATGGATTCGGCGAAGTGGCCCGTGAAAGGGCTCGGCTTCGGCTCGAAAGGCGTGACGTTCAATGATCTGCCATTCACTCAATGCAGTTCGGCTGAACAGCTGAGGATCTCCACCGCGATCGGGCTGAGCCAGAATCCGAAGCTCCGGATGATCCTGATTCGGGATGGTTCGCTCCTCGATGATGATTCGCTGGCCATGCTGCACGCTCTGGCCATCGAACACGATGCCCAAATCATCGTGGAACGCGTGGGAACCGGAATCCCTGGTGAGATCGTCATCGAAGACGGCCACGTTGCCGGCGTGGAGGAGCTGGCCGAGGCGGCATCGTGACCGAGCCGGCCGAAATCGATTTCTTTGACAGCCTGCAGGGAGATCTGGAGAACGCAGGCCCGTACGAACTGGAGGGGATCCGGAAGTACATGAAACAGGCCCGCAAGTCGGGCCGGCTCTCCCCCTCTCAGTTCGATCGGCTCCTGATTCTGGCAGCTCACCGCGAAACCGATCAGGTGAAGGAGCAGCTTGAGAAGCAGCTCAAAGAGGAGAAGGCCCGGCGCGAACGTGAAGAGCAGGAGAAACGCCGGAAGAAGCATCAACAGCAATCACTTTTTTAGATCCCCAACGAAGGAAAAGGAGAGCACATGGACAGCGCAGTAGAAACCCCCGTGGAGGACATCGCCGATGCAACCGAAGCCGTGGAAACCGCAACCGAGAATCCCGTGGATGAAGCTCAATCAGTCCCGGGAGAGCCGACAGAGGCAACGGAAGAAGGGAGTCAGGCCGAGGCCAAGCCAGCGGAAACGAATCCCCCTGAAGCGGTGAAGGCCGGCAAGCTGAGCCTTTATGCAGAAGTGAGCCACCGGCTCATCGGGCTCCGTGATGATTTGCTCGATGTCGATGAGGTCATTTCAGAGTTGAAGGCGAAGCAGAAGCGGGCCAAGGATCGGCGGGACGCAATCGTTGATTCGATTTCCGCTCGGCTGAAGGATCTGCAGGACATCGAAAACGGATGTTATCAGCGGAATCTGTTCACCGGGCACGATGACGATGACCAGCCGACGAAGAAGGAACTTCCCCCGGATCCCGGATTGACCACGCCGATTGCAAACCTCGGCATGTCGGACAAGGAAACCGAGATCCTGGTGGCCCACGACATCACCACCGTGGCCGAGCTCGAATCGAAGATGAAGGCCGATAACTGGTGGCACAAAAAGATAAAGGGCTTCGGGACTGCCAAGGTGGACAAGCTGGTTGATCAGCTCGAGATCTGGCGACGGAAGAACCCGGTTCCGACGCTCGAAGATCTCGACGATGACGATGACGACATCGAAGCCGAGGAGTCCACCGAAGAAGACTCCGAGGAAGCAGCCGAAGCGGATGCCGAGGCCGGCGATGTGTTCGACCAGATCGATGACAATGACACGGAGGAAACCGAAGCCGATGACTCTGAAGAAGTCTAAGACGGTTTCCCTCGATCTGCCCTGGCCACCAACGGTCGGTAATTACTGGATCCATTACGTGGCCCGGGGCAGAGGCGGGAAGTCGATCGTGAAAATGGTAGTTGGCAAGCGGGGGCAGCAGTTCCGGGCTCAGGTGGCTCAGGCTGTCCGTGAACGCTGGCCGAAGCTGAAGCCGACAACGCGGCGCGTGGAGGTGCTCATCGTCGCCACCATGCCGGACCGGCGAAAGCGGGATCTTGACAACCTCATGAAAGCAACACTCGATGCTCTCTCACACGCGGGACTCTGGGAGGATGATTCCCAGATCGATGAACTCCGAATCAGCCGGGGATCAGTTCAGAAGCCTGGGGGGCTCGAAGTCTACGTGACAGCGATTGGAGAGCGGGCAGATGAAACAAAACAAGCTGTTCCCAGAAATCAAACGACCACGGCGAAAGCCGCGAAAGCTGATGCACGTGATCGATGCCGGGCCCGATGAGACGCTGGCCGATTGCTGCATGGCCCGATTCCGTTGCGTCCACTGCGATGAAGAAACGGACTGGATACAGGTCACCATCACCGAAGCAAAACGCGGCATTCCCTGCCCGAAGTGCAATCAGGAGGCACGATGAAAGTTCTTCAGAAACGATTCTGGTTCAATGAGCCGCACAGCAGGCCACTCCCGAAGCGGCCGATTATCGTGGACGGTTTCGCTGGTGGCGGCGGGGCTTCCGTCGGACTCGAGGCGGCTATTGGCCGACAGGTCGATGTGGCCATCAACCACGATCCGGCTGCCATCGCCATGCACATGGCCAACCATCCGGACACGAAACACTATTGCGAAAACATCTGGAACGTGGATCCGGTGGAGACATGCGAAGGCCGGGAAGTCGAAGCTGCCTGGTTCTCTCCGGATTGCACGCATCACAGCAAGGCCCGAGGGTCGAAGCCGGTGAAGAAGAATATTCGCGGGCTGGCCTGGGTCGTGGTGAAGTGGGCCGAACTGGTCAAGCCGCGCGTGATGTTCATCGAGAACGTGGAGGAGTTTCAGGAGTGGGGACCGGTCGACCGCGAAACACAACGGCCGATCCCGGAGAAAAAGGGAATCACGTTTCAGCTCTGGGTCTGGAAGCTCCGGGAGCTCGGCTATGAGGTCGAATGGAAAGTTCTCCGGGCTTGTGATTACGGGACACCGACCACGCGAAAACGGCTCTTCATCGTGGCCCGCTGCGATGGAAAGCCGATCGTCTGGCCAAAGCCGACGCACGCGGCTCCCAAGGTGATCCGGAAGGAGCTCGAAACGAAACGCCGAACGAATCTCCGGCCGTGGCGGGCTGCGTCCGAAATCATCGACTGGTCGATTCCATGCCCATCGATCTTCCTCAGCCCCGAGGAGGCGAAAGCTCAGAATTGCCGGCGTCCACTGGCTGAGAAAACGCTGGCCCGGATTGCTGAGGGGATTCGGCGATATGTGATTGAATCGTCCGAGCCGTTCGTGGTTCGGGTGAATCATGGCGGGGATCACTTCCGAGGCCAGAACCTCGATGAGCCACTCGGAACCGTGACCGGAAAGAACGGCTATGGACTGGTGACACCGTTCCTCAGTTCTTACTACGGGCCGAAAGGTGATCATTGCCATCGTGGCCGTAATTGTCGGGAGCCACTGCCCACGCAATCGACAGAAAACCGATTCGGGCTGATCTCGGCTCACGTTTCGCGAATGTTCGGTCAGGGGATCGGGACGGATGCTCTCTCCCCCCTGGGGACCGTCACGGCTGAGAATAAATCCGCCCTGGTGTCCGCGTTTCTCATCAAACACTTCGGCGGCATGGTGGGCGTTCCAGCCTCAACACCGTTCCCGACGATCACCGCAAAGGGCTGCCAGAATCAGATCTGTGCAGCCTATCTGATCAAGAACAACCACGGTGCAAAGCAGTGGTTCGATGTCAATGAGCCGTTGCGAACAATCGTGGCTCAGGGGACGCATCACGCCGAAGTCCGGGCCTTCCTCATGAAATACTACGGGAGCGGGACCAACTCGCATCCCGTCACTCTGCCACTGTCCACGATCACGACGAAGGACCGGCTCTGCCTCGGCATTGTGCTGATCGGCGGGGAGCCGTTTCAGATCGTGGATATCGGCATGCGGATGCTCACTCCCCGTGAGCTCTTCAAAGCTCAGGGCTTCCCCTCGAATTACGTGATTGAAACCGGCGTCAACGGGAAGCCGGCCACGAAATCGCAACAGGTGGCCCGCTGCGGAAACTCCGTCTGTCCGCAAGTGGTCGAAGCGCTGGTCAGAGCGAATCTGTCCGTTTGAATCATCGGAAACCGTTACGGAATGGAGTCGCCAAGCATGGCACGTTCCCCTGGATATAACCCGTTGCTGAAGACCTATCCCGACAGTGAGAAAATCAACGCCGTCTCCGAGGGGGCCGAGCTCCTTTACGTCCGGCTCATCGCGGCCAGCGATGATCACGGCCAGTTCTGGGGGGATGCCGCGTTCGTCTGGGCGAAGCTCTTCACGCATCGAATGCAGGATCTGACCATCGATCAGATCGAACAACGAATTCAAGAGCTGGAAACCATCGGCTTGCTGGTTCGCTATGAAGCTGCCGGCAAACGATACGTTCAGCTCCTCGATGTCTACAAAACCGGTCGAGCCGACCGCAAATGTAACGTCGAATTCCCGGACGGGCCGGCCTCAATCTGCTGCCCGTCGAAGAAGTGCCATCTGTTGTCACCGGAAGCGGTGACAGATGACCGTCAGCTGTCACCGGAAACGTTACCAGCTGACACGACAAGTGACAGCCCCACCCAACCCAACAGTTCCCAACCCAACAGAACCCCACCACCACCCAACAGCGTGACGAACGCGGACGGGATGGCGGCGGCGGAAAAGATTTTGATTGCTGCAGGAGTTGAGCATCCCAGCCGGGCCGTCGAATCCGCGTTCGCTCGAGGAGCCACGCCGACCGACATCGAGCGAATCGTTCAACACTTCCGAGCATGTCCCGAAGCGTGGACACCGGGCGCTCTGTGCCACCGGGTGAAGAACTTTCACCCCGACCAGACACCGGAGAAGGGATGGCCCAAGCCATCCGCGAAGTTCACGGACCGGCTACGGGCTTCAGGATCGGCCGAACGGAAGCAGCAGCAGGAGACGCGGGAACGGGACGAAGCCGCAAAGCGGGCCAGCCAGCTGGCCGCTCAGGTGGAACGGTTCGGGCCGATTCTGTCGCAATGGTCTGAGGAGCAGACCGAGGAGTTCATCCGCAGGGCCGGCATTCACGCCGTGCTTCTGAAGACTCAGGAACTTGCCGCGCGGAACCGACTCATCATTGCCACGATGGCGAAACAGACTCAGCTGACGGAGGAGATCGACGGTGGACGGATCCAAACCCGATAGTTCTTTTTTTCGACATCGAAAGGCAAACCATGATCACATTTCAAGGCCGCAAATCCAATGCTCTCCGGGACCGCTATCCAAGTGACATCACCGATGAGCAGTGGCAGCGAATCAAGCCCTACGTGAGCGGCATCATGAACGGGCTGACCGACGTAGACCGTCGGGAGATGATCAACGCTCTGGCGTATATGTGGCGAACTCGAATCGGCATTCGATTTCTTCCCCACGATTTCCCGCCAAAAAAGACGGTGATGGAATTCCTCTCTCAAATGGCCGGCCGGGGGATCCGCGGGGCGGTGAGCGGCATCGTGACGGGGAGGGCGAAGCAATGAAGCGAACGGCTCGATTGATTTTCTTCGCCGTTCTGGCCCTGGTGATTCTCTTCCTGGTGTGGCAAGAGGGCTACATGACCGGCTTCAATGATGCCCCATCGATCAGGGTGCGAGACGGAAGAATCTGAGGACACGCGGCAATATGTCAGGTTTCTTTTTGACGAAGGAGGGAGTGGAGATGTCTGTATTCGATGCGGTTTTTGGTCAAACGAACCAAGCCAGTACGTCAGTCCGGCTCGAAACTACGGAATGTGTCGCTTGCGGAACTGTCTTCGCGATGCCGGTGGCGATGCTTGATGAACGGCGAAATAACGGAAAGACGTTCTATTGCCCGAACGGGCACCATCTCACATTTGGCGACACGAAGGAGGATCGACTGAAGCAGGAGTTAGAACGGGAGCGCAACCGATCCGCCCGCAAGACGGCAGAAGCTGACCAGCTTCGAGCCGATCGGGACGCGACGCGCCGGCAGCTGTCCGCTCAGCGTGGAGTCACCACGCGGATGAAAAACAGGATTGCCCGGGGAATCTGTCCCTGCTGCAACCGGCATTTCGATGACCTGCAGGCGCACATGGAAACGAAGCATCCGGGGTACACGAACAGCGAGAGCTGAATCGAAGCGGCCATTTTCTGAATCGATTTCCATATTTCATGAGTCGAAGGAGCAGCACAATGAAACCAGAATTGCGATGTGTGACACTCACCGGGGCCGATGATTCGGTGGTTCCCGGTGACCTGATTGACATCTCCCGGGAATTCCCGTTCGTCGAATGGGGAATCCTGGTGGGAAGCTCGATGGGCTCCACGCGATTTCCGTCACGGGCGTGGATCGATTATTTACTTTCGGCCGTCTCAATGGCCGGTGTCCCGGTGAACCTCTCCCTGCATATCTGCGGTGTCTACATCCGCGAAATCCGGACCGGTCATTCGAGTCTGCGCAACGCGCTCGGCCCGAAGCTCTGCGAATTCCAGCGGGCACAATTGAACTGGCATGCTGAATATCAGGGCCGGATCGGAGAGCACATCCTCAAGGCGTTCCGCAGTCTCTACCCATGGGAACCGGAGATCATCTTTCAACTCGATGGCGTGAATGAAGCCATCATGTCCGAAGCGGATGGCCGTTTCCGTTGCTCCGGGCTGTTCGATGCGTCTCACGGAGCCGGTGAGCTCCCGAGCGAATGGCGATTGCCGCGAACAGACATGCAATGTGGATGGGCTGGGGGCCTCGGCCCGGACAATGTGGCCGAACAGCTCGAGAAGATCCGGGAGCTGGCCCGTGGGCCGTTCTGGATCGACATGGAAACGAAGCTCTTCACGGATGGGGAGTTCGATCTCACGAAGTGCCGGGCCGTTCTGGAGGCCGTGGCAGACCGATCGGAGATTCTGACCGAGGGAGGTGAAAATTGAGCAGGTCAATTGAAACCGTGGCGGTGGGAGATCTGGTCACGTTCTATGAGGAATCGGAGCCCTACACGGTACAGGCCCGGGACGATCTGTTCGTGATTCTCAATCGACTAGTCTCAGTGGAGGAGGCCGAGGAGGATTTAGAGCTCTCCACGGAATATTTCTGGTACACGATTGTTGACCTGAAGCGAATGATTCGCGGGCCTCATAATCGGATCTTTTGCTTTCACGAAGTCGGAACACGGGAAGGATGTGAGCAGCTTCTCCGGGATCTGCGAACCGGGGAAATCGAGTTGTCTGGCCGGCCATCGCGACACGTTGAGGTTTGCGTTGTAGGGATTCAGAAGCAAGGTGAAACGGATGTCAAACGAAGCGAAGAAGCTGGCCACGATTCTGCAGCAGCTGACCGGAGAGCAGACGCCAGCTCAAATCCAGCATCGGATTGAGGAGCTCCGGGCCGACATCAGCCGGCTCTGGCGAAGTGGATTCGAGGAAGCCGCGATACATCAGCAGTTCGCGTTGCTGGGCATGATCACGACAATGGAACACGAACACGAAAGTGAAGCACAATGAAAACTCTCAACGAAGTTCCCCGAGTCAAAGAAATCCGCACGGCTCACTTTTCACCGTGCCGGCGATATCGATATTCCCTGGTCAGGATCTGGGAGCCATCCCGGCCGCTCTGCCAGTTCATCGGCCTGAACCCCTCCACGGCTGACGAAACCACCGATGATCCCACCGTTCGGCGTTGCATCCGCTATGCCGGCGATTGGGGATATGGCGGGCTGATCATGTCCAATATCTTCGCCTATCGTTCAACCGATCCCCGAGGCATGAAAGAACAGGCCGATCCCGTCGGCCCGGAGACAGACCGCTGGCTGATCGAGGATCACGAACGGGCAGCAATCACCGTTTTCGCGTGGGGATGCCACGGCACGCATCGAGAACGTTGCATCGAGGTGGCGAAGCTGATTCCCTCGGGAATGGCTCTCAAAGTCACGAAGGCCGGACATCCTCAACATCCGCTCTATCTTCGGGCAGACCTGAAGCCCGCTGAGTTCCCCGGTTACTGATCCCGGCGAAACTGTTTTCTGATTATTTTCTGAAATCGCGTACAATTGTATTGACACCAGCGTACAAAAGTACGATACTTAGATCATCAGGCAACGGTTTAACACTCAACGCAAAAGGGAACGAACAATGGCTGGAACGATCAACAAAACATGGCTCGATAACTGCCGCGTGAACGAATCGGAAGAATCTCGCGTCGAAGACTGGTTCGGTCAGTTCTTCAACTGCCAGACTGTTGAGATCAGCGACGACGGCAGCCTCTGGATTGAGGGGCCACAGGCGGGCCACTGGGTCGATCAGGAACGGATTGATGAAGCAATGTCCGCAATCGATGCAGGCATCTAAGTCACTCTCCCACCCCGTTTCGGCGGGGCTCTCTTTTTTCTCTCGCGAAGGGCATGGCATGAGCATCGCGCTGAACACGCTCAACACGGCATTAATGCGGATTGGGGCGACTAAAACAGCCGATACCTATCCCGTGGATGGGGAGAAGCTGACCACCATCGAGGTCTGGGCTCCTCCCGGCCGGCAATGGCTCGCCACATCTTGCCGAGTGATCACGGCTCAGTTCTGGACACAGGACGCCAGCGATAAAGCGGACTGCCTACAGGCGCTGATCGGCGATGTGGAGATGGGGACCGAAGAACTGGAAAATGACAACTAAGAGAGAACGCTCATGGTGAGTGGAGGCAATGGAAGCGACCGTATGAAAATTCAGATCACCACCAAGCACGCCGCCAGCTCCTACGGGCAACCAGTCTGCCTGATCGACGGCGAGATGGTCGACCCGGCTCCGGGCTTCCTCGCCTGTCTCGACCATCTCGGCTGGTCCCGAGCGGACGCCGTCGAGCATCTCGGCAAAAGTCGTCCAAGCGTCGACAAGTACGCCACTGGTGAGCGGATGATTCCGGCCGATGTCTGGCTCGTTCTTCGCCAAGCCATCACCGGGCGGGGCATCTGAGTTGTGCACAATGGGCACTAATAAAAAAGAACTTGCAATCTGAACATCCCGCCCGCATAATCCCGGCAGCTTAGGGAACGGAACAACCGGCCCGGCATGTGAGAGAACCCCTCTCGCGTGCCGGGCTTTTTTTATTGCCATGCGGGAAGGAGCCCCCCGATGCCCAAATATGAACCGATGCCCGGGGACATTGCGGCTTGCTGGGGGACTGATTTCCAATCCCGGTTCATATCCCTGGTGACAGCTCGGCTCCGAGCTCCCAAGGGCCTGAAGCTCAGCCCGTCACACGTGGCGTTCGTGGCTCCGGATTATCACCGGACTCGGCTTCTCTGGTACGAATCCACCACGATGTGCGGCCGAAAATGCCTGTTCTGGGATCGTCAGAGAAGCGGCGTTCAGGTTCATCGAATCGACGATCGGGCTTCCGACTACACGGGCCGGGGCGGCAAGGTCGTGATTTATCGGCTGGTGTCCCACGATGACATGGACGAAGTGGCCACTGAATATCTGCAGAAGAAGATTCTGTTTCCCTTCCTGCAGAAGCGAACGCCCTACGATCTTCGCGGGGCTCTCTTCAGCGGGCTTCGAGTCACTTCCCGCTTGCTCAGCTTACTCGGATTCAGCCGGGAGCATCTGTTTTGCTCCGACATGATTGCCTCGATCCTGATGCGGCTGGGAATCCTCGAGCTCGATGATCCGGATCTGTACACGCCGGGGGGACTCATGCGGCTCCTGGTCAACGAAGGGATCTATGAGGAGCACGCAACGCTATGAAGCGGGCTTTCCTGCTGCTCATCCTGCTCTGTCCGGCTGCTGCTCACGCTCAGCACGGATATGAGACGCTGATTCAGGTGAACGGCGCGGCCGTCTTCAACGGCGTGGCTGTCGGCCATGAAGCTGACCAGTCTCTGAATGTGCTGACCAGCATCCACGCCGTGGGCAACGCTCAGACGTTTCGAGTGTGGATTGATGGAGTCTGGCACGCGGGAACGCTGGCCCGGGCTGACGGTGTCAACAGTCTGGCCCTGCTCCATGTGGCGGGACCGTTTCCGCACATCGGGACGGCTCGGCTCTGCCCGGATGAGGTTCCCGTCGGCTGTCAAGTGAAGTTCTGCGGATTCGAGCCCCCGCGGTTCGGTTTCGTCTGCATTCCCACGGTTCGGGATCGCTCCGACAGTTTCCGCTGGCATCGGTTCCGATTCCGGGGCGTGGCCGGGATGATCGGTGGCGGGCTCTACACATGGGACGGCCGGTTCCTGGTGGGCCTGCATACGCGTGGCGTGGATGGTGTTTCCGAGGTGGTTCCCTCTCCCGTGATTGCGAAGCAGCTGATTGCGTGGGGATATGAGGTGGACGGCTTCACCTCTCCCGTGCCTCAGACCGAGCCAGCCGAGCCCGAACCGCTCCCGGCGATAGAACGGCCATCGGAGCAGAAGCAGGAGCCAGAGAAGCCACAGGAGCCCACCACGGACACGCGGCAACAGGCCGAGCTGTTGATTGCCGAGGAGCGGGAACGCATCGAGGCGGCGAAAGCCGAGGCCGAACGCCGGGACCGCGTTCTCTATGAGGCCATCATCGGACTGAAGGGCCGGATTGATGCCATTCCACCGCCCACGCCGATCGTGATTTCACCGGCTCCCGAACCAACGTCCGGAACTCCCGGGAACCCGCCCGTTGAGCCACCGCCAACTCGATCGGCTCCGGGCGGGTCGCTTATCGATGGCGCCAAGCGGTGGGCGTGGTCCGCTCTGGCTGAGTGGACGGCGGCTGAACTCGGCATTGCGGCTACGGGCTGGGGAGGGCTGGCCGTGGGGGCTGGCTGGATGCTGGCCCGGCGATGGAGGAAGCGGCGGCAAGCGGCTCCCGAGAAGCCGAGGCCCGAGGAGCCACCGAAGCAGCCGAAACCCGACAGGCCGGCCACGGGATCCGTTCCCGATTGCGGCTGTCCGGACGACTCGAAACAGATCATCCGTTCGCTCGATGAGATCATGGCCAAGCTGAAGGCCGAGGAGCACGAACGGCAACAGTCCCGGAAGAAAGCCGAGGAGCAGCCCACGAAGCAGCAGGAGGCCGCTCAGAAGGGAGGTGAGCCAGCGGATGCGAACAAATTTCCGAACGATCGCACGCCCACCACGGCAGTTCCGAGACGCAACGTTGATGAGCTCCGTCAGATTGTTCGACACGGGCAACTCGATGGACATGATCCGCTATTGGACGCAGCTTTCGGAATGTTTGTCCAAGACGAAACAGAGTCGCTCCTCGGGGACGTAGACACGCCACCGGAGACGCGAACAGTAATTGAAAACCTATTGAGAAGGGTTCGGGATCGAGTGGATCGAGCCGCGCCGCTCTCAGTTCATCAAACCTCGTAAGGAGTGTAGTTATGGCATTCGGAGCCCCGGGAATCGAAAGTTTCCGCAACGCAATCGTTCGCTGTCGGAACCACCATTTCATCGCGTTGATCATGCAGATGCTGATTTTCCGTCAGGAAGTGGTCAGCAATGATGATTTCAAAGATCGTGGCGGCATCGACACCACCACGAAGAACCATTTCCTCAAGCATGTCGTGAACCTCGATCGGATTCGCCGGCGACTGACCTACAACCCGGATAACAAAGATCTGGGTCAGATCGTGGCCGAAGCCATCGATGTGAATGACGAAATCAAGACGCCCGAGAAGCCGCTCGGAGGCGATGAGGTTCAGGGCCAGAGTGGCGCGGAATTCGATTTGCCATTCCACTTCGACGGGACTGATTCGAACTTCCCGCCACAATCGAAGATTCAGATGAACGCTCCCGTCGGGATGCTGCTCCTCAACTCGATCGATACCACGATCACGCAGCTGACACGGATGGAGTCCCGCCACCGGACGCGGTTCATCACTCAAATGGACTCGATGCGCGTTTATCAGGGCCTGCAGCAGATGCACGAAGCTCTGACCGCTCTGGCTGGCGATGAGAACCGCGTGGACATCGCCAACCCGCTCCCAAGCGATGAGCCCCAAGGGCCGGACGCAAGCCCGAACCGTATCACCGCGTAAACCCGAGTCTTCCGAACCCGGTTTGTTCCGTTCCCCCACTATTCCAAACCTCGGTTCTGTTTCTGAAAGGATTCACATGAAACGCTCACTCATCTTTCTTCTGGCTCTGGCCGGCTTCCTGATGCCGTCCCTCTCGATGGCTCAGACGGCCATTTCCAGCTATCCCGGATTTGAACTCAACAGCGGCTTCGACACCACGGGCATCGAAAGCCCTGGGGACATGCACGAACCCGAGTGGACCGAATGGATTGTCACTCAGATGGGACTTCCGGCTGAACGCGGCAAGTTCCGGGAGGTGAAAACTCGAGCCGGCAAGTGGATCGACATCTTAACCTGCTGCGAAGCGGTGGAAGTCGAATGGGCCCTGAAGTGGTATGAGTCCATCGGGCAATCGATTTTCTATGGCATCGAAACGAACCGGTGTCCGGCCGTCATTCTGCTGAGCCACGGGACCAAGGCCGAGGAGGAGGAAATCGACAACTGCAAAACCGTTTGTGCCAGAGCTGGAATCCGGCTTTATGTGCAACGCGTTCCCGAGAAGCCGCTATCTGCTCCGGATCCCCGGCCGGCGAAGCCTGATGCTCAGCCTCAAGAACGGTTCAAGCCGATTCCGGTTCCGGATCCGATTGGCGATGTGATCATCGCCGGCGTTCGGCCTTATTCGCTGTCACCGTAGTCGTTTCAGCCATCTTCGAAGTTCCAATGTGCTGAAAGGATTCGGCCGTGAGTGAAGTTCTAATTGAGGTCGGAAAACAGGTTCCCTCTCTTGTCATTCTTGTCCTGATCGTGCTCGCGTTTCTCAAGCATCTCGACAAGCGGGATGAACGGGAGGAACGGGCGGAAACCATGCTGGCCTCGGCTCTCGGTTCACTCGAAAAGGCTATCAACGTCTTGCGGGAAGAAGTCTTGCGGGCCAGTGCGGGACGGGGCAGTTGGGACCGTGATCAGGAAGGCCGATGAGCCCAACCGATGAGCAGATCATGGAGGCGATTCAGCAGCAGCGGGGGAATCTTGCTGCTGCTGCTCGCTCTATGGGCTGCCACCGAAACACGCTTTACAACCGGATTCAGGCCTCGGAGGAGCTCCGGGCATGCCTCAACGATCAACGTGAGTGCATGATCGATCTGGCCGAGAATAAGCTCCTGCAGAAGATCGAAGGCGGCGATATCCGGGCCATCATTTTCTTCCTGAAAACTCAGGGCCGGAAACGCGGATACATCCAACGATACGAACAGCATCTGAGTTCATCGGCCGAGGAAATCATCTCTCACGAACTCAGACAGGCGGCTCTGGACGATCCCGAGACCAGTGAGGCCCTGTTTCAGTCCCTCGAGAAGCGGCTCGATCAGGGGGATGCCGAATGAGCAATATGACTCTCTCCCCCCGTCAGAAGCAGCTGCTGCAGCTGACCGGAACGCCGGCCGGTTTCGCTCAGATTGTGTCCCGAGGCCATTACAAGCTGGCTCGCCATCTGCTCCTGGTCAATCGGAAGCTGGTCGAACTGGCCACGGGCAAGATTTCGCGGCTGATCATCGAGATGCCACCACGGCACGGGAAAAGCGAACTCTGTTCGAAGTTCTTCCCCGCGTGGTTCCTCGGCACGTTCCCCGATCGGCGTTTCGGAACCGTCGGCTACGAATCGGGATTCGCGGCCAGCTGGGGGGAGAAGGCCCGCAATCTCCTCGAGGAGTTCGGGCCAGCGGTGTTCGGCGTGCACGTCTCGAAGCGAACATCAGCCCGGGACAACTGGCAAATCAGCGGCCACACGGGCGGCATGAACACGGCCGGCGTGGGCGGACCGCTCACCGGGAAGGGCTTCCACATCCTCGGGGTCGATGATCCGGTGAAGAATGCCGAGGAAGCGCTCTCTTTGACCGTTCAGGAAGCACATTGGGACTGGTGGAACTCCACGGCGCTGACGCGTCTCGAGCCCGGTGGCGGCGTTTTCGTGATGATGACCAGATGGCACGAAGATGACCTGATCGGCCGGATTCGCAAGCGGGCAGCCGAGACCGGTGAAAAGTGGGACGTTGTTTCGCTCCCGGCTCTGGCTGGGGAGAACGATCCGCTCGGCCGTCAGCCTGGGGATGCTCTCTGGCCAGAACGCTACAACCGGGAGGTTCTGGAGAACACGCGAAAGAACCTCGATCTGTTCTGGTGGCTGTCGATGTATCAGCAGACTCCCGGGCAGCATGGACGAACCGAGTGGCCGGCCAGCTACTTTCCGCCCGAGATGTGGATTCATCCAAACCAGTTCCCAGCCAATCCGTTCATGCGGGTCGTGGTTCTCGATCCCTCGAAAGGCCGGGATGCCAAATCCGGCGATTACTCGGCCATTGTGGGAGCGGCTCCGGAGAACGGGAGGATTCACATCGAGGCCGACATTCGCCGGCGTCCGGTGCCTCAGATGATTGCCGATCTGATCGATTTCGCTCTCGAATTCCGGGCCGATGCCATCGGGATCGAGGGAAACCAGTTTCAGGATTTGCTGTTGCCCGAGATTCAGCGGCAATGTGAAGAGCGGAACATCCCCCCGCTCCCCCTCTACACGATCGAGAACAAAGTGAAGAAGGAGATTCGCATCCGACGGCTCGGGCCTTACCTATGCCGCGGCGAACTCCGATTCTCGGACACTCCCAGCAATCGGCTCCTGGTCGATCAGCTCAAACAGTTCCCGCTGGCTCAGCACGATGATGGCCCGGACGCTCTGGAGATGGCTCTCCGGCTCGGGCTCGAGCTGTGCGGCCATACCGTGGCCGATGACAACCTCGGCCATAACCTTCTGGAGAAGCTCAGATGATCAACGACGCGCAAACCCAACTCCGGGAGCTCGAATCCCGGGAACTGATGCTGATCGAGGCGATGAATCAGACGCTGAAAGAGTCGCTCGATGTGTTCAAGTCGTTTGTTGATCCCCTGGACCGTTACCGCAACGGGGAAGAGCTCTGGGACGTTGTGGGAGCCGATCGGGACCGATCCCATCATGTCTATCACGACGAAAACGGGCTGAAAGCATGCCGGGACATCGGCCGGGAACTCGATGTCCGCAATGAATTCGCCATCAGCGGCCGGGAGAACCGGACATCCTACGTTTACGGCTGGGGATTCACGTACACGGTCACCGCTCGAAGGGGAGCCAGTCCCTCGAAGCGGACGATTCGCAAGGTTCAGGATGTGATCGACGAATTCCTGAAGGCCAATAAGTGGAGCCTCAAATCTCAGGAGAACAACCAGAGAAGCGACCGAGACGGGGAGGTGATTCTCCGGAAGTTCGCTCCCAAGGATGGCATTCTCCGCGTTCGCTACGTGGAGCCGGAAGATCTGCAGTCTCCATCGAACGCCAAGGAGAACGAAACGTTCGGGATCCGGACCGATCCCGATGACATCGAGACGGTGACCGATTACTACATCGCATCGGAAGGGGATTGGGTTCCTGCGAAAGAGATCATCCACCGCAAGCGGAACGCCGATTCCTCGATGAAGCGGGGAGTTCCTACGTTCTACCCGGTCGAACCGAACCTGAAGCGGGCGAAGAAGCTGCAGCGGAATATGTCGGCTCTGTCTCAAATCCAAACGGCCATTGCCATGATCCGGCGCATGGTCAAAGCCACCGATTCCACCGTCAATAAGTTTGTGCGGGGGCAGCAGCAGGCCACGGCCGGCATCCCCACCGGAACAGGGGGAACGGGGGCCGATGGGATCCCTCATGTCCAGCGTTTCGAGCCGGGAACGATCCTGAACGCGAACGGCGGCGTGGAATACGAATTTCCGTCGATGGGCGTGGATCCCTCGAAGTACGCGTATGCTTTCGAGTCTGAAATCCGCTCGGCCGCGGCTCGAATCGTGATGCCCGAGTTCATGCTCGCCAGCAACGCCAATAACGCTCATTACGCGTCCCTCATGGCAGCCGAGGGGCCGGCCGTGAAGAACTTCCAGCGAATCCAGTGGGCCGAGGTGATGGCCGAACAGGAGCTGATGGAGGACGTTCTCGAGGTGGCCGTGGCGGCTGGCCTGCTGAAGGAATCAGAGGTCGATCAGATCGTGATTCAGATCGAGGGGCCCGATATCGCCGTTCGGGATCAGCTGCAGTCCGCTCAGGTGGCTCAGATTCTCACGGGGCTGAGCCTGCTCTCCCCTCAGACGGCTTCGGCATGGTTCGGGCTCGAATATGAGCAGGAACAAAGCAACATCGAGGACCACGCCGAAGCCTCGGGCGGCGTGCCTGGGATGTCGGCCGGTAACGCTCCCGAGCTCCCCGAGTCAGAACCGGATCCCGAGGATGAAGCCCCGGAAGAAGCCGACGATGAAAACCCGGACGGTGAGGAAGAAACGTGAAGAAACTCGAAGGATTGAGTTCGAATCTGTCCATCGTCGATCAGCGGATTGCCGCGCGGCTCCATCAGAAGCAGATTGACAGCGTTCGCTATGCCGAGCGGATGGCGTACAACCTCGAGGCCGAAATCGATTCGGTCACCGATGAGGTTTACGCCATGCTGGCTCCACTGGCCAGAGGGCGGGAACTGACCGAGGAGCTACGCGGGAAAGCCATCGAGCGGCTCAACTCGATCGGTGAGCGGGTCAATGCCCGGTTCTTCCGGGATGTCCGCTCCATCGGCTACTGGTCACACGCCGAAACGGTCCGCATCATGGCCACAACGGTTCCCCGGCGATGGTTCCGGGCCGTGGCTCCCGAGGTGGTTCTGGTGGGCGAACGCGTGAACCTCGATCCGACGGAGGGGGATGCTCCTGGTGTCACCGGTCCGGCCATCAGTCCGGGACAGCGGCTCTCCGATGAGGAGTGGCAAGCCCTGCTCAAAGAGATTCTCTTTCCGAATCCGACACCGCAGGAGGTTCAAGCCATCCTCGATCGGCCGATTGCCGGCCAGACAACCGAGGAGCGGCTCCGGGGGCTCTCGAAGCACATCACAAGCCCGCAACGCATCATTGACGAACTCGGGAAGGGGCTGGCCAGCGGCGAAGCTCTCCCGGCCATTTCCAAGCGGCTCGAGTCGTTTGTTGGTGGCGTGAAGGCCTCGGCCCGACGCGTGGCCCGGACGGAATCGATTCGCGTGGCCGAACAGATGAACCGGAAGGCCCTGGAACCGATGCGGGATTTGATGCTCGGCATGCAGGTGATTGCCAGTCTGGACGAAAACACGCGGCCACATCACGCGTTGAGACATGGAACGGTTTACTTTTATGACGGCCGGCGAAAGCCCGGCATTGAGGAGCTCCCCGATCTGCCCGATGAACCGAACTGCCGGTGTTTCTCCTCTCCCGTGATGAAGCCACCGCCCGAATTCGAGAACGATCCGGCATTGAGGGCGGAATTCCAGAACGCTCAGGGGGCTGCCATCCCGGATCCCGGCGCGTATACCGAATGGTTCCGGAATGCCGATGGTGGACAGCGGCGGCTGGCCGTGGGAGCCGGCCGATATCGCGAAGTTCAAGCCGTGCTGAACGGTTCCCGTGAACCGGAGTGGACCGATTTCGTTGATGAGAACGGGAAGCTGCTCACGAAGGCCCAAATTCAGGCCGAAACCGATGAGGAGCGGGCCACGCGAAAGAAAGCCGTTGAGGAAGCCATCGAGAAGCGGCGGGAAATGCTCTCTCAGGTGGCCCAACGTGGTTTCGTGGAGCTGAAGCAGCCGGACGGGAAGCCCGGGCCAGAGCAGCCGACGGCCGTTGATGATTCCAAGCCCGCACAAGCAGAAGAACCGGCACAACAGGCGCGGCCGGCTTTCCGGGAGGGCAAGACAACGAAGGAAGCCGAACAGATTGCCCGGGAGCTCAATCTGGCCGATCACGTGGCACATGGGAAACTCCATGTGTCCGTGGCGAACACCATCAATCGGGAGGTTTACGACATTCAGCAACGATTCCCATCTGTCCGGGAGGGCTTCCGGTTCATCGGGTCGATTCAGGAGCAATGCAAATATGGCATCGAGGAGGGAGTGAAGAACCTCGAGCGGGAGAACAAAGCCGCTCTCGACACGTTGAGCCCGGAGCAGCTGAAGCAGTGGAGAGCAGAAGCCAAAAAGCGGATCCGGAAAGTCTATGACGCAACCGTTCCCGGGAATGCCTATGCGGTGGCCCGGCCAGACTTTGACACTTATCCGGACGGGCTCCGGAAAATGGCCGGCATCGGAGTGAATGAGAAGTACGCCAAGGCCTCGAAGATTGCGGAAACGGAAACAAAGATCGCTCAGGGCGTTCTAATCAACTGGAATCCGGTCGGATGCGATACGATGAAATCAATCGTCGATCACGAAATCGGCCACGTGATTGACTTTCATCTGCAGATTGTGGCAGCCCGACGCGGCAAAGGATTCGTTGATCCCGTCATCCGAGATTTCGCCAAGGGGAAAACCGTGGCAGACTTCGAGGCGAACATCTGCCGCTATGCCGGGACAGACAATCATGAGATTCTCGCCGAAGCGTGGGCGGAATATGAAAACAATCCGGAGCCTCGAGAATACGCCAAGTTCATCGGGGATCGGATGGTTCAGCTCTTGGAGGAGAGAAACAAACAATGAAACCGGTCTACTGGTATTGCGGGGCCTGCAAACATTACGACAGCGGAAATCGGCCCGTCGGGGAGCCGGCCACATGCAAAGCGTTCCCGGACGGGATCCCCCGGAAGATTCTCATCGAGGGCTTTGACCACCGGAAGCCGTTCAAGGGAGACAACGGCATTCGCTTCGAGCTGGCTCCTGGACACGATCCCCCGCCCGAGAAGTGACGGGGCGGCCGTCAGTTCTTCTGAGCCTTCACGAGCAACACGGTTTCGTGATCTGCCTCGGCCAGTTCCTCGGCCCGATCGGCGCAGCGATACAGAAACCCCGTACCATCGAAGCTCATGCACGCATACGGGATCGCTACGTTTGTCCGCAGCGTTTCACCGTTGATGGTTCGGCTCATCGCCACGATCAGAGCCCGGTGATGAATCTCCGAGTAAAGCGAAACGCCAATACTCGGGAACTCGGCAAGCTGCTCCTGAAGTTTGCCGATCAGGATCATGACTGGTTCGCTCATTTCATCACCTCGAGGGATTGCGGGGCTGTTTGTTCGTACTATCGGCCGAAGCTGCCCAAATCGCAATTGATGAAGTGACCGGATCCGATATAGTGCTCAAAACTTTCGTCGAAGGGATTTCGCGAATGAGCGGGCCGAAAGCCAAACCGCCCAAGGTGGCGGATATTCTGCTCACACTCTCGGAGCAGATCACAAAGATTCTTGCCGAAGCCGAAGCGGACAAATCGTTCGGGGCCCTGGAGATTACCGGACTGGTTCAGGAGGGAAATCTTCAGCGTTTAGAAGTCGGATTCAAGAAAAGTCTTGTTTTCCGCGCCGGCAGCCGGTAAAAATTCAGCCTGAATAGGGAACGGAACAACCGGCCCGCATCCTCCACAACGGGGATGCGGGCTTTTTTTGTGGACTGAGTCGAATGGCATTCACCGCAGCCGATGCAGAAAAACGCCATCCGGGCCTGGGAAAAACTCAGGCTCAGAAGTGGGTCGATGCTGCCAATGCCGCGTTGAACAAAGCTCTTTCCGAACAGGTTCCCGCTGACAAAGCCGGTGAGAAGGCTCTGGCTGCTGCCGATGCCGCGCTGAAGGATGCGGCTCCCAAATCTGAACAGTTCATCGAGTTCGAATCATTCGCCGGGCAGTCCATTCAGGCTCCGGAGTCCGGCATTATCACCGGAATCAAGCTGGCCGGCTTCAGTTCCCGCAACGGCTACACGTACACACGGGAAGCCTTTGAGAAGGCCATTCAGCTCTATGAGGGCAAGCCCGTTTTCCTCGATCACTCAGCCAATCGCACGAACCCGCGGGATCGGTCGGTTCGGGATCTGGCCGGCACGGTGAAGAATCCCCGCCTGAATGAAAATGGCGTTTTTGGCGATGTTGATCTGTTCGACAATGAAGCCGGCCGAACGCTCCGGGAGATTATCCGGAAGAACAACACGCAGGCCGGAATGAGCCAGACCGTTCTCGCTCTCCGGGACCGGGCCCGTGGCGAAGTCTCGAAGATCGAAGATGTCATCAGCGTGGATGCCGTGGTTTACCCGGCCACCACGAACACATTTACCGAATCAAGTGGCGGGGGCGGCATGGATGCCACTCAGGAAGAACCCCCCGCCACTCCTCCACTCTCCGAATCGAAGGGATCGACGATGGATCTGAGCAAACTGACTCTTGAACAGATTCGCGAATCGCGGCCGGATCTCATCAAGGCCATCTCCGAGGAGCAGACTTCGGCCACGGAGCTGGAGACTCTCCGGAATCAGCTCACCGAGGCCACCAAAAAAGTCGAGGCGTTCGAACTCAAAGAACGCCAGACTCAGCTGGTCGAAACCATCCGGACCGAGCTGACCGATGCCGGCCTCGATTGCAATGATGCCAAGGCCGTTTCCGAGGCCTTCATGGCTCAGCTGCTCAAGTGCGACACGCCGGAAGAACGTAAGGCCCTGATGGACGATCGGGCCGCTCTCATCGGCGAATCGGAGCAGTCCCACGGCTCCAAGCTCCCCCCGAAGCCAAAGACGGGCAAAGCCCCGGCCAGTGGCTCAGACAATCTGACCGAAGCCCTGCAGATGCCTGCTCAGGACGTTTTGCGGCAGCTTCGCGGCTAATCGTTCCCCCGGGATGTCGTCATTTCGAATTCGTTTTTTTGAAGGATGTAAATCATGGTTCTCGGTGGACGCTATCGAACCGGAGATGTCAAACCTCGCCACGCGGCCGTGGATTCGGCCACGGTGATCAGCAAGGGAGATCACATTTATCTGGACACCGGCAAGGCGAAACCGGCCTCGGACCTGGCCTGGGGGGCTTCTCTGGCGGCCACTCAGGAAGCGTTTCACGATGCCTACCTCGGCATCGCAATGGCTGATTCCGCAGCCGGTGACACCGATGACATCCCGTATGCCACTCAGGGCGAATTCGAGTTCGATTGTGCTTCTGCCACGTTCGAAACGGGAACTCTCCTCGGTCTCGCCAAAGCCAGCGGCAACGCCCTGGAGAATCAGAAGCTGGTGGCCGTTGCCACGCCGAATCTGGCTGTCGGTCGGGCTTCTCGTCAGGTGGCCACGGCGGCCACCTCGGTTCACTACGAAACCGAATCCGTGATCAACGGTGGAGGCCCGCGGGCTTCTGCCTAACGTCTGACGATTCGAGCTCTCAGCTTCACACGTTCAACAAATCACCATCGGGAAGGAATCCGAATCATGGTACTCAAGGCGCGGGACTGGAAAGGTCTCATCTCTAAGCACGGCGTTCAGGGGACCGCCACTCTGGTGGAGTCGTGGCTCGATCGCGGCGTGAAGGGCGAAACCGGGGGCATCAGCTTTAATGAGCTCTCTCTCCATCAGATTGTGGAGGGAACCATCCCGGACGGCCGTGAGTTCATCAACTCGATGAACCCGGCGTTCGATACGCACACGGAAGCCATCGACGCCATCGATATGACGGCGTTCAACACGATCACGCGGAACATCGTGGCGGCTCGGGTGATGGCCGAACGGCAGGGGAAGGGCCTGGTTCTTCAGAACCTGATCCCGAATGAATCGACGAACCGAAACGGCAGCATGTTGCCGGGGATCCAGTCCCCTGGGAGTGATTTCGAAGAAATCAAAGAGATGCAGTCCTATCCCTACTATCAGGTCGGGGAGGACTATCTGGAAACCCCCAAGGGAAAGAAGTTCGGCCGCATCATCGCCGTCACGAAGGAAGCGGTGTTCTTCGACATCTTCAATATCGTGCTTCGCGAAGCGGCCGGCGTGGGCCGCATGCTGTACGTCAACAAGGAAAAGCGCATCGCTCAGGGCGTGGCTGGCCTGCTGAACAACCATAAGCGGCAGGGGACCACTTACAACACGTATTTGACCAGCGGGAAGTGGATCAACGATCAGGCCAACCCGGTGGACGATCACACGTGTATTGACAACTCGAAAGCGTTGTTCCATGCAATGGTGGACTTCAACAACGGTGAGAAAATCACCGTGATGCCCACCACGATCATCGGCAGCGAAATGCGGGAAAGCCTCTGGGCTTCCATCCTGAATGCTCGCTATGTCCAGCGTGGCGACGGGGCTTCGAACTCGGTGGCCACTGTTTACGACAACCCGATTCAGGGCCGCTACAACTTTGTTTCGGCTCCGTATCTCGAGGAAGCCATCGTCAATGGCGGGCTGGCCAACTCCACGCAGGTTCTCGACTGGTGGTTCCACGGCGATTTCTCCAAGGCCTTCAAGTATCTGGAGAACTGGCCGGTCACCGTGATTCAGGCTCCCCGGAACAGCCTCGATGAGTTCAAACAGGACATCGTGGCTCAATACCGGGCTTCCGAGCGGGGCCAGATCTGGGCCGAAGATCCGCAGCACGTGGTTCGCAACAAGCACACGCCATAAGCCGGCGTGATCTCGGGCTGACCTGTTTCATCCACCACATCGAACGAAGGAAACGCGATGTCTGACGCGAAGAACGATCCTGCTAAGGATCAGAAAAACGAGAAGGCGAAAGCGGCCAAGGTGTTCGCTTACGAATGCCATTGCAAGGGAGTCGGCCGGCATACGATCCGTCTGGAGAGTCCAGACGCTTCAGCCGAGGCGGAACAGCTCTTTCGGGACCACTTCGGCATCATCGCCACGGATCATCCGATTGTCGTGGGAGAGCCCGTTGAGGTGGCAGCGGAATAAGCTCCGACAGGTCATTTGACGCAACTCCTTCGAGCTGCCGGGGTCGTTCGCGGCCTCGGCAGTTGTCTTAAACGCTCATCGAAAAGCCATGCCGTTCAACATCGTCCCGACATCGCTGACATCCGCCAAAGTGGCCGCGTTTGATTTTCGCGGCAACGTGGGCGGCTCAATCACCGATCAATCGGGGACGTATACGCTCACGGCCACGGGAACCCCCACGGCGTGGAAGCCCGGGCTGATCGGCAAGGGCGTTTCCTACGCTCAGACCAGCGGGCAATATCATTCGACAACGCACGCGGATATCAGGCGCAGCGGATCGGCTCTCACGTGGGCCATCGGGCTCTGGCATGGCAATGATTTCGCCGTGACATCGAATATCTGGGTCGCTCCGCTTCGGCTCCTGCAGACAGCTGGCTCCCTCAGCGGCAACGATTTGCGGCTCAGTGCCACGCGTACCTCGGGCGGCTCGAATCAGTGGGCTCTGCAGGGCCAGATCGGCACGTATACGGCGGCAATGGTCGACAATTTCACCGTCCCGGTGATCGTCTTTGTCACCTCCAACGGTACGAACGCGGCGACGTTCACCGCTCTCGATTGGAACACGGGGGAAGTGACACATTCGGCCAGCGGTGCGGGAACCGTGGCGGGCATCGGTGAAGTGAGATTCGGGCAGGTGTCCACCTCATCAACCTACAACGGATCGATCACGCGCATCGATCACGCCGTTCTCTACAACAAGGTTCTCAGCTCCACGGAGATGACGCGCCACTGGCTCCATCTTCGCCGGCAAGCGGACTATCTCCGGGGCTTCCGGGCGGGGAGACAGGCATCGTGATTGAACTCCTCCAAGGTTTACCGGCCACGATTCCCATCGTCCCCCTGGACGCTTCGGATCTGCAGCCCGTGAGCTCCGATCTCTCCGGGAGTCTGACATCGGTGACGATTCAGATTTCTGGCAACTCCACCGTGACGGCTTCGGCTCCAACGCTCTCCCATCGAGGAAGTGGCCAGCATTCGCTCACGATCAGCGGATCTGATCTTTCGGCCGCGGGGCTCGGCCGCATTCGAATCGTGATCACCGATTGCGTTGATATCGTTCTGTCCGTCCGGGTCGTGGCCATGCTCACGAATACGCTGGCCGCAAACGTCAATACGCGGCTGACAGACGCGCGGGCGGCGAAACTCGATACCGTGATGTTGACCAGTCACATCAACGCCACGAACGGCCGAATTGACCGCGTTACCCTGGTCGATACGTGCACGGCAAATACCGACATGAGGGGCACGAACGATGCCGCTCTGGCCAGCTCACTCCCGGCGAACTTCACCGCGCTGCTGATCAATGCCAGCGGATACGTGACCGTCGGAACGAACACCGACAAAAGCGGATACAGTCTCGCTTCGGGCGTGGTGGACACCATCCGCGCCGGACTGGCCACGGAGGCGAAGCAGGACACCGCAGCCACGACGCTAACCGGGATCAACAATAAGACGATCAATCTGCCAGCGAACCCCGCAGCGGCCGGCGATGCGATGACGTTGACGGCTGGTGAGCGAAACACGCTCTATGCCGGGATTGATCTGGCCCTGGTCAACGCGGCCGACGGAACCGATTTCGTGGCGGCTCTGACCGATGCCATTGCCGCGAACCTTGAATCATCCGATCTTTCGGTTCAGGCCATAGCCTCGGCCGTGGTCGGCAACGCCAGTTTTCTTCAGCTCGCTTCCGATGCCGCGGACGCGAAAACCGCAGCCGAAGCCGTTCCCGACGGGGCCGGCATTCGAACGGCCATCGGCCTCGATGCGGCGAATCTGACGGCTCTCCTCGGCACGCTGGCCACCACCTCCCTGGTGAATGCCCGAACCAAGCTGGCCGAGGAGTATTTCGATCCGGCAACGGACACCGTGGCCAACGTCACGACCGTGGGAACGGTTTCCGGGGCTGTCTCGGTCGGTTCGATCGGCCTGAATGCTCTGGACGCCACGGCTCTGGACGCTTCGGCGGCTTCGGAGATTGTTTCAGCTCTGATCGGGAACGCCACGTTCATTCAGCTGGTGGCCGATGCGGCGGCGGCGAAAACGCAGGCGACGAACGCAGCCACCTCAGCCGGCAACATTGAAACCGAGCTCCCGAACCTCAGCCGGTTCGATGCCTCTACCGATCCCACCATCGTGGGAGAGATTCAGAATAACGTTCTCACCGGGGCGGCTCTCGATGACACCGCAGCGGCCGAGCTGGCCGCGATGGTCGAGTCCTACATCGTCAACGAAGGCGATGCCACTTCCGTGCTGCAGGCCATCGCGGACAAGGTGGCTCAGGATTGGGTGGCCGGCGATGCGTCCCCCGTGGCGATTGTGGCGGCATTGAAAGCCGATCCAACGTTTATCCAACTCATCGCGGATGCGACGGCGGCGAAGAATCAGGCCACATCGGCGAACGCAGCAGCCACGACAGCGGCGGGGCTTCCTGATGCGGCTGAGATCCAGACGCAGGCCCGGGCGGCTCTGGAGTATTACCACCTCCACCGGCTGTTTCAGGCGGCGTATGATCCGGCCAACAAGCCCGGCGATGCGGCCGGCCTGCTGAACGTGATCATGGAGAACAACGGTGGCGTTCCCCGGCTCACGGAGGCCGTTCTGGCTCTGGCTCCTGCTGCCAGCGGGGGCGGGACAGCCACCGTTGAAAATCAGACGGCCATCATCGAGCTGCTGCAGGCGATTCAGGGGAACGATTTCGACACCTCGGCCGAATCCCTGGTACAGATTCGCGAAGCCATGCGTCTGTCGGGCATCGCCGTTCCGGACGATCTCACCGGCGATGCGGCCACGGATCTGGCCACCATTCGCGGCCAGCTTTACGCCCGTCTCATGTCCGTTCTGGCCACCACGCGGCCCACTTATAACATCGATGGCCAATCGGTCAGCTGGGCTGATTATCAGCGGCTGCTCCTGGAGCAGATCAACACCATCGATGCCATGATGGCCGGTCAGGATCCCGTTGAACAGACTTCCCGGGGGATCTGCTGATGACGCTGAATTTCGGGCTTCAGATTGCCAATGATCTCGATTTCGTCGATGGGCTCGAGCTGGTCACACTCACACGCCGGGACGGCATCGAGCAAGCCGAGATCCCGGCTCTCGGCCGGCTGATCGGTGTGCGGGAAGCAGCGGCTTCGAATGGCCGCTATCTGGCCGAGGATCGGCGGTTTCACATCAAGGTGAATTCCCTCGAGGGTGAACCGGCTCCCGTGCCTGGGGACACAATCACCGATGCGGGGGGAACGGTCTGGACTGTTCTAGCTCTGGCACACGCCACGCGGGAAACACGATACGGGCTCACGTGCCGGAATCTGGTGGTCACGGAGAATCTCACCACGCTGCTGACGATTCAGAAAGCCACGTACACGAAGGGAACATACGGCGAACAGGTGGCAACGTGGGCCAACGTGGCCGAGCTCACCGACATTCGCGGGAAGATTCAGCCGAGTGCGGTTTCCCGGTCTGTCGATCAGGGCCGGCTGTCCCGATCGGCCAGCTTCACGGCGTATCTGATGACCAGCTTCCAGCCGGCGATGGATCAGCGAATCATCGACAGCAACGGGACGAAATACCGAATCACCGGTTATCGGGAGAAGGACAATATCGCCGGCCTCTTGGAAGTCGATTGCGAGATCGACACATCGGAGGTCTGACCAATGGCGAAGAACGAAAGCACGGTCCGCGTGGATGTCCGGGATAAGGAGCTGATTCGAGCTCTTCACAATGCCACCGGCCACGGGCTGAAGCAGGCCACCACGTTTTGCTGGAATAAAGCGCGGCTGTTGACCAACAAGCCGAACACGGGGCGAAGCGTGCCGGTCAAATCGGTGAATCGACAGGCCCGGGAGCAGCTGGGAGACGAAAGCCGTTCCGGGCTGATCACGGTGAGGCATCGGCGAAAGATCCAAGGTACGGATTCCTATGAGGAGTTCGAAGCCCACCACTTCCACGAAGGAACGAAGCCGGGCAGCAACAAAACGTCCATCCGCGTTTATCCGTATCCGTCAAAGCCTGGGGAGCCTCCCAAAAAGCGAACCGGCTTCGGTCAACGGAATATCACGCTCGAATTCGACGAACAGAACAACGTGGGACGCTACGGCATCCGCGGGAACGCTCTTTATATGTTCTTCCTCGAGGTGGGAACGCGGCGCGTGGCGGCTCGGCCTTGGATGGTTCGGGCTCTGACCGATCATCTGAAGATGGTGATTGCTCTCCTGAAGACAGGAAGGAGCAAGGTCCGATGACGCCCGAGAAGTTCATTCAAGATCGCTGGTCAGCCATCACCGCTCTGACGAACCTCATTCCCGAGGCCCGAGTCATCACCGGGGACCACAACCGGCTCGAGGAGATCGAGCTCCCGGCCGCGAACGTTTCATCTCTGGCCGATGTGCCGGACTATCACACGAGCCACAAAGAGCGGTTCCGGGCGAATCTTCGGATTCAGATCTGGGATACCGATTTCGCGGGACTGGTGGCCATCAAAGCGGCCATCCGGGAGAACTTCCACCGCAAGCGATGGAGCGGCGGCGGCTACGTGGTCGGGCTCTGCATTGTGGACAATCAACAAGCTCAGCAGCAGGAAGATGGTGAGTGGCAACTCATCACCGAACTGACTGCGCATTACGGTTTAACTTAGCAGGGAGAGCAGACATGGCTGCAGGGGACACGATTAACGGTGTCGGGGGACGCGTTTCCATTGCCGGCGGCGCGGACTACGAAAACGTCAAGAAGTGGTCAAAAACCAAGACGTTCAACAAAAAGAAATACGCGGTGTCTGGCAGCCGGGCCAAGCGCAGCGTGAACGGCACGTATGAAGAAACCGGAACCATCGAGATCGAACTCGAAGAAGGCGAACGGCCGGCCCTGGCCGACGGGGACCGTCTCGAAGTCGATCTGAAGTATGACGCTACCAGCTACTTCACGGGCTTCATCACCATCGATTCGGTGGCTGAAGGCGTGAATATGGACGATGGGCAGGTCGATACGCTGGTGATTAACTGGTCAGCCGATGGAGCGCTTACGCCCACCGGGGCGCTGGCAGGCGGCGGCGCGTAAGCCGACAGCTGACACGTTTTGAATCGTTTTGTCATCTCACGGAGGAGTTGAATCATGCACGGCATTTCTGCGGTCTCAGGGTCGCGAACCTCAACGTTGACCGTCTGCGGACGGACATACACGCTCACGGCGGGCCGGCTTCGCCAGTTCGGAGAGAAGGAGGATTATATCCTCAGACTCCGACAGCAACGGGGAGCCGAGGCCGATCGAAAATCGAAAACGTGGGCTCATGTCACGTTCGAAGAAGAGCAGGCCTTTGACAATTCCACGCGGGGAATTCTCTTCCGGTTCTGGTCGGCCCTGAAGCCGAATCATCCCGAGTTCCAGACCGAGAACATCGAGGAAGGGATTCAGCGGGCTGCGGATCTCTTCGAGGAGCTGATTCGATCGAAGGGCAAAGACGCGTTCGAAATGCTCTCCGAAGCGATGGACCAAGCCGAACAGAAGGACATCGCAAAAAACTCAAATGGCCCGGGAGAGAAGGAGACTCCGACGAAATCGATGACGGAGAACACCGGATCCCCTGGGCCCGAATCTACGAAGGATTAGCGGAAAGCTATCACTACACATTCGAGCAAATTGGGGAGATGACGCTCTATCAGGCGGCCATTCTCCTCGGGGCATGGTGTCCAGAGCACGGGCCACGGATCTGGCCAGATGAGAAGTCACGGAAGGGCTGGAGATAATGAACTTCAAGCTGGCTGAAGCGTTCGTCGAACTGAAGTCCCGCGGCTTCGGTTCGATCAGCTCTCAGATCTCATCGATGGGCTCGAGGATGTCCCGGCTTGCCAGCGGGCCGATGGCCATGATGACCACCGGCCTGGCCGCGATGGGAGCCACGGCCGGCATCACGGGCATGCTGAAGATGGCAGCCGATGCCGAAAAAACATCGGTGGCGTTCAACGTGCTGACGGGCAGCGCGGCGAAAGGTCAAAAGACGCTCGATGAGCTCCGACAATTCGCGGCTTCCACTCCGTTTCAGTTCCCCGAGCTGGCCGATGCGGCGAAGAAACTGATTGCATTCGGGTTCGAGTCTGGAGAAGTTACGCCCGAGTTGAAGAAGCTCGGCGATGTGGCGGCCGGGCTCAATATCCCGATCGGTGAGCTGGCTGAAATCTACGGCAAGGCCCGAGTTTCGGGCCGTCTCTTCATGGAGGACATCAACCAGCTGGCCGGCCGCGGGATCCCGATTCAGGCCGAGCTGGCCAAACAGTTCGGCGTCTCGGCCGATGAAGTGCGGGAACTGGTCTCTTCCGGTCAGGTCAACTTCGGCCATCTTCAGCGGGCCATCGCCGATCTCACCGGGGAGGGCGGCAAATTCGCCGGCCTGATGGAAGCGCAATCGAACACGCTGGGCGGGCTCTGGTCAACGCTCTCGGATAATGTGGGCCTGCAGCTGACTGAGATTGGAACCATGATCGTGGACACGTTCGATCTGAAGGCGGCGGTTCGAAGTACGATCGCCGGCATTCAGGCGATGAAAGAGCCGTTCAGCCAATATCTGCAGATGGCCAAATTCACGTGGGACAACGGGGCTCTTCTCGCGGCGATTGCCTGGGAGAAAATCAAAATCGGGTTCTGGAATGGCGTTGAGTCGCTACGGGCCGGATTCATGTTCATCGTCGATTTGCAGATGTGGCAGATTGAAAACCTGATTACCGGATTCCAGAGCCTTCCCTCATTCGTTTCAGCGGTGGCTGAGGACATCGTGGCATATGGAAGCTGGTTCACAGAGAACTGGTATGAGTTCTTTGTCGACATGGCTAATGGCACGCGGACGGTTCTCGAGAATCTAGCCACGAACATTCAGAACATCTTCACCGAAGTCTGGGACTTTATCGCCAGCGGCGGGACCAACGGCATCGACATCAACTGGAAGCCGCTCATGAGTGGCTTCGAGGCGACGATGGCCGAGCTGCCGAAGTCCAAATCTCTGGAGATGGCCAGCAACGGCATCCGGGATCGGCTGTCAGAGCTACCCGAGTTCCAAGCGAACTTCGCCAGCTCGAGCCCGGAGCTCGATCGACTGCAGAATCAGCTGAATGAGAACGCCGTGGCGGCATTCGGAGCGGCGAAGCAGCAGGCCGACGAAGAAGCTGGCGAAGGATCAGAAGACGCGGCCGGATCCGCGGCAGCGAAGGCCGGCAAGGAAGCCGGCAAGGCCTCGAACGCGGCGCTTGTGCTGGGGAGCTCCGGGGCGGCGAACGTTCTGGCCCGGGCCCTGGGAGGTTTCGCGGGCAGTCCCGAGGAGCAGACCGAGAAGAACACGAAGCGGACGGCCGATGAGCTCGTCAAAGTGCGGGAACTGCTGAAGAAGAATCCACTTCTGGTCGTGGGGAGGTAGCAATGGCGGTTACTCAACGGGAACTTTCCTATCAGCGGCGCGGCAGCATCGGAGAAGAGCACAGCTTTTCCGAGGTGTGGCATGTCACCGTCACTTCGGCCACTGATGACGAATTCACCATTCTCGGCCGGTTCAGTGATTGGAAGCACGGGCAGGAGCACGACAAACGGAAGGGGTTCTATCTCCGGGACATGGAGTTTGATCGGGGGGCCGATGATATCTACATCTGGACCGTCACTATCGACTGGACCGACGACTGGCCATCAGAGCCGGATCCCCGCAAGCGGCCACCACGTTACACGCTCGGCTCAATCTCGATCGGTTATTCGGAACTGTTCGACTCGGAAGGAAAGCCATACCAGAACACGGCCGGAGATTTCTTTTCCGATCTCCCGGAGAAGAAGCTGGCCGCGTGGCGACTGACCATCGAGAAGAACATCCCCGTTCCGTGGCCCGATTGGATCCTCGAATACAACTCGGCCGTGAATGATGCGGCGGTGAAACTCGGTGGCGTTCGCTGGCCGAAAGAAACGCTCTTGATTACCGATCTGAGCATCGGGGACACCGAAACCGAGAACGTTTTCACTTATGCGCCGATGTCGATGGTCGTGGAGTACAACCCGCGAACGTGGGTTCAGCGGATCCCGAATCGAGGGCTCTACGAACGCTACATCGCGACCGATGGAGGATTCAACCCGGATAACATCGAATGGAAGAAACGGCGGATCCTCAACGCCAGCGGTGAGCAGGTCGATGAACCGGTCTGGCTGGACAAAAACGGCTCGGCCATCCGCGAATCGAAAACCGGGGACGCGAACACCGGGGCCTTCATCTATCGCGGTGAAATCAAGTCTCAGCTGACGAAAGAAGAACTGATCTTCATCGATCGCTGGGACAATCCCCGCAAGCCGTTTTCAAAACTCCCAATCCTCAAATAACAGGTGCACGGATGCCGAAAAACATATGGCGGGGCGATGCCCCGGATCAGGCCCAAGTCTCTCGGATTGCGGCTCCACCGGCCGGCGTTTCGCTCACGATCTCGATGAACGGCAAGACGCTCGGCACGTGGACCGAGTTCGATGCCGAGGCCATCGCCAACGCGTGGAACGCGTCCGATCTCCCGGAGTTCTCCGAGGTCACCGCTTCGGCCGGAGAAGATGCCGTGATTCTCACGGCGAACATCCCGGGCATCCCGTTCGGGCTCACGGCTCATTATGGTGGCTCCACCATCACCTCGGAAAAACAGCTGATCACGATCGGCAACAGCCCGACGGGGGGAACGTTCACGCTCTCCTACGGGGCGGCCACAACCACGGCTCTGGCATACAACGCCAACGCGGCCACGATTCAGGCGGCTCTGGAGGCGCTTTCGGTGTTCGAAGCGGGTGATATCACCGTGAGCCTGATCTCGGCCGGGCTGTTCGAAGTGACATTCACCGGGCGATATGCCGGGCTCGATGCCGATACGCTGATCGTGGATTACAGCAATCTTCGCGGCGGAACGGCCGAGGTGACCGTTACCACCGTCCGGCCTTATTCAGCAGCTCAGAACAAAAAGGTTCGCGTGGACATCGAAGGGGCCGTGAGCGGCTATCACGAATTCGTGATCGATGGCACGGATATCGTCACTCCGATCATGTTCGACCAGTCTGAGGCCTCTCTGGTGGCTCTGTTCGATTCCAAGCTCGGAGAAGCCAACAACGAAGTGACCGACGTTGTTTCAGTCCCTCCCAGCGATTACGAATCGGTTACCGGTGAGCGAACCGTGGCCGCAACGCACACGGGCTACGCTTCAGAGGATCCCGATGGGGTCTATTGGCAGTCCGTTTCAAACCAGAACATCCTGGTGGGCAAAGAGGAAAGCCGACACCGCCATGGCGTGGTGTCTTTCCACCGGGGGGCCACCGGCACGCTGGCCGGAACGGTCATTCCCGGCAATGCCATCGTGACCAGTGCTCATATGGTGCTGACTCCCACCATCACGACAAACGATTCCACTCCGCTCTCAACGATCATCAAGATCAATGACGAACTCGATCTGAATGATCCATCGGCTTCGCAAACCGATGTGGTGTTCTATGTCGCATCGGCGTATGAGTCTTCGGATCCACCACCGGGCGGAACTCCCTGGTCAATCCCGAACATCGCCACGGGCTCGCCGATCAACTCCCCGAATCTGGCCGGCATTATCAACACGTACCTGGACGGCAAAACGTGGGACGATATCGAATTCCTCTGTTTCGTCATCGAGTGCACATCGCCCAACTATGCGGTGAAACGCTGGTTTGAAAAAGCCAGCGCAAAACTCGTCATCACGTTCAATGTTCCCCTGGTGGGATCGTCCGGGCGGCTGCTGTCCTACACGGTGGAACTCAAAGGAACCTACGCGGCCAGCGATCACGCCGTGACGATCAACGAATTCCTCTATCCGGATCGGCTGAATTCCATCTATCAGCTGGACACGCTCGATTCGAACGGCGGGCCGTGGGAATTGGGGGCCGTGCAACTGCTGCAGGGAACGCGGCTGATTGATCAGATCGGCTCTCTCGAAGCCGGTGATGATGACGCGGTGACATTCCTCGAGGGGCTGACCGAGTTGATGGAGAAGCGGCTCCCGGAGAACGATTACATCATCCGGCCGGTCAGTGGCTCATGGTCTGCCTGGGAGGTGGAGCTCCGGGGGAACAGCGGCGGCGAAAATGATCCGTTCGCGCTGGCGAATCTCACCGTTCGCTGGTATCCGATCGAACAGGAGGAGCAGGAGGAGCCCGAGGAGCCCGTGGCTCAGTGGCTGAAGAAAGCCACCGGGGGCGGTGGTCAGGGGGAAGTCATCTCCGTGACCTATGAGGCGCGGCGGGGAACCGTGGCCTATCGCGTGGGGAGTGCCACCACGGACTCAATCCCGTTCGATGCCTCCACGGCCACGCTGCAAACGGCTCTGGCTGGTCTGGCCGGCGTGGGAGCCGGCAACGTGGAAGTCTCGGGATCCCCGGGAGCCTATCGGATCGAGTTCGATGATTCGCTCGGAGATGTCACGTTCTCAGCCGTCAATAACCTGCAGACCGTAGTGGCCAAGATCACTTCTCAGACAGTGTCCGGCTCGAGCCCGGTCACCTCCACCATCGTGGTGAAGATCGAAGGAGTGCCAACCACCGGACAGGGCATTCTGCAGCTGAACGGAATCGGTGTGGCCTTCACGCCGAGCACAACCAGCGCGGCAATGCGGGCGGCTGTTCTGGAGGCCCTTCCCTGGGCTTCGGCTGTCGATGTGACTTGGAACCCGGCCACCGGGGGCACGGTCACCGTGAGCGGCTCATACGGCGTCTCGGCGGTTCTGTTCAATAACACGCTGGCCGGCATGATCCCCGTCATCGAGGTCGAAACCGAGCTCGCCTATTCAGCTTCCGGGAACACGGTTTACGAATTGAAGATCCCGTATACGGCCGAATATGGAACGCTGCGGTTCACGCGGTCCGGCCTCAGCCGGAACTTCGCTTATCCAAACACCGTCGAAACCGTTTTGCCGGAAACGCTGCGACATCTGATATCCGGCTCCGTGGTGGGAGACTTCCGCATCCGCTCACTCAGTGGGGACGGAGAGTTCTACCGCTATTCGATCGAGCTCAACGGAACCAACGTGGCCGGCAACGACTACACGATCGGAATGACATCCGATCTGGAGCCATACGACAACAGCGTTTCACTTACGTTCGTCGATTGGGAGCAGACGCAGGAGGGAACCGAGGGGGCCTTTGTCTCCGTCGAAACCCTGCAGCACGGCAAGCCGGCCGAGGGGGAGGTTCAGCTGGTCACCGTCCCCGAAGATGTCCACTATGGCACGTTTACGCTCTCCCTCGATGCCGAGGCCTCGGCTTCCATCGATTTCGATGGCACGGCGGCAGAGATCGAGACGGCCATCGAGGCGCTCACGGCCGTCGGCTCCGGGAACGTGGATTGTACGGGGGATCTGCAGGGCATCGGCGTTCGTTGCGAATTCGATCCGACGCTCACCGATGTCGATCTGATGGCAGTGACCGAAACCGACATCACCAACGGTAAGGTGACAATCTCCACCTCTCAGCCTGGAGGCGTGGCGGCATTCACGACAGCCACCGAATCCCGGGGGAAATGGCATTACGATGATCCCCTGAACTGGACGCTCGGCCGGATCCCTCAGCAGGGGGATGATGTGATTTTCGAGACCGGCATCGAAGGCCCGTTGTACGGGCTTCGCCAAGCCTCCACGTTCACCGTCGACACCGCCAACAATCGGTTGTTCTGCGCGGCGGATTTCCGCTCTGGCCAGATTGTCCGGCTGGCCAGCTCGGACACGCTCCCGGCCGGCGTGGACGCGGAAACCGATTATTACATTGTGGCCATCGATCGGGATGCTGGATGGATTAAGCTCTCCGAGTCGTTTGAGGGCTCCGTGGTCGATATCACCGATGAGGGGACCGGAACGCATTACGTGGCTCCCCTGCTGAATTCTCTGGTTCAGTTCAACCGGTTCAGCGGGGCCATTGGTCTGCCACTCCGGAACGATGCCGGTTACTACGAATATCGGAACCGCTATCTGATTCTGGCGATGGATCCGGACGGGGAGGAGCGAATCGAGATCGGCCGCGGCGAAGAATCGGGCTCGGGGCTGATGCGGCTGCATGCTCTGTTCGGAAGCCTGGATCTCACCGTTTTCGAAACCGGCTCCTCAAACGAAAGTGGAGCCCCGGCTCTCAACGTGATCTGCAATGATGATCTGGCTCGATGCACGTTCTACGATGGGGATTCGGGCCTCGCGTTCTTCGAGGGCGAAGCGGCGAAGCTGAAAACGATCATCAAGCGGGGCGGCGATGTCCGGGGCGGTGAGGTCACAATGGCCGCGAATGGCTCAATCAGCCACGATGGAGAGTTTCCAAACATCCGGAAGCTCTTTGAATCCACAGGGGTGATCATCACTCAGGACGCATAATGGCCGACGAACAGCTGATAGCATTGAAACCGACCACGTGGGAGCTGCTGAGCCGGCTGCTGCGCGATTACAAGCGGGGGCTCCTCGGGGGCTCTGGTGGCTCGTCTCGGGCTTCATCCGAAGCCGGGCCGGCCAGCGTGGTTCTCCTCGAGCCTCTGGCCAGCCTCGGCTCAGCACGGGCATTCAAGTTAATCCCCTCGGATGCCACGGCCACGTGGATGCTCACGATCATCGGCAGTCTCAGCGAATTCGACGCATTACAACCCCTGCTCCAGCTCACCGTGAACGGCGTTCCGGCTCCCCTGCTCTCCCCTCTGGCCACCGGCCCGCAAGTCAAAGCCGCATTGATTGCCACCGGCCAGCTGGCCGAGGGAGAGATTACCATTCGCCTGGGGAACACGGCCGAGTTTCAGCCTCTCCGCTGGTTCATCGAGCTGAACTATGATCGAACTCCGGAGCGAACCGAGATCATCATTCAGGCCAGCGGGCTCTGGCAGCTGGCTCAGGCGAAGATCGAACAGACACCGATGACCTGCAGCACAATCGAGATCCCGGTGAACTCGATCATCCCCGTGGGGCATCCATCGCCGATGAATGCCGGCGTCATCGCCATGACGAACTGGATTCCGGGGATCGGGCAATCGATCACATCCGTCGAGCCGCGATGGTTTCAGGAAGTGGGCTATTTCGATGAGTAGTTTGCTGTCCCCCGCGAATCCCCACGGCTCACCGCTGGCCACGCATCACATCCGAACGCATCTCCGGCCGGACATGCCGCATCACTTCAAGGCTCATTTGCAGTTCCCGAACGTGAGGGCCAAAGAGCAGGAATACAACCGGTTTCACGCCGAATTCGTGATGTACGGCAGTGAGAACGTGCTCGATCGATTGGATGCCGAGCTCGTCTTGCGTTACGTTCAGGCCGGCTCTGATGCGGAATATCTGATCTCCGAGCCGGTGACCGAGATGACGGCTCCCTATTGGCGGGAAGCCGTCACATTCAACCGGGAGCAGTCCAGACACTATCCGTTCTGGAAAGTGAATAACACTCCCTGGTGGTGGGACAGCTTCGAGACGTTCCGACAGCTGACCTATGAGGAGACCGTGGACGCGTTCAATCTGCTGATTCGCCGGCCGGGAGGAGTCAGCCCGAGCCCGGACATTCGCGAACCGCTTCTGAGTTTCTACTTCATCGGGGAAGTGCTCTGGGGGCGGCTCAATCAAGCGGGAACGCTCTTCAACGATCCCAGCAACCCGACGAATTTCGATTTACACGCGCCGGTTTATTATCTGCCATCGAGCTACATCTCGGACACGGTGGCGGATCTGACGGGGCCGGCTCCTGATTTCCGGCATCCATTCGAAATGGTGGCCGTGATCACGAACACGCAGCAGCTGCAGACACCGCTGGACACCATCGAAGTTCCGATGAAGTTCTCCGTGGAACCCTACTGGCCCTGATCAACCGTTCTTCGCTTCGGCCACCAATCGCTTCCCGCGTGGGCTGCTCGTGGGAACGATATCCTTCGAACCGCAGCGCTTACACACGCGTTCGGTGTGCGTTGCTTGCCATGCCAGATAGAACAGGCCGGGGATGATGAAGCAGCACAGCAGGAAGATGAGCAGGCATCCGCTCCCCCTATGCTGAACTTTCGTCTTGCCAATGCTTCCACATGATGCGCAAACGTATTTTGACACTCTCAAAGCTCCCTCGAATCAACGGCGACAAAGTCATCTGTTCAGAATGCCAGATTAAACCCGCCTGGTGTTCAGAAACAAGTCAGCCCGCTAATCCCTCGGCCACCGTCAGCAGGGTCTGCTGTTTCTCGGCCGTGAGCCGCTCGATGGTCCGGATCAACCGTTGCCGTCTCGATTCGGCGGCACACTTCTCCTCAGTGGTCAGCAAGCTCGGAAGCGGCGGAAAGTCGCACACGCGATTGAACAGGCCTTCGAACGGGTCGAGGTAGTACCGGGTGGCGTCATTCCACCCCGGTAGACTATTGCCGAGAATCAGCGGTCCAAGCCCCGGCTGAACCCGCTCCCATGTGCGAGCGGACAACCTGCGGATCTGCTGAGGGGTGAAGTACGGAACTTTCGCGGCACGGCATGCGGCGAGAATCCCGTCATAGATCGCGTGCTCATCACGGGGGAAGCGGTCAATCTTCTGGCACTGACGCTGGCACCACTTCGGCAGTGGGAACCGCTGAATCTTTTGCGTCTTGTTCGCCTTTCGTATGAGCGAATCGCCCAGAGAACTCGGCCTGATCGACTGCAGGTCAGATCGCCGAAGCCCCGTCACGTAGGCCAGTGACAGGAAGCAAGGAACCCATCCGGAGCCGTGCAACGCGGCCTGATCGACGTGGCCCGGATCAGCAAACACGACATGCGGCGGCGGAACCTTCAGTGGCTGGCCTGTATCGACGCGGAACCCGGCCCGGCTGATCAGAGAAAACACCTGACTGATTGACGCCTCAATCGTTGATGCGGCGATGTTCTCATCGGATGCCGATTTCCGGACGGCTTTGAAGTATTCAGGCGTGACAGTGGACAGGTCGATGTCTCCGGCGTGCCGAATCAGGAAGTTGATGCGGTGCCGGTATCCGCGGATCGTGACCGGCGAGCACGATAGAGAATCGGCCATAACATCCAACAGGGACGACAGTTGCATAGGACACAGCTTTCTGCTGCGCCACTCCTTTGGCTTGGATCATGAAGGTCTAGCTAGGGGGTTTTACCAGTATCGGCAATCTTTTTTGTGTACGTGAACATTTCCGGCACGTACACCAGAGTGGACCCCCGAAGGCTTTAGGATCCAGTGTCTTTACGGCGTGGGGGTTCGAGTCCCCCCTCTCGCATTCGATACCATCGAAACAACTCAACGCCGGCGTTCCTCTTGGGAATTCCGGCGTTGTTTCGTTCAGTCGGTGATCGCAAATCGTTCAGCGGCCGCGGCGGCCGGGGGCGGATTCGATTGCTTCGAGTTCGCCGGAATCGAGCCAGATCCAGCCGCAGCGGGTGCAGGCATCGATGACCGCATTGCCGGGACCGTAATACGGATGGCAATCCATGGGAGCCGAGCAGTCCGGGCAGAAGGCCCGTTCGCTGAGTTCGCGGGGATCGATGGGCTCGGGAATCGTATCCACACCGGTGTAGCTGGCCCGGCGTTCCCAGACGACGTCGGCAAAGTCTTCGTCAGCGACCAGGATGCCGTGGCACTGCCCGCAGTATTGCGCCGGGCGCCCGTTCAGCAGCGCGGCGTTCATGGGCCGTTCACAACGGGCGCAGAGCGACTCGGTCGACAGGTCCAGGACCTCCAGCGACTCATCGATTTGCGTGGTTCGAGGTGTATTTCGGGTCTCGCAATGAGAGCAGAGTCCCCCCTGGCTCAGAACATTAAACGACAGCGGTCCGCCGCACGACCGACAATTCATGATCGACTCCCCGTGTTAATTGTACACTCCAGTGTAGTTCGGAAACGGGACAATGAGGCGGGGCATCGCGAGAAACGAGTCGATCGACCGTTCATGTTGCGAGGAAAGTGAGGTTTACCTGAATCGCCTGAAAACATAAAACCCCGCAGCGCTTTACGCGCCACGATCAGAATGCACTTATTTCAGTGGACAACAGGATGCTACTTCCAGCTCCCCCCCAAACAGCCGCTCCATCGGTTTGTGGTCCGGTCCCCTATCTCGCCAACCCCTCAGTTTGTATGCAGAAGCTGGATCGGCTTCCCTGGCGAGCCGGCTTTGAATTTACGGCTTTTGGAGCCCGGGTCGGTGTTCGGGTCAACGACCCCACCATCCTTTCTGAAGTCCTTCCGCTGCTGCCACCCCATGCGAGCATCGAAGACTCCTCCGACTCACCGATCGATGAGCTAATCTCGGTGCATGCAGGCAAAGCGAACCGTCGCGGAATCAAACCCTTCCATCTTGTTTACGGAAATGTCGAACAGTTTGCTCGGACCCCCCGGTGGGAAGAAGCTCTGCATTTCTGCGAGACTCTGTTTCAACTGACCGTGGCGTTGTACAGCCGCGAGTATGTCTTCATCCATGCGGGCGTGGTCGAATGGGCAGGCAAAGCGATTCTGTTGCCGGGCCGAAGCTTCTCAGGCAAGTCCACTCTGGTTGCGGCCCTGCTCAGAGCGGGAGCGAACTATCTGTCCGATGAGTATGCCGTACTCGACCGATTCGGCCAGGTGCACAGTTTTCCGAGACGCCTCGCGATCCGACAACAGGCCGGACAGGGCCGAATTCGCTACGAAGCCGCAGACCTGGGGGCGGCCATTGTCGAGACCCCCATTCCGGTGGGACTGGTGGCCGTTACTCAATATCGCCCGAACGCCGTCTGGACGCCCCGGCCTGTATCCGCTCCGCAGCGTCCACTCGTGCTGCTTCGAAACGCCGTCGCGGCACGACGTTCTCCGGAGACCTGTCTCACTCATATTGGGAACGCTCTTCAAGGGGCGCAAGTCATTCAATCAGTCCGAGGGGAAGCCGAAAAGGCAGCCCAACTTCTTATTCAGGCCTGTGAAACCTGAACCGATGGTGCAAGAAAGGAATCTTAACGCCATGCATTACTCACGCCGCGAGCAGGATCTGATCTTAAAAGTGGTGGATCAGATTACGATTGTCTACGATGGAAAATGCCACAAAGCGTTTTCACTGAACGAAACAGCCTCGATGGTGTTTCGGCGTTGTGACGGAAAAACGTCCCGCGAACAGATCATTCAGTACCTGTCTGGCCGTTATCGCGTCTCGACAGAGGAAGCCACTGCTCTGATGGACCTGGCTCTGGAGCAGCTCAGCCAGCGCGGACTGCTCGCCGAGAACATCCATCCGGCCGCCGGAGAAGAACGCATTTCGCGGCGTCAGATGATCCAGAGACTCGCCCAGGCCGCCGTCGTCGTTCCCGTGATCATTGGGTTGACCGCGCCCTCTCCAGTCGATGCGCTCTCTCTCCGTCCGAACGGTTCGGCCTGCCTAGACGATTTGGATTGTGCTTCCGGCTTTTGCGACGGCGGCGTCTGTGCCGATCGTGGAATGCTGATTCCGCTCGATGGCGACGAAGATTTCTAAGAACGAGAACGAATCTTGAACACGTTGCCACAATCCGTATGCGATCAGATTCTGGGTCGCATGATGGACGAAGCTCGGCTGGTCCGCGCCTGGAATTGCTTTGCCCAGGCCGGTCTTTCGCCGCTGCTGATCAAAGGATGGTCGACCGTCCGGTTGTATCCGGGCGATTCCGGACGCCGCCTTGGGGATATCGATCTTTGCTTTCACCCCGATGAGATCGAGGCGGCGGTGGAATTGAAGGCTCGCCATCCCGATGCGTTGGCCACGGTTGATCTTCACCAGTCGGTTCCCGATCTGCCTGATCGATCGTGGAACGAGCTCATCGAGCGCTCGGTCCAGGTCTCCCTGCAGAATGAATCCATCCGCATACTCGCCCCCGAGGAACACCTTCGGCTGACCTGCCGCCATCTGGTTCGGCACGGTTTGAAGGCCGAACGAATGTGGAACGATGTCCGTGTTCTGCTTCAAACCCGCTCAGCCACGTTTGATTGGGACGAGTGCCTGCGCGGAGACGAAGTGACGAGCAACTGGGTAAGGGCAATATGTGATCTGGTTCAATCGCAGGAAAGCAACCGTTTTCCGGAACGGCCGGAGCCAAAGCGATGTCCGAAATGGTTCCAGCGTGTCGTTACGATGATTCGCACCACCGATCGCGAGAAGCGGAGTCTCGGATTCTACTTCCGTCATCCTCGAATCGGGATCAAAGTACTGATGTTCCGGACGTTCAACCCGGTTCGAGCCGCCTTCTACAACCGAGTGTTTCCGCGAAACTCGCTGCACCTCGTCGCAGTCGTGCTCTACGATATCGCCCGCCGGGAGGTCTCTCGATTTCTCGTTTCTGACCGCCGCAGACGAATTAGTGCGGCTCGAAAAGACGGCCGCACCTGTTCGGTGCACTCGCCGGGGCATCAGACGTGTTTCCGCTAAGACGTCCGCGGAATTTGCGCCATACGGTTCTGCTGCTCGTGATCATCGGAGCCGGCCTGATCGGTGTGCGGACATTCCTCTGCAACTGGTATGTCGTGCGCGGCCAGTCGATGTCCCCGACCCTGGAACCGGGGACCTGGGTGATCTGCAATCGGCTTGCGTATGGGTTGAGCCAGAAAAAGCCTCAGCCGGGCGAGCTCGTGGTTGTAGAGCTCCCCGCTCTGGAACGAACCTGTGTGAAGCGGGTCCAGATTCCTCCCGACGGTCAGCGTGTCGCCAGCGATGAGATCTGGATTGAGGGCGACAATTCGAAGGCGAGCCTGGATTCCCGCCAGTTCGGACCGATTCCGCTGCAATGGGTCCTGGGACGTGTCGAGTATCCGCGTCGATAAGCGATCGGAGTGTTCGCACCGCGCATGAAAAAACCGCCCTGGCCGATGATGCTCTGGTTCGGCTACGAGCATCACCCCTCAATCGGCGGAGGGCGGTTTTTCCTTAAGTGAAGCGGGCGTTACGCCACAGCTTCCATTTCCTGAGCGGGCAGATGACAGCGGAAGACTCGCTTGCAGAACTTCCCAGGGCGTGTGGTGCTGGCGCGGCGGAGCTTTTCTTCTTCCGACCAACTGGCACGAATCCGACGGCACTGAGCTTCGATTTCTTCAGGCGTGGGGATGTAGGGAGCGGTGCTGGCGTCGATGTCGATCACGGTTAAAGTCCTTCCTGATGGATTCTCTCGGTTGTAGTTATCTGCCTGCTCGGAGCGATTTTTCGTTTCTCGCTGTGAGCGTCTTGTGTATGGAAGGGGGCCAGAAGCAAGGGGTGTGCCAGAGCAGATCCGGAGCGAGAATTTTTCTTCCGAAACGGGACCCCGGCCCCCATGCCAGGGGGAGCAAAACGCTGTGCTTTTCAGCGTGTTAAGCGATCTGCGAGCCTTGAGATCGCGTCAGGAAATATTCCTAAGGAGGCTGCGAAGGGGCGCGGTCAATCGTCGATCGATCGGCGACCGCTGGTCGGTCACGAACCGCTGGGCGTCCAGCGCGGACGCTGAGCGACCCGGTACCGTCGTTTTTCTGGAAGTCAATACAAAACTTTCAGAACTCCCGAAGCCTAAGAAATTTCCCCATGCGAGGCCTTGAAGGTTTCCGGCACGAAATGTGCAATCACGCTGGCGACGCCTCTGACGAGGAGCCTTCTTACATAGAACGTTCATCCACGAGACGAGAGCCGGTCAATGGATTCGGCCAACGAGAGTAATACAGGACAGAACCAGGAGTTCGGGTCAATGAGTACTGATCAGGTTGTACGTATCGAGGGAATGGGAGCGATTCCCGGAGACTTTGGCGTCGCGTTTCGAGTGTGGGCCCCGCATGCCGATGCCGTATCCGTTATTGGTACGTTCAACGACTGGGACGACGAAGCCAACAAACTGGAAGCGGAAGACGGAGGGAAGTGGTATACGCTGGTCGAGAATGCCTCCATCGGCGACCAGTATCTGTTTGTCATTCATGCGGGCGGCAAGAAGCTGAAGCGGATCGATCCGTACGCTCGCGAAGTGACCAACTCGGTCGGCAATGCGGTCGTTCACGATCCGTCCTTCGACTGGATGGAAGACAATTTTGAGATGCCGCCCATCAATGAGCTGGTCGTCTACGAAATGCACATCGGCACCTACTCGACTTCGGAAGATGGCGAACAACCAGGGACGTTCGAGACTGCCATCGAAGATTTGGACCATTTGCAGCGGCTCGGAGTCAACTGCATCGAAGTGATGCCCATCGCCGAATTTGCCGGCGATTATTCCTGGGGCTACAACCCGGCTCACATCTTTGCGGTCGAGTCGAGCTACGGCGGTCCCAAAGCGTTCAAGCAGTTCGTTCTGGAAGCGCACAAGCGGGGCATCGCCGTTGTGCTCGATGTTGTCTACAACCACTTCGGCCCCAGCGATCTCGATTTGTGGCAGTTCGATGGCTGGCATCAGCACGACATGGGCGGCATCTATTTCTACAACGACTGGAAAGCCGAAACTCCGTGGGGACTGACGCGCCCCGATTACGGTCGCGGCGAAGTCCGACAGTACATCTTCGATAACGCGATGATGTGGCTGAACGACTTCCGGGTCGATGGCCTGCGCTACGACATGACTCTGTTCATTCGCAACGTACGCGGCACCGGCGACCCGGGTCAGGACATCCCCGAGGGGTGGTCTCTAACGCAGTGGATCAACGGAGAGATTCGGAAGCAGTTCCCTGACAAGATCACCATTGCCGAAGATCTGCAGAAGAACGACTGGCTGACGAAAACTCCGGAAGAGGGAGGAGCAGGCTTCCACGCCCAGTGGGACGCCGCCTTCGTGCATCCGATCCGGGAGGTGCTCACGCAGCCGAATGACGAAGACCGTTCAATGGACGCCGTGGTTCAGGCCCTCTGCAAGAGCTATAACGGCGATCCGTTCCAGCGTGTCGCCTATACCGAGTCGCACGACGAGGTCGCCAACGGCAAAGCCCGCATGACGAGCGAGATCAACCCGGATGCTCCGCACAGCTGGTACGCCAAAAAGCGGTCGATTCTCGGAGCCGTGCTCACGCTGACTGCTCCCGGTGTTCCGATGCTGTTTCAGGGACAGGAGTTCCTTGAAGATGAATGGTTCCGCGACACCGTGCCGCTCGACTGGGACAAAGCCGAAGAGTTCCGGGGCACGGTCCGGCTCTATCGCGATCTGATTCGTCTGCGGCTCAACGCCCGGGGAAACACGAAGGGGCTCACCGGATCAGGGATCAACTTCCTGCACGTCGATGACCATCACAAAGTCGTGGTCTATCACCGCTGGTACGAGGGAGGCACCGACGACAATGTGGTCGTCGCCGTCAACTTCTCCAGCCAGGCACACACCGTGAAGGTGCACATGCCGTCGGCGGGAGAATGGAAGCCGCTGTTCAACAGCGACAGCCATCTTTACAGTAAGTCTTACGACGACGTGGGACCAGGACACGTGCTGCAGACCGAGGGAGAAGTGGAGTTCACCATCGCTCCGTACTCCGCTCTGATCTTTGGACACGAAGCCTGAGCACGACTCGGACGGGAAACCGTCTGAGAACGTTTGCACCAATGTTGCTGGCACGCCGGTCGCTCCCGTGACGACCGGCGTGCTTTTTCGTTGACACCCCTACGAGGACTTCCGCATGAAACTTCCCCTGCTGCTCACTGCACTGCTGTTGACCATCGTTTCGAACCCAAGGGCTTCTGCTGAGGATCAGTCAACAGCGACGATCAATGTCGTCAGCTTCAACATTCGTTATGGCTCGGCTCGCGATGGCGAGAATCATTGGGACAAGCGGAAGGACTTCGTTGTCGAGACCGTTCGGGAACTTGATCCGGATCTGCTCGGCACACAGGAGCCCCTCGGCTTTCAACGGGACTATCTCAGTTCGAAGCTGCCGGAGTATTCGGTCTTTGGCGTCGGCCGGGAAGATGGACGCGAAGAGGGAGAGATGATGGCGATCTTCTACCGGACCGAACGGTTCGAGAAACTTGACGGGGGTCACTTCTGGCTGAGCGAAACGCCGAATGTGCCCGGCAGCATGAGTTGGAACACGGCCTGTACCCGCATGGTCACCTGGGTGAAGCTGAAGGATCTTAAGAACGCTGACCGCGTCCTCTGGTTCTTCAACACGCATCTCGACCACAAGAGTGAGCCAGCTCGACTCGAAGGGGCCCGCCTGATTCGTCGTCGCGTGAACGAGATGGCCGCAGGGGCTCCCGTTGTGATTACCGGCGACTTCAACGCCGCCGAGAAGTCGGAGCCTTACCAGGCCCTGTTCGAGCAGTCGGGGTCGGTGCCATTGCAGGATACCTGGCGGGTTGCACAGCCGAAGGCTCAGCAGAACGAAGGCACGTTCACGAACTTCTCACTGAAGTCACGGGGTGAGAATCGGATCGACTGGATCGCGATCAGTAACGGCTTCAAGGTGCAGTCCGCTGCGATTGTCGAAATCAATCGCAACGGCGTGACACCTTCGGATCACCTGCCCGTTCAGGCCCGGCTCGCCTTCAGCAAAGACTGAATCAAATTCGCTGACTTCAGCCGGCCAGCCGCGTATTGGCCTGGGCCAACGCCGGCAGCCAGATCGGCTCGACTTCGCGTTCTTCAAACATGCCGGCCAGATGCTGATGGCAGGTGAAGAACAGGACCTGTTTGTTGGACGCGAAGTTCATGAGCGTTTCGGCGGCTGCTTCGGTACGCTGCTGGTCGAAGTTCACGCAGATGTCGTCGAAGACGATCGGCATCTCGATGCCTTCTTCGGCGAACGTATCGATCAGTGCCATGCGGATCGACAGGAACAGCTGCTCTCGCGTCCCATCGCTGAGCTCGCCGACGTTTCGCGTCGTGCCGTCCTGTTCGCGGATCAGCAGTTCGCGGGTTCCGACCGGCGTGCGAACATGGCCGTAACGTCCACAGGTCAGTTGAGCCAGATAGTCGGAAGCCCGGGCCAGTGTTTCCGGCTGGAACTTCTGCTCGAATTCCGAGGTCATCCGGGAGAGAGCCGAGGCGGCAATCCGGTTGGCTTCCAGATCTCGCCACGAGGCAGCGGCTCGATCAAGAACGCGGGCCTGCTTCGCTTTCAGATCGTCTGATGACGTATCGCTTTCCAGAGTCTCCAGCGTCTGCCGCAGGCGACCGAGTTCTTCCTGAGCAGCGGAGTACTCGGCGTCGAGATCGTCGATCTCCAGACCGAGCATGTCGATCCGTTCCTGATTGCTGTCGACGTTAAAGTTGATCAGATCCTCTTCAACAACTGCCAGTTCCGGCTCCTCGCGGCTGATCGAAGCGAGCTGATCGTTCAGGTCGGCAATAAGGGCCTGCAGCTTCTCGGAGCGAGACTTCTTCTCGGCCAGCGCCCGATACTCTTCCGGCGTTGAAACACGGGCATCATTGAGAAGACGACGGAGTTTCTCATCGCAGCGGCGGCTGTCGGCCTTTGCCGCGGCGACCCGCTTCCGCAGTTCGCGATACTCGGTGCGTTTCTTCAGGTAAGAGCCGTGATTGTTCTCGTAGTCTTCCAGCAGATGCTGCCAGGTGTTGAGCGTTTCGGTGAGCCGTTCGCTCGAATTGCCTCGCAGCGACATGCGGCTGGCGATCGTTTCCATCTGATCGCGGAACTGGTTGAGCAACTCCTGATGCCGCTGAACGTCGTCACGGGCCCCCTGCCACTGCCGCAGAGTCTGCTGAGCATCGACCGCGTGCTGCCAGCTGAGAAAGGCTTCGCTGGTGCGGACCGTTTCACGAATGCCGAGCTTACGCAGCAGATCGCACCAGGCCTGTCGCGTGGCGCTGACGTCCCGCTGATACTCGGCCAGTTTGCCCCGCTGGACCGACAGCGTCTTGCGTGTCTTGAGAATTCGTTCCTGCGTGCGGGCCAGTCCCTGCAGGTCGACGAGCCGCTGGGTGGCTTTGCGGATCAGTTCTGATTCCGACCGCCAGCTGCGGGTCACATTCACGTCCCGCTCGCGCGGAGTGCGGGTCAGTTTCTCGCCGGTGATGCGGGCAATGCGGGCCCGGACATCGTTGAGCTGAGCCTGGCATTTCTCGATCTCATCCCGCAGTCGCCGGTTCAGCGAATACGAGTCGGACTCGTAATGCCGACGCAAGGCGAAGGCGAGGCCGCCGCCCATGATCCCGGTGAGCAGGTAGATCAACCCGATGACCCAGCCGGTTTTCACACCGTTCACGAGCCCGGCGATAATGAAGAAGCCGCCCGCCATCGCGAACAGCGTGAGCATCGTCTGTGCCCACCACGGCAGTTCGGTGCCGAGATCGTTCTTCTCCAGTTGAGCGTTCGCACTGCGGATCCGCTGATCGTATTCCGCTTCCCGCACGCGAAGTTGAGCGAGGTTTTCGAGATCGCCCAGACGAGCTTCGGCATCGCGAATCGCCTGATCGAGCGAGGAAATGTTCTCGCGACGCAAACGCTCCTGCAGATCCGACTGGCGGTTGTGGCAGGAATCGGAAACCTTCTTGTATTTGCGACGATGCCGTGCCCGGCGGCTGATCGCGTTCTGATAGTTCCGGGCGGCCGTGCTCAACTGCAGATGAGACTGCGGCGAGGTATCGACTTCAGACAGCCGGTTGATCGTCCAGTCGGGACCAAGTGTCTTGAGCTTCTCGTCGAGTTCCGCTTTGAGCATCGAAGCATCGGCAGAGACGTTGGCGAGATGCCGCTCGGCCGATTCGACCAGGCCCCGCATGTCGATCAGCGCGCGGACGGCACTGGCGTGATCTCGGAGATCGTAGTGTTCGCGTTCCCGGTCGAGAGCCTTCCGCAGGTCGGACTGCTCGCGACGGAGCTGTTTCACATTCTTCTCGGCGGCTCGCTTCTCCTGTTCGAGGCGATCGAGGCGCGTCAGTCCGTCGTTCGGGAACAGGCTGGCATCGGGCAGCCCACGCAGTTCTGCGTTGAGTTCCCGCTGACGCTTCCAAGGCCCCCAGACTCGCTGGAGATACTGATAGTTGGCCCGTTCCCGTCGCAGTTCGTTGAGGCGTTTCCGCCGGTCGGCCTGGACGCTCTCGAGCTTGCGCGACTGATCGAGCGACTGCTGATACCGCTGCATGACCTGCCCCGATTTGCGGAGGGCGTCCTGCATCGAGGAGTATTCGCCGGAGAGATCGAACAGGCGACCCGTGCCGTAATTGAAGTCGGCGATCTTCTGAGCGTTGCCTCGCGTTTTCTGCTCGGCCTGCATCAGTCGATGGCCGATGAGTCCCAGCGAAGTGCCGTAGATGTATTCGCCGACCTGGTCGGTCTGCAGCGTTGCCAGTTCGCGGAGCTCTTTCAGACCGAGCGTATAGATCGTCTTGTAGATGTCGGCGTCGACTTCCTGCAGCATCTTCTCGAAGTCGGACTCGGAAAGCGTGCGATTGCCCGAGGCTCCACGGAAATGCTGGCGGCCCTGTTCGTCGATGTGCCGCGAGGCCTGCAGCGGAGCGTTCCGATCTTTCAGACGCAGCGAACCGCCCCAGCCATTCATGCTGTCCTGGCGACCATCGGAGGCGAGTCCCGAAGCCGGGAAGCCATAGAGGACGCCGCGGATGAACCGCATGAGCGTCGATTTGCCCGCTTCGTTGGGGCCGTAGATGACGGTCAGTCCGTTTTCCTGCACCGGCAGCAGCAGGTCGTTCCATACGCCGTACCGGTCGATCATGACATCCGTGATTCTCATCGCCTGCTCCCTGGCTTATCCCGTTATCCCGCCCATGTCGTTCACTGCCGCATCCGCCCCCCGACGTCCACTGCAGTGGTGTTATCTGTTTGACTCACTCTGAAGTGACTTCTTCACTTCGTATCCCCTCGCCCCCTTGGGGGAGAGGGTCAGGGTGAGGGGGGAAATGCGGGTTCCATGCTTCACGAGCCGTTTGTTCCTGCTCGAATGGAACATCGCTGGTTGTCCGCCCTCTCATCCGCCCTTCGGGCACCTTCTCCCCCTGAAGGGGGCGAAGGAACCTCCGGTGTACCGGTTGAGGCACCCCGTTAACTGGCTTTCTTCTGTTCTTTCAGTGCCCGCAGGCCCAGTTCGGCGGCCCGGTGACATAATTCCCGGGCGTCGATCTGCCGACGCAATTCGTCAAACGGCAGGGTCGTTCGCCCTTTGGATGTTTCGTAAACGTGAGACTGTCCGGCTTCGGCGGCGACCTGTTCGCTCACGAGCCGCAGGAGTTCGTCTTCAATCGCCTCTTCAGTCAGGTCTTCGCCATCGAGGTGAACCCCGACCAGTTGCGGCACCACGGTCGCCTGATGCAGCAGTGTGATGGAATCGAGTTTGTCGCCGAGCAGCGTCTGCATTTCCGTCGAGACCGTCTCGCTCGACCACTGAGCGACCGTCGAACCGGTCCCCCGCAGATACCAGTTCACGATGCCGATCTGCGTCGCGGCTGGAACACTTTCCAACCCCAGCAACTCGCAGGCTTCATCGCAACGGGACAACAGAGAATCGAGAGACTCGCCTTCGTGCAGATTGAGTTCCTGCTGCAGGAACAGCACGGGAGCGGTTGTCAGCGGTGTCAGCTCCACGGTTCCGTCGGCAACGATCCGGCAGAAGGTCGCCGAGCGTGTGCCGGGAAAGACGGGAGCCACGGCCTGTAATGAGCCGGGAGCGTGCAGCATGGTGTTTCGCACCCGCTGCGTGAATGGTGTCTCGTGTCCGGAGGACAGCACCAGCGGACAGGGGGCATGGTTCTCATCGACGAACGGATGCTCCGGGGTCACGTGTCCGAAGGCGTTCCGCGTCACACCGATCGTGAGACCGGAATGCTGCAGTCGCTCGTAGCCGGGCTGATCGACCGAAACGATTTCCAGTTCCTGGTCGTTGTCTCCATTTGTAGCCGGCAGAACGATGCGGCGATGCCGGTTCTGCTCCAGAATTTCAAGATCTTCCGGACAGCATCGAGCCGCCATGAGACTGTGAATTTGATCGGGACGAGGTCCGCAATAGACGACGGCGATTCCCTCTTCCAGCAGCGTTTCCACGGCATCGCGGAAAAGAGCGGCTCCCCGGATGGTCGGTTCGCCATCGAACAGAGACCCGGTCAGCAGAAGAGCCTCGACTTCGCGTTCGAGTGCGGCTTCGACCAGCGCTTCAAAAGCGGCCAGCGGCGCATCGCGAAGGAGGTCCTGATGGGCGTCGCTCTGTCCCGGCAGACCGCGCAGCACTCCATCCAGATGAAGATGCCCCGCTATAAGCAGACGTCGGGCCGAGGCGTGCATATCGGAGTCCTTTCCTGATACGCCAGTAACGTAAAATTGATCCAGTGATTCGCGAACAGCCGTGGAATCTAACAGGTTCCGGCGATCTCGCAAAGATCACTTTGTATTTCTTGCAAATTGACCGGAAACGGAACACTCCTGTCAAAAAGTGACCGGTATTCGCAGTCCGTCGTAGGCCAGCGCGACCCCATCCGGCAGCTCGGCGGAGACTTTTTCATGGTCGATATCGTGAGCGATGTGCGTGAGATACGTCTGTCGCGGCTGGATGCGGTCCCGGACTTCAATGGCCTGGGCGATGTTGAAGTGCGTCGGATGCTCGCGGTAACGCAGAGCATCGATAATGAGCACATCCAGATTCTGCAGTCGCGGCCAGGTCTCTTCCGGAATCTCGCTGACGTCCGTGCAGTACGCCACGCTGCCGAAGCGATAGCCCAGAATCGGGAGCCTGCCATGCAGCAGTCGCAGCGGCTGGACGTGGGCTCCGAGCAGCGAAAACGGATCGGTCGTGGCTCGGATCAGTTCGAATCGCGGAATCGCCCCCCGGCGTCCTCCTGGCGGGAGCGGCTGAAAGGCGTAACTGTAGGCGGCTCGCAGTTGCTGTTCGACGATTTCCTCGCAGTAAAGCGGGATTTCTTTGTCGAGCACATGCCCGAACTGCCGCAGGTCGTCCAGCCCGAAGATGTGGTCTGCGTGGCAGTGGGTGAACACCGTGGCATGCACCAGATCGACCTGTTCGCGGATGAGCTGGATCCGCAGTTCCGGCGTGGTGTCGACGAGAATATTCCCCTCCGGCGCTTGCACGAGGATACTGCTTCTTGTTCTGGTATTACGAGGATCGGTCGACTTGCAGACCGGACAGCGGCAGCCGACGAGCGGCACGCCGTGACTGGTTCCGGAACCAAGAACGATGATTTCACCGGGTGTGGACATAACTCTACTGACTCTGCGGGTTCTAATCTCTTCCCAGCTGATCTGGGCTTAGCGTGCGATCACTCTATCTTTTGCGATGAACCGGGAACACCCTTGAACATGATGGACGAGGAATTTGACAGGCGACTGGCTGCTCATCAGATCGATCCCCGTCGTTATGCCGAGGTCGAGCGGAACTTCCACAGCGTCCTCGAACTGCTGCAGGAAACGCGTTACGACGGCCTGTTGTTGACTCATCCGGAGAACTTCGCCTGGTTCACGGCGGGCAGCCATCCGCACTTCGGCCAGCAGTACACATTTCCCGGGGCGGCGATCTTCGTCACTTCCCGGGGACGGGTGATCCTGACCACCGACTCGGTTTCGCCGCAGCTCTTCGAACACGAACTCAACGGCCTGGGATTCCAGCTGAAAGAGCGTTTGTGGACGGAAGACCTTCCCAGCCTCGTCGATGAGATTACCCGCGGCCGAGCCGTGATGAGCGACTCCGGCTTCAGCCGTACCCGTGGAATGCCCGAACAGGTCCAGCGACTTCGGCTCAACCACAGCGAGTACACGCGGGAGCGCCTGCAGCAACTCGGCCTCGACCTGACCAGCATCGTCGAACGCCTGCTCCATACGGTGACCCCCGGAATGACCGAACGGGAAGTCGCGGTCCGGCTGAATGTCGATCTGCAGGCTCGCGGACTTACTCCGCAGCGCGTTCAGGTCTATGCCGATGACGCACACCTGCAGTATCCCGGCTGGACTGCCGGGGAGAGCACGATTCTGAAACGCTGTGTGTTGCAGGTCATCGCGAGCCGCGATGGTCTCAGCTACGCCGTCTCACGAAGTGTCGACTTCGCGGAATCGGAGGCCGAACTCCGAGAAAACCGCGAGCGAGCCCAGCACCTTCTCGCCACCGCTGCGACGGCCCTGAACAGTTGCGAAACCACCTTGCAATTGTGGAACTCGATCGAAGAAGCCGCACAGGCACTCGGTCTGGATGACGACTGGCGGAGAAGCGAGTTCGCGATCGAACTCGGCTACCGATGCCCGGAACGCGTCCTGCTGCCGGGCGGGGAAACTGATTTGAGAGAACACAGCCACTGGTTCTGGCAGCTTCGACTCGGCGGAGCTATCGTCGGCCAGACGCTCGTCCGCACTTCCGGCGACAGGGCGGCAGCCACTCTTTCCGAAGACTGGCCCCGCAGGCCAGTAACGATTGGAGACCAGACCATCGAGATCCCCGATGTTCTCCAGGCAAGCGAGGACGCATGATGTCGGCGCTGGAAACGCTGGCGTTCGTCTCGCTGCCTGCCTGGCCGGTGGTTCATCCGGAATCGTCGGGCATTTTCGGCGGCACGGAAACACGAGCCGTGACGCTTGCCCGGGGTCTGGCCAACCATTCGAGCTTCGACGTTCGCTTTCTTGTGCGTCACCCGGATCTGACTCAACCGCAGTCGATGGACGGCATCACCTTCGAACCGTGGCGGGATCCGGTGACCGAACGGAATGCCCGGGTGGCGGAAGCGATCAAGTCGAAACGCTGGTCCCCCGCTCTGCTCCGGGACGCGGCGGCGATTCTTCTGCAGCGGGCCTTCCAGCCGAAAGGGAACACGCCGCTGCGGACCGATTCGGTTCTGCAAGACACAACAGCCGATCTTTTTTGCGTCTTCGGCGTTCACTCGGCGGCCGCGAAAGTGATCTACAACGCCCACCAGACGCATCGAAAAGCAGTCCTGTTCCTAGGCTCCGATGCGGATGTCGATCCGCAATATGCCTCACCCGAATCCTTTCGCACCCGATACGGAGAACGCAGTCACGTCTGCCGGTGGGTGCTTGAGAACGCCGACGCGGTCATTGTGCAGAACGAGAAACAGCTGCAATCACTGAACACGCATTTTCATCGAGACGGGCAGCTGCTGCGGAACCCAATCGATGTGTCAGACTGGAACGCCCGCCTCGAGAACGCGACTGGCCCGGAGCTGAAGTTCGACCGTTACGTCCTGTGGATCGGGCGAGCCGATGACTTTCACAAGCAGGCCGATATCGCTCTCGATATCGCGAAGAGGATGCCCGAGATCAACTTCGTGATGATCCTGAATCCTCAGCAGCCGGATGTCGAGCAACGCGTCCGAGAGCAGTGTCCCGCGAACCTGCAGATCATCGACCATGTGCCATTCGCCCAGATGCCCGCTTTGTATCGCCACGCGGCTCTCCTGCTGAATACTTCCAGCAGTCAGCATGAAGGACTGCCGAACACGTTTCTGCAGGCCGGGGCGAGCCGGGTGCCGATAGTTTCGCTGAAGGTCGATGCCGGGTTTCTAACGAAATCGGGCGGCGGGCTCGTCGGCACGGGAGATGTGAAACAAATCATTGACTCCGTTCAACATCTGTGGACATCCCCCGAAGGGGCCGAGAAATACGGGCAGGCCGGATACGATTACGTGACCCGCCATCACGATCTGCCCATCGTCATCGACCAGCTCGTCGACATTCTCGAATGACTGGACTGACTACCGCTCTCGGTTTCGGTCCTGTTCGACACTCTTTGACCACTCTTCGAGTTGCCGCCGCATCTGCTCGTAGCGGTCTTTCTGCTCGGCAGAGACGTCTGTCGTTTCCTCGGGATCAGCAGCGAGATTGTAGAGCACGGGGCGTTCCGTCGAATCGCCTTTGAGTTCGTTCCGACTGACAAAGGGACGGACCAGCTTCCAGGAGCCGTCCCGCATCGCCGCGTTGTGGGAGTAATTCGGCACGCCGCGATTCCACTGCCAGTACCGAACTGGTTCGGGCTGGTCGTCTCCGTTAAGCACGCCCGCGAAGCTGACGCCATCGAGCGGATTCTTCGACTCGTACGTAATCCCGCAAAGATCGATCAGTGTTGGCATCAGATCGGCGAAATGCACGAGCCGGGACTGCTCGCCGGCGTCCCATTTCCCGCTCCACCGCATCAGCAGCGGTACGCGAATTCCCCCTTCATAGATTTCGTACTTGGTCCCTCGCAGATCCCGATTGAACCGTTCCCCGGTAAGCGGATCGGGACCGTTGTCGCTGGCGAACAGGACGATCGTCTTTTCCGCGAGATGGAGGCGATCGAGTTCATCGAGCAGTTCGCCGATGCCGCGATCCATGATTTCGATCATCGCATAGATCGTTGCGGTCTTCGTCGGCAGCCCTTTCCGCTCGTAACTCGCGACCAATTCTTCTGGAGCCTGCAGCGGACGATGCGGCGCGTAGTGAGCCAGATGCAGAAAGAACGGACGGTCCTGATTCCGCCGGACAAAATTCACGGCTCGTTCGGAAAGATCATCGGTCAGGTAGCCGTCTTCGACCTCGACCATCTCGCCGTTCACGTCGAGCGAGTAGTTGAAGTAGCGAAGATCGACCGAGCCGCCGAAACCTTCAAACTCGTCGAAGCCCCGTTTCAGCGGGTGATACTCGGGACGGGAGCCGCAGTGCCATTTCCCGATCAGACCGGTCCGGTAGCCGTGCTCGCGAAAGACATCGGCGATCGTCACCTCATCCAGATAGAGGCTCGTCAGCTCCGGATACTTGTTCATATTCAGACTGACGACCCCCGTCCGCTGCGGATACCGACCCGTCAGCAGACACGCCCGAGCGGGAGCACAGACTGCCGATCCACTGTAAGCCTGCGTGAACTGCAAGCTGGTCGCTGCCAGCCGATCGAGCCGCGGCGTGCGGCTGAGACCGCCGTTCACGGAGCTAAAATCGCCGGGGGCGAGGTCATCGGCGAGGATGAGAATCACATTCGGCCGCTCTTCGGCAGAAACGGACATAGTGAACACGAGCAACAAAGCGACGAGCGGAAACGCTATCAGTCGAGACATCGGGCCTCCCGGAAGTGTCGGAGCAGAAACGCATCAGCGAGTGTAGATCGATTGGCTGTTCACCGCCACCGGGAGCGGCCTCTCTACCGGCGGGCGTTGCCTTGCCACTGTGGAGACATATAATCCTCGGAGGTATCGGGAGAGCGGCGATGCTGGGATTCGCCTCGCGACAATTCAGCAGTACGGGCGGAATCAGACGTTCGTAAGGGGCATGCCTGTCCTGCTTTGCTATGCCGGCATGGCACCCCCAAAATCAGGCAGACTTACGTTTTCAGAGTGCGGCGTCAGCGGAAGAGATCGACAGGGAGAGGATTCCACAGTTTCTATGGCCAGACAAGACATCGTCATCCGCGGCGCCCGCGAGCATAATCTGCAGGACGTCTCCCTCAAGCTGCCGAAAGGAAAGTTGATCTGCATGACCGGCGTGAGCGGCTCGGGCAAGAGCTCGCTCGCGTTCGACACGCTGTACGCCGAAGGCCAGCGGCGGTACATCGAATCGCTGTCCACCTACGCCCGCCAGTTCATGGGACAGCTGCCCAAGCCAAATGTCGACATGGTCTCCGGTCTGGCGCCCTGCATTTCGATTCAACAGAAGGTGACCGGCCGCAATCCGCGGAGTACCGTCGGCACGATCACCGAGATCTACGACTACCTGCGGATTCTCTTCGCCCGCGTCGGCCTCGGTTACTGCTACGTCTCGGGGCTGCCGATTCGCGCTCAGACCAGCGATCAGATCATCGATACGCTGATGACGCATCCGCCGAAAACGACGCTGCACATTCTGGCTCCGCTCGTCCAGCAGCAGAAAGGCGAGTTCCGCGATCTGTTCGAAGACCTGCGGAAACGCGGCTTCCTCAAAGCCCGGACCGATGGCGAATTTCATTCCCTGAGCGATCCCCCGACGCTGCGGAAGAATTACAAGCACACGATCGCGGTCGATGTCGGCCAGGTGACGCTCGGCGTTGATGGTCGCACGCAGCTCTCGGAGTTCGTGGAAACGGCTCTCAAACAGGCTGGCGGGCGGCTGATCTGCATCATCACCGAGCCGGGCAGCGAACCGAACGAGCGACTCTTCAGTGCGCAGTATTCGTGTCCGGAAAGCGGCATGAGTTACGAGCCGCCGTCGCCGCAGCTGTTCAGCTTCAACAGCCCGATCGGCATGTGCCCCGACTGCAACGGCCTCGGCGAACGATTCGACTTCGATGTCGAAAAGATCGTGACCGAGCCGGGCAAGTCGATCAGCCGCGGTGCGATTCCGTTGATCGGATCGTTCGGCAAGATCGGCAAATCGAAGAAGAACCGCTACCGCGGAGCCGCCCGGATCATCGAACAGCAGCTCGGTATGGACGATGCCACCCTGCTGAAGACCGCGTGGAAGAAGCTGCCCGAAGAGGCGCAGCAGTTGATGCTTTACGGCCTCGGCGACAAGAAAATCTATTCGGCCTCCACGTACGGCAAGCGATTCCTCAGTCACTACGGCAAGTTCAACGGTCTCATCGGCGAACTGCTCGAGAGCTACCGCACGGCTCGCAATCCGATGCGGAAACGCCAGCTCGAAAAGTACATGGACACCACGCTCTGCACGAGCTGCAACGGAACCCGGCTCAACCAGCAGGCCCGCAATGTCCGCATCACCTCTACCGACCGCACCTTCCGCAAAGAACACGACAAGTATGAGCTAAGCATCGTCGAAGTCTGCGATCTGACTATTGCTGAGGCGGCTCAGTTTTTCTCCGGCCTCAAGCTCGACGACACGCAGAAGATCATCGCCGAAGATGCCCTCAAGGAAATTCGCGGGCGTCTCGGGTTCCTGCTTCAATGCGGACTCGATTACCTCTCTCTGGCTCGGACGGCTCCCACCCTCTCCGGCGGCGAGAGCCAGCGGATTCGTTTGGCCGGACAGATCGGCAGCGGGCTCTCGGGAATCGTCTACATCCTCGATGAGCCCTCGATCGGACTCCACCCCCGCGATAACGACATGCTGCTGCAGAGTCTGCTCAACCTCCGCGACATGGGCAACACAGTCGTCGTTGTCGAGCACGATGAAGTCACCATGCGGGCAGCCGATCACATCGTCGACTTCGGCCCCGGTCCCGGGCATCGTGGCGGCGAGATTGTCGCGTCCGGTTCTTACGATCAGATTCTCAAGAGTCCCCGCAGCATTACAGGACAGTACCTTTCCGGCGTCGAAGAGATTGCCGTCCCGGCTGAACGTCGAAAGCCGACTGATCGGGCTCTCAGGATCCGCGGAGCCAGCCACAACAACCTGAAGAACGTCGACGCGGAGATTCCTCTCGGCTGCTTCGTCTGTGTGACCGGCGTTTCCGGTTCCGGCAAGAGTTCGCTGACCAACGATGTTCTCTGGCAGGTGCTGAACCGCGACGTCAATCGCGGCAATGGCAACCCCGGGGCCTTCGACACGATTGAAGGACTCGACCTGCTCGACAAGGCGATCGACATCGACCAGAGCCCGATCGGCCGCACGCCGCGATCGAACCCGGCGACCTACGTCAAAGTCTTCGACCTGATCCGCGATCTGTTCACGAAGCTGCCCGCCTCGAAACTCCGTGGCTACAAGCCGGGCCGCTTCAGCTTCAACGTCGCCGAGGGACGCTGCGAAGCCTGCGAAGGGCACGGCGCGACGAAGCTCGACATGGACTTTCTGGCCGATCTGTGGGTCACCTGTCCGGTCTGCAACGGCAAGCGGTTTCAGCAGGAAACGCTGGAGATCGAGTATCGCGGACACACCATCGCCGACATCCTCGACCTCGAAATCGGCGATGCGATGCCGCTCTTCGAGAACCACCCGAAGATCTATCGGCACCTCAAAGCCCTGCACGATGTCGGCCTCGATTACCTCAAGCTCGGCCAGCCATCGCCGACGCTATCCGGGGGAGAAGCACAGCGCATCAAACTCGCCCGTGAACTGGGCAAACGGTCGACCGGGAAGACGCTCTATCTGCTGGATGAACCGACGACCGGCCTGCACTTCCACGATGTGAAGAAGCTGCTTGAAGTGCTCCATCGTTTCTGCGACGAGGGGAACACGGTCGTCGTGATCGAGCACCATCTCGATGTCATCAAGACCGCCGACTGGGTACTCGATCTGGGGCCGGAAGGGGGAGCGGGCGGCGGAGAGATTCTGATTGCCGGAACCCCGGAAACGGTGGCCAAACATGCGAAGTCCTACACCGGACGGGCTCTTCGCGAAGTGCTGCCGGATGTAACCGTGCGGAAGACGAAGAAGAAAACCGCCCGGAAAACGAAGCCTCTGCTTTCGGCGAAAGAGCTCAAGCAGATTTCGAATCAGATCACGATTCGCGGCGCCCGTCAGCACAACCTGCAGGACGTCGATATCGACATCCCCCGCAACCGAATCAACGTGTTCTCCGGCCCCAGCGGATCCGGCAAGACTTCGCTCGCGATGGACACGCTGTACGCGGAAGGTCAGCGGCGGTACGTGGAGTCGCTGTCCGCTTACGCCCGCCAGTTCCTCGGCCAGATGCCGAAACCGAAGGTGAGCCAGATTCAGGGACTGTCGCCGTCGATCGCGATTGAGCAGAAGACGGTCGGGGCCACGCCGCGATCAACCGTCGGCACGGTGACAGAGATCTACGATTACCTTCGCGTGCTCTTCGCTCGCCTGGGACAGTTGTATTGTCCTGAGTGCGAGATCCCGGTCGTGCAGCAGACGGTCGATGACATCGTCGCCCAGATCCTCGAACATCCGGACAACAGTCGAGCCCTGCTAACCGCCAGCGTGAAGCTTCCCAAGGGACAGGCTTACGCCGACCTGTGGAAGTCGATCAACGAGCAGGGCTATTCCCGCGTCCGCATCGACGGCACGACCTACGGCATCGATGAAGTCCCGAAGCTCGACCACAAAGCCCGGCACGATGTCGAGGTGATCGTCGACCGCATCAGCATTCGCGCAGCCGAGCGGTCCCGCATCGCCCAGTCGGTTGAAGCGGCTCTCAGCTATGGCGACGGACAACTCCATCTCGTCATCGCCGATTCCAAAACCGAAGAACCCGAATGGCAAACGTATTCCTACAGTGTCCACTACAGTTGTTCGGGCTGCGGTCGCTCGTTTGAAACACTGGTGCCGCAGAACTTCTCGTTCAACAGTAGTCTTGGCTGGTGCAACTCGTGCGAAGGACTCGGCGTTGAAGAAGGCGTGAGTCAGTCGGCCATTATCGCCGATCCGTCCCGCTCGCTGCTCGACGGAGCCGTCTCCGCCTGGCCGAATCCCCACACGCATCCGCAGTTCCGCAGCTTTCTGGAAGCGGTCTCCGAAACGCTCGGCATTCCGATCGACATTCCGTTCGTCGAACTCTCGGCTCGCCAGCAGCATCTGCTCTACTACGGCTCCGAAGAACCGATTACGGTGCCCAATCAACCCGGGTTGACCATCCGTTACAAAGGGCTCTACCCGACGCTTCACGAAGCGTCGCGATTGAGTTACGACTACCGACGGGCCCTCTACGATCAACTCGGCGAACAGGACTGCAGTGCCTGCCAGGGAGCCCGTATCCGCGAAGATGCTGCTGCCGTCCGTCTCAAACGGCTGACGTTGCCGCAGCTGTGCCGACTGCCGCTGAGCAATGCGTACGAGTTCGTTCAGCAGCTGAAGCCAAGCCGCGAGGAGAAAAAGATTGCCGGCGATCTCATCGCCGAGGTCGAGCATCGCCTCAAATTCCTCATCGATGTCGGACTCGACTATCTGAATCTTGACCGCCCGATGCCCTCGCTTTCCGGCGGGGAGAGTCAGCGAATCCGCCTGGCCGGCCAGCTGGGTCGTTCGCTGACGGGCGTGCTGTACGTGCTCGATGAACCGACAATCGGACTGCACCCGCGGGACAATCACCGGCTCAATGCCGCCCTCAAACAGCTGCGCGACCTTGGCAATACGGTAATCCTCGTCGAACACGATCGCGATATCATCAGCGAAGCCGATCAGATCTACGACTTCGGCCCGGCAGCCGGTCGGCTCGGCGGACGCATCGTCGCCGATGGAACGCCGAAAAAGATCTCTTCCAATCAGCAGTCACTCACCGGGAACTATCTCGGAGGACGGCTGGAAATTCCGATTCCGGTCGACCGCCGCGATGTGCACTTCTCCGAGCATGGCTCCGAATGGATCGAACTGACCGGAGCCCGACACCACAATCTCCGGAATGTCGATCTCAGTATTCCTCGAGCGGCTCTCACCTGCGTGACGGGTGTGTCCGGATCCGGCAAGAGCTCGCTGATCATGGAAACTCTGGCGCGAGCCGCGAGCCGGAAGATCAACTACAGTGGGGAAACGCCGGGCCTGCACGACTCGCTGACCGGTCTCGATGGCGTGCGCAAGGTCATCGTCGTCGACCAGCAGCCCATCGGCAACACGCCCGCCTCCTGCCCGGCGACCTATGTCGGCGTCTTCGATCATATTCGCGACCTGTTCAGCAAACAGCCCGAAGCCAAGAAGCGACGTTTCAAGGCGGGCCGGTTCAGCTTTAACGTGGCTGGCGGTCGCTGCGAAGAATGTGCCGGGCTTGGCCAGAAGTGTATCGAGATGCACTTCCTGCCTGACGTCTGGGTCGAATGTCCGTCGTGCCGCGGCAAGCGGTTCGGCGAGGAAACACTCACCGTCGAGTACCGCGGCAACTCGATTTCCGATGTGCTCGAAATGTCGATCGGCCAGGCGGCGGATCTGTTCGAAGAAATCCCGAAGATTCATCGCCCGCTGCAAATCCTCAGCGAGATCGGCCTTGATTACCTCACGCTCGGCCAGTCGGCTCCCACGCTTTCGGGCGGAGAGTCCCAGCGGATCAAACTGGCGGCCGAACTCTCGCGGCCCAATCACGGCGACACGCTTTACATTCTCGACGAGCCGACGACCGGTCTGCACATCGACGATATTTCCAAGCTGCTCAAGGTCATCAACGGCCTCGTCGATTGCGGCAACACGGTGATCATCGTCGAGCACAATCTGGATGTCATCAAGACGGCGGACTGGATTGTCGACGTCGGGCCCGAAGCCGGCACCGGCGGCGGCTGGATTGTCGCCGAAGGAACACCCGAGCAGGTGGCCGAGCGAGCAAAGCAATTGCAGAAGAAGCCGGAGTTCCTCGATCCGGGAAAGACACTGCGGAATCGCTCCTGGACCGGCGAACTGCTCGGACCGATCCTCGACTCGACCAGCCGCGAAGAGCGGGACACCCTCGACGTTTCGCGGAAGCGGACGCCGAAGAACAGGCTCAAGGAGCACCTGAACGGCAACGGCAAACGCATGCCTTGGGAAGAAGACAGCCGCGAGTGGCATCTGAGTCAGTCGTCGCTGAAGTCGCTGGCCCGCCGCGAACCCGGCTGGCAACCGGCCATGCTGGAAGAGCTGACCACCGGCCTGGAACGCGAATTCGAAGCGACTCTGAGCTGGGATCACCCGAGCGAGATCGTCTCGCCACCGAAAAACGGCACGAAAAACCCGCCGGTCACGATCCGGACGGACCGTCCTGAGTTTCTCGAAGTCGAACTCCTCTGGCCGGAAGGGTCGACCGAAGAACTGGCCGAATATTTCGCCCAGATCCCGGGGGCCCATCAGATCAAGGCGAAAAAGAAGCACTGCCTGCTGAACTTCCGCCTGACCAACATCGACCAGCTGCACAGCCGCGAAATGTTCCGCCTGTTCGAATCGGTCTTTCGTTAAAGCATTTTCCGACTTCCCGTGCCGTGGAGCTTAGAATTTGCGAAAGACCGATCCCGTCCGAACCCAGGCAAGCGTCCCCGTGTCCCGAAAAAGGGCCCGTTTCCCCAAATCGGAGTCATGCGAGGCGGCTCGGGCATCCGAAAAAGACAGGAGAGATTGACCGATTCTGACGGCTCGCAAGAATAGCGGAGCGAGGGAATCCAAGCCCTTGCAAAGCCCACGAAACGGTCGCTATGATGCGACACCACGGAGAGATGGCTGAGAGGCCGAAAGCGCCGGATTGCTAATCCGGTATGTCTCGAAAGAGGCATCACGGGTTCGAATCCCGTTCTCTCCGCTTAAATGCTGAGCGTTTACGCTTTTAGGCCAAACGTCCTTCCCTTTATCGGAAGGACGTTTTTTTGTTGCGGGGCGGGTTGATTGCACGGAATTCTGCGCGGAGTTCAGGCCGACAGGTTCGCCTGCGATGGCCGTTTCTCCTGGCCCAAATTGGTGCTGAAGGCGTTCCGATTCATCCGCTCGAGTCGACAGGAATGCTTTGGAGAGCGAGATCGCCCATGCCGTCAGCGACAGTCCGTTTGGTCCGTGGAAGCATCGCGACGTGGCTCTGCCGGCTCGCGGACCTGAGTTCTGGGATGGCTCCTGTACGCACAATCCAAACGTGCTCAAGATCGACGGCAAGTACTAAACGGGCATTTCACCGGGATCAAAGGCGTTTCGCTGGCCCTGTTTGAATCACAGAATGGATTCGACTGGCAACCGTCGGAAAACCTGCTCGTGACCGCTCCCGGCTTTCGCTGGGAAGATGGACGCGATGAGAATCTCGTCATCATGGAACGCCCTCAACTGCTGATCGAAGAGGGACAGCTGATCACTCTGTTCTGCGCCGCTGCAAAGACCCGGAACAAAGCCAACGGCTTCAATGTCCAGATCCCGCTCAAGACGACCCCGCGACGGTAGTCGTTGATGACAATTCGGCGGGACCGGACGAGGAACCGAGTTTCTTCAGCTGCTGCTGATTGCGATCTCAAGCCCGCGTCGCGAGGCGGGAAAACGCGACCGGCTCGAAGCCTCCGCTATCGCTGATCAAGACGGCGAACAGAGGCTCTTGCATTCCTCCACAAATTGGAAATGCGACGGGCAGGGCGGTAGACTTCGGGAGATTGGTCCTAGTTAGAAAGTGATGCCGCTCTCATGTCGTTTGCCCGCCCCGTTGAACGTGTTGTGAATCTGCTTGATCCCTCGTTGAATGACCTGTTCACCATGTCGGTGGAACAGGCTCTCGAAGCCGTGGGCAGCGGGGAGTTGCGGCGAATTCGGCAGATCGATGGAAACTTTGCGTTGATGCATCACGGTGGGCAGCTCGTGCGGATGGCTCGGTCGATCGGGCGACCCATGCGTTATTTTCTGGCGAAGCGAAGTGAAGGACCGTGCCTCGTGGTTGCGGAGCGGATCGATGAGATCCACCAGTTTCTCGAGGACGAGGGGCTCGATGATCAGTTTCATCCTTCGTACACCCGTATGGTCCCGGCTCATTATCTCACCGAGCTGAGGCTCATCGGATGTCCTGATCCGAATCCCCGGCAGCAGCGCTATTTTACCCCCGAACGTAACCGCCTCTCGACGGACCTCGATGAGATCGGAGCCCGATACATCGGCCAGCTCGCCGTGGAATGCGATCGCTGGCTGGATTCGATTCCGAGTTCGGAACCCATCGGCGTTCTGTTCTCAGGCGGGATCGACAGCGGATCGGTGCTGCTCGTTCTCTATCATCTGCTGCTGAAGCGTGGCGACTCGCCGAGCAGGCTGAAGGCGTTTTCCCTTTCGCTGGACGGTGGAGGCAGCGATGCGGCTCAGGCGTTTGACTTTCTTCGGCAGGTCGAACTCGGCATGCTCCTGGAGACCATCGAGGCCGACTCTACTGATGTGGACTATCGCAAAGCGGTGCGAATTATCGAGGACTACAAGCCGCTCGACGTTCAGGCGGCGGCGGTCGGCATTGCATTATGCGAAAAGATTCGGGAACGCTATCCGACATGGACGTATCTCGCGGACGGGGATGGCGGGGATGAGAACCTGAAGGACTATCCCATCGAGGCGAATCCCGAGTTGACGATCCGGAGCGTCCTGAACAATCCGCTCCTCTACCATGAGGGTTGGGGCGTGGAGGCAGTGAAGCATTCGCAGACATATTCAGGCGGACAGAGCCGCGGGCATGTGCGTTCGTGGGCTCCCGGGCGGCAGCTTGGATTCCGGAACTTCAGTCCGTATGCACTTCCGAACGTGATCGAAGTGGCGGAAGGAATCCCCTTCATCGAATTGACGGACTGGTCTCACGAGAAGCTTTACGCACTGAAAGGGGAAATTGTGCGTCGCGGCATCAAGCAGATCACCGGCGTCGAAATGCCCGTCTTCGAGAAACGCCGCTTCCAGGATGGAGCCGCAGCAGAAGACGTCACTCCCTCGTTGTTCCCGACTCGCGAACTTGAGTACCGGAAGGCATTCGCCACGGTTTATGGCTGATTCCATTCCGCGTTATTCAAGCCAAGATATCCTCGCACTCCGCGGAGACCGGAACGCTCTCCACCCGAGTCGACCCTACGCCTGCATCAATGAACGGGAACGAAACGCAAACGGAGAGATCGTCGACGTTGCGACTCTCTTTCTCACGAATCGCGAATGCCCGTTTCGCTGTCTGATGTGCGATTTGTGGCAGAACACGCTGGTGGAGTCGGTTCCTCTCGGAGCTATTCCCGAGCAAATCCGTTTTGCATTCGATCAACTGCGGCCGGCCCGCGAGATCAAGCTTTACAACAGCGGCAGCTTTTTCGATCCCCAGGCGATCCCGCCGGACGATGACGCCTCAATCGCCGAACTTGTGCGGGGCTTCGACACAGTAATCGTCGAATGCCATCCGCGATTCTGTGGAGAACGGACACGACGCTTCCAGGAGCTCATTGCACCAGCTCAATTGGAAATTGCAATCGGACTGGAAACCGCCCAACCTGAAGTTCTGGCTGCTCTCAACAAGGCAATAACGCTCGACGACTACGAGCGAGCCAGCGAACAATTGACAACCTGGGGCATCAGGCAGCGGACATTCCTGCTGCATCCCGTTCCATTTCTTCGACAGTCGGAAGCCGCGGACTGGACGTTGAAGTCTATCGACTATGCCTTTCAACAGGGGTCGGACTGCTGCGTGGTGATTCCGACGCGAAGCGGAAACGGGATGATGGACCGACTCGAAGCAGAGGGGCATTTCGCTTCTGCGAGCGGCTCCGAACTCGAGGATCTTTTTGACACTGCCCTGTCGAGACATGATCAACGCGTCTTCCTGGATTTGTGGGAGATCGCATCCGCCTTTCCCTGCCTCGCGTGTCAACAGGAGCGGATCGACCGGCTGGAACAGATGAATCTGCAGCAGACGATTTTGCCTCGCATCAATTGCAGTGAGTGCGAGTGATGCGATCTTCCTCGACGTTCGACGTCATCATTCTCGGCTCCGGTTTTGGTGCGAGTCTGCTTTCCACAATTCTGAGCCGCGGCGGACTTTCGGTCGCCATGATCGACCGAGACAGTCATCCCCGCTTTGCAATTGGGGAGTCGTCGACGCCGGCGGCTGACCTCATTCTGCGAACGTTGGCCACGCGGTATCAATTGAACGAATTGCTACCGCTGTGCCAGTTCGGTTCCTGGCAACAGACCTACCCGGAGTTGTCGTGCGGCTGTAAACGCGGGTTCTCCTACTTCTGGCACGGGGACGGCGATGAGTTCCGAGCCTCGCCCGAACATCAGCACGAACTCCTGGTCGCGGCGAACAGCTCGCGGGACGTCGCTGATACGCAGTGGTACCGTCCGAGCCTCGATCATTTTCTGGCGAAGGTGGCTCAGCAATCGGGTGTCGTTCTGCACGAGCAGACGCAGATCAACGAGATCACACGTTCCGATTCACGCCAGCGGATTGTTACGACCACACAGGCTGGCCAGGTTAATCGTTGGCAGGCTGAGTTTCTCATCGATGCGACGGGGCCGGCGGGGGAACTGATCCGACGGCTCGGACTCCGCTCGCTCACGAAACAGCTTCAGACCTGCTCTTCTGCGATCTACAGTCATTGGGAGAACGTCCGCTCGATCGATAACTGGCTTGAGTCTCAGCAGGCGAATGTGTCCGACTATCCGTATCCCTGCCGGGACTCCGTGATTCATCATCTGTTCCGCGATGGATGGCTCTGGCAGATTGGCTTTGAGAATGGCCTGAGTAGCGTTGGATTTGTTGCCCCCTCTGCCGACAGATGGTCGCGGGAGCCGACCGCAGACGAAGCATGGACTGCTTTGCGGAGAGGCCTCCCGACGATCGATTCGTTGTTGGGGACGTCGCGTCTCGCCGCGTTCCCCGGTCGCGTTTATCGAACGGGAAGATTGCAGCGGCTCTGGTCGGAAGCATCGGGAACGAACTGGGCCGCCCTTCCCTTCACAGTCGGTTTCATCGATCCGCTGCACAGTACCGGGATCGCCCATACATTGATTGGCGTCGAGCGGCTCGCGCGGATTCTCTTGGAGTACTCGGGACGGTCGCGGGAGCAGGAGTTGGCAAACTACTCGCGGCAAACGGTTAGCGAGCTGCTCCATATCGACCGGCTGGTGAGCGGCTGCTACCTCGGCCTGCAGAACTTTGAACTGTTCACGGCCTGGTCGATGTTGTACTTCGCGGCTGCGACCTGCTTCGAGAAACAGTGGTTACGGAAGCCGGCGGGATCGATAAAGTTCCTCTGCCCCGATAACGACTTTGAACAACTCGTGTGCCACTTGAAGGACGAACTCCAAAAGCTTGCAGCGGATGGACCGATCGATGCTCGACACGTTACACGGTTCACTTCGAAGATTCGGGACCAGCTGAAGCCGTACGATCATGTCGGTCTGTTCTCGCCCGAGGTTCCGAATATGTATCGATACACCGCAGCGGAGAAGTAATCTCTTTCAGACCAGTGCAGAGGCTAATGGAGTCGGCCTGCAGCCTCGGTGCCCTTTCAGAAAACCGGCGGTGGGGATGAAATCGTGCCCAAGTATCGCTGCTCTGCAGGAGCGCAGAACGGGATGTTGAACAAACGGGTGAGGTTGTGAACGCTGCCAAGCCCCCTCACTCGATGGCCCACTGCAAGGAGCGATCAGCGAAGTCCATTCGCGTTACCGGATTCCACTTCGTGGACTCGGCATCGAGTCAGGATGTTGCCATAATGCGGCCTCGCAGTCCGATTCGCCGCTGCGATCGACATTCGCGGAGAGAAACACCTTCGGTCGACGATGGGAGCGGATAACAATCCAGGCTCGTTTCAGTGGTCAGCAAGCGTTCTATTCCTGTCATTGATTTGTTTGCCGGTCCCGGTGGACTGGGCGAAGGGTTTAGTGCCTTCGATGATCCGGGATATCAGCCTTTCAAGATTGGGCTGTCGATCGAGAAAGATCGCTTCGCACATCAGACGCTCCGCTTGCGGAGTTTCTTTCGGCAGTTTCCGCCAGGGCAGGCGCCAGAGGAGTACTACAAAGTTCTTCGCGAGACCGGGGCCTGGCGGGATCTGCCCAATCACTTTTCGGGAAATCCGGCTCTATTGAACGCCTGGAGCCAGGCGAATGACGAGGCAATGTGTGCCGAACTCGGGCCGGCAACGCATGGAGTCGTCCGCGAACGAATCGAACAGACGTTGGGGCCTCGCCGGCAACGAGGCCCGTGGGTATTGATCGGGGGGCCGCCGTGCCAAGCCTATTCACTCGTCGGACGCTCGCGAAACAAAGGGAAGAAGGATTACAGAATCGAGAGTGATCACCGCTCCAAGCTCTACGAGGAGTATTTAAAGATCATCGCCGAACATGTGCCGATGATTTTCGTGATGGAGAACGTCACGGGCATGCTTTCGGCGACTGTGGAGAAGAAGCGGATCTTCGAAACAATCCTGTCAGACTTGCGTTGCCCTGAAGGAGAGTCGTCGAGTCTGCGATATCGAATTGTCCCGGTTGTCAGCCCCGCAGAGCCGAACCAGTATCCTGAGGACGACCCCAGGCGTTTTATTGTCCGATGCGAAGAATACGGCGTGCCGCAGCAGCGCCACCGCGTCATTCTCGTCGGAATCCGGAACGATCTTAAGGGGATTGAAGTTCCTCCCCTTGAACGCGTCGGAGCGCCGTCAGTCCAGTCTATGATCGGTTCGCTCCCGCGTGTCCGAAGCGGTTTGTCGCGTTGCCGCGTTGGAGACTCCATGGTGAAACTGAAAGACAGTGCCGACGTATGGCAGTCTCGAATTCGAGCCCAGCTTGAAGATGCTGGCAACTCTGACTGGCTCTCAGAGATTGATACAGCTTTGAGCGATACCATCAGAGCGACATTCAAGCGGATCGGGTGCCCTCAGAAGGATCGAGGCGCGGAATTCCTGAAAGTGAATCAACTTCCACAAGTTGCCGCGCCGCTTCGGTCGTTTCTTCTCGACGAACAACTCGGGGGCGTCTGCAACCATTCGACTCGATCGCACTTGGATACGGACATCGTGAGATATCTGTTCGCGGCGTCATATGGCAAGCAGTTTCACCGCTCACCGCGCCTTCACGACTTTCCAGACCAGATTCTCCCGGAACACAAGAACGCAAAGTCAGGGCACTTTTGTGACCGTTTCAAGGTTCAACTGGCAAACGGTCCGGCTACAACTATTACTTCTCATATTGCCAAAGATGGACATTATTTCATTCACTATGATCCGACCCAGTGCAGAAGTCTCACCGTCCGAGAGGCTGCCAGGCTGCAGACCTTTCCTGACAACTACTTTTTCTGTGGACCTCGAACGGAACAATACACGCAGGTTGGGAATGCGGTTCCACCCTGGATTGCGCGCCAGATAGCCGGATCAGTCTGGGAGGCGATCAGCCAGGCGGGGTACACGGATTGATGGCGGATCGAATCACGCCGGAACATCGGAGCTGGAATATGTCGCGGATTAAGAGCCGCGACACGAAGCCTGAGCGGATCGTTCGGTCACTGCTTCATCGAATGGGTTATCGATTCCGACTTCATCGTTCAGATTTGCCAGGAAATCCGGATATCATACTGCCGAAGTATCGGACCGTGATCTTCGTGCATGGGTGTTTCTGGCACCGGCACAGCGGATGCAAATATTGTTATACGCCCAAGTCGCGTGTAGACTTTTGGAAGAACAAATTTGCAGGGACCATCGAGCGCGATCGAAAAGTAACGCAGATGCTTGTCGACGCCGGGTGGCAAGTGTTGATTGTGTGGGAGTGCGAGCTCAAGGATATCCCCACCCTGGAGAATAAACTCTTAGAGATTAGGAGTCGCCATGACCAATGAACAACTCGGCGAACCCCAACTCAGTGAGACCCCCTCTGCGGCCGACGCGGCTGAATTTGTCCGCACACTTGTACGATGGGTCGGTCCAGGGTTCCATCCAGATACGGATTTCAACGATTACGTTCACTGTGGAAATGGCACTCAGTCGTTCCCGCCGCACCAGGCGGACAGGCTGAATCGCGAGATTGACCGTGCTATTGTCGTATTGGAGCAATACGAAGAGAATATCTACGATATTGCCGCACCAATCCAATATTCTTTGCTTGCTGGAGTTCGTATGTCAAACGCCCTCGGATGAATCCAACGCTGCCTTCACAAGCGTTCGTAGTTTCTTCTGATGCAATAGTTTTGCAGATTCCGTCGGGGACATCACCGGTAAGTCAAATGTCCTCGAGACGCGATTGACTGCTTTCCCAAATTCATTCGCAAAAACTCCAGACGCTCCCTTTCGACGCTTTCCGTCAGAGTCAATACAGAGGAACGTCGCAAGCGACATGCACCCCGGACAGCCGATTAGTTCCTGTCTCCCATTGATTTGCTCAGTCAGTTCGCCCGGTCGATGCAGCGGGTTGACCAATGCAACCAGTGCTCGGGCTGGTTCGTCCCGATGCAAATAATAAATCTCGTAAGCGTTTTGCAGCAAATGGCGATATCTGCGACGCCAGTTACTCGAATCAATTAGATGCCGGGCCTTAGCACCAGGCTTCCTCCGCCCACGCTCGTCGGCCGGGCACACGTGATCAAACAAAGCCAGGGACAGCCAAGCCCAGAAGCCACTGTCGTTCCGAGGAATCTCGACTTCGTATGCTGTCGCCGCAGAATGAAGCCATTGCGCGAACTCCATACGCGTGGCAAACGAGGCAGGTGGTTCGGCTTCAATGGGATCTTTCAGTGCTTCAGAATATCGCGGGCTGGTTAGGAGTTCCTCGGGCACGGCGGCTGAGGGATTCTCTTTCAACACGTCGAGGTAATCAGCAAAGGCCTTCACGCCCTGCTCATTGAAACGCCGGAGTTGCATCACTCCCCTCCTTTCGCTCCGGAGACAACCGACCATTGATCAGCAAGTTGGAACCGCCTGCCGAACTCACGAACGGCGTCCTCGATCCATTCGAGCCGCTGCTCAAACTCTTCGGGAGCAATGTCCATGGGGCGGAGGCCGAGTTTGCTGGTGAGATACCCCTTGGTCCAGGCAGTAAACCAGTGTTCTGGATCGTCGCCCGACTCCTTCTCGATCAGCAGCGCCTGGGTAAGCGAACGACGGAGAATCTCCGGATATGCAACGGCGATAAACCGCGGGTCCTGACCTACCGTGGCGTGGCCCACTTTGCTCTCGACCAATACTACTGGCCCACTTTCACTAAACTCCATATCCCACAGTCGCCCGTTCAGATCAGCATCTTTCCATCGTACCAAATCATTTTGCTGATCATCTTCGGGCCCCCTGGGATGGATTTTGTTCGCCCAGGCGATAATTCTGCCGGGCGATTCAGTCACGTCAGTGACCTTGACGCGGAAGCTGACGTCCTTCCAATCGGAGAACTCCGTAAGGCGGAGCTCAAGCGGAGGTGGTGGAGTGCAATGGGCGACCGTGCCAAAGGAGAAACGCATACGCGTGGTACGGTGATAGGCCTCAACAAATACTCGCGCGGAACCGGCTGTTTCGCGCAGGTGCGAAAGGTTGAGAACAGCCTCGAATGTCGCGGGGTTACCAGGATGGATCAGAACATTCGCCTGCTTACGCGTCAGCTTGCTGCGCCTCGTGAAGTTCAGCCGTTTGACCGGCATCAGAATCCCCTTTCTGAGTGCGGGAGGTGTCTGTTCGTCGGTGATCGACTATCAGGTCCAGATACTTGTTAAAGCCGGTGACTTCGACCCTGAAGTCCGGGGATGTTGGTTTGATGACCAGTCGATTGCCCGGGTCTGGCTTTTCGACCTCGGCATCGGTACTGACGAGCCGAACGGCACCCCTGACCTTCCGGAAGTCGAAGTCATCGGGATCGTAATCAGTCCAGGGCGAGCCACGAACGACATCATAAGCGACGCGGACAGTAATTCGCTTCGGGGCCGGCTTCTCTGGATCGCCGTGAATCGAGAATCCCCCTTTGTCCTCATTCAAATTGAATACGTAACCAATCGGCTCGGTTTCCTCCTCGGGGGTATCAGGAGTCTCGGGCTTCGTACCGTTGTCTGTTTTACCGTTATTCTTCGACTTTGCTCCTTCATCGTCGATTGGGGCGGAGAAGAAGTGCGTAGAGATTCCACCGACCGGTTCAGTGGCATTGCCCCGGACGATCTCAATAAGTCGATTAAGACAAGTGCTCACGAATTCAATTTCACCGAGCCGGCCTTTATAGGCCTTCTTGAAATTATCGGTTCGTGGGCTCCACTGCGTGTGATTAGCGCCTTCAGCGGCCCGAAGCATATCAGCAAGAGGCCCCGAGCGAATCAGAATCAACCCTCGAAGTTGAGAGCATGCCTTGCCGACACCGGAAATCGGCAGCAGCTCGCGCATAAAAACTGGCCGCTGATGGATGTTTTCAACAGCTTCGAAATAGATATCGCACCAGGTGAGAACTGGATCAGTTCCCTTTGGGTGAATATGCAAATGGCAGCGAACCGCGATCCGTTCTTTCTGGTTCAGGGATTCCAGGATCGCCCTGCGAACATCTTCCGAAACGAGAGCCTCGGTAAGCCGTTGTGTTTCTCCAGGCTTGGGAAGGAGCGTTTGCAACGTGGGCTCTGGATTATCGATCGCGAACTGGGCCAGGGCCACGCGAGCAGATAGTTCATGCTCGCCTACGTCAGGGATGTGATCGGCATCGATTTTCTCGACGGAAGTTCCGTCTGCAATCTCAACAATCAGCTTTCCACTCAGTATTGCGAAGTGATATTCTTCGACGACGGCACGCCGGAGTTCCTCTATCGTTACGCTCTGGTCTAGATACGGAATAACCACACTGAGTCCCGTCTCGCTCGAACGAGAGAGCTTGAAACTGTCTCGGAACCGCGTGAGCACCCTGCCGTCTGCAATGGGCTTCCTCGGCTTTCCAGGGGGCCAGGACTCAAGGTAGTATCCTGCGGGCTCATACAATGCGCCGTCGACCTGACGAAACTTCAGCAGCGATTTTCCGACGAGCAGGGCTTGCCTGGATGGATCGTCGGCTCGGATGGTATAGGCGAAAATCGTCCGGGCCCGACTTGCGAGCAGAAGCACTATTTTCCCTACACCTCGACTGCCCAGCTTCTTGGCGATCTTGCCAGTCAGTCCATCATGGTAAAGAAAGTTGACGAAGTTGTTTTCAGTACCCGGGACGTAGGGCTCGTTATAATCACCCACGAGCCCGTGGGTGTTGAAGTCCTCAATCAGCAGATAACGGCAAGCCTCATCAGGCGTCGGCGCGTCCGGTACACCTGCCCCGGGCTGTTGGAGATGATGCATGAGTCGATCGAACCATTGATCGCAGTTGCTGTCAGAAGCGGTCGATTCGATCAGTGTAAATCGAACTCGGACAGGTTTTGCTGGATCGAGCGACACGTCGAGCACGTTCTGGACGCTCTCTCGGACGATGCAAGTCGCCAGTCCCGAGCCTTCGAACGCCTCTGCGGACGAGCTCTGATTGATATCGCCGAACCCATCATGTTTCTGGAAATGCCATCCAGCCATGCAACAGCCCCTTCACTGACAGTCATACACTAGTGTATGAAACGGTAACATCCGCTATGCCGCCGTACAACTGACAGGTCTGAGCCGCAATGGTCAAATGCAGTTGATCGTGCGTTCGTGCGGTAAGTGGGTCTGTCCGAAAGTGGCGGCGTGGGTGAAAAGCTGGCTCTGGGTCGCTACGCTGCAGAGGCGCTCCTCTCGATACGTCCTGTGACTTTCGCGGAGACACGGCTTTGTCTGACTCCCTGCAACAATGTGGTATGTGTCCTGATTTAACGCGGCGGTCTCTCATGAAGATGGGGGCGGTGGCGGCGTTTGCCTACGGGGGGGCACCGCTTCGTGCCGGGAATGGGCGACCGAGTCAGGTGACGGACCCTCCCGAGATTTGGGACAGTCATGTGCATCTCTCGAGCTTCAGGGGGTCCACACCGGAGGCTCGGGCGGAGGAGGCGTTGCGGGTCGCGACGCGGATGGGAATTGCCCGGCTGATTACGTTTATGGGCTGGCCGTTCGCACTCTCGCCGACTCCGGAGCAGATTCGGGACCAGAATGATCAGGTGCTCGCAGCGATGCGGGTCGATCCGCGTCGGGTGCTCGGGTATGTCTATGTGAACCCGCTCGATCTGGAGGGGAGTCTCAACGAGATTCGCCGCTGCGTCGTGGACGGGCCGATGGTGGGATTGAAGCTCTGGGTGGCTGCCCGTTGCACGCACGAGCATCTTGATCCCATTCTGGAACTGGCGACGGAACATCAGGCCGCCGTTTATCAGCACACCTGGATCAAGACGACCGGGAATCTTCCGGGCGAGTCGACGCCGCAGGATCTGGTGGCGCTCGCGAAACGACATCCGGATGCGCGGCTCATCTGCGGGCATTCTGGCGGAACGTGGGAACTGGGGCTGCGAATTATGCAGCAGGCTCCCTCGGTGATGTTCGAGATCGCCGGGGCCGATCCGACAGCGGGCATTACCGAGCGAGCCGTGGCGGAGTTCGGGGCCAGGCGGGTCATCTTCGGCAGCGATGCCGGCGGCCGCAGCTACGCCACGCAGTTGGCCAAGATTGTGGGAGCCGAGATCGACGACGAGGCCAAAGCTCTCATCCTCGGCGGCAACATTCGACGCCTGCTCGAGCCGATCATGAAGGCGAAAGGGATGCTGTCGTGAACGACGAATACGGATTCCCATCGCCCGGGCCAATAATCGATGTCCACGTCAATCTTTCCCGCTGGCCGTTTCGCCGACTTCCCGATGACGAGCCGCAGCGACTGGTGGCGAAGCTGAAACAGCACGGGGTGAATCAGGCTCTGGCGTCGAGCTTCGATGGGCTGCTGCATCTCGACATCGGCGCTGTCAATCGACGTCTCGTCAGAGAGTGTGCCGAGTTTGGACAGGGGATCCTCACGCCGATAGGAGCCCTGAATCTCAGCCTGCCGAACTGGGAAGCCGACCTTGAGTGGTGTGCGCGAACATCAGCTGTTCGGGGCGTGCGGATCTGGCCGGGGTATCACAACGTGCCGCTGGACGATCCGCGGTTCGACTCCCTCTGTCGCCTGTGTTCGGAACGTGACCTTCTCTTGCAGATCGTCCTTCGGCTCGAAGATGCCCGAACCGAACACGAACGATTCACGTCTACGGCCGTGGACGTCACGCCCTTATCAACGCTAGTGGACCGTTACCCGAAACTGAGAGTGGTTCTGATCAACCCGGGGCGGGACCTTCGCCCGTTGGATGCGGGAGAGCTGGCCAAATCGGAGGGTGTTTTCTTCGATATTGGAATGGTCGAAGGCGCGGAAGGATTGATCAGGTATCTGGAGCACGTCCCCGCCGAACAGATGCTGTTCGGTTCCCATCTGCCGTTCTTTTATTTCGAGGCGGCCAGCCTGAGGTTGTACGAGAGCAACCCGGGCGAACGAATTCTGAAGATGATCACGTATGAGAACGCGGATCGGCTGCTCGCCCGTTCTTGATGAGATAGCAAAATGACGAAATGCGTTTCGATCCTGGCTCTGTTACTGTCTCTGCTGCCCCTTAACCTCCTTACTGCTGAAGAAATCTCCCCTCTTCCAATGGTTCCCGCCACACTTCCTGAAGAAGCGGCGGCTACGCTGCTGTTGCAGGGCGGTTTCCGGGCCGAGCTGATTGCGGCTGAGCCGCTCGTCTGCGATCCAGTCGATATCGCTTACGATGAAAACGGCCTGGCGTACGTCTGCGAGATGACCGACTACCCGTATGTCAGTCCGGATGACGATCGTCCCTGGGAAGAGCAGCAGTCCGAACCGATTGGCCGGGTGCGCGTTCTCGAAGATACCGACGGCGACGGCCGGTACGACCGTTCCGACGTTCTGGCCGATGGACTGTCATGGCCAGCCGGGATCGCCTGCTGGAAAGGGGGCGTGTATGTCGCTGCGACGCCCGATCTGTTGTATCTGAAAGACACGGACGGCGATCGAAAGGCCGACGTCCGCCGCATCGTGTTTCAGGGTTTCCGCAAATACAACGTTCAGGCGGTAATGAATAACCTGGAGTGGGGACTGGACCATCGTATTTATGCAGCTGGTTCGAGCAATGGCGGCACGGTCTCGGGGAACGGTGCAGATGCGATCGCACTCGGCCGCAACGATTTCCGCTTCAGTCCGCGGGACGAAACCTTTGAAGTCATCGCGGGTGGAGCCCGCTTTGGAAACACGGTCGATGACTGGGGACACCGGTTTCTTTGCAATATTCGCAACCCCGTTCAGCATGTGCTGTTTCCGTTGCGGTATCAGCGCCGCAACCGCTCGCTGCTGTTGTCGTCGTCAATCCACGATGTGGCGGATTCGGGTGATGCCATCGCTGTTTATCGAGTCAGCCCTCCCGAACCGTGGCGGGTCATCAGTGCAGAGCGGCAGGCGAATTCCTTCGAAAAAACGAAGTACGACTCCACTCAGGCGACCGGATACGTGACCTCTTCAAGTGGTGTGACGATTTATCGCGGAGCCGCCTATCCGCGGGAATATTCGGGGAATGCCTTCGTCGGAGAAGTCGCGGGGAACCTGGCGATTCGCTACGTCCTGAAGCCGGCGGGCGTGACCTTTGAGGGACATCGTCCCTACGAACAGGCGGACTTTCTGGCGTCGACGGACAACTGGTTTCGGCCGGTCAATTTCGCCAATGCACCGGACGGAACGCTTCACGTTCTCGACATGTACCGGCAGACGATCGAGCATCCCTGGTCGCTGCCCGATGACCTGCAGGAACGACTCGATCTCACGGAAGGTCGCGATCGGGGGCGGATCTATCGGCTGATCCCGCCGGAGTACGCAGAGGGATTCACGCCGCCGCCTTCCCCACGGCTCGGCGAAGCGACGATCAACGAGCTCGTCGAGGAGTTGTCGAATCCAAACGGATGGTGGAGGGACACTGCACACCGGCTCATCTACGAACGACAGGATCCCGCCGCCGTTCCGCTGTTGCGAACTCTGTTAACGACCAGTTCGAACCCGCTGGCCAGACTGCATGCTTTCTGGTCGCTTCACGGCTTGAACGCCGTTGAACCAGACGACGTGCTGGCAGTGCTCAATGACGACGACCATCGACTGCAAACTCACGCAGTTCTCCAGGCAGAGCCGTATCTGACAACCGATTCGAAGATTCGCGAAAAGGTGCTGGCACTGGCGTCCGCCACCGAAGATCCTCTCTGCTTTCAGGTCGCACTTTCCCTTGGCGAATCTCCGAACGAGGATGTGACACAAACGCTGATTGAAATGCTCCGTCAGGACGGCGGCGATCCGTGGATGCGAGCCGCGATTCTGTCATCGCTCGCAGGACAGGAGCAGCGACTGCTGACCGACCTGTTGGCCGACGCCGCATTCGCGATGTCGCCGGTGGGACAGCAGCTCGTGCCGGATCTGGCCCAAACTGTTTCCCAGACCATCGCACCGAACGATCTGCTGGCAATGATCGCTCAGATCGATTCCCCGGCCTTCGGCGGAGACGAAGGAGCGAAGCTTCGCGACTCCCTGCTCCTTCGTTTCGGACGCGGTTTGAAGCGTCAGGGACTTTCACTGAATGAACTCCTGACGCAGGCAGAGGGCACCGGAAAAAGCGTCGTCCGCGAATACATTCGCTCGACTCTCGATGCAATCTCTGATGAGTCCCTGAAAGCTGACCTTCGGGCTTCACTCATTCCACGGCTCGAATCATTCGACTCCACGGTGGTGTTTGCCACGTTAGATCCGCTCATCACCTCCCGCCAGCCTGTTGTTCTCCAGGCAGCGGCCATTAGTACCCTTTCAACGTTTCCGGACGACCGCGTTGCGAGCCTTCTGCTCGAGCGGTATCGCTCCCTGTCGCCTTCGCAACAGCAGCTTGTCGTGGAACGCCTCCTGACTCGCTCCACCTGGCTTAAGAAGCTGTTTGATGCGATCGAAGCCAACCAGGTTGCCGCCAGCCATGTGCCAGCTGTCCGCCAGGACATCTATCGGAAGAGCAGCAACCGGGATATCCGCGAACAGGCCGAGCGGCTTTTTCAAGCGCAATCGGATTCAGAGCGGGGCAAGATCGTGGAGCAGTATCTGTCGTCGCTTCCGGATGACGGCGACATTGGCCGAGGCCGGGAGCTGTATCGCAAGCATTGCTCGAACTGTCACCGTAGCGATCAGGAGGGATATGAAGTCGGTCCCCATCTTTCCACGGTGCGGAACCGCAGCCATTCTGAGCTCGTCGTCAGCATCCTCGATCCCAATCGCGAGATCTCGCCCAACTATCTGAGCTATGTTGTGGTGACCGACGACGGGCTGCTCCATACGGGGGTCATTGTCGCGGAATCAGCAACGAGCATCACCTTGAGAGGCGCCGATAAGAAGGAAGGCATTCTCCTCAGGGATCAGATTGAGGAACTGCAGAACACCGGTCAATCACTGATGCCGGTTGGTCTGGAGAAGAGTTTGTCGCCGCAGGCCATGGCGGATCTGATCGCTTTTCTGAAAAGCCGGTAAAAGCCCCGTCATGTCCGGCGATCTGCACCGCCCGGCGCGATTGGTCTTTCCTGGCTGATAAGCCATCGCGCCGTTCGTTTATTCAACTCCAGCAGACCTGGCCGACACTTGGGATCTGCAATTCAGCCCCCTGATTTTGCGACAAATCGGTTCCTCCAAGGCCTTCGCGGCGAACTGGCATGGCCTGTGCGTTCTCTTTCCTACTCAAGTCAGTAAGACCGGCGTCGAAAGCCGCCGAATTGAAAGGAAAGAACGCATGTACAAAATCATCTTCAGTACCATCCTGACCGGAACGCTCATGGCCGTTGGCCCTCAACTGAATGAGGCGGACGCGGGACGCAACTGGAACCGCAGTCACTACGGACATCGCCACTATCACCGCGACTGGGACCGGGGACGCAGCCATTACAACTACAACCGGCACTGGAACGACTGGAATCGAAATCAGTACCGCAGTTATCGCTACTATGGCAACCGTAATTACCGCGGATATCAGTACGGCAACCGAGGGTACTATCGAGGCTACAATAACAGTCCTCGCTTCGGTTTTTACTACTCGTTCTAAGGGAGCGACAGTCGCAGCCAACTGATTGTTGACCGCATTTAAGAAAGAGCCCTCGGATTGAATCCGAGGGCTCTTTGACATATCCGGCTGTATGCTCCGGACAGGATCATGAACGATGGAGCAGGTTCAGGAATTCGTCCGCACCGAACGATTCGAATTCGCCGGGGCTGGCATCTTCGGAAAGTGCGATCGCTGTCGGGCTGTGAGCAGGTCGATCGGCTGAGAAGTCGCCCACTTGAACGAATTGCCAGTCCACTGGAGCCCAAGTTTCGATCAACCGATCATTGAACGAATTCCCGTTCGACTCTCCTGCAAACCAGCGGCCGTTGGAGTCACGGCCGAGAATATCGCTGATGCCATCACCATTCGTATCCCCGATCCGCACATCAGTCAGTTCGCCCGAAACAAAAGACCAGTCGCCCCAGTACCCGAATTCGAACGTGTTAATCCCGGCTTCGCCGACCCACCACTTCGACCCGTTCAGGCGAGCGACGACATCGTCCCGGCCATCGTTATTGAAGTCGCCGACGAGCAGCGAATCGAACGTTTGCGTGACCGTCAGATCGGCGAACTTCACACTCGCAAATCCATTGGCCGGGCCGACTGATTTGGCCACAAACAGACTGCGGTCTCGTCCCGTTCCGAACGCCGCGACGATATCTTCGCGGCCATCTCCATTGAAATCTCCCGCCTGCGTGAACTCGACTCCCGAGTTGAGACTCCAGCGATGCGAGTTGAGATACTGGAAGCGGGAGTTGGACGTCTTCACCATCCAGACCACGCCGGAGTTGGCAATCACGGCCAGGTCGTCGCCTTTCACACCATCGAAATTGCCAACGAGAACGTCTGAGATTCCGTGGTAGTTCCCATAGTTACCCCAATGCCGATTGACGAAGCCATCCCCCTCCGAGCGGGCAACCCACCAGCGGCCGCGATCGCCGTTGTTGAAGAGCCCGATGATGTCGTCGCGGCCATCGTCGTTGAAGTCGCCCACGTGGACCTCTTTGATCCCCGGTGCGGTCCAGCTGGTCCAGGTTGAGAAGGTAAACCGGCCATCGGCACTGCCGAGACCGACCCGCCATTCTCCGTTATGCAGCCAGGCGGCGACATCCTGAATCCCATCGCCATTGAAGTCGCCGGAAACGACTTTCTGAAAATCACTGGCCGGCCCCTGAGCCGCCACTTCGGTGGTGTAGTTGCCATTCTCATCTGGACGCGAGATCCACCAGTTGCCATTCACAAAGCCGATGATCGACGACTTCGTAATGTTCGACTGCCGCGTGAGCGTATGCTCGTACATGCCGCCGGTGTTGGAGCCGTTCTCAGCCACGATGATCGTGTAGGTGCCTGACTCGGTCAGTTCCGTCAGCTCGATGTTGTGGCTTGTGTTGTAGTAGGTGTTGTAGAGAACCGCCTTGCTCGGGCTGACAATCGTCACCCAGGGTGTGAAGTTAGTCGCTTCAAGTTCGCTCAGCTGATAGCGAATCGTATCTCCTGCGGTCGCCTCAAACGTGAAGACATCGAGACCGCCGGGGATAATCGTATTCGTTCGTGTTTCTCCGCTACGAAGTCGTCCCTCATCTTCCGGCAGGGAATGAGAACCCGGAGTCTGCACGAACGTGTGCTGGTATCCGCCGGTTGAGTTGCCCCCATGCTCGGCGACGACAATCGTGTACTCTCCCGACACCGCCAGATCGAGCAGCTGAATCTGGTGGCTGGTGTTGTAGTAGGTGTTGTAAAGAACCTGGTTATCGGGGCCGACCACGGTCACGAACGGCGTGAAGCTTCCCGCGTCCTCGGCTTCTGCGAGGCTGAAGAAGACGTTATCGCCTGACTCTCCCGTAAAGGTGAAGACATCCAGATCGCCAATGCCGAGATCATTTGACCGCGTCTCGCCACTGGTGAGCGATCCTTCGTCGCCGGGGAGTGAGTGACTGGACTGCGTCTTCACGAACGTATGTGTGTAGGTGCCGGTCAGATCACCCCCGTTATCTCCCACGATGATTGTGTACGTGCCAGCGGCCGGAAGATCGAGTAACTGAATCTGATGGCTACCGCCGTAATACGTATTGTAGAGAACGACGTTATCCGGTCCGACAATCGTTACGTGCGGCGTGAAGCTGCTCCCCTGGGGAGTTTCGGCAAGACTGAAGAATGCGTTCTCACCCGCTTGAGCCTCGAACGTGAAGACATCCAGGTCGCCCGTTTCACTGTCGTTCGTCCGCGTCTCCCCGCTGACGAGGGCCCCTTCATCGCCGGGTAGAGTCTGAGACGATTCGGGGCGAACAAACGTGTGAATGTACTCACCAACCGTATCGCCCCCATGCTCAGCGACGATGATCGTGTAGACTCCTGTCGAAGGGAGATCAAGGAGCTGGATTTGATGGCTTTCGCCATAATACGTGTTGTAGAGAACCTCGTTATTGGGGCCAACAATGGTCACGTAAGGGGAAAAACTCGAGCCTCCGGTGTTTTCATCCAGCTGGTAGAAGACGTTCTCTCCGATGGTGGCCTGGAAGGTAAAAACATCCAGATCGCCCAGAGAGATCGTGTTTGTCCGAGTCTGTCCGCTTGTCAGCGTCCCTTCGTCACCCGGCAAAGTCTGACTGGCCTGGGGCCGGACGAGCGTATGTGCAAACTCGCCGACCAGATCGCCGCCGTTATCGCCAACGATGATGGTGTAAGTCCCTGTCGACGGGAGGTCGAGCAACTGGATTTGATGGCTGAGGCCGTAGTAGGTGTTGTAGAGAACCTCGTCGCCGGGTCCGACAATAGTGATATGCGGCGTGAAGTGGCTGCCGGGAGTCGTCTCGGCCAAACTGTAGAACACATTTTCTCCCGCTTGTGCCTCGAACGTGAACACATCCAGGTCGCCGGTCCCGATCTGGTTCGTGCGTGTCTGGCCACTCAGCAAAGCTCCTTCGTCGCCTGGCAACGTGTGAGGAGTTCCCGGTCGAACGAAGGTGTGAAGGTATTCCCCGGTCATATCCCCCGCGTGTTCGGTAACGATGACCGTATAGGTCCCGGTCGACGGGAGATCGAGCAACTGGACCTGATGGCTTTCGCCGTAGTAGGTGTTGTGCAGAACCTCGTTATTCGGTCCGACAATCGTCACATGCGGCGAGAAGCTTGAGCCGCCCGTGTTCTCGGTCAGCTGGTAGAAGATGTTCTCTCCCATCGTGGCATCGAAGGTGAAGACATCCAGATCGCCGCGGGAGATGGTATTGGTGCGAGTTTCTCCACTCGTCAGGTCTCCTTCATCGACCAGCACGGCTGCCGAGGAATGGGTCGTCATCAGGGTGTGATAGAAGTTTCCGGTCGCATCGTGGTTATGGTCACTGACCTGAATGGTATACGTGCCCGACTGTGGGAGATCGAGCAGTTGGATTTGATGGCTCGACCCGTAGTAGGTGCTGTAAAGCACGGTGCTGTCCGGCGCGATGATGGAGACGTACGGCGTGAACGATGAGCCGGCGACCGTTTCGGCCACCTGATAGAACATGTGGTCCCCGGCCGAGGCCTGGAAACTGAACTCGTCGACATCGCCGAGTGTTCCGATGGAGTTCTCGTAGGTCACCCCGTTGGTCAGCGGGCTTCCGGAAAGCAGCATTCGCTCTTCCAGCGGCGAGACGGTGCTGCAGATCTCCGGACGTCCCAACCGACGGCGAGAACGTCGGTCGGACTTCATCTGGAGAGAAGGAAGTTGCGGCAGGCGGGAAACCGAGCGCAGAAAATCAAACATGGTGGGCCCCTGTCGTCGTTCGCCTCTCGTGCAGGAAAGGCATGGATTTGCGATTCAGAGCCGACTCCAACGAGCGGTCGACTCCTCGACAGGCCATCGCGGGCGTACACGATGATCGCCTGTCAAAACCCGAAACGAACGACAGTGCGGGATCTTCCGAACTATTTGGGAGAAAGTTTCGGAAAGTCGTTGATGGCGTGTCCCCTGACCGCGATGTCTTACGGGCGAATGACTGCTTGCCGAATGAAGTCCGCTCTTTCTCCCGTGGAAGAGAGCATCACGGTGAAGGAGGAAATGCGGGCTCCATGCCTGCTAGCGATTCTGCTCAGCGAATTCATTGATACGACCGGACCGGACTTCGCGATACCGCATCTGCAAAAAACTCCAGGTCGAGAGTTCCGACGTGGACACGTGACTTCCCACTTTGGTTCGTAGCGGCTCCTCATATCATTGACATTAGAGCGAATTCAACTGATCAAGTAGCATCGGCGAACCAAGGTCTGCTTCGTCGGCAAGCACTGGATGACTGCTATCGGCGACAGCGAAGAGCGGCCTGTAGAACTCACCGGTCTGCACGAACTCCCAGTTCATGGGAGCTCGCTTCCTGATGACACGATTATGGAATCGGGTGCCGGTCGACTCAGCAGAGAACCAGTTGCCATCGCTGTCCTGACCGATGATGTCGTCGTAACCGTCCCCGTTCGTGTTCCCGAGATGGACGTTGGTCATTCCGTTGGCTGCGAAGGGCCAGGACGTCCAGAACCGGAATCCCAAACCGCTATCACTGGCCTGTCTGACCCACCACTCGGTGGAGTTGAACCGAATGGCGACTTCGTCTTCGGGATCTCCGTCGAAGTTCCCGACAACCATCGAATCGAATGACTGCAATCCCGCCCCGACAATGACCGCAGCATCGTTCCGGTTATCAAAGCCGTTGGCCGGTCCGTTCGACTGAGCAACGTAGAGATCGATGCGGTCGTTCATACCGGCAAGGGCCACGACGATATCTTCGCGACCGTCCGCATTGAAATCTCCGGTAGCAGAAAACGACAGCCCTGAACTCAGATTCCAGGTGTGCGAGTACATGTTCTGAAACTGAAAATTCGAAGTCTTTGCCAGCCAGACAACTCCGGTTTTCGCGATGATGGCGAGATCGTCTCCCTTGACGCCATCGAAGTTCCCGACCAGCACATCCGCGATTCCATCGTATTTGCCATAGCTTCCCCAGTATCGGTTAGCGAATCTGTTGCCTTCGGACGTGGCGACCCACCAGCTGCCACTCTCCCCATTCTGGAACAGCCCGATGATGTCGTCTCGGCCATCATTATTGAAATCGCCGACGTGAACCTCTTTGATGCCGGTCGTCCGCCAGGTTGTCCATGACGTGAAGGTCAAATCGCCGTCGGAGGAACGTCCATCCACAAATCCGCCTTGATTGATTTCGGCCAGTCCGATCAGCCACTCGCCGCTCGTCAGCCAGACCGCCACATCCAACCGACCGTCTCCGTTGAAATCCCCCTGATGAACTTCGCGGATCTCCCAGCTCTCGGCACCAGCGAGGATGTCGAGCTGATACTCGCCGGTATAGGTATTGGTGCCTGGAAGGAATTCGGGCTTCAGAGTCATCCAATATCCGTGCGGATCCTGGTTTCGATATCCGATGATCGAAGTCGAGTAGCCTCCGGGCAGTTCAGAATTGGGGGCCACGGAGTCGCCACTGACGTCCGCCGTGAACGCGGCGTTACTGACGTCCGCTCCAGCCAGCAGTAACCGCTGTTCGAGCACTTCACCTGGCTGACAACTGCTTCCGCGGGCCTGCTGCCTCTTCGTGGATCGAGATTGAGAAAGAACCTGAAAGAGATGGCATGTTGAGATCATGATTTCCGGGCACCTGAGTGGACATTTGTGATGTTCTGAGCGTGGAAAGAGTACTCCCCCCACCAGAGTGAACACAATGCCAGACCTTCGTTTTCATTCGCCATTCCGAAAAACGGTTGTGTAATCGTTTGCGTAATCTCAACGCATGTTGGACCACAGAGTGTGCAGAACTTGCCCGCGAGCCTTGGTGAGGCCCAGAAGAGTTCCCGCTTCATTTCCCACGAATTTCAGTTCGGCAACGCAATTTTTTCAGTTACCCGGCAACTGGTCCAGCAGTTGCCTTGTGTCTTCGACAGCAGATTCTGCCGTGTGGCTTTGCGGCGGAAATCGTTTTCCTTCCTGCGTGTCTTCCTTCCTCTTTCGATGCCCCCACAAGGAGTGACTTCGTGTCATTGTTTACGCCCGCCGGTGAGAGCAGCCGGTCTCGAACTGCCTTTACGTTGATTGAACTTCTGGTGGTGATTGCGATCATTGCCATTCTGGTTGCATTGCTTCTGCCCGCGGTCCAGCAGGCGCGAGAAGCTGCCCGCCGGACCTCCTGCAAGAACAATCTCAAGCAGGTCGGGCTGGCCATGCACAACTATCACGATGTGCACAACATTCTGCCGCCGGCGCTGATCAACTCCGGGCGTTACAACTCGGCCAGCTTCTATTCCGGCAACAACCGCGTCAAAAATACGACCGGATGGGTGATGTTGCTCCCCTACATCGAGCAATCGGCTCTGTATGATGCTTACGATCATGACCTTTGCTCGAGCAGCTCGAACCCGTATTCTCTGCCGATTGAAGGCGACGAGTCGACCAATAACGATGTCACCACCGCTTCGATCAAAATGCTCGAATGTCCGTCCGATCCGCTGGGTGGCGAACTCACCAGCTATGTCAGCCCGACGAGCATGTACCACCACACCGAAGCTCGCCGCATCAGCTATATTTTCTGCGTGGGTTACAGCGACGACTATGCCGCACCGTACTCGCCCAGCTCTTCGCTGACACGCGGCGCATTCGGCAACAATGGAGCCGCCCGGTTCCGCGACATCCGAGATGGCCTCAGCAACACCACACTCGTGGGCGAATCGTGGGGTGGCGAGAAGATGAAGACGTATCTTTACTTTGGTCCCTATGGCCTGAAGGGGCTCCACACCTGTTGTCATGGTCGAGTCGTCAGCGGTTCGACCGTCAGCGATCCCGCCAGCTTCACGCCCTACTCCTCGCGGTACCACATCAACGCCGACTACAACGGCGATGGCAGCGGTCGTGGGTACGCCTGGAGCTTCGGCAGCGGACATCAGGGCGGAGCTCACTTCCTCTTCGCCGATGGAGCCGTGAACTTCCTCAGCGAAAACATGGATTATCGCACCTACGCCCTGCTGAATTACATTCGGGATGCCCAGGTGGTTGGCGAATTGTAAGACCATTCGCGTTGAGTTCTGGAATCGTCGAAACAAAAACTTCCTCAGATGCAAAGTGAAACGATGAGTCGAAACGGTCTGTTCTCGTTCGCTGGCCTGTTATTGGCAGCGATCGCAGGATGCAGCAGCAGCGAAGCCGAACTGGGCACGGTTCCCGTGGCAGGGACAGTTCTGCTTGATAACCAGCCGCTGGCGGGAGCGTCGGTCTATTTCATGAATGAACTTCGAACCGGCCAGGCCGTGACAGACGCCGACGGCAGGTTTGAACTCCTTCAGGGAGCGGCTCCCGGCCCCAATCGGATTTACATCACGAAGGTCGTCAACGAATCAGGAACCCCGGTCGAGGAAGGCATGGACCTGGAGCAGCTCAAAGCGTCTCAGGGACTTCCGCCCGGGCCAGGCTTGCCGAAGGGCTTCAAGGAAGTGGTCCCGCCGCAGTTCAGCGATCCGTTCAAAACGGAGCTCACCCTCGATGTTCCGGCAGACGGAACCGATGCTGCCGACTTCACCTTGACTGCGAACTGATTGCCCTGCTGAATCTCTCCTTCTGAACGCCTCGGAACGTCCTCGAAGTTCCGGGGCGTTTTCTCGTTTCGCCTCCGGGACCGTCGTTCGTCAGAATTTGCTGGCCAGTCCCCGCGGAACGCAGTATCGTGCAAAGACCGAACCTGTACGAAAGGAGCTGATCATGGGGACGTCCTGGGGACTCGATAACAGTTTCGTCGTCACGCTGCTCTGCATCGCAGCCGGCTACATGCTCCTCGTGCCGCTACTCGTGATCACGACCTTTAAGGCCAAAGCTCATCCGCAGGTGCTCCCGTTCGATCCCGCCGTGAGTCCGCCGCCCGAATCGATTTCCGATTACTTCGAACGGCTCGACGCCGAGCTGATGGAATTGGGCTTCATACGCGACGGCTCGGTTATCGTGCCGGACATGATCGAGAACGTGAGAGCCGTCCTCTCGCTTTATACCCATCCCCGCAATCGCGATCAGGCGATGGTGACCGCCCTTTGGGGCTACGCAGGGGACTTACCGGTCGAACAGCAGAAGTATCTGGAGTTTCACACCCAGTTCAACGGCGACTCGCCGGCATCGTTCTGTACCAACGACAACGCCATTCCCGGAGCGTTCCCCGACGAACCGGAGTCCCCCAATTTTCGGTTCCCGCACATCGACTCGGCGGCTCGACTCTACCGATGTCATCAGGAACTGATCGAGACCCGCTTCGCACACCGGCACAAGATGGTTCGACTCGACGACGTGTTCCAGTCTGATATCGTCCGGTTTATCGGCGAAGGGGTCCTCAAGGAAGAGTTCGAGAAAGAAATCCCCCGCGGCTATCTCCGCTACGATGCCGAGGAGGACGTCTTTCGCAGCACGTTCTGGGGCGGCTTCCCGATGGCATGGCGCGCCACCTTCCCCGGCAAACAGGTCATCGGCGCCTGGTACCGCCTGCGAGGATATCAGCTGGAAAACCGGCTGGCGGGCCAGGTCCGGCACCAGTCGCTCTAACATTGGGTGCGGTTGTCATTCTTACAACCATCTCACTCCCGTTGACATCATTCCTCGCTCTCGCGTAAGACATGCGGCTTCCGGAGGATCGCCTTGCGCATTCTCTGAACGGCGGGCCTGCTGTTTCGTTCCTGTGCGCGTTCCGTTCGCGATCGAAAGCCGAATGATGATTCCACTGCGTTCCCGCCGCTCGTTTCTGTCGACGATGTCTCTGTCCGTCCTCTCCGCGGGCCTGTCGGGCTGCGGCACGTTTCTTTATCCGGAACGTCGGGGACAGCCGGGGGGCCGCATCGACTGGAAGGTCGTCGCACTCGACGGCATTGGCCTGCTGCTGTTCTTCGTTCCCGGCGTTATTGCCTTCGCCGTCGATATTTACTCGGGCGCCATCTATCTGCCGCCAGATGAATACTCCGGCACCGACCAGCCCACACTGCACGAAGGCTTCGTCTCAATTCCGTTGCCGGAAGAGCGGCGAGATACCAGGGCTATCGAAGCCGCCATTGCAGCGAATACCGGAAAGCAAATTCGGCTCGACGATGAACGCTGCCACCGCACCCGCCTCCCCGCTCTCGCGCAGTTCAATACGCTGACCGAACGTTTGAAAGAGCAGTGCGGACTGGGTTAAGTCCACGCGTGATTTCAGCAACTGCGCGTCGCATGCAACTAAGCGGCAGGACTGTTCCGCGTTAAGCGTCGGGTGCCGAAGCCGATCAGGCCGCTTGCGCAGGTCACGGCCAGCAGCGCGATTCCCGCGAGGCGAATTCGGGTATCGATCATTTCCTCACGGATCTCAGGCAGCAGCTGGGCAAACTGCTCCGCACTGAGGTCGAGCAGCAGATGAGTCCGGAACATCTCGGCTTCGATCTCCTGCGTCGTCAGCTTCAATTTGAAGTTCTCCACATGTTCATCGACCACGAAGGATTCGAGATCCTCGTCAGAGAGCGATATAGGCTCTTCGGGTTGGAAGCCGGCAAAGTCCCGACGAATGCGGGTTGTGACTTCGGACCGCACCTGCAGCAGAGCATCCCTCCGAGACTCCTCGACCGAGGTGTAACGTTCGCTGCTGACGACAGCCAGAGACGCATTCCTTCCTCGGAAGGAATCGTTTTCCATTCGGCCGGACTCTCTCAACCAGCGTGGATAGTTCTCGATCGATCGTTCGAGCTCGGCAATCTGCCGGTCCAGTTCAGCGAAGTTGTCCTCGTACAACTCACGGTCCGTTTCGTCTGTGCGGATCTGCTCTTCCAGACTGGCCCGTTGCCGCCTGAGCTCTTCGATCGAACTCTCGCTCATCACGTTCGACCGTGGTTGACTTCCCTCCATGTCGGTCCGATACGGTAAGGCCTGCTGAGTCACATTCGGGCTCCGGTTCATCTGCAGGTAGGTCACCACAGGAGCACCCAGGAAGAAGGCGAGGATCAGAAGCGGAAGAATCGTGATGGCGATCAGCGAAGAAGCGGTCCGCGAACCGTCCGGGCGACGGGACATGGCTGACCGGATTAACCAGACGAGAATGCCGGCTCCCAGCAGCACTGCGATCAGTGCAAACCAGCTTAGATCGTATTGAGCATGCATTGTGGAACTCCTCCAGGGAGTCGAAAAAACTATCGAGCCAGATTGTGTCGGCGTTCCGGACGCCTGACCCATGTCGACAACTGCAGGGCAGCTGTGATCGTCGCCGCCCAGGTCATGCCCCAGATCACCGGGAAGGTGAAGACCGTGCAGATGAGCCAGGCCATCCCGGCGGTCCAGAGAATCGATCCCATTTCAAACCAGTGGTCCCGTCGCTCGCTGGTGACACGCCACCAGGACCGCAGGCTGAACAGCAGTGCGAAAAAGACGCCGTAACCGAGCATGGTCGGCCGCCAGACCTGAGAGCCATGTCGATCCCCGGGAACCGCAGCTGTGCCCCCCGCATCGGCGCTCGCGCTGTCGTATGCAGCCGCATGAGGCCTCCCGGAGTCCGCATAGGGCTGGTTTACGAGCATGGTGCCGTTCTCGGTGTAGACGGGCCCCAGCACATCATCGCGATCGATCCGTGTCGGCAAAGCCAGCATGTCATGCCCCGGCGTGTAATGCTCCGCCAGTTCCCGCTGTCCCAGACTCGAAACGATTCCCGTGCGACCGTGATTGAAGATCGTCCGTGGGAAATCGACCATGAAGAACTGCCCCATTCCACTGACGGCCATCCCAACAGCAAACCCGGCGACTCCCAGAGAAAGTCTCAGAGCCGAGGCATCCTGTGTCGGACGCGGCCGCAACTGCATAAACGCCAGCAGCACCCACGTCGCCAGACTGCTTGAGGCGACAAAGAAGGCGATGTGACCGACGTCCAGCGATCCCGGCGACCAGTACGACGCGAAGAAGCTCTGCGAAAAGAAGGCGACCGCAGCCGACATTGCTCCGATATACAGCGGAGCCGCTGCCGCCCCCAGAAACAGGGCCGACGTTCGTTCGCCCAGCGAAGGTGGGGTGTCTCGCCCCAGCGCTTTCTGTCGCGGCAACGGTGAAGCGGGCGGCACCTGAGGCATCGCCCCTCGGGACCTTCCGAGTGAGTCTTCCGTCAACAGGGCATAGCACTTCTTCAGGAACCATCGTCCCGCGAAGAAGAGCAGTCCCACCAGAGCGAAGACCCAGATGAAGCGAGCCGACTGCCCACGGCTGAGGAGCAGGAGCCCGAACAGAGCCACGATCCCGATCAGCAGCCAGTCCGATTTGCGATCCGTGGCCAACTGCGTGGAGCCGTCTTCGACCGCTCGTTTCGCCTTCAGCTTCACACCCGAGGTGAACTTTTTGGTTCCGCATCCACCCCAGGGGCCACAGCAAGACTTTTTCTTCTTTGTTCCTGTGCTCCAGGGCACTTCCTGAGTTTTAGGCTTTTCCGCAGTCACCGTTTCTCCAGAGACCGCGGCTGCGAAGGCCGCTTCAAATTCAGCGATGCTCTGATAACGAGCCGCCTCTTCTTTCGCGAGGGCCTTACCGATGACCGGCTGCAGGTCCTTCGGAATGGGCGTGAGGTCGGGATCAGCCGTGAGATGCTTCATCAGAATCTCGCCGGTCGATTCGCCATCGAACGGAATCTTCCCGGTCAGCATCTCATAAGCGATCACACCCATGGCGTAGATGTCGACCCCGGGGCCGTAACGACCTCGGGCCACTTCAGGAGCCATGTAGTAGACGGTGCCGACGCTCTGCGTGTGCGCACTCCGCTGCGAAGCGCTAATGAACTTCGAGAGACCAACATCACCGATCTTAATCTGGCCTTCTTCCGAGAAGATATTGGCCGGCTTCAGATCGCGGTGAACGAGTCCCCGGTTGTGCAGAAAGCCGAGCCCTGCACAACACTGGTGGAGCAGTTCACGGACCTGGGCCACCGGCATCCCCTGCGGATGTTCGCTGATGATCTGAGCGAGTGTCTTCCCGGCCACGTATTCCATCACGATCCAGTGGTCGCCATCGGCGTCGGTTTTGACGTCGAAAATGGTAACGAGATTCGGATGGCTCAGGTTGAGACACTGCGAGACACCCCGCAGCTCGACCTCCATGTTGTCGTGCAGCAGTTTGATGGCGACATCTTTCCCGGCGTCGGAGACGGCGTAGTAAACTTCGCCAAAGCCGCCGCGATGAATGGCCCGCTTGATCGTCAGGCCTTCAAGGGGTCGGTCGCCCGCTGTGTAGGAAAATTTCATGAGTCGTATCCCGCGTCTGTTCCGATCTGGAACGCTCGAAGTACGGAAATCCAGGAAACGAATTCTCGTGCCGTGTTACCGCTCAGTCTTCGGAATGTGTGCCACTAGCTCTGCCAGTGTTCTTTGCCTTCGTGGTTGTCTTCTCGTCGCACTGGCGAAGCCAGTGTCACCCATCATTGATCAGGAGTTGGTCTTTCCGACAGGCTCCAGGTAGAGCCCGCAATCGTGAATCGAAAGGTACTGGTTGAACGGGACGGCGATATCGAAGGTCTCCGCCGGGACCTGTTGCGTCAGCGACAGTGCTGATCGCAACCGGAATTCTCCTCCCTGAGCCGTCAGCACGGCTGACTGTTCCCAGTGAGGACATTGAATGTGTGCCCGTCGTCCAGGGCCGAGGATCAGCATGCTGTCCATCAGCACGATCCCCTCGACGCGATTCACCAGTCGATTGACCGGTTCGATCTCCAGCACCGCACTCTGACAGAGTGGAGAACTGCATCGGACCTGCAGCGAAACGTCGCTGTTCAGGCCCACCCGGCAATTGTTCGTCAGAGCCGCCTCGTGAATCAACAGTTGACCATGTTCGGTATCCCCACTGGCCGAGCGAGTATTCTCCAGCGCCGGTGCCACCGAGGTGCGTTTTACCGCCCCGTTGACCGGATGAATCGAGTAACCGCTGGTGCTGCGTCGCAGCTCGGCATGTTCGGCCGACAGCTGGCTGAAGAGGGCGATGTGACCCGGCCGCCCGCTGTGGCGCGGGCCGCCAATCGTCACCGTATCTTTCAGCAGCAACCGAAAACTGCCAACGCGGTCGATGCGAAGAATGACATCTTCTGCCAGGCTTGTTTTCTGCGACAGCATCAACGGTTCCTTACTGGTGATAACGGACCAGAGCTTAAAAGGTTCACCAGATTCGAGTCGGCGGACTCATTTTCCGCCGTGTTTATTGTCTCTGTTTCCAGGCCGAATTGCGAAGGGTTTCCAAGTTCCTTCCAGCTCAATGCGAAACATGCTTCTACAACCGGGGTGGCCGTGATAGCTCTGCTATCAGGGCGGCGAAGCCGTTGGAGTCTGCTATCGGACGAGTCCTGTTCACCAGCAGCCCCACGCATGCCATCCGAATTGAGTCAGCTCCTTCTCCGCAGCCACGGTTTATGTCCACAGACAGGAATGTCTGTGCCACCAACTACGGTGACGGTTGCGTGCCACACGAGGCCGCAGATTGTTCTCCGCGCACCGAAAAAAGGTGAGCCGAAGCTCACCTTTTCCCGAGGGGTTCGTCAGGTTACAGCTTGCGATCAGCCAGATCGGCTTCGAAGTAGGTATCGATTTCCGAAGCGATATCAACTTCCGGCTCCAGGTCGCTTTCGACCGGGATCAGGCCGGCGGCTTGCGTATCACTTTCCAGCAGACGTTCCTTGATGTCGAGCTGCTTGTTGAGCTCGGCGATCAGGTTTTTGGCCTTCTGGAGGCGGCTGTCGTCCACCAGAGTCGACTCGCTGATCGACTCAGCGGCTTTGACCGAACGCATCCGGGCATCAAGCTGGGCCAACTGTGCTTCCAGATCCTTCTTGGTCGAAATCAGAGTTGCCAGATGTTCCTCATTGGCGGCCAGAGACGACTGACGGGCGGTCAGGATTTCCTGCTCACGAGCCAGTGTTTCTTCGGCCATCTTGAAGCGGCGGAAACGGGTCGCGAGATCCTTTTCGACCTGCTGCTCGGAGTACGAGCGGCCGGCGATCACGTACTGAGTGTCGCCCTTTTCGAGGTTCTCACGCAGAGCCAGAATGGCGTCTTTCTGCTTCGTCAGCTGATCCTGACGGCTGTTGACCGCGCGGTGCAGCGTTTCGACTTCGACCTGCTGTTCAGCGATGACATGCATCGCTTCCCGAATTTCCGGAACCAGATCTTCGACGAGCTGCTGAGCCCGGCGAACTTCAAATTCGATCGGCACCTGGCTCTTCACTGTCTGGCGAATTTCCGAGCCGGCGGTTTTCATGTAGGTCCAGGCTGCACTGCCAAACACAAACGTGCTGGCCCCCATCAGCAGCAGGCCCCCAACAATTGCTTTCTTAATCATCGAACTGTCTCCCCTCGAAAGATGGCTTTTCCATCGTTGAAAATTGCAACACTGACTCATCGCTCACTCCTTGCGTGGTGATTCCGGCAAACCTGCCGTGCGTCATCACCCAGCTATTCGCTGAAGGGCCGGAAATCTTGAGCAGATTCGGGAAGATTTTTCGAAAGAGCGGCCCGTTTCACCGGTAAACACTGACCACTAAAAGACTTGCGAGATTTCGGGGTAACCCCGAAAGATTCTTTCGGGGCGGCTCAGCCGTCGGAGCCCGGGATTGGACGTCCAATCGTTCACAACGCCCCGATCGGGATGGCCCAGACGTGCACATCTGGGTGACGTAGTCACAAGAAGAAGCTGCTTTTCGTTGGAGAAGTATTGGGGAGCGGCTTCGTGGAAGCTCGGCCGGATCGACAAATTCCGTCGGTCAGCGACCGCTTGTGGCTCCGCCACTCAGACGCACGCGTCTGAGCCATCCGACTGAGTTGCATCTGGACAATTCCGCAGGGTTGGTACAGAGATTCATCTCTGTATTGCGCAGCAACAAGAGGCTTGTCTTCAGCGATGGTTGTCCCCAAAGCGACGACAGCCGATGTGGGACTATTAGCGAAGCGACCCAACGGCGGGGATCGGGCGAGTAGCGTGCTGGGTTCGCCAGGCCTGCTGCAGAATTCGGACGGCAGCCGGGGCGGCGACGTTGGAGCCGTAGTGGCTGGAACCGACCGTCGGCTGGTCGACGGCGACAATGAGGACCAGTTCCGGGTTGTGGCTCGGGATGCCGCAAACGAACGAACAGACCGTCTTCTCATTCGAATAGGCCCGCAGCTCGGGATCGTAGACCTGCGAGGTTCCCGTTTTGCCGAACAGATCGAGACCCTCGACGTTCACTCGTTGTCCGGTTCCTTCCGTGAGGACGCGGCGCATCGGATTGCGGATCAGCCAGTCGGACAGGATCGGATCGATCAGCGGCATTGCCACCTGTGGAGCAACTTCGGTGCTGCGATGATCTCCCGCGCGAAGCACGATGCGTGGCTGGCGGAATTCGCCTCGGTTGGCAAGCGTCGCATGAGCGACCAGCATCTGGAGTGGAGTCACCGAGAGTTCCTGCCCCATGGGAATTGAACCGGTCGAATACAGATCCCAGCTCGCCAGCGGCCGGACGAACCCTTTGAGTTCCCCAGGCAGGCCAAGCCCCGTCTGGGAGCCGAAGCCGAATTGCTGCAATGCCGTGAAGAGACCGTCGTTGGTCAGCCGCTCGCCAATCTGGGCCATGCCGATGTTACTGGAGTGGATCAGCACTTCGGCCAGAGACATCTCGCCGAACGAATGCGAATCGTGCAGCAACCGGCTGCCCATGCGGTACTCGCCCCAGTGTCCATGGAAGCGGGACTCGGTTGAAATCGCATTCTGCTGCAACGCCCAAGCGACGATCAGCGGCTTCATGGTTGAGCCCGGTTCGTAGCTCCAGGCGACGGCTCGGTTCATCCAGGCATCTTCGGCGAATGTCTCCGGGTCAGTCGGGTTGTACGTCGGACGCGAGCCAATCGCGAGAATATCTCCCGCACGCGGGTCGCAGAGAATCGCACAGCAGCCGGTCGGCTCCCACTCCTGCATCACCCGATCGAGCTGGTCTTCCACGAGACGTTGCAGAGATAAATCGAGCGTGAGTCGCACGGTGACACCGTGCTCGACAGGACCATCGGACTGTTCATACAGATGAATGACTCGATTGCGGGCATCTCGCACGAGCGTTCGCTGGCCGTCGCGACCACGGAGCAGATGATCGAACTTTTGTTCGATACCGCCGCGTCCGACGCCATCGATATTGCGAAAGCCGAGAATATGACTCGCCAGCGCCCCGTTCGGATAGTATCGGCGATACTCGCGTTCGAAGCCGTAGGTTTCTCGCGGAAGATCCAGCTCTCGAATCGCGGCTGCCGCTTTGGGCTCGAGCCGCCGGGCCAGCCAGTAAAACCCTTTGTCGCTGTATTCTTCGAGTTCCTGAGTCAACTCCGCCGCATCGCGATTGAGCACGGGAGCCACTTTGGCGGCGAACTCTTCGAGGTCGTCGATCGCCCGGGGAACCGCGTACAGGCTTTCGGTATCGACACTGGTGGCGAGCAACCGGCCATTGCGGTCAAGAACATCTCCTGGCCGTGCCCGGATGGTTTCGACGGTTGTCTGCTGACGATGCACGTGAGTCTGCATCCGTCGCGACTCAGCGACATACATGCAGACGAGATGCACGGCGACGCCAGTCCAGGCGAGCAGCATGCCGTCCATTACGATCCGCAATCGCCGCCGCCTCAACAGAAGTGGATCAGCGGACATGCCGGATGTCCTGCTGCTGCGTCAACCGCTGCAGTTCGAGCCGCAAACGGGACTGCTCTTCCAGAAGAATCTGCTGCTGAAACATCTGCCGCACATGCACCGTCTGTAACTGGCGATGCTCGCGCTCCAGTTCGACCACACAGAGCATAATGACCACAAGCAGGGCCGTCAGAAACAGGAACCGTCCAATCATGACTGCCTTTCCCGTTCAATGCTCCTTGGTAACCAGGGTGCCGCCGCTACGGCTCGCCTCGCGCCGGGTGCCATGCCCACGCTGGGGTGGGCATGCTGTCTTCGGCGTGGTTCCGCAAACGGAACGACGAGTCATCTGGATCGCCACTTAAAAAACGGTGCGTCAAGACGCACCCTACGGGCGCGGTTCTTCGCGGCGTTCTCTTTTGTTATCGATAGACGCGAGGTTCTGGAGCGACAGAAACTGTGCTCGCATCGGACGGCAGTCTCAGAACGGTTCCGACTTTGACGCGATCAGCGGTTTTGAGGGCTTCGCGGTTCAGGCTGTAGATCTCAACCCAGCGAGTCGAGCGGCCGAGGTGTTTCTGGGCGATGTCACTGAGCGTGTCCTCTTCGCCGACACGGTACATCGGAATTCCGGACTGCGTGTAGAACAGGCCGTCGCGAATGCCATTCTCTTCATCCCGCTTCTTTTGAGAACCGGGGATCAGCTTTGTGTAAAGACGATCAAGTTCTTTGGCTTCCGGAATGTAGATGATCATGCCGGGGCGCAATTTTTTGGGATCGCCCACGCGATGCCGGTTGAATTCGGCCAGTGCCTGGAAGTAGCGGATGGAGCCGTAATGTTTTTCGGAGATCGACCAGTACGTCTCATCCATCTGCACCTTGTAAACCGGAACCGGTCCATTGATCGGCGGCATCTGCGGCGTCGGGCAGGACGGATCGTATGGTGTCGGATTCGGGTTCGGGCGCGGCGGCGGATTGTTCGGATTCGACGGCGGCTTCTGCGCGAAGGCTCCACTCGGGTTCTCGTCGAACGGACTGAATCCGCCCCCCTGCTTCGGCGGAGTCGGGGTCTGCGTCGGCATGTTGAACTTGGGAGGCGTTGACGACGTTGTCCCGCCGTTCGGCTTTCCACCGGCTTCATCGAACGGGTTCTTTCCATTCGAAGTCGGGGGAACCTGAGCGGTCGGGAAGCCACCCTGATTCTGGCCTGCAAACGGGTCCTTGGCCGGCGGATCCTGCTTCTCGGCGTGTTTCACAGGAACGAGGTTCGTTCCTTCGTTGAACGGATTAAACGTCGCCGGCGGTTGCGGAGTCCGCGGATCTCCCGCTTCGTCGAACGGATTCTTCTGTGCGGTCTGTACCGGCGGCTGCGAGCCATTCTGAGCAGGCGGAGCAGACGGCATCGGGAAGTTATCCATACTGTCTTTGAACGGATTACTGGTCACCTGCGGCTTCTGCTGCTGAGGTGGCTGGGGCGGTTCCACCTGCGACGGCGGAGCCTGCTGCGGGAAGGCCCCCTTCGGGTTTTCATCGAACGGACTCTTCGGTGCTTCCGTCACGCGGGTCTGAGACGCCGGAAAGGTCTGCACCGTTTTCGTTTCGATTTCGTCGAACGGATTGGCCTGCGGGAACGGATTCTTCGCCGGCGGCTGTTCCGAGGGTTTCTGCGTCACGGAAGTGGGCGGAGAGAACAGATCCGAAGGTGTACTGGAATTTCCGCCCGGAGGCCCCGGAGGAAACGGATTCTGCCGAGGGGAAGTCTGCTGTGGAGTTCCCGGTTTGGCCTCATCGAAGGGGTTGAATTTCGCCGGCGGATTTCCAGGTCCGCGGTTTCCGCCCCGGTTTGTTTCGTGCTGAGCGGTCTGAATCGGCGAGGCATCGAACGGATTCTGCTGTCCGCTGCCTCCGTTGCGCTCCTTGATCTCGGCCAGCACGGCTGTCTGATGAGAGACCTTCTGCCAGACCAGGAAGCCAAAGGCGGCTCCCAGCAGCAGAAGAAGACACAGGGTGAACTTCGTTTCCTTGGGCATAGGAACACTCCACGCTGTTACGCGTATACGATCAGAATCGCTGAGTAATAGTGGGGATCAGGTCGGCAGGATCGCCGGGAGATCGGGTTGTGTGTCGCAAAGGACTGGAGGTCGAAAACGCGACTCGGGAGAAACTTGAGTCGAATTTCCGATTTCGGCGAAATATGACAGAAGTTTCAGTCGGCGCGAATACCGATTCTCAGCTTCGCCGATCGGCTGCGGGGGTTCATCTTACATTCCAGCGAAGATGGCCCGATCGGTTTGCGGCTCGCACTGCTCCACAGCTCTCGATTCTGAAAGGCATTCTTGGTGAGCCGGTCTTCCAGGGAATGGAAACTGATCACCGCCAGCAGTCCGCCCGACTTCAGGCAGGAGGGAGCAACTTCCGTCAGAAACCGTTGCACATGCTCAAGTTCCGCGTTCACCGCGATTCGCAAAGCCTGAAAGGTTCGCGTCGCCGGATGCGAACTCCCGAGCCGATGCCCCTGCTTCTGGTAGACCTCTTCAATGAGTTCCCGCAGCTGATCAGCCGTGCGGAGCTGGCCGCGACGAGCCCGGGACGACATCTCTTCCGCCAGTTGACCAGCCAGCGGTTCTTCCCCGTATTCACTCAGCACCGTTGTAATTTCTGCAACCGACGCCTCGCCCAGCCAGTCGGCCACCGGTTGCCCGGTTGTCTTGTCGAATCGCATGTCGAGCAGCCCCTCGGTGCGGAATCCGAAGCCCCGTTCGTCGGACTCAAGCTGATCGGAAGAAAGGCCAAGATCGACCAGAATCCGGTCGACCAGGGGGAATCCTTCGTCCTGAAGCACGGCTTCCAGTTGGGAATGCGGCGCGTGACGAAGCAGGACATCCTCGCCGATCTGATAGCGAGCAGCCGGAGCGTGCGGTTCGCCAGTGAGCGTTTCCGCCGCCCGGGCGAGCATTTCCTGATCGCGATCGAGCCCGAGCAGTTTCCCGCCGGGCCGGATCTTCTCGACGATTTTCTGACTATGCCCCGCTGCCCCGACTGTGCCATCGACCACGAGCAGACCGGGAGCAAGCTCGAGAGCCTGCAGAGTCTCTCGCAGCATCACAGGACGATGTCGGGTCGGTTTCGGCATGGAGGTTCCATGGGTTGGCCCAGACGCGTGCGTCTGGGTGACGGAGTCACAAGAGGTCGCTGACAGATGTTGATTTCACGTTTGACGCACGTGAGGGAATTCCAAACCGACGCCCCGGACTCTTTAATCCGCGGCTGTGGCAGCGGCAAGCGGTTGATTGTGGCGTGTCCGGACGAGATCGCGTCGAGTCGTGCACAGACAGGAATGTCTGTGCCACCCTGCCGGGATTGGTTCTCCCACAAGATGGGAAACTCCTCTGACTTGATAGCTACGAATCTCTGTTCCAGAAGTTAGTTTCGTAGGCTGAAACTACGCTGAAGACAAGCCGCTTGTGGCTGCGCCACCCAGAGATAAATGTCTGGGCCATCCCTGAGTTATCCCGCTTTCACTCGCCGGAGGCAAGCGGGGCGTTGCCAGAGTCTAGCAGACCGAGGTCCAGGAGTCCCTCGACCATCTTGAGGGCCAGCGGGCCGGCCGTTTCTCCGCCTCCGCCGCCGTATTCGATCATCACGACGAACGCATATCGCGGCTGGTCGGCGGGAGCATAGCCGGCGAACCAGGCGTGCGGCGGGCGATTCAACCCGGTCTGGGCAGACCCCGTCTTGCCGGCGATCGCAACGCGGGACGAATAAACCGTGCGATGTCCGGTCCCATTGGCCCCGGAAACCGTCTGTTCCAATCCCGCCCGGATGACGCCGAGGGTTTCCGGATCGATATTGAGATTCCGGGCCTTCACCGGCGGCACGATGTCCTCCGCCACGCCGTCGGCTTCAGGCTCACCCACGACGATGCGACTGACGACGCGCGGGACGATCAGCTCGCCGCCATTGGCGACTGCAGCCGTCATGGCGAGCATCTGCATGGGGGTGACAGTGAGATAGCTCTGCCCGATCGCCAGCCCGAGGGTATCGCCGGCGTACCATTCGTATTTGCCGTTTGGCCCGTTGTCTTTCGGGGTGGGGACATGGCCCGATTGTTCGAACGGCAAATCGACTCCGGTGGCTCGTCCGAAGCCGAGCCGATGACTCCACGACTCCAGCGTCGCCGGACCAAGACGCCGGGCGGCATCAAAGAAGTAGACGTTACACGACGACGAGATCGCTTCAATCAAACCGATATCCCCGTGTCCGACGCCGGCCGACTGAAAGATCGCGCAGCGATGACTCTTCGGCGTATCGAGGAATCCACGGCAGTTGAACAGGGTCCGCGGAATGCCTTCGGATTCGCAGAGGGCGATCGCGGTGACTGGTTTATAGGTAGAGCCGGGCGCCAGCAGCACCTGCGTGATGCGGGAGAGCAGCGGGCCCCGCCTGTCGTCGTTCATCTGCTTCCAGTAATCGGCACTCCCTTCCGCGAGTTGCACGAGGTCGGGACGGGGAGCAGAGGCAGCCGCGACGATGTCCCCGGAGAATACGTTCATCACCAGAATGCAGCCCCCTTGAGGTTCCATGTCTTCGGGCTTCTCGTCCCCTTTCGGCAAGGGCGGAATCAGGGAAGGCTCCGGCGACACGACTTCATCGAGCAGCGATTCGGCCAGCGACTGCAGCTGACTGTGCAGGGACAGAATGAGATGGTTCCCCGACCGTCCCGTCCGAATCGGCTTCATTTCGAGGACATCTCCCTGCCGGCCGATCCGCACTTCCTGAGCCCCGGGCAGCCCTCGCAAGGTGGAGTTGTAGCTGCGTTCCACCCCGAAGCGGCCCTGCCGATCGCCTGCCGAATAGGCCAGCGGGTCGATGTCGGGCAACTCGGCTTTCCGTTCTCGAATCTGGTCCTCTCGCACGTTGCTTCGCAGGCCGATGACGTGGCTCGCCAGGGAGCCGCGTGGATAAATGCGGGTCGTGCTGGGCGAAACCCGCACGCCGGGGAAGTCGGTCGGATGCGCTTCAATCTCGGCGACCACGGCTGTCGGGACATCTTCGATCAGCGTGTGAAAGTCGAGTTCTTCCTTGATGACGATCGGATCCCGATCGCGGGCGGGAGGCTCGGTCAGTTCCGATTTCACCAGCTCCCAGATCTGCGTCCACGATCTCAGTGAACGAAGCTCGAACCGCTGCTGATGTTCCTGCTCCTGCTCGGCGAGCCGCTCCTGCTGCCGGCGGTCAACAGCTTCGGCGATCCGCTCGATCCGTTCCTGAATCTCAGCTCGACGAGTCTCGAACTCTTCCGCGGTCAGGTTGCCGGTCTTTCGCAGCCGCTGCCAGAGAGCATCGCGGCTCTTCAGGGCGAGTTCCTTCGCTTCGTCCAGAGAGAGCGGATCGCTGTCGACCCGTTTCCGCTGCTGTTTGCGGGCCTGTTCCTTCAGCCAGAGCGGATTCGGCGGCTCTTCGAGCCAGCGGTAATGCACGGCCACATTGAAGTGCTGATGATCGTACGCGAGCAGCTGGCCGTCGCTGGAATAGATGCGGCCATCGACCGCCGGGATTGGCTCGGTCCTGATCGTGACCGGATGTGCGTTGGCGAGATAAGCCGGGGGGTGATTGACTTTGATGTCACCGAGCCGAATGGCAATCACGGCAACAACAACGACAGCGAGTCCGCCGAGCAGCCAGGTGCGAAGCTCGACCTGTTTATCGAGACTCCACGCATCCTCGCGCCGCTCCGCAGCCGCGTCGATCACCTGCCATTGTGAGTGAGGCTGATTCCGCATCCCTGCGTCGGACCTCTGTCCCCTGTGATATGGAGTGCGTTTCAACGCACTCCGCCCCCGGTGGCACAGACATTCGTGTCCGTGCGAATCAACGTCGTTCCAAACAGGTAGGGTGCGTTTTAACGCACCATCGATCCAGCGGATCGACCCCAACTTCCCGTTCGAACGCCCATTCTGGTGCGTCAAGACGCACCCTACAACTTCAGAATCCCCTCGCCCCCGTGGGGGAGAGGGTTAGGGTGAGGGGGAAATGCGGGTGACCTGCTCCGCAGGCGGTTGTATTCAGATTGCGATCGAAAATCGCTGGTTGCTCGCCCCCTCATCCGCCGAACAGGTAGGTTGCGTCAAGACGCACCCTACGAAAATGGCAGCCACGCTGAACAGGCACTGCCGGACAAGACAGCAGTGGCACCCATTAAGCTACCCCGGCCGGTCGGAAACCGGCCTTAGGGGAGCAGTCTAGCCGAACGGGGAATCCGGGTGAGCGCCAGTTTTGGCTTACCACTCGCGGGGGCGGACGGAGCCCTGAACGCGGAGGGGGAGCCCCATGATGCGGAGGAAGCCTTCGGCGTCGTCCTGATTGTAGGTTCCGCCCCCTTCCATGCTGGCGATTTCGTCGATGTACAGGCTGTTGTCGCTGGAACGGCCGGCGATGCGGCAGTTGCCCTTGTAGAAGGCGACCTTCACTTCGCCCGAAACCGGCTTCTGCGTTTCCTTGATGAAGGCCATCAGGGCGTCCATCTTGGCACAGTACCACATGCCGTTGTAGACCATTTCGGCGACTTCCGGCGCGATGCGGTCACGGAGGTGAGCCAGGTCGCGGTCGAGGGTCATCTGTTCCATGGCCAGATGGGCGGCGTACAGGGTCGTCATGCCTGGGGCTTCGTACACGCCGCGGCTCTTCATACCAACGTAGCGGTTTTCGATGATATCGATGCGTCCTACGCCATTGCGTCCAGCGATCTCGTTCAGCTCGGTGACTATTTCCAGGCCCGACTTCTTCTTGCCGTTCAGCGAAACGGGCACGCCTGACTCGAAGCCGATGGTCACGAACTCTTCCTTGTCCGGAGCTTCCTGCGGCGAGACCGTCATGCCGAAATCAATGACCTTAACGCCATCGACATCCGGATCTTCCAGGCTGCCGGCTTCGTAGCTGATGTGCAGGCAGTTTTCGTCGGAGCTGTACGGCTTCGAAGCGGTCGCCTTAACGGGAATGTTTTTCTTTTCGCAGTAGGCCAGCATCTCGGTGCGGCCGGGGAACAGATCGCGGAACTCTTTCATCCGCCACGGAGCGATGATCTTCACCGTCGGATCGAGAGCTTCGGCGGCCAGCTGGAAGCGGCACTGATCGTTGCCTTTACCGGTGGCTCCGTGCACAAAAGCGACGGCTCCGACTTCGCGTGCCCGCTGCAGGCAGGCCTTGGAGATGAGCGGACGGGCGATCGAGGTGCCGAGCAGGTAAATACCTTCGTACTTGGCCTGCCACTGCAGCACCGGGAAGGCGAAATCGTTGCAGAGCTCTTCGCGAACATCGGCGATCTCAGCCGAGGCGGCTCCAATGTCGATGGCCTTCTTCATGATGGCCTGACGGTCTTCGCAGGGCTGCCCGAGATCGACGTACAGGCAGTGGACTTCGTAGCCCTTGTCCTGCAACCAGCCGACCAGCACGGAAGTATCGAGTCCGCCACTATACGCCAGAATGACCTTATCTTTGCTCACGATCGAACCTCTTTTTGACTCAAAATGGAATGGGCTGGACTGCGAAATATGACACGGAGTTTGCGGGGAAGTTACCCGCTCGGTTTCAGTTTGTCGACGGGATGGAAACGTCCGGCTCGGTTACCTGGTGGCACAGACATTCCTGTCTGTGCGTGATTGACCAATCAATCTTGAAGACACGCTGAAAACAAGCCGCCTGTTGCTTCGCAACACAGAGATAAACCTCTGTGCCATCCTGCGTTCTTACTCCCACTCAATGGTGCTGGGCGGTTTGGAACTGACGTCGTAGACCACGCGGTTCACGCCGCGGACGCTGTTGGTGATGCGGGTCGAAATCTTGCCGAGCAGATCGTGGGGCAACTGCGACCAGTCGGCTGTCATGAAGTCATCGGTGCTGACTGCACGCACGGCGAGTACGTATTCGTAGGTGCGGCCATCGCCCATCACGCCGACGGTCTGAATCGGCAGGAGCACGGCGAAGGCCTGCTGGACTTTCCGATACCAGCCGGCGTTCTGCAGTTCTTCCAGCACGATGGCGTCGGCTTCGCGAAGGATCTTCAACCGGTCTTCGGTAATCTCGCCCAGACAGCGGACCGCCAGGCCCGGACCCGGGAACGGGTGCCGCCAGATCAGCTTTTCCGGCAGACCAAGCTCAAGGCCCATCTTGCGGACTTCGTCTTTGAACAAATCCCGCAGCGGCTCGATCAGCTCGAAGCCGAGTTCTTCGGGAAGTCCACCGACGTTGTGGTGCGATTTGATCGTCTCGGCCGGTCCGTCGGCATTCGCTCCCGATTCAATCACATCCGGATAGAGTGTGCCTTGCGCCAGGAAGCGGGCGTCTTCGATCGACTCGGCTTCACTCCGGAAGACATCGATGAACACCTTGCCGATGATCTTGCGTTTCTGCTGCGGATCGGTGACCCCGGCCAGTTCGCCGAGGAACCGCTGGCTGGCGTCGACGACGTGCAGGTCAGTTTTGAAGTGTTCCTGGAACTGCGTGCGAACCGCTTCGGCTTCTCCTTTTCGCAGCATTCCGTTGTCGACGAAAATGCAGGACAGCTGAGAACCGAGGGCCCGATACAGCAGAGCCGCCACGACGGAGGAATCGACGCCGCCGGAGAGACCACAGATGACGCGGGACTTGCCGACTCGCTCGCGGATCGAATCGATTTCGCGGTCGATCAGCGAAGAGATCCGCCAGGTGCCGTGACAGCCGCAGACGCGGCGAACAAAATTCGACAGCAGTTGACCGCCAAACTCGGTGTGCGTCACTTCCGGGTGGAACTGCAGTCCGAAGATCGGACGGTTACGATGCTTCACCGCTGCGTACGGGCAGGTCGAAGTCGCCGCCAGAGAAATGAATTGCGAATTCAGGTTGTCGACCTGATCGCCATGGCTCATCCAGACGGTCAATTCTTCGGGGATCTTGGCGAAGAACTCGTTCGGCTCGTGCACGCGGCAGGTGGTGCGGCCAAATTCGCGGGAATTGCCCGGAATCACATCGCTGCCCAGATAACGACAAACGACCTGCATGCCGTAGCAGATGCCGAGCATGGGAATATCGAGATCGAAGATGGCCGGATCGGGCTGCGGTGCTCCGTCGCCGTAAACGCTGGCCGGTCCGCCGGAGAAGATGATGCCCTTCGGGTTGAGCTCTTTGACGCGTTCGGCCGGAAGGTCGTGACGGACGATCTGGCAGAAGACGTTCTGCTCGCGAACGCGACGGGCAATCAGCTGAGCCGTCTGGGAACCGAAATCGAAGACCAGAACGACTTCTTCATCCACGGGAACAGTATCAAGGTCGACGTGATCGCCGGGGTGCGTCTCCGTACCTGTCATTAAATATGCTCAATCAAGCTGAAAAACGAGGGCATCAGGTCGTTTCCATCGAAAGGCAAGCGGCCTTTCGAAACGAGCGGGAGCGGCGGCGTACTGCCTGCAACGGCTCCCGAGACACTGACGCGAATTTGCGGGAAATCGGCAAGCAGTCCCGCTTGCCTGTACAATCTTCAGTTTACGAGATCGGCCCACCCTCAGCGCAGACGGAGCAAACCGAATCCGATATGCTATCGAGGCGACTTCGATCCTTCAATTGAGCGCGCCGCCCCGGTCGGAAAACAACGATGACTGATCCGACCCGCAGCGACTCCTCAATTCGCAAACCCCGCCACCGCGACGACTTAAGCTGATATCAACGATGATTTGCCCGTACTGCCGACACGACGAAACTAAAGTCATCGACTCCCGCACGAGTGCCGAGTTCGCAATTCGTCGTCGCCGTGAATGCCTGGCCTGCAACCGCCGCTTCACCACGTACGAGAAGATCGAAGAGCTGCCGATCAAGGTCATTAAGAAGGATGGCTCCCGCGTGCCGTTCAATCGCGAGAAGATTCGCGAAGGGCTGGAGAAGGCCTGCTACAAGCGACCGGTCAGCGAAAGCGATATCGAAAACCTGATCAGCCAGGTCGAAGCCGAAGTCTACGAAACGTTCGACCGCGAAGTCCCCTCGCAGATGATTGGGGAACAGGTGATCGAGCGGCTGCGGAAGCTCGACCAGGTGGCCTTCGTTCGCTTCGCCTCGGTCTATCGGGAGTTCAAGGACGTGAACGATTTCGTCGAAGAACTTGGTTCCATGCTCAAGCAACGCAGCAGCCACTAACCGCGAGGGATTCCAGCCGAACACCCGGGTTCGAATGGTTTCGACCAACGGCCCGATCCATCGTGGCGTAAGTCTGATGGCACCAGTTCTTGTTAAGATCTCTGTATCAATCAACCCCCGGACTGCCTACAATCCACGCCTGTCCGTTCCCGCTGAAAAACTGCATCGGGGCGGATTCTGCCACTTCATGAAACTTCGCCCTCTGGCTTCAGTCTCGTTTTATGCCCGCACAGAAACCTTTTCATCCTGAAGAACTCGATCTGCGCACCCCGTGGCTGGCGGCTCTTTTGTCGTGGCTCGTTCCAGGGGCGGGGCAGTTCTACCAGAAGCGTTACGTGAAAGCGGGCATCTTCAGTGTCTGCATTCTCGGCACGTTTCTCTATGGGGTCGCTCTCGGTGAAGGTCGCCCCGTCTACTCGGCTTACTATGAAAACCGGGACGGCCAGATCTTCCGCAAGCGGAACTACGGCTACCTGTCGCAGATCCTCCTCGGCCTCCCCGCGATGCCGGCCCTGCTTCAGTCGCGGCGGCTGGAAGCTTCCGTGATGAACGACTCTCTGCTTTCCGACCCGCTCGAAGCGAACTTCGAAGGACGGGTTCTGCCTGACCGCGATGCTGATAACGACATTGCCCCGGTCGGGGTGACCGGCACCATTCGCCTGCAGATGGAACCGGGGCCACTTGGTCCGGAAGTCCGGGGGCATCTCGTCGGACAGGTCGTCGATACGGGCGAAGCAATCGACATCACCCTGGCCGAATACCAGGCCGCCAACGCGCCGCCGGTCGGTCCCCCCATCGCCGCTGACCCTCAGCGTTTTGTCTTCATGCAGGTCGATGACGTCAACGAGGCCCCCGAGAATCTCGGTCGCCATCTTCGCGGCACGGTTCCCCGCTCATTCATCAACTGGTATCAGGTTCCGCTGCAGGACCAAGAACTTCAGGATCTGAATTCCCGCCTCGGCAAACGCTGGGAACTGGCGATGGTCTTCACCTGGATTGCCGGATTGCTGAATATTCTCTGCATCTGGGACGCTTACGAAGGGCCGGCTTACGGCATCCGTCCACGCCCGCCGGAAGATACTCCGACGCCTCCGCCAACGCCGAAGTCGCTGACGTAGAATCGCCCGATCGCATCCCGAGCTGCTGCCCCCGAGGCTTTATCATGAACATTCCCGTTTTGCTCTACATGCTGCCGATGACCGCCGTCATCTCGCTGGTTTACAGTGCCAGCCGGTTCGAGGACACGCAGGCAATCATCGCAAAGTCCTTCCGGCTGTTCGCACAGATTTCGGTCTTCCTGCTGGGAATCCTGTTGCTGCTGTATCTGCTGACCGTCAAGCTTTGAACAACGTCCGCAAACAGAAAACGCCCGACCTGTCCCACGCAGGCCGGGCGTTTTTCATTAGATTCAACCGGAGTGGCTACTGGATCGGCTCGATCGTCTCGGTCGGAACCTCGGACGTTCCGGTCGGAGTCGGCTCTGACGTCGACGCCGGAGCGGGCGTGCTTGTGGTCGCCGGGGCGGGCGTCGACGTCTTCACAGGCGCGGGAGTTGAGGTCGTCGCTGGAGCAGGTGTGCTCGTCGCTTCCGGAGCCGGCGTGGAAGTCATCTCCGGTTCACCGGGAGCCGCCGCTTCCTCACCTGGCGTCTCCGAAATAATCGTGGCCTTCTTGACGTAATCAAGCCGCGGGAAGTTCTCATTCAAATACTCGTTGCCGCGAGCCACAATCTGCCCCTGATCGGGAAGTTCCTTGTACTCGGCGTTCAGATCCCTCACCACTTCCATCCCCTCAATCACCTGTCCGAAGGGAGCAAAACCCTGATCGTTCAGGAATGAGTTGTGTCCGTAGTTAATGAAGACCTGCGTGGTGCGGGTGTTCGGCCCTCGCATGGCGAACGTGATCATGCCCGGTTCGTTCGACTTCTTCACGGGATCATCGGGAATGTCGGCATTCTGCCATTTCTTCGCCACGGCGGGATCGCCACTGATCCCCCACTGCACCATGAAGCCCGGCACGTTTCGGAAGAACCGGGTTTCATCGTAGAAGCCTGATTTGACCAGCTCCTTAAACCGGGCAGCCCCGTTCGGAGCCCACTCCGGATGAACTTCGACAATGAAATCGCCGCGTGATGTCTCAAACTTCACCTTGTAGGTGCCGCTCGTCGCGACCGGCTCATCGCTTTCCATCGTCGTCGTGGTCGTGTCTTCGGTCTCGGCCGGAATCGACGGACTCGGAGCCGGCGACTCCTCGGGCTTGAAGCGGCAGCCGAGCGTCAGCACGGCCAAGGAAAACAGAAACAGGGTCAAAGATGAGCGTCGCATGCACGTCCTTCCATTCTGTGTCGTTGAAAACCTGATACGATGAACCAAGTGGTCGAAACCGCAAGTGCATTGAGGCGACTGCGGTTACGATCGACCCAGACGCGGATTCCTTCGGCGATTGTAGTCGCTCCCCCAGCCCCGAAAAGGGAACCGATTCAAATCGACAACTCCCTCGCCAAACTCCTCAATCAGGTCTCGCGACTGCTCCCCGACCTGCATCACGAGCTGTTCGACCTGCTCGGCCAGATCCCGTCTGGCCGCGTGACCACGTTCGGGCGGCTCGCCGGAGCACTCGGAGATCGGCACGCCGCCCGCTGGATTGCGACCGTGCTGCGACACGATTCAAGAGCCGCATCTGTTCCCTGGCATCGCGTCGTTCGGCTCGATGGCTCCCTTCCCAACACCTCTCGGCCCGATTCCCTGTCTCAGAAAGACCTGCTGCTCCGGGAACAGGTTCTGTTAGGGGATGAACGGGTGATGTCGTCCGTCGATTTCTTCGACGACTTCGCATCATCTCACCCCCTGCTTCGCCTAAAGGAAGAACAGCGACAGGCTGCGGAACGTGTCTCTTTGCACGATCGAACCCCGAAACACCCGACGCTCGCCGGCATCGATGTCGCCTATCCGGCCCCCGGGCAGGCACGAGCCGCCTACGTCGAGTGGGATCCTCGGCTGCAAACCGTGGTCTACGAACGGCTCGTCGATTCCGAGGTTGGCTTTCCGTATATCACGGGCTTTCTTTCCTACCGCGAGATTCCGGCCTACCTGCATTTGCTGGCCGCGGTCGAAGCCGTTCGCCCGCTGGCCGATGTTCTCCTCGTCGACGGCTCGGGAGTTCTTCATCCTCGCGGCATCGGCATCGCGGCTCATCTGGGCGTCCTGCTCGATCACCCGACCATCGGCGTAAGCAAAAAACTGTTGCACGGAAACCTGCTGGCAACGACGGGCGACGACCTGGTCATTCCGATCGGTATCGAATCCGGCGAAATTCGTGGGGCAGCCGTTAAAGTCACCCGGGACAACAAGCCGATCTATGTGTCTCCGGGACATGGCTGCTCAGTGGAGCGGGCCATCGACCTGGTGCAGCGGAGTTTCGCGACTCATCGGCTGCCCGAACCGGTCTACCTTGCTGATCGCCTCAGCAAGGTCCGATCTCCGTTGTGAAAACCCGCAGAGTCTGCCTGTTTTCACGCGGGAAATGTCCGGTGAAGGAAATCGAAAAGAATTGCGAACAACTCAGTTGACGCCGTGGGGCGGGACGTTATTATTCCCTTCCGCGACACACGGATGCAACGGGTCGACGCGGCCTGAGGCATTCGTTCTTTTTTTCGCCCCGCACTTTTTTCTCTTCGGAGACTTTTCTCCTTGACGAAAGAAAGTCGCTTGCGAAAATAAATCTTGGCAGTAAACTGCCGAGCCCGCTGAGCAAAACGCTCCGGGACGCGATCAGTCAGCCTGTTGAGGCCGACTGCAAAACCGAAGAGCCTGTTGAGGCCTTCGTACG
>Ga0310345_10000110_pt1 | contig 171451 bp, 162 predicted proteins | sample HC15DNA20500_MG_FD_204667 | JGI IMG/M metagenome (GOLD analysis project Ga0310345, IMG submission 204667) | Marine microbial communities from station ALOHA, North Pacific Subtropical Gyre - HC15-DNA-20-500_MG | ecosystem: Environmental > Aquatic > Marine > Oceanic | place: Pacific Ocean... | reverse complement strand
CCCAGACCTGCGCCGATGGCCGCCAGGCCAGCTACGATAGCAGCAGCAAGAAATTGAATGCCTTCCATCTTTACACTCCCGTTAAGTGCTTGGTTGGTTTAATTAAAAACCGGTTTAAAAAATCTTAGTGGTCTTCGACCGCCATGCTCAGGTACACGATAGTGAGTACCATGAAGATAAATGCCTGCAGGGTGATAACCAGAATGTGGAATACCGCCCACGGCCAGGCACCGATAAACTGCCAGGTGCCCATCATGGCGGCCAGCAGAATAAACACGAACTCGCCGGCATACATGTTGCCGAACAGTCGCAGACCCAGGGATACCGGCTTGGCCAGCAGACCAATGGTCTCCAGCAGCAGGTTCACCGGGATCAACAGACATTTCACTACCGGGTTGCTGGCCTCAAAGGGATGCAGGGCCAAGGTACCGATAAAGCCACCCACACCTTTCGCCTTGATGGTGAAGAAGATCACCAGCAGCATGACGGAGAAGGACATGGACAACGTGATGTTGGGGTCAGTGCTGGGCACGATCTTGAAGTAGGCTTCGTGTGCGGTCCAGCCGAAGAAGGTGGTCATGATCCAGGTAAAGGTCTGCGGGATGAAGTCCACAGGGATCAGATCCATCAGGTTCATCAGGAATACCCAGCAGAAGATCACCAGTGACAGCGGCGCCACCAGTTTGCTCTTGCCGTGGAAAGAATCGCGAACCTGGGTGTCGATAAATTCAATGATGGTTTCGATGAAGTTCATGAAACCGGTAGGGACGCCGGCGGTTGCCTTGCGGGCACCCAGCCAGAACAACAGGCACATGATGATGCCGAGACCACCGGACCAGGCGAGGGAATCAACGTGGAATGCCATGAAGCCCATGTCTTTGGCTTCGGTACCGTTACAGGCAAAAGTCCAGGTGGTTTCGCTCAGCGTCTCGGCATGACCGTGACATTCACGGACATAGCCTGCGGGCAGTTCGCCATAGGTCAGATTACCCAAATGGTGCTTGATGTACTCGCCCGGAGAGCTACCAGCCATATTGATACCTACAGTCTCAGTCGTTTTGCCCGTCTTGCCCTGCTGTGCGTCCGTCGAGACGCGCTACCTGAATCCAGCCCACGACCTGGGCGATCAGGAAGCCTAGCAGCAGAACCATTGCAATTTTCATTTCCCGCGTTTCAGGGACCTTGGAAAAAGTGAGCCAGAACAGCAATAACATAATTGCGATCTTGCCCATTTCCGCCCGTACTGCTGCGGTGGCCATGCGCTTGGGCGCATGATTGCCGGGATGCAGCCATATCTGATAGCCGCCCCAGGCATATGCGATCAGGCTGATAGTGCCTCCCCAGGCCGCTACCAGGCCGGCCAGTGTTCCGGCCGTTACCGTTACCAGCAGGGCGAACACCACAATGGCGGCTAGTTGAGCGCGCATTAACCCCCAGAACAATGTTCTGTGGGCCTGGAATTCGTTGCTGGTGGTCACCGTGAAGCCTCTGGGCTGATGCATGTTGATGCCGCACCAGGCGCAAGGTCTTGGGCACCCCTGATCGTTAGCGCGGCGAAGTATATGGAGTTGGCACGCAAGTGGCAACCGTAGAGCGTGGATTGTTGGTCAATGTTCGACCATGGTCGAGCCGTTTTCGCGACAGGATAGCAACACAGTCAAAAATGAATCTGATTCACAAGCAATCAGGAATCGTTGCCCGTTTTCTGTGCAGATCAGGCAGGCAATGAGAAGCGGTCACGGAAAAGCGCCAAGTCATCCGGATCGCCGTGCACCGAAAGGACCGGCCAAGCCGCTGCGACCACGCCATTCGCGGCTTCCGGCTGCCCCTTCGCAAGCAAGGCCAGCCCCAAATCGGACGACATCATCGCCAATGTGGGCCAGATCGCGGGGTTGTCGGCGAAAACTTGCAGGCCCGACATGGCTTGTTGCAATTTCTCCAGCGCTTCATCCGTTCGCTGCTGCCGCAGCGCCACAACCCCCTCAACCCAAGGTAAAAATGCATAGCCGTATTCAGGCAGGGTTGCGGCTGACACCTCCAGCAAAACACAGTGTGCCCGTGCTGAAGACCCATAGCGGGCTTCCATGAGAGCATAGTCCAGGGTCATGGCTGCATCACCGCCGGTAGCCTCCATTGCCTGGCGGTGCAGCTCACATACGGCTGCGAAGTCGCGTCGCGCCAATGCCAGGCGCGCCTGATGCGCCACATACATGCCCGGCATCAGGTTATCCATGAGCGGCTTCCATTCATCCAGTACCGCTTGCGCCGCTTCCTGCTGATTTTCCCGGGCCAGAATGCAGGCTTCGTGCACAGCCAGCTCCATTTGCACGGCCGGGTCCTTTACCCGGCGGCGCAATACTTCAATAGCATCCTTGCCTGCCTGCCACTGGCCACGAGCGCAAGCAGCAAGCACCTGATTGAATAGTTGAGCATCGCGATATTTCCACGCCCCCCAGCCCAGCAAAACAATGGGTAACGCCAAAGCCAGAGCGGCCCAGAAAAGATCCCCTGTGGTAACGCACCAAACCGCCATCGCTAAAGCCAGCGGCCAAAGCCACCAGTTCTGGCGTAAAAACGCCTTCAGAAAGGCCGTCCAGCCTTGATTCGTCTGGAAGTAGCGATAATTGCGTGCATAGTCGCTATCGCTGAGACCATGCGTCTGCAGCGGCTGCGAGGCAGCAAGGACATGGCTCTGTAGCCGGACGTCGGTCAGGCCCTGAGATTCCAGTTGGGCAACCGCCTCGGCGGCCGTGGCCGCTTCCTGAACGCCAGCCAGCTCCCCGTTGGACGACTGCGCCCGAAAGATAAACTTTCCCATGGCTCTCTCTGGTTCTTTTTGTTCTTCCCTGACTCTAGCGCGATCGGCGCCGAGTGCCGCCCCTTACTTGATATGGGCGAGGATGCCGTCGAGCTCGTCCAGGTTGTTGTAGCTGATCACCAGCTTGCCCTTGCCCCCTTGGCCAGACTGGATCTGTACCGGCGCCCCAAGGCGATCGGACAGGTCGTTGACCAGCGCTTTAACGTTGGGGTCTTCCTTGGGGGCGGCCGGTTTGGCGGGTTTGGCCTTTTCGTAGTCACGCACCAGCTCTTCGGTCTGGCGGACGGACAGCCCCTTGGCCACCACGGTGCGGGCCGCATCGATCTGCTTGTTGCCGTCCAGCGCCAACAGGGCACGGGCATGGCCCATTTCCAGGTCGCCGTGTTCCAGCAGCTTTTTGACGTCAGGCTCCAGGCTCATCAGGCGCAGCAGGTTGGTGACCATGGCGCGGGATTTACCTACTGCGTCAGCCACTTGCTGATGGGTCAGGCCGAATTCTTCTTTCAGGCGACCCAGGGCAATGGCTTCTTCCATGGGATTGAGGTTTTCCCGCTGGATGTTCTCGATCAGCGCCATGGCAATGGCGGCTTCGTCCGGGACTTCGCGCACTACCGCCGGGATGGTGTCCAGCTCGGCCATCTGGGCGGCACGCCAGCGACGCTCGCCAGCGATGATCTCGTAGCGCTTTTCGCCGAGCGGGCGCACCACGATGGGCTGCATGACCCCCTGGGCGCGAATGGATTCGGCCAGCTCTTCGAGGGCATCCGGAGACATGTCACGGCGCGGCTGGTAGCGGCCACGCTCCATGTATTCCACCGGCAGGTGGCGCAATTCACCGTCGCGGGGTGGCTGGGTCACCGGATCCGGTTGCTCACCGGCCTCCACACTCACTTCGTCCTGCTGCCGTTGCTGGTAGGACTCATTACTGCTGAGCAGGGCATCCAGGCCCTTGCTGAGACCGCGTTTACGCTTTGCCGCCATGGTGGTTCCTTGTTCTTCTGTGGGAGCGGTGGTTCCACCGCGATCCCCGTTCCAGTGTGAAAATCGCGGTTGAACGACCGCTCCCACAGGTAATGCGTGTCATCTGCCGTGCAATTACGATGCCGCGGCAGGTTGAGTCTTGAGGGCCTGTTCGCGGCGCAGGATTTCGCCGGCCAGTGCCAGGTAGCTTACCGCACCACGGGACTTGGGATCATAGGTAATCACCGGGGCGCCGTGGCTGGGAGCCTCCGCCAACCGCACGTTGCGCGGAATGATGGTGCGGTACACCTTGTCACCAAAGTGGCTGATCAGCTGGTTGGAGACATCGTTGGAAAGGCTGTTGCGCGGATCGTACATGGTGCGCAACAGGCCGCCGATGTGCAGCTTGGGGTTCAGCACGGTGCGGATTTTTTCGATGGTGTTCATCAGGGCCGTGAGGCCTTCCAGGGCGTAGTATTCGCACTGGATCGGCACGATCACCGAGTCTGCCGCGGTCAGGGCATTCACCGTGAGCATATTGAGGCTCGGCGGGCAGTCGATGAGGATATAGTCGTAATTGTCGCGGATGCGGGCCAGCGCGTTGCGCAGGCGGAACTCACGGGATTTCATGTCCAGCAGCTGGACTTCCGCCGCCGTCAGGTCACCGTTGGCGGTGATCAGGTCGAAGCCGCTGTCTTCCGGGGTGTTGACGATGGCCTTTTCGGTGGGCACCTCATCACACAGTACGTCGTAGATGGTGTAGTCGGTGTCGAACTTGTCCACACCGGAACCGGTGGTTGCGTTCCCCTGGGGATCAATGTCTACCAGCAACACCTTCTTGCGTGTGGCTGCCAGGGAGGCGGCCAGATTCACGCTGCTGGTAGTTTTCCCCACGCCGCCTTTCTGGTTCGCTACGGCAAATACGGTGGTCACGCTGTTCTCCTTGATAGTACGCCTGGCGCCAGAGGCTGGATGCTCGACGCAAAACCCTGCAACCCGTTTTGGGTAGGGGGGAAATTGCCGGAGGCAATCTCCACCGATCGCTCCACCCCGTGGCATCCTGTCGGAGATGGGCTGACGCCCATTTCCGACCTACGAAACCGACTCTACGATCACCAGGGTGCGCGCCTCATCCAGACCCGGCACCTGCAGACTGTGGTGGTGACCCTTCCAGCCTTGCGGCAGGGTCGCCAGTTCGTCTTCCGTGCTGGCCGCTTTCATGGCCAGTAGCCGGGTATTGTCGGTCATTATGGACGTCATGAGCGCCAGCATGTCCGACAAGGAGGCAAAGGCCCGACAAATTATCTGTGATGGCGCTTTACGGTACTGTTCCACGCGACCGTGTACAACCTCCACGTTATCCAGCCCCAGTTCCCGGCGGGCCTGGCGCACAAAGCGGGTTTTCTTGCCATTGGAATCCAGCAGGGTGAACGACTGCTGCGGGCGGGATACCGCGAGGATAATGCCGGGAATGCCGGCACCGGTTCCCACATCCAGGGTGTCGCCCTCGCCCACGAACGGCAGCACCGCCAGCGAGTCGAGCAGGTGGCGGGTCACCATTTCCTGCGGGTCGCGGATGGCGGTGAGGTTGTAGGCCTGGTTCCATTTGACCAGCAGTTCCACGTAGTGGATCAGCTGGCGTTGCTGGTCGTCGCTGAGGGGCAGGCCGAGGGTGTCGATCCCCCGGGCCAGAGTGTCAGCCAGTTGTGCGGGCAGGCTCATGCGTGTTGGGCGGCCTTGTTCTGGTGGTGGTGTTTCTTCAGGTAAATCATCAGCAGGGAAATGGCCGCCGGGGTCACCCCGGGAATCCGGCCCGCCTGGCCCAGGGTGTCCGGGCGCACGGTGCCGAGCTTCTGCTTCACCTCGTTGGACAGGCCTTTCACCTGCTCGTAGTCGAAATCCGCCGGCAGAGCCGTGGTTTCCGCCGCCCGCAGCTTTTCGATCTCGTCGGTCTGACGGTCAATGTAGCCGGCGTACTTGGCGAGAATTTCCATCTGCTCGACCACTTCGGCGGACGGGCGATCTTCCAGCGCCACAGCATTGGCCAGGCTGGCGTAATCCAGCTCCGGACGCTTGAGCAGGTCCAACAGGCTGTATTCGCGGGTCAGCGGGTTCTCGATCAGCTGGTTCACCGCTTCGGCCTGCGGTGTCTGCGGCCGCACCCAGGTGTTTTTCAGGCGCTGCTCTTCCTTTTCCATACCCTCACGCTTGGCATTGAAGGCCGCCCAGCGTTCGTCATCCACCAGCCCCAGTTCGCGCCCCTTCTCTGTCAGACGCAGGTCGGCGTTATCTTCACGCAACAGCAGACGGTATTCGGCGCGGCTGGTGAACATGCGGTAAGGCTCCTGGGTACCCATGGTAATCAGGTCGTCCACCAGCACGCCGATGTAGGCCTCATCACGGCGCGGGGTCCAGGCATCCTGCTCCAGGCTCAGGCGGGCGGCATTCAGGCCCGCCAGCAACCCCTGGGCCCCGGCTTCTTCGTAGCCGGTGGTGCCATTGATCTGGCCGGCAAAGAACAACCCCGGCATGTGCTTGGTTTCCAGGCTGTGCTTGAGGTCCTGGGGATTGAAGAAGTCATACTCGATGGCATAGCCAGGGCGGGTAATGTGGGCATTTTCAAAGCCGCGGATGGAACGCACCGCCTGCAGCTGCACATCGAACGGCAGGCTGGTAGAGATGCCATTGGGATACAGCTCGTGGGTGTCGAGGCCTTCCGGCTCCACAAAGATCTGGTGGGTGTCCTTGTCCGGGTAGCGATTCACCTTGTCTTCAATGGACGGGCAGTAGCGCGGGCCGGTGCCTTCGATCACCCCCGTGAACATGGGGCTGCGGTCGAAACCACTGCGAATGATGTCATGGGTCTGCGCATTGGTGTGGGTGATATAGCAGCAGATCTGGCGCGGGTGCTCTTCCACCTTGCCCAGATAGCTCATCACCGGCAGCGGGGTGTCGCCCCACTGCTCTTCCATCACCGAGAAATCCACGGTCTTGCCATCGATACGCGGCGGGGTCCCGGTTTTCAGACGATCCACCCGGAACGGCAGCTCGCGCAGACGGCGGGCCAGCGCATTGGAGGGCTGGTCGCCGGCACGGCCACCCTGGTGGTTATCCAGACCGATGTGGATCACGCCGCCCAGGAAGGTACCGGTACACAGCACCACCGCATCCGCATGAAAACGCAGGCCCATGTTGGTAACGGCACCGACACAGCGGCCATTGTCCACGATCAGGTCGTCAACGGGCTGCTGAAAGATGGTCAGGTTGGGCTGGTTTTCCAGCGTCTCGCGGATTGCCGCCTTGTAGCGGATGCGGTCCGCCTGGGCACGGGTGGCGCGCACTGCCGGGCCCTTGCGGGCATTGAGCACACGGAACTGGATGCCGCCTTTATCGGTGGCGCGGGCCATGGCCCCGCCGAGTGCATCGATCTCGCGCACCAGGTGGCTCTTGCCAATACCGCCGATGGCCGGGTTGCAGCTCATCTGACCCAGGGTTTCGATATTGTGGGTGAGCAACAGGGTGGACACGCCCATGCGCGCAGACGCCAGGGCGGCTTCGGTACCGGCATGACCGCCACCGATCACGATCACGCCAAAACGCTGGGAATAATCCATCTGACAACAACCTTGCAGGTTTGCCTGCTGCTCAAAATATGATCAAAGGGGCGCGATAGTATAGAAAGAACGCCCCACGCCGCAAGTGTCACGCGTCTCACACCATGCCACCAAACGCTACCGTAGGAGCGTCGCTCGCGGCGCGATAACCCACTGCGTTTAAACCGGATTTACCACAGAGCGCGCAGAGGTCACTAAGGAAACACGGTTTTCTCTGTGAACCCAGTGCGCGCTGTGGTGGAAAGGTTTTTGATCCTGGTTGGGAATCGCGCCGCAAGCGACGCTCCTACAGAGAGCATGCAGCCTGGCGCCACTTGCGTGTAAGCTATTCTACTATAGATCGTTCACCTCACTTAACCGGAAAACTCCTTGGATTCATTGAACTTATTCCTGCTGATCGGCACCGGGCTGATGTTCACCGGCTTGCTGCTTGGGTCTCTGAGCGCTCGCTTCGGGGTGCCGTCGCTGTTGATTTTCCTGCTGGTGGGCATGGCGGCAGGGGAAGACGGCCTTGGCGGGATTGATTTCGATGATTTTTCCACCGCCTATGTGATTGGCAACATTGCCCTGGCCGTGATCCTGCTGGATGGTGGTCTGCGCACCCGGCTCAGTACCTTCAAGCTGGGACTGAAGCCGGCGCTCAGTCTCGCCACCCTCGGGGTGGCCATCTCTGCCGGGCTGGTGGGCGCCTTTGCTACCTGGTTGATGGGCGTGGACTGGCGAGTGGGCCTGCTGCTGGGGGGCATTATTGGTTCTACCGATGCGGCGGCGGTGTTCAGCGTGATCAAGGGGGCCGGTGTGTCCCTGAACGAGCGGGTCGCCAGTACCCTGGAAATCGAATCCGGACTCAACGACCCGATGGCCATCTTCATCACCCTGATGCTGGTGGGATTACTGGTCAATCCAGATGCCCAGTGGGGCATTGGCATGCTGGTGACCCTGGTGCAGCAATTCGGCCTTGGCGCACTGATGGGACTGGTGCTGGGGGTGGTGATCAGCGAACTGCTGCTGCGGGTGCGCAGCAATGAAGGGCTCCATGCATTGCTGCTGTGCTCTGGCGGCGCCATGGTGTTTGCGCTTACTAACCTGGTGGGCGGCTCGGGGTTTCTGGCGATCTACCTGACTGGCCTGGTGGCGGGCAATCGCCGCGGCGGGACCGGCGACAACGTCCTCAAGTCCATGGACTCCATGGCCTGGCTGGCCCAATCTGGCATGTTTTTGATTCTGGGTCTGCTGGTCACGCCGTCGCGACTGACCGAACACCTGGCCTGGGCGCTGGCCGTGGCGGCCTTCCTGATGCTGCTGGCGCGGCCGCTGGCCGTCTGGATCAGCCTGCTGCCGTTCCGCTTTACCTGGCGCGAGGAAATGTTCATTGCCTGGACCGGGCTGCGCGGCGCCGTGCCCATCGTGCTGGCAGTGTTCCCGTTGCTGGCCGGGGTGGAACAGACCTACCTGTTGTTTGATATCACTCTGGTGGTGGTACTGATTTCCCTGATTGGCCAGGGCGCGAGCCTGCGTTTTATGGCGCGACGCCTGAAAGTCTCGGTGCCGCCCTCCACCGAACCCCGGCAGACGGTCGCCCTGGCCGCCCCACGGGACCGCTATTTACTGCAGTTCCAGGTGGAAGACGGCGCCCGGGCGGTGGGCAAACCGTTGGCTGAGCTGTCCGATGACGGGCGCACGCCCTTGATGCTGTACCGCAATCACACGGTGCTGAGCCCACGGGACGAGCCCGTCATTGAAGCCGGCGACCTGATTTCCTGGCTGGCTCCCCTGTCCGAGAAATCGGCGCTGTCTGACCTGTGCCACAAGATGAGTCAGGACGAAAAACGCTATTACGGGGACTTTTCCGTGCTCGGCAAAACCCCGGTGGCCCAATTGGTGGCCGTCTACGGGGTGGAATCTCCTCCCCCCCTTTGGCAGGGACTCACCGTGGCCGAGCTGTTTACCAAACAGGTCGGCAAGCACGCCGTGGTCGGAGATACGGTACGCATCAGTGGCCTGCGTCTGCGCGCCCGCTCGGTCGAAAATGGGCAAGTGGTGCTGGCCGGTCTGAAACTGCCGGGATAGCACAACATATCCCTGCCCTGACGGTTATTATCCTTACTGTGGCGGGGCGGGCATGCGAGCATGGACCCCCGCATTCACTGTCGACACCAACAAGGATGACCCATGGCCCGTTTTGATAATCACCGCATTCTGATCACTGGCGCCGGTGCCGGTATCGGCGCCCTGATGGCAGAAGAGTTTGCGCGCAAGGGGGCCGAGGTGATTGTCACCGCTCGCCGTATCAGTGCCGCCCGCGAGGTCGCCGACCGTATCAAGGCCGCCGGCGGCAAGGCCCATCCCTATGTGCTGGATGTGAGCAAGCTTGCCAGCATCGCCAAATTCCGCGACAAGCTGCACGCCGATGTGGGGCCCATCACCGGGCTGATCAATAACGCAGGCGTGGTATTCGGTGGCGAGTTCGAGCAGGTGGATCTGGAGCAGCACCTCAATACCTTTCGCATCAACAGCGAAGGGCTGATGGCCACCACCCATGCGTTTCTGGATGACCTGATCAGTGCGAAGGAAGGTTACCTGGTCAATATCGCCAGCGCTTCTGCCTTTGTTGGCCTGCCCTATGGCAGCACCTACGCGGCAAGCAAATGGGCCGTGGTGGGTTTTTCCGAATCCATTCGGCTGGAACTGGACGTGCGCAAGATCAAACACGTGCATGTGACCACCGTGTGCCCCAGCTACATTTCCACCGGCATGTTCGACGGGGTGAAGACGCCCATGTTCACCCCCATGCTGACCCCGGAGAAAGTGGTCAAAAGCATTCTTCGCGGCATGCAGAAGAAAGACAGCTTTGTCATCGAGCCGGCCATCGCCAAATCCACCGAGCTGCTCAAGGCGGCACTGCCGCGCAAGGCCTGGGATGAAGTGGCGTACCGCATCGGGGTGTCGACTTCCATGTATAGCTGGAAGGGAAAGAAGTAAGACAGCTGTGAGCTATGCGCTTTGAGCTGTGAGGAAAACCCTTTCTACGGAGCTGCTGTGGGAACGTAGCGCAGCGGCGTTGTTGCGATGTTTGTGGTTTTCCTGACAGCTCGTCGCTAACAGCTCGAAGCTCAACACCCCGTGAACGCCCATTCACCCTAACGCCGCGCCCCTGCCGCCTTGGCAGTCAATGTCTTTGCGCTGGCTTTCCCCAACAATGCGCCCCGTGATCCGCTGTCCGTTTAAGACCACCTTTGGCTCTTTATGACAGCCTGACTGATTCTGACGAGGGAATTTCCATGCCGACTTACAAGGCCCCCGTGCGCGATATGCGCTTTTTGATGAACGAAGTGTTCGATTTCGAGAGTCACTACAAGACTCTGCCCAATGGTGAAGAAGCCACCCCGGATATGGTGGAAGCCATCATCGGTGAAATGGCCAAGCTGTGCGAAAACACCATTGCCCCCCTGTACCAGAGCGGCGATGAAGAAGGCTGCGAGCTGAAAGACGGCGTGGTAGTGACCCCGAAAGGCTTCAAGGAAGCCTATAACGAATTTGTCGCCGGCGGCTGGCAAGGTCTGAGCCACCCGGTGGAATATGGCGGCCAGGGCCTGCCCATGTCTCTGGGCCTGCTCAAGCAGGAAATGATGGCCACCGCCAACTGGTCGTTCTCCATGTACCCGGGTCTGTCACTCGGCGCTATGAACACCATCCAGCTGCACGGCACCGAAGAGCAGAAACAAGCCTACATGGTGCCGCTGACTGAAGGCACTTGGGGTGGCACCATGTGCCTGACCGAACCCCAATGTGGTACCGACCTGGGCCAGGTGAAAACCAAAGCCGAGCCGCAAGCTGACGGCAGCTACAAGATTACCGGCACCAAGATCTTCATCTCGTCCGGCGATCACGACATGGTCGAAAACATCGTCCACATCGTGCTGGCTCGTCTGCCGGACGCCCCCAAAGGCACCAAGGGGATTTCCCTGTTCATCGTGCCCAAGTACCTGCCGGGCAAGATCGGTGAAGACAACGGTGTCAGCGTCGGTTCCCTGGAAAAGAAAATGGGGATCAAAGCCTCCGCTACCTGTGTGATGAACTTTGACGGCGCGACCGGCTTCCTGATCGGTCCGGAAAACAAGGGCCTGGAGTGCATGTTCACCTTTATGAACACTGCCCGTCTGGGTACCGCCATGCAGGGCATTGCCCACGCCGAACTGTCTTATCAGGGCGCACTGCCTTATGCCAAAGAGCGTAAGTCCATGCGTGCCCTGTCTGGCAAGAAACAGCCGGATGAGATTGCTGACAGCCTGATCCATCACGGTGATGTACGCCGCATGCTGCTCAAGCAGAAGGCCATCGCCGAAGGCGGTCGTGCCATGATCTACTTCGCCGCCCAGTACGCCGACAACATGATTTCCGGCATCCTGGAAGACGACATGAAGAAGTACGAGCACTGGGACAGCGAGCTGGGCTTCTTCACCCCGATCCTGAAGGGCTTCCTGACCGAGAAGGGTCTGGAAGTGGCTAACGACGGCATGCAGGTGTTCGGTGGCCACGGCTACATCAAGGAACACGGCATGGAGCAGATCGTGCGCGATGCGCGGATCTCTACCCTGTACGAAGGCACCACCGGTATCCAGGCACTGGATCTGCTGGGCCGTAAGGTTCTGCTGAGCACCAAAGGCAAATGTGTTCGTGACTTCAGCAAGAAGCTGGTGGATTTCGGCACCAAGAACCTGCGTGATCCGAAGCTGCGTCCGTTCGCCTGGAAGCTGCTGAAAATCGCGGCAGAGTGGAACTACCTGACCACCCGCATCATGCTGGTGGCTGCCAAGGACCGCGACATGGTCTCCACTGCCAGCTACGACTTCCTGATGTACAGCGGCTACGCCATGATGGCGTACTTCTGGGCACTGCAGGCAGGCGTTGCCAAGGACAAGCTGGAGAACGGCGGTGCCGAGCCGGCGGAATTCTACAAAGCCAAGCTGGCCACTGCAGAGTTCTACTTCGAGCGTATGCTGCCCAGCGCCAAAGGCCATGCCGAAGCCGCGCTGAAGCCTACCAAGAGCACCATGCAGTTGAAAGAAGAGCACTTCTCGTTCGATTACGAGTAAGTGATCGTCAGGCGTCAGGTGACTGACGTCGGATGCAAAAAGGGGCGGCCTGATGGCCGCCCCTTTTTTTGGTTTGCACGCAACAGGGGTTGTCTTTCTTTTGCAGGAACAGGACCTCGCTTTGGCCAGGATCGCCTTGCGAGCAAGGTGATTCGCTTCGCTCACCCCTTCGGGGCCGCTCTTCGTGCGGTGCTACGTTCCTGCGGGGGAGGAGAAATCGAACGCCTTACCCTGTGATAGAAGCGGCTGTGGAAACGGAGGTTCCGCCGCGAAAACCGACCTCGCGCAAATCGACCTTCACCGTAATGCATACCGGGAAACCGGGATTTCCCCCGGGTTTTTATCTTGGGAGTCTTTGTTCCCTCTCGATGATACGGTGTTGACCCTCGCCCGGGCTCGGGGATCGCCTTGCAAGCAAGGCTCCTACAGGAAGGGTCGCATGATGCTTTCCAGGCGATTGGGCATAAAAAAACGGCCCCCAAGGGGGCCGTTTTTCACACTAACCGAAGGTTAGATCGAGAAACTTAGTTGTTCTCGAACTGACCCATGGTGTTGTGCTTACCACCAGCTTTCAGAGCAGCTTCACCAGAGAAGTACTCTTTGTGGTCATCACCGATGTTGGAACCGGCCATGTCCTGGTGCTTCACGGTAGCGATACCGCGACGGATTTCCTGACGCTGAACACCAGCGGCGTAGGCCAGCATGCCTTCTTCGCCGAAGTAGCCTTCTACCAGCTGGTCGGTGGACAGAGCAGCGGTGTGGTAGGTCGGCAGAGTGATCAGGTGGTGGAATACACCGGCTTCACGAGCAGCATCACGCTGGAAGTTCTGACACCACTTGTCAGCTTCAGCAGCCAGCTCGGAGTTATCGAAGTCAGCGCTCATCAGACGGGCACGGTCGTAACCGGATACGTCTTTGCCTTCTTTCTCCCACGCATCGAATACCTGCTGACGGAAGTTCAGGGTCCAGTTGAAGGACGGGCTGTTGTTGTACACCAGCTTGGCAGACGGCTCTTGTTCGCGGATGCGATCAACCATGCCTTTGATGTGCTCGATGTTCGGAGTCGGGGTTTCGATCCACAGCAGGTCAGCGCCGTTCTGGAGGCTGGTGACACAGTCCAGAACAACACGATCGATGTTGGAATCGCGACGGAACTGGAACAGGCCAGAAGCCAGTTTGGTCGGCTTGATCAGCTTGCCAGCAGTCTTAACCAGAACGTCACCGTGAGAAACGGTAGACGGATCGGTGACTTCTTCACCTTCCAGGAAGGAGTTGTACTGATCAGCCAGGTCGCCTTCCTGAGTGGAAACAGCGATCTGCTTGGTCAGGCCAGCACCTTCAGAGTCGGTACGGGCAACGATCACACCATCGTCAACGCCCAGCTCGAGGAACGCGTAACGTACGGCATTGATCTTGGCCAGGAAGTCGGCGTGAGGAACGGTTACTTTACCGTCCTGGTGGCCACACTGCTTCTCGTCGGAAACCTGGTTTTCGATCTGGATACAGCAAGCACCCGCTTCGATCATTTGCTTGGCCATCAGGTAGGTGGCTTCCGGGTTACCGAAACCAGCATCGATGTCAGCGATGATCGGAACAACGTGAGTTTCGTAGTTGTCGATCTTGTCGATGATTTCAGCTTGCTTGGCAGCGTCGCCAGCTTCTTTGGCATCGTCCAGAGCGCGGTACAGGTGGTTCAGTTCCCAAGCGTCAGCTTGCTTCAGGAAGGTGTACAGCTCACGAATCAGGTCAGCAACGGTAGTCTTCTCGTGCATGGACTGGTCAGGCAGCGGACCGAACTGGGAGCGCAGGGCAGCAACCATCCAGCCGGACAGGTACAGGTAACGACGCTTGGTGGTGCCGAAGTGCTTCTTGATGGAGATCAGCTTCTGCTGACCGATGAAACCGTGCCAGCAACCCAGGGACTGGGTGTACTTGCTGTTGTCAGCGTCATAGGCCGCCATGTCTTCACGCATGATCTTGGCGTTGTACTTGGCGATGTCCAGATGCGTGTTAAAACGGTTTTGCAGACGCATGCGAACAGCAGATTCCGGGTTGATATCTTTCCAGGTGCTGTTGGCGCCAATTACGGAGCTCAGTGCTTCGATGTCTTTGGTGTATGACATGGTGAACCTCTGATAAAAGAAATTGATTTATCGATACCGGAGAGGGGCAACCCTGTTACATGCCATGACATGCCGGCCTACGATGCAGCGCATTCTAGACCTGGCCATCCCATAAACATAATCAATACGGTCTATTTTCAGTATTCATGGGATGAATGCTTTGGCGAACACATCGCCTCCCCTTCCTGAGGATAGCGATCGCACAATACCGACATATGACGTGAGGCCAGACTGCTCTCCTTCTCACCCTGGTGTGACTGCTCAGTCAGCCACTGAGTGTTAGTGAAACCCAGCCCGTGTGCAAGCCACAAATTCCTTGCGTATTGCCGCCACGCTATGAGCATTTACGCTGAACAGGCTTCGATAACATTGCTCACTGAGACAGCCCTTCTTATTCACATGAATGCCATGATGACCTCGCCGTCAACACAGTGACCCCCACCCGTTTTTATCGCTATCATCCTCTCTGCCAAGCAAAAAATCGGTTTTTTCACCGATTGGCACGGACGCTGCATTTCATTTTCAATAGCGGTAGACAGTCTGTGTAAATGGAACCACGACAAGAGAAAAGGAACAGGACTCTATGAAAGCGCTAAGCCCGGTGGACCAGTTGTTCTTGTGGCTCGAAAAACGTCAGCAGCCCATGCATGTAGGCGGCCTGCAATTGTTCCATTTTCCGGAGGGTGCCGGCCCCAAGTATGTCAGTGAGCTGGCCGAGCAGATGCGTGAATATTCCAGCCCGGTGGCGCCATTCAATCAGCGCCTGACCCGGCGCCTTGGCCAGTACTACTGGACCGAGGACAAACAGTTCGACCTGGACCATCACTTTCGTCACGAAGCCCTGCCCAAACCCGGCCGTATCCGTGAGCTGCTGGCACTGGTGTCCGCAGAGCATTCCAACCTGATGGACCGGGAGCGGCCGCTGTGGGAAGCCCACCTGATTGAAGGCATCCGCGGTCGCCAGTTTGCGCTCTACTACAAGATTCACCATTCGGTCATGGACGGTATTTCGGCCATGCGCACGGCTACACGCACCTTGTCTACCGACCCCGATGAGCGGGATATGGCACCGAGCTGGGCTTTCCAGATCAAGAAGCGCCAACGCTCACTGCCCAGCAACCCGGTGGATGTAGCCTCCAGCCTGGCCCGCCTCACCGCCGGCGTGAGCAAGCAGGCGGCGACGGTGCCTGCGCTGGCGCGGGAGATCTACAAGGTCACCCAGAAGGCCAAGAAGGATGAGAATTACGTTTCCATCTTCCAGGCCCCTGACACCATCCTGAATGGTGCCATCACCGGTTCGCGCCGGTTCGCCGCCCAGAGCTTCTGCCTGTCGCGCCTGAAAGGCATTGCCAAGGCGTTTGGCTGTACGGTGAACACCGTGGTGCTGGCCATGTGCGGTCACGCCCTGCGCGAATATCTGATCAGCCAACATGCCCTGCCGGACGAACCGCTGATTGCCATGGTGCCCATGAACTTGCGTACCGACGACAGCGCCGGCGGTAACCAGATCGGTATGATCCTGGCCAACCTGGGCACCCATATCTGTGATCCCGGCAACCGTATCCGGGTGGTGCATGACTCCATCGAGGAGGCCAAGCAACGCTTCTCGCAAATGAGTGCCGAGGAAATCCTCAACTTTACCGCCCTGACCATGGCGCCCACCGGCCTCAACCTGTTGACCGGGCTGGCCCCCAAATGGCGTGCCTTCAATGTGGTGATTTCCAACGTGCCGGGGCCCCGTGAGCCGCTGTACTGGAACGGGGCCCAACTCAAGGGGGTGTACCCGGTCTCCATTGCCCTGGATCGCATTGCCCTCAATATCACCCTGACCAGCTACCAGGATCAGCTGGAATTTGGGCTGATCGCCTGCCGCCGGACCCTGCCTTCCATGCAGCGCCTGCTGGATTATCTGGAGCAGTCCATCCGCGAGCTGGAAATCGCGGCAGGGATCAAGTGACATAGGCAAGCTGGGTAAACCGCTGAACCGCAGGTCGGAAATGGGCGCAAGCCCATCTCCGACATTTCCTGCCCGATGCAAACCGGAGCGGCTGCTATATGACAGCGAAGATCGGCTAACGCCGATTTCCTCCTGACGACAATGGCAGGTAACGGATGACCTCTTCAATCTCCCAAATCACCCGCGGTGAACTGTCCTGCTGGCAGATTTGTCATCGAGGACAAACGCTGGTGATCGCAGAACAGGGCGCCCAGGTGCTGGAGTACCGCCACGACGGCGAGCCCCCACTGATCTGGTTGAGCCCGGAAGCGGCCTACCAGCGTGGCCAGAGCGTACGCGGAGGGGTGCCCGTTTGTTGGCCCTGGTTTGGTGGGCTTGGCTTCAATCCCGACGCTGTCGCCTCACGCTATACCCTGGCCGACCCGCCCGCCCATGGCCTGGTGCGAGGCCTGCCATGGACACTGGTAGAGCAGGTGCAGAGCTCGCAGCAATGTGTGCTGCGGTTCCGGCCCGACCCTGATGAGCTACCCGATGAGGCCCCCGGCGTGACCCCGACACTGATCGTCTGTCTGGACCAGCACCTGACACTGACGCTGGTTAACCACAACCACAGTGAGTCCGAGGTCGCGCTGTCTCAGGCACTGCATAGCTATTTTGCGGTCAGCGACAGCCGGCGAATTACCCTGCAGGGCCTCGATGGGCACCCCTATGTGGATGCTCTGGACCAATGGCACAGCCATTTGCAGCAGGGCCCGCTGACCCTGCAAGGCGAAACGGATCGCCTGTACCTGAAGCTGGGCAATCAGCTCCATATCGACGATCCCGGTTGGCAACGGCGCATTACCCTGTCGGTTTCCGGCAGCCAATCCGCAGTGGTGTGGAACCCGTGGGTCGAGAAAAGTCAGCGCCTGAGCCAGTTCCCGGACGATGCCTGGCAACAGATGATCTGCATTGAAACCGCCCGCGTGCTGGACGACATGCTGGTGCTGGCACCGGGCCAGCACCATGAGATGGCGGTCAGATTTATGACAACGCCGCTGTAAGCCGCAGAAATACGCCATAAAAAGAGGTGGTGATTGCCGTAAAAGGGGAGTAGAGTCGGAAGTGGCTGCGAATTATGGCCGAGGTTTGTGTTGGTAGTTGCCTTCCCTGCGTGAAGCTGAAGTTGTCTCCGAACACCCCCCATCATGGTTTGCAAGCAACACCCTAAGTAATAGTTTTTGAGGTATAGATTCACATGGCTACTGGTACTGTGAAGTGGTTCAACGAGTCCAAGGGTTTTGGTTTCATCTCCCAGGACGATGGTGGTGCGGACGTATTCGTTCATTTCAGTGCAATCACTGGCTCAGGCTTCAAAACCCTGGCCGAGGGTCAGAAGGTTTCCTTCGAGATCCAGCAGGGCCCTAAAGGTCCTCAGGCTGCCAACGTAGTGGCTGACTAAGTCACTGCTTCGGCAAACAAAAAACCCGCTTCGGCGGGTTTTTTTGTGCCTGGCGAAAATGCCAGGCGCACGCGCCAAGTAGGAGCGTCGCTCGCGGCGCGATCACGGACCCTGGATAAAATGATTGACCACAGAGGTACAGCGCACGCGGTGGAAAACCCTTCGTTTCTCGGTGATTTCTGTGTCCTGTGTGATCGAGACGCCTTTTACACCGTTGTTTATCGCGCCGCGAGCGACGCTCCTACGGAAAGGGTCGTGACTGGCCTACACGTTTTTCGGTGTCGGCTACTTCTGCTCCGGCGAAGGAACACCGCAAGCTCGTGCCATGGAATCTTTGCATAGTGGCCACAAGCTTAGAAAGGGTCGATATTCCCAACAGCACCAGCGCTACCTGGTTACCGCTGTTACCCGGGACCGTATCCCCTGGTTTGAAGAAACCCGAATGGCCAGGCTACTCTCACGCAACGTACTGGGCATGGATAAACAAGGCGCGACGACCACTCTTTGCTTTGTGGTGATGCCGGACCATATTCACTGGTTGTTTGACCTCTCAGGAAAATATTCACTGTCTCAAACCGTAGGCATGCTCAAAAGCCAGACCGCCAGAGTCATTGGGCACCCCATCTGGCAACGGGGCTTTCATGACCATGCGGTCCGCAAAGAAGAAGATACTTTGCAAATAGCACGTTATCTCGTTGCCAATCCGCTTCGCGCAGGAATCACTAAAAGCGTACGCCAATACCCCTATTGGTACGCCGTTTGGCTGTAGGAGCGTCGCTTGCGGCGCGATTTCATACGCCAGGGGATCGCGCCGCGAGCGACGCTCCTACAGGAAGGGTGGGGGGTTTTCATTCACGGTTGGAACAGGGGTTGTTCGAGGAGGGTTTTGCGGTGGCGCCAGTCGGGCATGCGGGCGTCCATGAGGGCGTGGAAGCCGGGACCGTGGTCCATGTGTTTTAGGTGGCAGAGCTCGTGCATCACCACATAGTCCAGTGCGTCGGCCGGGTAGTGCAGCAGCGCCATGTTGAGGTTGATGTAACCGCGGGCAGACAGTGACCCCCAGCGGGTGCGCATTTTCTTGATGCGCAAGGTGGGGCGAACAAAGCCCTGTTGTTCAAACCAGTGAAACTGGCGCTCGATACTGTCTTCAAACACCGGTTTGGCCTGGCGGCGCATCCAGCCCTCCACGGCGCTGCGCACCGCCATTTCCTGCTCCGGCTCTGCCACCCGCACCGACAGGTAGGGTCCGCTGAGCGCGACCCGGGTGCGCCCTTCACAGACATCCATCTGCAAGGGCTCGCCGCGCCACGCGAGCGTGGCACCATCTTGCCAGCGTTGCCGGGGGCGGCTGGCCTGGCGCTGTTGCTGGTCAGCTATCCACTGACGCCGGCTATCCACAAAATCCTGCACCATGCGCAGGGACGCCCGCTGCGGCGCACGCACCTGAACACGGCCATCTTCCAGTATACGCAGCTCCAGGCTGCGGCGCTTGCTGCGGATCAGTTGGTAGTCAGTCATGAATCAACCTCGCCGTAGGAGCGTCGGTTATTCGCTTCGCTCACCCTTCGGGCCGCCCTGCGGGCGTTCCTTCGCTACGCTCGGTGACGGCGCGATAAAAGACCAGGATCAAAAGCAGTTTCACCACAGAGAGCACAGCGTACATTCCCTTTTTGCCCTCTGTGGTAAATCGCTTTTAAAGGTTTGGTTTATGGCGCCGCGAGCGACGCTCCTACAGCGTAGTTAGTGGCTTCCCGGCATTTCCTTATCCAGCTGCTGCTTCACCGCATCGGCGGGGGAAGCGTAGGGTGCCAACCACTGGTACAACACCGGGATGATAAAGAGTGTGAGTACCGTGGCAAAGAGCAAGCCACCCAGAATCACCACGCCGATGGTAAAACGGCTTTCCGCACCGGCACCGGTGGCCAGCACCAGTGGTACGGCACCAAAAATGGTGGACACCCCGGTCATCAACACCGGCCGGAAACGCACAATGGCGCCCTGGTAAATCGCGTCTTTGACGCTGCTGCCTTCATCCCGTAACTGATTGGCGAATTCAACGATGAGGATGCCGTTCTTGGCCATGAGTCCAAGCAGCATGATCATGCCAATCTGGCTGTAGATATTGAGGGAGTCCCCGGTGACGCGGATGGCAATCACTGCGCCGGCCAGCGCCAGTGGCACGGTCAACATGATGATCAGGGGGTGGATCCAGCTTTCGAACTGGGCCGCCAGCACCAGGAACACAATCACCAGCGCCAGCGCAAAGGTAATCAGAATGGCCGAGGAGGATTCTTCCAGTTCTTCGGCCATCCCCTTATAGCTGATGCGCGCTTCCAGCGGCAGGATTTCCTGCGCTTTCTGTTCCACATAGTTCATGGCCGAGGCCAGATCGTAGCCTTCTGCCAGGTTGGCAGACAGGGTAATCGCGGGCAGGCGATCCACCCGGCGCAGCTCCGGGGCATCGCCGGTGGTGGTCAGTTCCACCACACTGGAGAACGGTACCAGATCGCCGTTACTGCCGCGCAGGTAGATCGGCAGTACGTCCTCAGGACTGCGGCTGGCGCGTTTTTCGGCTTCCAGCAGCACATCATATTCGCGACCACGATCCACATAGGTGGACGCGGTGAGGGTGGCGAACATGGCCTGCAGGGTCTGCCCCACATCGGTGGCGGTGATGCCCAGATCCGCGGCCCGTTCACGATTCAGTTTCACGTCCAGTTGCGGCTGGGTTTGTTCGAAATCGGTGTCGATGCTGGTCAGGTTGGGATTGTCATTCATGGCCTGCATCAGGGTTTCGCTCCAGGCCAACACTTGCTCATAGTCTGGTCCGGCGACCACCACTTCCAATTCCTGATTGAAGGCACTCTGCCCGAGCCCCGGGGGATTCACCGGGAAGGCTCGCAGGCCTGTCACGTTCATCAGCGGGCCATGAATCCCGTTAACGATTTCCTGCTGGGTGCGCTCGCGATCTTCCCAGTCTTTCAGGCGAACAATGGTGAACGCCCGCTCTGGCACCCCCCGGAAACCAACGATTGCCAGCACCCGTTCTGCTTCACCGTTTTCCACCAGCGGCATGAGAATCTCTTCCACTGCCTGGGTGTGATGAGCGCCATATTCCACCGTGGCTCCCTGGGGCGCAGTGGCTGGAATAATAAAGACCCCGCGATCTTCTGTGGGGGCGAGTTCCTGGGGCAATTGACGGAACAGCACGACCGCCACTACACACAACAACACGCAGCCACCAATCAACAACCCCGGTGATTGCAGGGTCCGTTTCAGGGTGCTCGCGTAGCCATTGTTGAGTCGCGTCAACGCGCGCTCAAATGCGTTGCCCTGCCCTTGCTGATTTTTTTGGCTGTGACGGTGCAGCCAGCGCGAGCACAGCATGGGCGCAAGACTGAGCGCCACGATACTGGAAATGATCACTGCTGAAGCGAGGGTAAAACCAAATTCACTGAATAACCGGCCCACATCGCCGCCCATGAACGAGATGGGCACAAACACCGCGACCAGGGTCAGCGTAGTGGCGACCACGGCAAAGGCCACCTGCCGGGCCCCCAGGTAAGCCGCCACCAGTCGCGACTCCCCTTCATCAATACGCCGCTGAATGTTTTCCAGCATCACGATGGCATCATCCACCACCAGACCAATGGCCAGAATCAACGCCAACAGAGTGAGCACATTGATGGAGAAATCCATCATCCCGAAACCGATAAAGGCGCCGATCACGGAAACCGGGATGGTGACGGCAGGAATCAGGGTCGCACGCAAATTGCCCAGGAAGGCAAAGATCACGGCAATCACCAGCACCACCGAGATCCCAAGGGTGATCAACACCTCGCGGATAGAGGCGCGAATGAACAGGGACTCGTCAGAATTGATATCCAGATGAATATCAGCCGGCAGGCTTTCGCGCACCGCCAGAATCTCTTCACGCACCAGGTCCGATACCGCCACGGTGTTGGCCTTGGACTGGCGCACGACCCCAAGGCCAATGGCGGTTTCACCGTTGGCGCGAAGAATGGAATCGTCGTTTTCCACCCCCAGGGAAATTCTCGCCACATCACCGAGCCGCAACAGGTAATCGCCCTGGCGGCGCACCACCAGATCCTTGAAGGCGTCCACGGTTGCCAACCGGTTGTCGGCGCGCAGCGTAAAGGCGCGCGAGTCGGACTCCAGCCGTCCCGCCGGCAGCTCCACATTGTTGCTGCGCAGGGCCTGCTCGATATCGGTCACGGTAACGCCGTTGGCTGCCATCCTCTGACGATCCAGCCACACCCGCATGGCATAACGGCGCTCACCGCCGATGATCACTTCCGATACGCCATCGAGCACTGCAAAACGGTCCACCAGAGAACGCTCGGCAAAGTCCGTCAGCTCCTGTGGCGCCAGCGAGGTACTGGTCAGGGTCACCCAGATGATCGGACGGGCATCCGCATCGGCCTTGGCAATCACCGGTGTTTCTGCTTCTTCCGGAAGGCGATTCAACACCCGTGATACGGCATCGCGAACATCATTGGCGGCGATATCCACATCCCGCTCAAGGCTGAATTCCACCGTGGTCCGTGCCGAACCCAACCGGCTGCGCGACTCAATGCGGTGCACCCCTTCCACCCCGGCAATGGCGCCTTCAATAACCTGGATAATCTGGGTATCGATCACCTCTGGTGCCGCGCCGGCATAGTCGACCGTTACCGACACTTCCGGCGGATCAATGTCCGGGTATTCCCGGATCGGCAGTTTCTGCAAGGCACTGACACCGAACACCACGATCAGCAGGCTGATCACCGTAGCGAAGACCGGCCGCTTGATGGACACATCAGACAGGATCATGCGGCCGCGTCTCCCGCCACGTCCTGTGTCGGTGGGGCAATCAAGACCCGCTGTTCCGGCAACAAGGCATCGGGGTTGTCGATGATATTGACCGCCTGACCACTGCCCAGCCGGGTGTGTCCGTTAACGATGATCTCGGGGTTCCCCACCAGACCGTCACGAATCTCTACCCAACCATCACGCCGACCGCCGAGGGTCACCGGATGACGAATCGCCTGGCTGTTGGCATCAACGGTGAACACATAGCTCTGTGCTCCCTGGGTGATGATCGCCTGTTCCGGTACCAGTAACGCGGTGCGTTGTGCCAGTTGCACTGTGATACGCATGAACTGACCGGGACGTACCCGGTTACCGGGGTTGTTGAGCCGGGCCCGGGCGGTCAAGCTGCGGCTGCTGGCATTGACCCGGGAATCCAGATGGCTGATAGCCCCGTCAAAATTCAGGTTCGGGAACGCCTCATTGCTGGCATGCACCCGCAGCCCCACGGTAAGCCGCCCCAGGTAGCGCTCCGGTATCTGAAAATCCACTTCGATATGGCCCAGGTTATCGAGCGTGGTGATGGCATCACCGGTTTGAAGATAAGCGCCGGAATCCACCTGGCGTAGCCCGACCACCCCGGCAAAGGGAGCCTGAATGCGGTGGTCGTTGAGGTTCGCCTGGGCTGCATCGCGATTGGCTCTGGCGGCTTCCAGGCTGGTGCGGAAAGTATCCACTTCCGATTGCGAGATCGCCCGGCGGTCTACCAGCTGCTGGCCACGGCGAAAATCGTCCTGGGCACGCTGGTATTCGGCTTCGGCCCGGGCCAGTTCGGCACGGGCATTGCGATCATCGAGCTGCACCAGCAGCTGACCCCGTTTGACTTGCTGGCCCTGTTGAAAATGAATCTTCGAGACCCGCCCGGGCACCTCCGCCAACAGCACCACGGCCTGGGCCGCCCGGGCGGTGCCCACGGCCTCGACCTGATCAAACAGGTCCCGCTCAATGCTGGGTGCCACGTTGACTGCGGTGGGTGGCCGTTGTCGCGGTGCCGCACTATCGGGTACCAGTGCCCACCAGATACCCCCTGCCGCCAGCGCCAACAGCACCAGCCCCGCCAAAATCCGCCCCATGGGGTACTCCCTCAATTCAACACGCCAAGCCTAGCGCGTCATTATGCAAGCAATTCGCAATTCATACGCCAGTCTGACCGCCAAGTATGAAGCTAATTCATTTATGGATACATTCTTTGCGAATATCGCGCCTTGATCTGCTGGTGTCTTGCCGGGAAGGTGCTCCAAAGCGGTCATCACCAGAGAGGGCAAAGAGATAAAACCGGGGGATGCTTCGTGCGTCGTCATGCACTGCGGTTAAGGTGGGGTTTCCAGAGTACGGTTTCGCGGCGGAACCTCCGCTCCTACAGCACCTTCGTCGTGGCAACGCTGATTGCAGGTCGCTGTTCTGAGGGAGCGGTGGTTCCACCGCGACGCGCCAAGCGTCGCTGACCCTTCGCGGTCGAACCACCGTATTTGCTCCGCTACATAAGGTGTGGTTACACCATTTCCGCCCGCATCTTCTTCTTGTCGAGCTTGCCCACGGAGGTGCGCGGCAGGGCATCGACAAAAATCACCCGGTCCGGGATGCCATAACGGCTGATGATGCCTTTCTCGGCATAGTCGGCAATCAGGGCCTTGATACCCTCTTCGTCGGCATCACCGCTTTTCACCACCAGCGCCACCGGGCGTTCGCCCCACTTGGCATCCGGCACGCCGACCACTGCACACTCACCCACACCGGGGTGTTGCAGGACAAGGCCTTCCAGATCAATGGAGGAGACCCACTCGCCGCCCGTCTTGATCACGTCCTTGATGCGGTCAACGATCTTCAGCCAACCATCGTCGCTCATCACCGCCACGTCACCGGTGTGCAACCAGCCACCCGCCCACAGCTCTTCGGACTTTTCCGGATCGTTCAGGTAACCCTGGGTCAGCCAGGGGGCGCGGACAACCACTTCCCCCTGGCTCTTGCCATCGTGAGGGACGTCGTTCATCTCGCCATCGACGATTCGCAACTGCACCATGGCCACCGGGCGACCGGTGCGGGTGCGGTAGTCGGCCTGGGTTTCCAGGTCGGCGTTCTCCAGCTCCGGGGTCAACTGTGCGAGGGTCAGCAGTGGGCAGGTTTCGCTCATGCCGTAACCGGTATAGATATCAATACCTCGCTCCAGCGCCCCCATGGCCAGGGCCTTGGGCAAGGCCGAACCGCCGATGATCACTTTCCAGCCACTCAGGTCCACGCTCTTGGCGGCTTCCGCCTGCAACAGCATCTGGATAATGGTGGGCACACAGTGAGAGAAGGTGACTTTCTTGCTGACCAGCAGCTTGAGCAGGGTAGCCGGCTCATAACGGCCCGGGTATACCTGCTGCACGCCCATCAGGGTCGCCATGTAGGGAATCCCCCAAGCGTGCACATGAAACATGGGGGTAATCGGCATATAGACGTCGTCTTCGTTGAAGCGACCCTGACCGACACCGGACATGGTGTTACGACCGGCAAAGGTATGCAGCACCAGCTGACGGTGGGAGAAATACACCCCTTTGGGCAGGCCGGTGGTGCCGGTGGTGTAGAAGGTGGTGGCGCGGGTGTTTTCGTCCAGCTCCGGGAACGCATAGCGGGCCGGCGCGTCAGCCAGCAACGCCTCGTATTCCCCCGCCAGGGGCAGGCTGTCGCTGCCTTTGACCCCGTCATCGTCCAGCAGGATATAGGTTTTCACTGGCTCGATACGGTCTTTCAGCTCTTCCAGCACCGGCAGGAATTCGCTGTTCACCAGGATAGCGTCATCCTTGGCGTGGTTGATGGTGTAAAGGATCTGCTCCGGGCTCAACCGTACATTTACGGTGTGCAGCACAGCCCCCATCATCGGGATTGCAAAGAAGGCTTCCAGGTAGCGGTTGGTATCCCAGTCCATGACGGCGACGGTGTCACCGGGCTTGATGCCCTGGGCGGCCAGCGCCCCGGCCAGACGATGAACCCGCTCCTCAAACTCGCGGTAGGTGTAATCACGACCATTGTAGGTGATGGTCTGGTTCGGCGCCTTGCGCACCCCCGCTTCCAGGATACGGTTGATCACCAGCGCCGGCTCCACGGCGGAAGCACTGCGCTGAATGCTCAGGTCGCTACTCATGTTGACTCTCCAAAGGTCCATAAATATGGCAATTATTATCGTTCCGGCGGCGGCAGGGTGTTCCACCTACTCACCAGTATGCCAGCCCCCAAGGGTGGCACAGCCTTCCCCGCAGGTCACCTGCGGCAAACCCGGAACGGTTACAAAATACTACGCCATGTAGACACCCTGTCTAGCTATCTCGTCGCCATCCGGCTCAGTTAGTTCTTTCGGTTAATGGTGAAGCCGGTTCTGGCGGTGCTACGGTGCCTCTTTCGATTTGTTCGCCTGCATGTTCTTCAAGGAGTGAAGATCTGATGCCCCGTTGGCTTGCCGCACTGCCTGTACTGTCTCTTGTGCCTGGACTGACCCTTGCCGCCCCCGCCTTCGAGCGCCCAGGCTTGGGCTTGAATCCGGATTTGTTAGGCAAATACCGCATCGCCGTTGAACAGGGGTTGCCCGATGCCACCCTGGATAAACGGGGCACCCCGGAAATCACGACACTGGATTTCAACACCCAGCTACGGCTTCGGGTCGTCCGGCGGATAGAGATTCAGGTAGGCGTTAACAGCTACCGCTATCAAGACCTCACGCAGGGAAAACAATCCAACGAGCAGGACGGGATGGGCGACAGCAGCCTGGGCGCCAAATTCGCCTTGTACCGGGGCGATACCTTCCGTGCCGCCCTGCTGGCTGGCATGTTGCTGGACACCGCCAGCGATGCCTTCAGTGACGAAGAGGATGGCAGCTTCATGGCCATCAGCGGCGGTTGGTGGCTGGACGACCGACATCAACTGCAACTCAGCGCACGCTATGACGATAGCGGTAGCAACAAGTGGATTACCGTGGTGCCCAGTTGGCATGCACGGCTTAACGATCAATGGGCTGTATTTCTGGATGCCGGCTTCAGCCGCAACGAAGATAATGGCGACGATAATAACCGTGCCGGCGGCGGTATCACCTGGATGCTCACCCCGGCCATTCAGTTTGATCTCTACGGGCGAGGTGCACTGGATAGCGACAGTATTGATAACGAAGCGGGCCTGGGGCTTGCCGTCGCGTTTTAAGGAACCCGTCGCCCCTCCTCTCTGTAGGAACGTAGTAGAGCGGAGTAACGCACGAAGGGCGGCGCCGACGAGGGCAAGCGGGCATCCCGGCCATCAGGGCCCTGTCAGCCGTTTTGGATCCAGCAAGGCCTCCAGCTCATCTCTGGGTAACCCGGTGTGCTCTACGGCCACCTCGATAACCGGGCGACCACTGGCAAAGGCGTCCTTGGCAATGGCCGCGGCTTTTTCGTAGCCGATCACCGGGTTCAGTGCGGTGACCAGAATCGGGTTTTTGCCCACCCCTGCAGCAAGATTCTCCACATTGAAGGTCATGTCCCGGATCGCCCGGTCAGCCATATTGGTGCAGGTGTTGGCGAGCCACGCCGTCATGTCCAACAGGTTGGTCGCCACCAGGGGCAACATGACGTTGAGCTGAAAATTACCACTCTGCGCGGCAATGGCATTGGCCTGATCCAGCCCCATGACCTGGGCTGCCACCATGGTTGCCGACTCACAGATAACCGGATTGACCTTGCCCGGCATGATGGATGATCCGGGTTGGGTCGCAGGCAACTGTACTTCTGCCAGCCCATGGATCGGCCCGGAATTCATCCAGCGCAGATCGTTGGCAATTTTCATGATCACTACCGCCAGCCCACGCAAGGCTGAAGACAGGGCCAACGGCGCATCCAGTGCGCTCTGTGCCACAAAGGCATGGGGCAGTGCCGTAAAGGCATGGCCGGTTTCCTCTGACAACTGACGGGCAATGTATTCGGCAAAATCCGGGTGGGTATTGATCCCGCTGCCTACCGCCGTGCCACCTTGTGGGATACCGTGCAGTTCATCCCTTGCTACCGCTAACCGGCTACTGGCTGCCTGCAGTTGCAGTACCCAGGTATCCAGTTCCTGCTCCAGGGTCACCGGCATGGCATCCATCAGATGGGTTCTGCCTGTCTTCACCGTGTCGCGGCCTTCCCGGGCCCGCATTGCCAAGGTCACGATCAAATGCTCCAGGGCCGGTATCAGCTGCTCGGTGACAGCCAATACCGATGACACATGCAGAGCCGTGGGGATGGTGTCATTACTGCTCTGGCCGAGATTCACATCATCATTGGGGTGAATGTCGGCCCCTGCCTCATGACACAGGTGAGCAATCACCTCATTCACATTCATGTTGGTACTGGTGCCGGAGCCAGTCTGGAAAATATCCACCGGGAACTGGTCTGTATGTTGCCCGGACAACAGGTCATTGCAGGCACCCACAATCGCAACGGACTTGTCAGAAGGCAGCTGGTTAAGTTCCCGGTTGGCCTGTGCAGCACAGCGCTTGATGCGCACGACAGCCTCAATAAAGCGTGCAGGCAACGGCCGCCCGCTGATGGGAAAATTATCCACTGCCCGTTGTGTCTGCGCACCCCAACGGGCACTGGCCGGGACCTGAATTTCGCCGAGGGAATCTTTTTCGGTGCGGGTGTCAGTGGATGCCATGACCTGCCTCCTGCCTACATAGAACAACATGGTTCCATCATGGCATGGCAGCGACGAGGTTGCATTTCAAGGGTTCGCTAGACCGAAACGTTTAGCGTAGAGGTCACGGAGATTGCAGAGGAAAATAGGAGGGCACTCTGTGTTGTTGGAGACAGTCTGGTTGCGAGTGGTAGCAAACCGCCCCATCGCCAGCAGGCTGGCTCCCACCATTCAATCCATACCAATACCCCCGCTCTGTAGGAGCCTTGCTCTCAAGGCGATCCCGAGCCTTGGCGAGGATAAAATCCCTACTGGCATAGAGGCCGGGAGGAAGAAACAAGTTAGAAGTCAGTTCGATGTCAAAGAGCCACAAACAAAGGCTTTTTGCAACGGTTCCTAAATTTAGCTCAGTATTACTGAGGAATTTTGGCAACAATTTCGCTATGCCAAACACCGCCGGGCATCGCGATCTGCCCATAATTTTGATCACCGAATCCCAGACTTCCTATCAGCGGGTCAAGATGATTTGCGCCCGTTTGGCCAAAGTCAGCGTTCTCACCAATATAAAGCTTATTGGCAATCGTCAGACTGGGAAGGTTATCAGCGGTTTCATTCTCTGATCGAACCGTAATGCTACCGTTCCCCCAACCGAGACTACCAGTGACATTGTATAGCTGAAACGCCGATTGCGGACTGGAGACTTCAGCCAGAGTCAGATAAGAGGAGCCATCCAGATTCATGAACGCATCAAAGCCCAGAGCCTCAGATCCGCTGGCAGTGGTAGGATAAAGCACAAAGCGGAACTGATTGGCTGAAAGGTTCAAATCCCAAAGCGCAATTTTTGCGACATCGCTACCAAGATCGGACGGACTCCCAGCCCCCAGAAGGCCCCGCACCTGATAGCGCGAGAGCACATCAGTACTCAACATCATACCTGAAGGCAGATCCGGAAAAGCCGGATCATCCTGACCTAACACCAGGTACAAGTCATCCGCATTCCACAACACATCCACATTCATCAGCCCAATTGCCACATCGGCACCCATGTCAGCAAAAAGAAAGTGTGAGTTGGTTTCCCAACCCGCTGCCGCCGCATCCCGCATTGCCGCAACATTACTGTTTGCCGCATCCCAGTACCCGGGAGATTGGACCATTAAGGCGGCATCCAGCCTGAAACCATCAGGCTCGGCATATGGCCCTCCGGGATAGACCAGAATATCTGACTCGAGCAAGCCCATGGTCAGAATGACACTCCAGTCATAGGCACTGGCACTATCTACATTAGCCAGGCTATCTACCGCAATGCTTTCGCTATAGGCCCGCAGGTAACTGTCACGCAGTAAAATGGCGAATGCAGATTCTCCTGCATCGGCACGTGTATCGTAGAAATCATCAGCGACACAGGTTTGGCCCGTCACACCGAAACAAAGCCCACCACTACCCGCGCCATCCTGTAAAACATCCAACGCCATTTCCATTTTCAACATTGGCCCTGAACCATTACCGAGATGCCTCCAGTCACGGAACTGCAGCTGGGTATCATTTCCTCCTGCATGACCGAGATTCAGAATGAAATCGCTGTCAAAACCCCATTGGGTAAGGACACTCAGCCCCTGAGTCTTTGGCGAAAGCGCATTGACTCCTACACCCCCAGGGGAAACTCTGACCAAAGTATCTGTCAGTCCACCAATCCACCCAGCATGCATCATGGCCGTACGGCCACTGGTATCAAAGTCCGTAGCAGTGTCGTTATACATCAGATCAAACTGAAGGATAGATTCTGTAAACGACGAGGCTACCTTGATGCCAGTGTTATCAATGGCAATGGTGCCCAGGCCATCAGCGTGGCTGTTAGCCGCTCCGGTTGTAAACCGGTTGGTAAATTCCAGATTTCCGAAACTGATTTCGGCGCTCCCTGGCCCACCCTGCCGATAGATCCAGTCACCATTCAGATCAAAGGCAAGCTTTGCCTTGTTGCCATCGTTATCGAAAATCCCTCTATTTATAAAATTCAGCGAGCCTTGAGAATACAAGGCAGCCTGTCCCATAGAGGAAGACGTATTGGTCGGAGTTTCAATACTCATCCCTCCCATAATCAGACGAGTCAATCCCCACTGACTTTGTATGGAAAGCAGGGGGTCGGTACCGTCGTGTGAAACATCCATTACCCAGCTGGCAGACAGATTCGAGCCATTACCATCCAGTGAAACGTCACTAAGCCTGGTCAACGCTTCCTGGGCGGTGCCCTCGTCGGTTTCCCACGTCAAGCTTTCCGCGTTTATCCCTGACGAACTCTCAAGGTTCACTGTTAGGCCATCACGACCATTTACTTGGGAAAGCCCCGCATCATCCATAGGTGTCAATGCCAAGACACTTACAGGCATTGCCAGCAATAAGGAAAACGTTTTAGAAGCCATAGATTAGTGTGCTCCCGTCAAAACGAACCTGCATATTGGCATTGGGACCACTGCTATCACTAATGCGGAACGCATTGGCAACCCCGGCAGTCTCGTCACGCATGAAACCGTAATCGGCTACCGCATCCGGTCTATGCGGGTTAGCCGCATCACTGTAGGAAGCCCCTGGATTATTTCTTTCTACAACCATCGCACCAATGTTCAGAAAGGTCTGCATATCCTGGTATTCACCAGACCCTTTTGATGACGGATAGCTCATTTCGATTGCGGCCAGGGCTCTCGGATTACAGGTACCTGCAATCAAGCAAGTTCCATCTGCACGCTTGAATCGATCCGGATCGTAGTAAGCTGTATTGCTGGATGGCAGGCTTACCCCTTCCAAACGGATATCAGTCAGATTCAGATATCCGTAAAACTGTTTCATCACCAGCCAGTTTCGTTCCTTGTCGACAAATTCCATGCCGAGACGGCACGGGCTATAGCCACTTGCATCAGGTGTACAATGCGCCCCGGCAACGTGATTGTTATCTTGAACTTCTACATTGTTATGGAGTTTTACCGACAACTGAATGGCATTTTGTCCTGTTATGGCTCCCATTTCTTCGTCGTTCATAGGCGAAAGATCATTTGCCTTAATGACGCCAGAAATCAGTAACAGTAGTAAATAAAGGGGCTTTATCATTATTCTCATCGCCTTCCTCCCCTAGCAGAACTTACTGCTGCCATAGCAGTTTTGTGCACGGTGAAAATTAAGTTCCGGGTTTTCAATCAGGAAACCTGGCGCCCCCAGGAGCTCCAGGGCTCCACCAATAGACACATTGCCAAGATCAAAATCATCGTTGAAGACATCAACCAGTTTGGCGCTTGGTGCATTCATCCACCACCCGGTATTTGCAGGCACCGCATAGGCACTATGGCAACGGGGAGTGTCGTGTGTGGTGGTTGCACAAGCATCCAGAGCAACCCCCATGAGTCCTTGCTCGGTAAACTCTTCTGTTGGTGACACCTTGGCATAACGGGGATAAGCGACCGGCTCGCGCTGGAACGACAGAAAGAAGTCACCAGTCTCCGCAAAGGCAAGACCGTGCACAGTACGAGCATCCGCATTCAATTGAGCGTAGACATCATTCAGACCAATCGCCTGGAGCAAGGAAACAATGCCATCACCATTGAGTGTCAATACCGCCGACCTGAGTCCCAGACTCTGCATACGTGTTCCTGCAAGGTCCACAAAAATGGATTCATCCTGACTCGTACCGCATTCATCAACGGTAGTTGTTGTTCGCCCGGTACAACCCCAGGCATCCAATGGAATAAGGCCAGCGACCGCCGCCTTCACTCGCATTGTTAAAGAAAGATCTGTTCCCAGAAAGCCACTCACCGAATTCAGGCCCGAGTGGCATCCCACGACGTTTGCACCAACAAAATCACTGGGGTTACACGTGCTGCCGAATCCCGTATTTTCTTCGTTGACGACCCCATTGTAGTAACGGCGCCCTGTTGCCATAAAACCATCGACTGTCGCGGCTCCGATTTTGATCCCGACCACTTCGCGCATGGTATGGGTATCATCATTCTTTATCGCAAATTCCATATATGGGCGATCCAGCGTAACGGGGCTTTGTGGATCACCAGGCTTGTAACCATCACGGCCCATCATGCTGACGTAGTCAATATCGATATCACAACCTGCATGACCAGACAGGAAGTCATTCACACCACCACACCCCAGCTGCAGCTTTGTCATGTTGAGATTAAGTTGCATCTCACCATCCATACCTACTCGGTAAAAATTGAACGGTGTTGAGTATTCATTCGCCCCTGTCAGCTCGTCACCACGAATCATATCGGCCACAAACAACCCCTGACCTGATACTTCCCGCAAATCGCTATCTTCAAGTTCGACCATTCCTGAATGAGAAAGCGCTTTACCAGATATCGAGTATGAAACCATCAGCAATGCGATAAAAATTCTTACATTGCAGATTTTTTTGTTTTTATTCATTTCGATAACTTTACGGCGAACCTGCACCGTAACTGGTGAATTTCATGTAATTCATTTGCATTCCTTCAATCCTGGAATCCCCGATGTTGACAACATCAGTTCTAATAACAGGAATGCCTCGAGTCTCACCCGTGGTTCCACAGAAGAAACCGCAATCCACTTCTTCTTTGTAGGGGCGGCTTGCAACGCCAAATGTCGTTGATGGATCAAGTTTATTTAAAACAAATACATGCTTGGCCCCCGCATTAACGGAGTAACTTCCTCCATAACCACAGCGATATGGATCACCACTTGTTGCCTGACAGCTATCCGAAATAGCGTAATAACGGCCACTCATATCGTAGCCATCGGTATATTGGTCCCCAGGACCATCATTTCTATTAGAGACACCGACGCCGCGAGGGGTATAGCCATCGCCCGCACACCCCTCACCGCCAGGGCAGGTGTACTGACTGTTGCCGTTTCTCACATCCACCGCAGTTAGCATGTACGCAAACGCATCAAAGTCAGCGCAGGTTGAGCATTTTCGAAAGAACATGCCGTCAGAAGTACTGTTATAGGCATTACGGTCCGGGTGCGATTTCGTACCACTAACGCCATGTACGGTTGGGCAACCTATCCCACGGCAAGGAGTCCAGTCTCCCCAACGTGAGTAGCCATGGTGGTGTTGTATTGATCCAACCAGGCCTGGGCATTGGCAAAACCTTCATAAAGGGTGACGCCATACTGGTTGATCACGTGTTGTTCGTATGTGGCGACATTTGGACTGCCAATATTGTGCAAGTAAGCAAGTCGAGCCGTGATGAAACCCGCTATACCATTCTCATAGGTGGTTCCATCAAGCACATAGCTACCGTGCACCACATCTTCGTCAACGGCGTACGAATAGAAGTGTTTCTGCGCATTGTTCAAAGCAACATAAGGGCTTTGAGCCGGGTCCCTGAGAAACGGCAGTTCCATAATGAAGTTACCGTCCTGACTGGGCACTGCATCAAGAGTTAACGCTTGGTAGAAAGGTTGGCCAAGGGCAATAAATGCTTCTACATTTTTAAAATGAAGCCCTTCCTGTTCATCAAAAATTACTGGTACACCAACAACATCGCTGGCAGCTCGGCTATCCTGAGCAGCCGAGAAACGGAAATCCCCTCGCAAATCACTGTGGTACATGATTGCAAAGGTTTCATTACCAGGCTGGGTATGCTGGAACAGCCTGAAAATGGAACCTGCCGCATTCCCCTGAATCAATGTCTGTGATTTAAGAAAATCTCCCACATCCCCCGTAACGCCGCTGGACATATTTTGCGCATTCAAGTATTCATTGGGAGCAGTTCTGCCTGCTTCTATTTCCCCCATGAAGGCAAAGTTGTAGTAAGGCTGATTGGTTGGAGCAACGTATTCATAAACCGTTTTATCCGGGCTATCCGGATCCGCATTCAGCAAGGTGCCATCATAGCTATAGCCCGAAGGAGAAAAGGCCCGCAGCACATAGGGGTTATCGTAGGGGGAGAAATTTGGGATCACACCTCCCAGCGGACAAGCCAGACCGGTGCCAGTACACGCCGTACCAAAACTGCTACCAGACTGATCCCAATGGAAACCCTCGTTTCCGGTCGAGCCATCAGGGACTGCGGTGATGCTTAAGCCATACCAACGCATATCGGCACGTTGAAAAGTGGTTGTGCCGACAGGAGCTGTGCCCATCTGCTCAAAATAACTGGTCGGTTTGGTGAGCCAGCGAAAATTCTCAAAACCGAGTGCAATACCGGCCCCGCTCACATCGGACATGGCGGCGTCATCCATGCGCTCCAGTGCAGCCATGCTGCTGAGGGGCAACAGGGCCAGCAGGCCGAGCAGTCCCGCTCGCGCTGAATAGCACACAACACGCATGCGCTGACGAATCGTCTGCATGACGCACTCTCCCATATACAGTCTTTCTATTATTATTTCCTATCTGTTTACATTCGTTCACAGATAGTTGCTATAGCTTTACATAAGGTGGCGCGATAGTACTGATCAAACAATGATCAGCAAGCGGGATTTTGTATACGCAACTTTATTCCCTTGTTTTATAAGGGTTTTTTTCACTGGTCGGCAGATGGGCGGAATGGTCATAAAGGCGATTTATTTGGCCAATCGTGTAGACGGTTTGTTTAGGAAACGTTTTGTTTATCAATCGCTTACGGTGTGGAGGGGACCACACCCACAGGGGGATCCCCCCACCCTTGAACGCGAAGCCGCTGTAGGAGCGCCGGTTATTCGCAACGCTCACCCTGCGGGCGTTCATTCGCTGCGCTCGGTGGCGGCGCGATTCCAGGCGTTAGGCTATCGCGCCGCGAGCGACGCTCCTACGGAGAGGGGATGTCTGGTGGGTTATTTGCCGATGCAGAAGGAGGAAAAGATGCGGCCGAGCAGGTCATCGGCGGTGAAGGCGCCGGTGATCTCTTCCAGCGCTTTTTGGGCGGCGCGCAGATCTTCGGCGAGGAGTTCGCCTGCGGCATAACCGTGCAGTTGCGCCCGGCCGTTTTCCAGAGCCTGCAGGGCCTGCTCCAGCGCAGTGATATGGCGGCGGCGGGCCGAGAATCGGCTTTGCCCCTCCCCCTGGTAGCCAGCCACCTGTTTGAGGTGGTCACGGAAGGCCGGGAGCCCCTCTCCAGTGGAAGCGGACAGTACAAAGCAACCATCCGAACGCGGCCCACAGGGCAAGCCCGACAAGTCCGCCTTGTTGAGGATCACGGTGATGGGAAGCGCCAGATCCTCCAGCTGTTGCTGACTCTGCGGCAACAGGCTGTGGATATCCTGTGGATCTATTGACTGTTCCCGGGAATCCACCATGACCAGCAACCGGTCGGCTTTTTTGATTTCAGCAAAGGCCCGGCGGATGCCTTCCTGCTCGACCACATCCGCACTGTCACGCAGGCCGGCGGTATCGATCAGGTTCAGCGGCATGCCATCAATCTGAATAGATTCGCGCAGCACATCCCGGGTAGTGCCCGCTATGTCCGTGACGATGGCCGCATCGAACCCGGCCAGGGCGTTCATCAGGGACGATTTGCCCGCATTGGGTTTGCCCGCAATGACCAGGGTCATCCCTTCTCGGACCAATCGGCCTTGCCGAGCCTCATCCAGCACCCGCAGGCATTGCTGGTGCACCGCTTGCAGGTCACCGGCTACCTTGCCGTCTGACAGGAAGTCGATTTCCTCTTCCGGGAAATCGATGGCGGCTTCCACATAGATGCGCAGGCCGATCAGGTCTTCTACCAGTTGATTCACTTCGCTGGAAAAAGCGCCTTGCAGGGAATTGAGCGCGGCTCTGGCAGAGGCTTCTGTACCGGCATCAATCAGGTCGGCAATGGCTTCCGCCTGGGTCAGGTCCATCTTTTCGTTCAGGAAGGCCCGTTGAGAGAACTCCCCCGCCCGAGCCTGCCGTGCACCGGCATCGATACACGCCTTCACCAGCAAATCGAGAATGACGGGGCCCCCATGCCCCTGCAATTCCACCACGTCTTCACCGGTAAAGGAGTTTGGCGCTGGGAAATAGATGGCCAGTCCTTCGTCGATGACCTGTCCTGCGACATCCCGAAAGCGGGCAAAGTGCGCCAGGCGCGGGGTCAGTTCGCGATCGCCGCAGATTGATTTTGAGATGCCAAGGGCAGCAGGCCCGGACAGACGCACCACACCCACCCCACCCCGACCGGGAGCGGTAGCAATGGCAACGATGGTGTCAGCGGAATTAGGCATGGGAAAAAGCGACAAACGGCAAGCTTCAAGCCGCAAGGAAAACCTAAAAAGGGCGAAATGTCACGAATTTAAAAGGCTCGCTACCCGTAGGAGCGTCGCTGGCGGCGCGATCCCCAACGTCCAATATCGCGCCGCGAGCGACGCTCCTACGGATAGGTTGGAGACCGTGCACCCGGCAACGACGTTAGTCGTTGCCTTTTTCGATGTTTTTGGTGATTACCCACTGCTGGGCGATGGACAGGATATTGTTGGTCAGCCAGTACAGCACCAGACCAGCCGGGAACCACAACATGAAGACGGAGAACACGATTGGCATCCACTTCATCACCTGGGCCTGCATGGGATCCGCCGGGGTCGGGTTAAGGCGGGTCTGCAGGAACATGGAGGCGCCCATCAGGATCGGCAGCACGAAATAGGGATCCATCACCGACAGGTCATTGATCCACAGGAAGAACGGCGCCTGGCGCAGCTCCACCGATTCCAGCAGCACATAGTACAGGGCGATGAACACCGGCATCTGCACCAGCATCGGCAGACAGCCACCCAGCGGGTTGATCTTTTCCCGCTGGAACAGCTTCATGGTTTCCATCTGCGCTTTCTGACGATCGTTCTTGTTCTGCTCCTTGATGCGCTGCATCTCGGGAGCCACCTTGCGCATCTTCGCCATGGAACGATAGCTGGTCGCGCTAAGCTTGAAGAAGATCGCCTTGATGATGAAGGTCAGCAGAATGATCGCCACGCCCCAGTTGCTGACGCCGCCACCGATATCGATATCCATGCCGAAAATGGACACTTCGCCGCTCTGCAGGAACACCAGCAGGGCAAAGATCGGCTGGGAAATAAACCACAGCCAGCCATAGTCCACGGTCATGTTCAGGCCAGGGCTGATGGCTTCCAGGTGATCCTGGGTTTTCGGCCCGGCATAAAACTCGGCATACAGTACCTTCTCTTCGCCCGGCGCCACTTTCACGGTGGGGGACACAAAACGCAGCAGGTACTGGTCACGCTGCTTGAGGTGCACGCTGGAATAGTGGTTACGCTGCTGCGGGTCAGGAATCCACGCCGATACAAAGTAATGCTGCACCATGGCCAGCCAGCCGCCCTCAACAGTGAGGTTCAGCGGGCTTTCCTGCATGTCATCGAAGTCCAGCTTGTTGTAGGGCTTTTCGGTATCCCAGTAGGCTGCCCCAAGATACGTCGGCATGGGCGCCCAGCCCTGCTTGGACAGCCCCGGATCGTCATTGCCATCGCGTTTGATCTGCCCGTACAGGGCCCCGGACCATTCACTATTGCCCTGGTTGCGGACGATATGGCTGACACGCACCAGATAGCTGCCTTTTTCAAAGGTATAGCGCTTGATGATTTGCGCACCGTTGTCCTGACTCAGGGTCAGGTCAACATTCAGCTCATTGTCGCTTTCATTCAGGGTGTAGCGGTCTGACGCAGCTGACCACAGTGGCCGGCCAGCACTGGAATCGGTGCCGTTAGTCCCCACCAGGCCGCTCTGGGCAACGTAGGTACGGGTAGCATCCTGCTCCATCAGTACAAATGGCTGATCCGGTGTCTCGACGTGGGTTGGGTAGTCCGGCAGTGCCAGGCGGACAATATCCCCACCTTGCAGGTCGATTTCGACTCGCAATACGTCGGTGTTGACTTCGATCTGCCGTGACGAGGAGGAGGTCTGCGTGTTTTCCACAGCAGGCAGGCCCAGAGCGTCAGCCGCTGCGGTTTCGGCTTGCGCGGAGGGCACCCCGTTATCCTCGCCCAAATCAGACTGGGGAGCGGGAAGATCAGGGGTCGCGTTGCCCGCGTCAGCCACTTGCTCGGTGACAGCGGGTTGGGAGGGGTTGGCATAGTCTTTCTGCCAAGCCTGAATCATCAGGTAGGAGACGACGGCAATGCCAGTAATCACTAAGGCGCGCGGGATTTCCATAAGAGGCTTATCTTTGGCGTGAAAAACGGGCCGCAGTTTCTCAAGCCTGCCGGCACTTGGCAAGCAGCTTGTCGAAAAGCTGACCTAGCTGTTGGCTGACAAGGGCTGGATCGGGGTGATCCACACGACCGCGGACCAGCAAGATAATATCCAGGCCGTGAAGGCTCTGTTGGCGAAGCCGGAACTGTTCACGGGCGCGGCGCTTGATACAGGCCCGGTCAACTGCCCGTTTGGCACGCTTGCGTCCAATCACCAGACCCAGTCGCGGCAGGGGTTCCTCAGAGGCTTTTGCCATCAACAAAAACGAGGCATTGCCCACCTTCCAGGAAGCGTGGTCAAAAACAGCCTGATAGTGAGAACCGGTGAGAAGTCGGTGTTGCCGGGTAAAGGCCTGGGACAAAGGCACAGTTACCTCAGCCGGAGGGTAGGAGAAAACGGTTGGCTTAGGCAGCCAACCGCTTGCGACCCTTGGCACGGCGAGCAGCCAGTACCTTGCGACCATTCTTGGTGGCCATACGGGCACGGAAACCGTGGGCGCGCTTGCGCTTCAGTACGCTGGGCTGAAATGTACGTTTCATGGCGTCTTACCTGTGGAAATAGACTGCTATTTAGAAGGGCGGCAAGTCTAGGGAATCCCGGTCTCAGTGTCAACGATATTGCGTGACGGGATTGTCGTGGGAAGGGGCGATTTTTTGGGTTTCGAACTTTAGCGAGGAATGCCCGACAGCAAAGAGGGCTTTTCTCTGTGGGCGGAGTGTTCCCTGCGGTGAACTTGTTTTTAACCCAGGTCTGGAATCGCGCCACGAGCGACGGTCCTGCTGCAAACTGTCAAGAGTCATAAGCGCTTCATCTGGTTCATCACAACGCCGATTCACGTCTTTTCTTCGTTGAGGATTTAGCCTTGAGCATGCTCGATCCCTTTTGAAACGGTCACTGTTAATAGAATTTATATATTTAAGTATTTATTAGTTGTATTGGTAATTATAGGGCTCGCCAGATTCTGTGGGTAAGTATCAAATATCTAATAAATTCAAAATCTTGTGTTAATGATAACTTGCGTATGACCCTGTGTCGTCTGCGGGGACGACATGGGGATGGCCTGTCATTAACTGTGTGTATAACTCATCCCGGTGGTTATCCACGCGGTTGTCCCTGTGGGAATTCACACGGTTATGGTCATAGTTATCCACAGAGTGAATGATTGCAAAAAATGCCGGCCGCCCTGTGGATAGATGTGCCTGCCTGAGGGTAGAATGGCTGGCTCGATTCGGGTTCACCTTGAGCCCTCTTTCTCTGTATAACGACAAGCGAGCAAGGCGGTTTTGTGTCTGAAGAGCTCTGGCAACGCTGTCTGACGCGGCTCGAAGATGAGTTGCCGTCACAGCAATACAACATGTGGATCCGCCCGTTACAGGTTGCGGCGTCCGCAGATGGTGCCGAGCTGACCCTGTTTGCGCCCAACCGCTTTGTGGTGGACTGGGTTCGTGACAAGTACCTGGATCGCATTGGCGAGGTGCTGGGCGAGATGCAGTCTGGCCCGTTGCCTCAGTTGCGTCTGGAGGTCGGCTCCAGCCGGCCTGTCCCTGCGTCCGTAGCGCCCGTTGCAGAGCCCGCCACAGCTCGTCCTGCCCCTCAGCCCTTTAATGGTATGCAGAGTCATCAGGAGGCCCCTGAGCCGCGCCCTGTTGTGGCGGAAGTCGGTGGTGCCCGCAAGCACCGTAGTAATCTCAATACCGGCTTTACGTTTTCCACCTTTGTAGAGGGCAAGTCGAATCGCATGGCGGCGGCGGCAGCCCAGCAGGTGGCGGAGAACCCGGCCAGCCATGGCTATAACCCGCTGTTGTTGTATGGCGGTGTGGGGCTCGGCAAGACCCACCTGATGCATGCGGTGGGCAACGAGCTGATGCGCCGCAACCCCAATGCCAAGGTGGTGTACCTTCACAGTGAGCGCTTTGTGGCGGATATGATTTCGGCGCTGCGTAACAAGACCATCAATGAGTTCAAGCGCTTCTACCGTAGTGTGGATGCCCTGCTGATCGATGATATTCAGTTTTTTGCAGGTAAGGAGCAGTCTCAGGAAGAGTTCTTCCATACCTTCAATGCTCTGCTGGAAAACGGGCAGCAGATCATCCTTACCTGCGACAAATTCCCGAAGGAAGTCGATGGCCTGGAAGAGCGTCTCAAGAGTCGCTTTGGCTGGGGGTTGTCTCAGCCCATGGAGCCGCCGGAGCTGGAAACCCGTGTCGCGATTCTCAAGAAGAAGGCGGAAGAGGCCAAGGTCGACCTGCCCAATGATGCCGCCTTCTTTATTGCGCAACGAATCCGGTCTAATGTACGGGAACTGGAAGGGGCGCTGCGGCGGGTGATCGCTCATGTGCGATTCACGGGTGCGCAGATCGATATCGGGCTGATCAAGGAAGCGTTGAAGGACCTGATTGCCCTTCAGGCGCGGCAGATCAGTATCGACAATATTCAGCGGGTTGTGGCCGAGTACTACAAGATCAAGATCAACGATCTGCTCTCGCCCCGGCGAACCCGCTCGGTGGCACGTCCACGTCAGGTGGCCATGGCGCTCTCCAAGGAGTTGACCAGCCACAGCCTGCCGGAAATCGGTGAGAACTTTGGTGGCCGGGATCACACCACTGTACTGCACGCCTGCCGTAAGGTGCTGGAGTTACGGGAATCCAACCCGGAAATTGAAGAAGATTATCAGAACCTGCTGCGGACGCTGACGTCCTGAGCAGGGACCACATCCAGGAAGGTAACCAGAACGGGATAGCGCGATGAAATTCTCAATCAATAGAGAACAGCTCCTCAAGCCCTTGCAGCAGGTGGCTGCGGTGGTGGAAAAACGTCAGACCCTGCCGGTGCTCTCCAATGTGTTGCTGGAAGTGGGCGATGGGCAGCTTTCCATGACGGGCACGGACCTGGAACTGGAGTTGGTCGCTCGCCTGCCGCTGGAAGGGGAAATGCAGCCGGGTGAAACCACGGTGCCGGCACGCAAGCTGGTGGATATTGCCAAGAGCCTGCCTGCCGAAGCGGATATCCGGTTTGAGGTCGATGGCGAGCGCATGCTGGTGCGTTCCGGGCGTAGCCGGTTCACCCTGTCCACCCTGCCCGCATCCGAGTTCCCCAACCAGGAAGAAGATGCCGCGGGTTCTACGCTGGATATCCAGCCCAATGTGCTGCGCAGCCTGATTGACCGCACAGCGTTCTCCATGGCCCAGCAGGACGTTCGCTACTACCTCAATGGCATGTTGTTCGAGCTCAAGCCGGGTCGTCTGCGTGCGGTTGCCACCGATGGCCATCGCCTGGCGTTGTGCGATGCCGAGCTGGAGGCGCCGGTAGAAGAGGCTTCTGTCATTCTGCCGCGCAAAGGGGTTATGGAGCTGTCTCGTATCCTTGGGGATGCCGGTGAAGTCGCGCGGCTGACGATCGGTCGCAACCATGTGCGGATCGTGGTGGGCGCGATTACCTTCACCTCCAAGCTGGTCGATGGCAAGTTCCCGGAATACGATCGTGTGATTCCCAAGGAGGGCACTCGGCACGTGATTGCCGATCGTGAAACCTTGCGCCAGGCGCTGGCCCGGGTGGCGATTCTTTCCAATGAAAAGTACCGCGGCGTGCGTGTCCAGCTGGCCGAAGGCAGCCTGCGTATTGTGGCCAACAACCCCGAGCAGGAAGAAGCGGAAGAGGAAGTGTCCGTGGACTTCAATGGTCAGCCGCTGGAAATCGGCTTTAACGTGAGTTATCTGCTGGATGTGCTGAACACCATGTCTGGCACCCAGGCGGAACTGGAGATGGGGGACAGCAATAGCAGTGCCCTGGTCTTCGATCCGGAAAGTAAAGCGGCGGTGTATGTGGTGATGCCCATGCGGCTGTGATGTGACCTGACTGTTCTGGATAGAAAAAGCCCGGCATTTGCCGGGCTTTTTTTGTGCTTCATCGTGGATGAGCGCGTCAGCCTGTTCTTGCTCGCTGTTCATTTAAGCTTGGGCTTGGGGTTCCTCTGCCTTGTGGATAGGTCTGTGGGTAGCCTGTGTTTTGCTGTGGAGAAAGGTGGCTGGGGGTGCAGGCAGCCTGGGGCTGCCTGCGCTACAATCAATGTCCAATTCGTTTGCCGGTGCGGTTGTTTTGCGCTGGTGCCAGTGCTGTCTTCGGGGTCAGGATCCGGATTTATGTTGAATCGTCTCCAGCTGGGAGATTTTCGTAACTACCGTCAGGCGGATGTCAGCCTGTCTCCTTCCCTGAATGTAATCCTGGGTGATAACGGCAGTGGCAAGACTAGTCTGCTTGAGGCGATCTATTTTATTGGCAGTGGCGGGCGCTCGTTTCGGGGTGGTCGCCTGTCTCGTCTTGTGCGTGACGGGGCGGAAGCCGCGACGCTCTACGCGGAAGTGCATGATGGTGAAAGTGTTCGCCGTCTTGGGGTTCGCCGGACGCCGGGCGGCATTGATGCGATCAAGCTGGATGGTGCCACCCCGAAGGCCCTCAGTGAGGTGGCCACATTGCTTCCGGTATTGGCGCTTCATCCCGGCTCCGTGGACTTGGTGTTTGGGGCTTCGGCTCTGCGTCGCCGCTTTATGGACTGGGGAATGTTCCACGTGGAACATGAGTTTATGCCCCTCTGGCGTACCGCCAATGCTGCGTTGAAGCAACGCAATGCGCTTTTACGCAGTGGCAGCATAAACCCGCGGGAATTGGGCTTTTGGGATCAGCAACTGGCGCAGACTTCTGATAGAATCGAAGGGTTACGCCGCAGCTATTTGAAAGAACTGCAGGCTGGACTTGATGACGCCCTGGCCGTGCTATCGCCGGACATGAAGATCCGTTTACGGCTGCAGACCGGGCGCCAAAAAGGCGAAGACACTCTTGCTGCGCTGCAGCGCTTGCGGCAAGACGATATCCGCAGGGGGTTCAGCCAGGCGGGTTTTCACCGGTCGGATATTCGCATTGATATCGGTGAGGTAGTGGCCCGGGACCGGTTGTCCCGTGGTCAGGCCAAGCTGGTGGCGTATGGCATGGTGTTGGCTCAGCTACCGCTGATACAGCGAGTGGGCAAGGTGTGTACCCTGCTGGTGGATGATCTGGCCGCAGAGCTGGACGAAGAGCACCGTCACCGTCTGCTTCAATACCTGGCGATGACGGGCCACCAGACATTGATAACCGCGCTGGATGCGCCCCAATGGGCGGCCATCGTGAATGACAACAACGCTTTACAGGCGATCGAGAGCAAAATGTTCCACGTGGAACATGGCAAGCTTCGATCCCTTACCGGGAGTGAATAAGGAAAGAGCATGGCGGAGAAAAATTACGATTCATCCAGCATCAAGGTGCTGAAAGGGTTGGATGCCGTTCGCAAGCGCCCCGGCATGTACATTGGTGACACGGATGATGGCACCGGTCTGCATCATATGGTCTTTGAGGTGGTGGATAACTCCATCGATGAAGCTCTTGCTGGCTTCTGTTCCGAGATCAAGGTTGTCATTCACCCGGACGAATCCGTCTCCATTCAGGATAATGGTCGCGGAATTCCGGTGGATATCCATGAGGAAGAAGGGGTTTCAGCGGCAGAGGTAATCCTCACCGTACTGCACGCCGGCGGCAAGTTCGATGACAACACCTACAAGGTATCGGGTGGGCTGCACGGTGTAGGGGTGTCCGTAGTGAATGCCCTCTCCGAAGAGCTGAAGCTGACGATTCGGCGTAATGGCCAGGTCCACGAGCAGATCTACCGTCATGGCGTACCGGACAAACCCCTGGATGTCGTAGGTAACACGGACTCCAGCGGGACCAGCATCCACTTCCGCCCTTCTGCGGAGACTTTCAGTAACATCAAGTTCCACTACGATATTCTGGCCAAGCGCCTGCGTGAACTGAGCTTCCTGAACTCCGGTGTGCGTATTCATCTGAAAGATGAGCGTAGCGGTGAAGAGGAAGTGTTCGAATATGAAGGGGGCCTGAGCGCCTTTGTCAGCTTCCTGAACGAGAATAAGACGCCACTGAATCAGGTGTTTCACTTCCAGTATGACCGTGAGGAAGACGGTATTGCCGTGGAAGTGGCCATGCAGTGGAATGATTCCTATCAGGAAAACATCTTCTGTTTCACCAACAATATCCCCCAGCGGGATGGTGGTACTCACCTGGCCGGCTTCCGGGGTGCGTTGACCCGTACCCTGAACAACTACATGGACAAGGAAGGTCTGCTCAAGAAAGAAAAGGCCAACCCGTCCGGTGATGACGCCCGGGAGGGCCTGACAGCGGTGATTTCCGTGAAGGTGCCGGATCCCAAGTTCTCCAGCCAGACCAAAGACAAGCTGGTGTCCTCCGAGGTCAAGGGGGCGGTAGAGCAGACCATGGGAGAGCTTTTCCAGGACTATCTGCTGGAAAACCCGGGTGAAGCCAAGGCCATTACCCAGAAGATCATTGATGCCGCGCGTGCACGGGATGCGGCCCGCAAGGCGCGCGAAATGACCCGCCGTAAAGGGGCGCTGGATATTGCCGGCTTGCCAGGCAAGTTGGCGGATTGCCAGCAAAAGGACCCTGCCCTCTCTGAACTGTACATTGTGGAGGGTGACTCTGCGGGGGGCTCAGCCAAACAGGGCCGCGATCGCAAGAATCAGGCGATCCTGCCGCTGAAGGGCAAGATCCTCAATGTGGAAAAGGCGCGTTTCGACAAGATGCTCTCTTCTCAGGAAGTGGGCACCCTGATCACGGCCCTGGGCTGCGGTATCGGCCGTGATGAATACAACGTGGAAAAGCTGCGTTACCACCGCATCATCATCATGACCGATGCGGACGTGGACGGCTCCCACATTCGCACCCTGCTGCTGACCTTCTTCTTCCGTCAAATGCCAGAGCTGATTGAACGTGGCTATGTGTATATTGCCCAGCCGCCGTTGTACAAGGTGAAGAAAGGCAAGCAGGAAACCTATATCAAGGATGATCCGGCCATGGAGGAGTACCTCACGACCCTGGCATTGGAAAAGACCTCCTTGTACCCGGGTAACGATGCGCCGCCGATCAGTGGTGAACCGCTGGCCAATCTGATTGCGGAATACCGCAATGTGATGAAAATCGTGGATCGTCAGTCCCGGGTCTTCCCTGAGGAAGTGCTGGAGCAAATGATTTACATGCCCTCCCTGTCTGAAGACAGCCTGAAAGACCAGGCGGGCATGGAAAGCTGGTGTGAGAGTTTGGGCAAGCGTGTGGATGCCATTACGGATGCTACCCAGACCTTTACCATCAGTGCCCGCAAGGACGAAGAGCGTGGCCTCTTCTTGCCACGTGTGCGAGTACTTGCTCACGGTGTACCCCGCGAATATCAAGTGACTATCGATTTTCTTCAGTCTCCGGACTACCAGAAGATCAAGGCACTGGGCGAGACCCTGGAAGGCCTGCTGGCAGAAGATGCCTATGTGCAGCGTGGCGAAACCCAGAGGCCGATTCGCCACTTTGCGGAAGCGCTGGAGTGGCTGATGATCCAGGCCCGTCGTGGTACGGCTATCCAGCGTTATAAAGGGTTGGGTGAAATGAATGCCGAGCAGCTGTGGGAAACTACTATGGATCCCGAGAGCCGCCGTATGCTGCAGGTGACCATCGAAGACGCCATTGCGGCGGACCAGATCTTTACCTGCCTGATGGGCGATGATGTGGATCCCCGCCGTCAGTTCATCGAGTCCAACGCGTTGCAGGTATCGAACCTGGATGTGTAATTAACGCAACAGGGAACACGCCTAACCGAGGCCGCAGGCAGTGACTGCGGCCTTTGTTTATCAACCGGCGCCACCGTAGGAGCGTCGCTCGCGGCGCGATCACAAAGTCGCGAGTTTCGAAAGGCAAAATCAGCAGATCTGATGGCTTAAAGGTTTTCGACACTCGTTACTCGCTCCTGGCCAAGGTGATCGCGCCGCGAGCGACGCTCCTACGGGAAGCTGATTCTAATTGCGTCAATTGACGATGAACCCATAAAAAAAGCGAACCCGATGGGTTCGCTTTTTCTTTGCGTGCAAGGGTGTCGCGTGTCAGCGTTGCCTTACACCGCAAAATCTTCCAGCTTTGCGCCTTTGGCCAGCGCATCCTGCAACCACAGCGGACGTTTGCCGCGTCCAGTCCAGGTGTTGCTGCTGTTGTTCGGGTCGCGGAATTTCACTGCAGCAGGTTTGCGTACCCCTGCTTTTTTCTTGCCAGCCGTTTTCTTGCGAGGGGTCTTTTTCTTGTCGTTGGCCTTCAGCAGTTCAGAAGGATCTACGCCCAGTTCCTTGGCCATCTTCTCCAGTACCGCCTGGGCATTTTTCAGCTCAGCCTTACGCTTTTTATCCAGAGCGGCTTCCGCCTGCTTGATCAGTTTTTCCAGTTCGTCGATGGAAAGTTCATCAAGATTGATGGTCATTATTATGCCCTTGTGATTTGTCATTTAACTGCGCGACGACTCTAATTATTTTAAGCAGGGTTGGCAATAAGGGTTTGGTTAAAATAGATGTGAGCTACAAGCTACACTTGATTGGAAAGGCAAACCCAAAATAGTTCCCAGGTTTTTTAGAAGAACGGAAACGCCTTTCAGATCGTTGAGTTCGGCGCCAATAAATAACCCGAGCACTTTGTAGGAGCCATGCTCGCATGGCGATCCGAGTCTAAACGAGGTAAGGATTCCAGAGCCTATACAAAACACTCGCATAACGAACCGAGCCCAAGCGAGGCAACCGGTTCTGCTAGCCGCCCACGTTTCCCGAATAAACGCCCTGCCCTACCCCGGATAATGCTCCTGAATCCACTGCTGTACTTCTGCGGTGACCTGCTGGGCTTTCTTTCCTTCCGTGCCGATCGGGGGGCTGATGCGAACGGTGATGGTGCCGGGATAGCGAATCCAGCTGCCTTTGGGCCAGCAATCACCGCTGTTGCTACTGATGGCTACCACCGGGACACCGGCCTGGCAGGCCAGCATGGTGCCGCCATGATTGAAGCGACCGATGGTGCCCGGTGGTTGGCGTGTCCCTTCCGGGAAAATGACTACCGGTAGTCCCTGTTGCAGTCGTTCCTTGCCTTGCTTGAGCAGGGATTTCAGTGCGGCATTGCCTTTGCTGCGGTCAATGCGAATGGGGTTGAGCAGGGCCAGCCCCCAACCGAAAAACGGGATCCACAACAGCTCCCGTTTGACCACGGTAGTCTGCGGACAGATGAGCGTTTGCAGGAAAAAGGTTTCCCAGCTGCTCTGGTGATTGGAGAGCACCACGCAAGGTGCATCGGGCAGGTTATGGACCCCTTCCAGCTGCACCTTCACCCCATTGAGGTGGCGGTCGAGCCACATGGTCAGGTGAGTCCACTGGTTGATAAAACGATGGCGGGGGCGCATCGGCAGCCAGAAGCCAACGATGACGCAGAAAAAGCTGTAAATGATTCCGGCAAGGTTATACAGCACGAAAAACAGCGCGCTGCGAACCTTGATCGACAGCGACGGTGTGTCGTGCTGCATACCTAGTCCTTCAAGGTGTGATCAACAAAGTCGGCAAGAGAATCAAAAATGGCCACGTCACCCAATGTCTCGGGCAGGCCCTTGTCCAGGGTCTTTTGTCCCTTGCCGGTGAGTACCAGCACCGGTTGGCAGTGACGAGCGATTCCCGCTTGCAGGTCCCTAAGGCTATCACCAATCAGTGGTGCTCCGGTGACATCGCCATACTCGGTAACAATCTGGTCGATCAGACCGGGAAGGGGTTTGCGGCAGTCGCAGCCATCGTCCGGGCCGTGGGGGCAGTAGAAAATACCGCCCATTTCACCGCCCTGCGCGGCCACCAATTCACGCATCCGCGCATGCATGGCATCCAGGGTGGCCACGTCGTAGTAGCCACGGCCAATCCCGGACTGATTGGTGGCCACCACCACGGTATATCCGGCCTGGCTGAGCCGTGCGATGGCATTGATGCTGCCCGGGATCGGAACCCATTCGTCTACCGTCTTGATGTAGGCATCGGAGTCTTCGTTAATGACCCCGTCACGGTCGAGGATGATGAGTTTGTTCATGAATAAACCCTGTGCCTTAGTTGTAGGAGCGTCGCTGGCGGCGCGATCACCTTGGCCTGGGACGGGTAACGAGTTTCTAAAACCTTGAAACCGAATGGTCTGCGGGTTTTATCTTTCGAAACTCGTTTTCGTCACTCACGACGTTGTGATCGCGCCGCCAGCGAGGCTCTTACAGCAGTGTTGGGTGTATAAACAAAGGCCGCAGTGACTGCGGCCCGGTTTTGCGTGTTGCTTGATGCGTGCAGCGTGTTGCGTCTTACTCTTGCAGCAGACTGATGTCCGCCACGTTCAGGAACAGATCACGCAGGAATGCGAGCAACGCCAGCCGGTTGTTGCGTACGGCTTCATCTTCGGCCATCACCATCACGGTGTCGAAGAAGGCATCGACCGGTTCACGCAGCTCGGCCAGCATTTCCAGCACACCCTGATAGTCACCCTGCTCCAGCAGCGGTTCGGATTTCTCATAGCTGGCCACGACCAGATTGGTCAGGGTCTGTTCGGCGTCGTCTTCCAGAAGAGCGCCGTCGATCTCTTCGGGCGGTTCCCCGTCGAGCTTGGCCAGAATGTTGGACACCCGCTTATTGGCGGCGGCCAGCGCGGCAGCTTCTTCACGCTGCTGGAAATCGGCAACGGCTTTCACGCGTCGGTCGAAATCCAGTGGCTTGCGGCAGGCGTCGTCGATGGCCAGTACCGACAGGATCACCGGGGTGGCAATGCCCCGCTCCTGGTACATGGCGCGGTAACGGCCCTTGATGAAATCGAACGCCTCGTCGATCTGGCTGGCATCAATGCGTTCGCCAAGTTGCTGGCCTGCCTGATCGAGCAGCTCACGCAGGTCAATGGCGAGACCGTTTTCGATGATGATGCGCAGCACCCCCAGGGTGGTGCGACGCAAGGCATAGGGATCCTTGGTGCCGCTGGGCTTCTGGCCGATGCCGAAGATGCCCACCAGGGTATCAATCTTGTCGGCCAGAGAGACGGCCATGCCAGTCTTGCTCTGCGGCAGGCTGTCGCCGGCGAAGCGCGGCAGGTACTGCTCGTACAGTGCGTTGGCGACCTCTTCCGGCTGGCCTTCGCGCTGGGCCAGGTAGTAACCCATGATGCCCTGCATGGTGTCGAACTCGTACACCATCTCGCTGTTCAGGTCGGCCTTGCTCAGCTCGCCCGCCAGTTTGGCCTGGGCCGCGTCGCCACCAATCTGCTCGGCAATCACTGCCGCCAGGGCACCAATGCGCTGGCATTTGTCCGCCACGGTACCCAGCTGCTGCTGGAACACCACATTGGCCAGTCCCTCGCCGTGTTGTGCCAGGGTCTTCTTGCAATCGTTGTCGTAGAAAAACGCCGCATCGGCCAGACGCGGACGAATCACTTTTTCGTTGCCGGCGATGACCTGCTCGGCATCCTTGGACTGGATGTTGCTGATGGTAATGAACCTGGGCATCAGCTTGCCGTTGGCGTCCAGAATAGAGAAGTACTTCTGGTGTTCTTCCATGGCGCTGATCAGTGCTTCCTGGGGGACCCGCAGGAAGTCCTCGTCGAAGCTGCCGGTGAGGGCTTCAGGCCATTCCACCAGCGCGGTAACTTCGTTGAGCAGGTCAGGGTCAATCTGCGCCGTGCCGCCGGCCTGCTTGCCCGCGGCAATGGCCTGTTCTTCGATCATGGCCTTGCGGCGATTGAAGTCAGCGATCACATGACCGTCATTTTCCATCCGTGTGGGGTATTCACCGGCGTTGGTCAGCTCGATGGCTCCCGGTGCGTGGAAACGGTGGCCATAGCTGGTGCGACCGGATTGCAGGTCCAGCAACTCGAACGGCACCACTTCGTCACCAAACAGCGCCACCAGCCAGTGCGCGGGACGCACAAACTGTACTTTGCGGTTGCCCCAGCGCATGCGCTTGGGGATCGGCAGTTTCTGGATGGCCTGGGCAAAGAATTCCGGCACCAGCTCAACGGTGGGCTTGCCCTGCTCGGTAATGTTGGCGACCAGACGTTCGCCCTTGCCGGTGTCCTGTCGGCCCAGTTGGTCCACGGTCAGCCCCAGGGAGGCGGCAAAGCCCTGGGCGGCCTTGGTGGGATTACCGTCCTTGTCAAAGGCGGCCTGTACGGCCGGGCCCTGGCGTTCGATGTCACGGTCAGCCTGCTTGTCGTCCAGGCCACGTACCAGTACCGCCAGACGACGGGGGGCGGCAAAGCTTTCTACGTCACCGTGATTCAGTCCTGCTTCATCCAGCTGGCGAACAAACTCGTCGGTGAGCGCCGCACTCAGGTTCGGCAGCGCTTTTGGAGGCAGCTCTTCGGTGCCCAGTTCAATCAGCAAATCCCGGGACATTATTTCTTCCCCTTCTTGTTCGCCTGTTTGGCGGCTTTCTCATCCTGCTTTTGCAGCTCTGCCATCACTTCCTCACGAATGGCGTCGTCGGCCATGGGGAAACCCAGCGTGCGGCGCGCATCGAAGTAGGCCTGGGCCACGGCCCGGGCCAGGGTGCGTACCCGCAGGATAAAGCGCTGGCGTTCGGTGACAGAGATGGCCTTGCGGGCATCCAGCAGGTTGAAGGTGTGCGAGGCCTTCAGGACATATTCATAGGCGGGCAGCGGCAGGCCGGCCTCGATCAGCTTGGTGGACTCGGATTCGAACAGGTCGAACTGCTTGAACAGTTCTTCCACGTTGGCATGCTCGAAGTTGAACGTGGACATTTCCACTTCGTTTTGCAGGAACACATCGCCGTAAGTGACTTTGCCGAAGGGGCCATCGGACCACACCAGATCGTAGACCGAATCTACGCCCTGAATGTACATGGCGAGACGCTCAAGACCGTAGGTGATTTCCCCGGTCACCGGGTAGCAGTCGATGCCGCCCACCTGCTGGAAGTAGGTGAACTGGGTCACTTCCATGCCATTGAGCCACACTTCCCAACCCAGTCCCCAGGCGCCCAGCGTTGGGGATTCCCAGTTGTCTTCCACAAAGCGGATATCATGGACCAGCGGATCAAAACCCAGCATGCGCAGGGAACCCAGGTACAGCTCCTGGATGTTGTCCGGCGACGGTTTCAGGACCACCTGGAACTGGTAGTAGTGCTGCAGCCGGTTGGGGTTTTCCCCGTAACGGCCGTCGGTGGGACGACGGGAAGGCTGCACGTAGGCACTGTTCCAGTTCTCCGGGCCGATGGCGCGCAGGAAGGTAGAGGGGTGAAAGGTACCCGCACCGACTTCCATATCCAGTGGCTGTACCACCACGCAACCTTGCTCTGCCCAGTATTGCTGAAGGGCCAGAATCAGGCCCTGAAACGTCATGATATCCGTCTGCGGTTGTTCCGCCATGGTGAATCCTGTTGTTCAATACATTTTCCGCGAAGGCGCAAGTATACCGGGCCGTCCGCAGCGGTGATACCGCTGTTGCGCCTCTCGCAACTACTGACAGCAGGGTGTCAGTAGACACCGGGTAGAATGGTGTGGATATCGGCCGGCAGGCCGTCAGGCGACATATCACAGGGAAGAGCATGCGACGCGCGGAACGCTTGTTTCAGATCGTACAGATCATCGGGGCCAACCCCTGGACCACGGCCCAGACTCTGGCGCAGCGCCTGGAGGTGTCGGAGCGCACCATTTACCGGGATATTGACCATCTGTGTGGCAGTGGCGTGCCGGTCTACGCCCAGGCGGGCAAGGGCTATGCCCTGCTGGAGGGATATCAACTGCCTCCGCTGATGTTCAGTGCCGAGGAATGGCAGGCGTTGCTGACCGGGTTGGCCATGGCGCAAGGTTGGGCTGGGCAGCGCCAGGCGGGAGTTTTGCAGGCCGTTCAGGAAAAACTCGCCATGGCGGTGCCGGCCCGGTTACGGGCGCAGACCGCGACGGTAACCGCGCCAGCCTTGCCCGAGCGAAGGATGCTTGGTGCATTGCTCGATCCCCTGCAGCGGGCTATCGCCGATCAGGTGAAGGTGCAGATTCATTACCGCGATGCCCTGGACGCCCAGAGTGTGCGTACGCTTTGGCCGTTGGGGCTGTATTTCTGGGGCCACTGCTGGACCCTGGTGGGATGGTGCGAATTGCGCAGGGCATTTCGGCATTTTCGTGTCGACCGGATCGTCATTCTGCAAACCCTGGGCAGCCATTATCCGGTCATGCCTGGTCAGACGCTTGCGGATTATGAAGCCCTGGAAATCGAACAGTGTGAAAAGAGAGAAGCCGATGAAAGACCGCTGTCCCTGGTGCGGGGATGACCCGCTCTATCAGCGCTACCATGATGAAGAATGGGGCGTTCCGGAATATGACGATCAGACCCTGTTCGAGTGCCTGAATCTGGAAGGTGCCCAGGCGGGCCTCAGCTGGATCACGGTGCTGCGCAAGCGTGAGCACTATCGGCAGGTTTTTGATGGCTTCGATCCGGAAAAGATCGCCCGTTATGACGAGGCGAAGGTGGCTGCCTTGCTGGCGGATCCCGGGATTATCCGCAACCGACTCAAGGTGGCGGCCACCATTGGCAATGCCCAGGCCTTTCTCGCCATGCGTGATCGCGGACAGAGCTTGTCTGGCTTTCTCTGGGATTTTGTCGACGGTACCCCGACGATCAACCATTTTGCGACGCTTGCCGAGGTGCCAGCCCTGACGCCCACCGCCGAAGCCATGAGCAAGGCCCTGAAAAAAGCCGGTTTCAAGTTCGTCGGGCCGACCATTGTCTATGCCTTCATGCAGGCGGTGGGCATGGTCAATGACCACCTCATCACCTGTCCGCGGCACCGGGAGTTGTCCTGACGCAGGCCCTAACAGAGGTCACAGAGAAAACCGTCTTTCCCACCGTAATCCCTGGGTTCCATGCCGTAAATCGGCCTTTGGAAACGCTGACTATCGCGCCGCCAGCGACGCTCCTACGGAAAGGTGGGTGGGAGAATTCAAACGGGCTTTCCCGGAAATATGTGATGAATCTCCATACCGCCTTTCTCGCGTCCTGTCTGTGAGAACAAAGGGTAAACGACAAAGTTGGTACGCCCCTTGCTGAGGGTAAGGATGGAGAGTAGTCAAAGACAGGATGTCGTTCAGGGTACCCAGCAATGAATAACAGCAAGCCCATCCTCATCATCAAGACCGGCAACACCTATCCCCAGATCAGCCAGCACTATGGGGACTTTGACCACTGGATTCACACGGGGCTTGGCAATACCCCTGCCTGTGTCATCAGTGCCCACCATGGCGACCCGCTACCCGAACCGGCATCGCTGGCCGGGGTGGTCATTACCGGGTCTCATGCCATGGTCACAGAGCAAACCCCCTGGATGCGGGCCCTGACCCACTGGCTATATAGCCTGGTGAAGGATAGCCCGGCGATGCCGGTGCTGGGGTTGTGTTTTGGGCATCAACTGCTGGCCCATGCCCTGGGGGGCGAAGTGGCTGACAATCCGATGGGAATGGAGGTGGGGACTGTGCCTCTGCGGCTCACCGAGGCGGGGCATCACGATCCCTTATTGAGCGCCATCGTCGGGCATCCGTGGGCACAAGTGGTGCACAGGCAGTCAGTACTGACTCCGCCCAGGGGCGCCACGGTGCTTGCCAGCAATGTTCATGACGCCTGTCAGGCCTTCCGGTACGGGGAGTGTGTCTGGGGGGTGCAATTTCACCCCGAGTTCAGCGCTGATGTAATGCGTGCCTACCTGCAGGCGTTGAGCGGTGACAGCCTCACCCAGCAGCAGGTGGATACCCATCTTCAGGATGTGCGGGAGTGTCAGGATGCCAGCAGCATCCTGGCCCGTTTCGCCCGCCTGACGTTGCCGCAGGTGGCGTAGGAGCAGGAGCAAGCTACAAGCTTCAACGCGGTAGGTCTCGTCATTAATCAGACCGCCCTGCCCGCGCCCCTGATTCGGTCCGCGGGTAGGGCATTCCAGACACGATGAATATGCCCGCGTTGTAGCTTGAAGCTTGTAGCTTGCGACTTATTCTGCCTGTTCACCGAACACCGCGCCGATCAGGGCACTGCCCTGCTGGAAGGGGTTCTGGCGGATCTGGGTTTCCTGCTCGCCGATGCGGGTGTAGAGCTGGTCCATGCTGGTGTCGATAACGTACTTTTCCAGGTCCAGGTTCGGCTTGTTGGTAAGTGGTAACTTATCGTAGGCCGCCAGTAATGTCTGGTATTGATCATAGAACCCGGTCTTGCGCAGGTTGTCTTCCACAATGGGTTCAAAACGCTGGCGCAGGCTTGCTTCCGTCTCCCCGCGGAAATAGGTGGTGGCTGCGGTGTCCCCGCCCTGAATAATGCCCAGGGCATCATCCACGCTCATGGAATTGATGGCATTTTTGAAGACCGGGGCGCCCGCCGCGACGGCCTTTTCTGCCCCCCGGTTCATGGCGGTTTCGAGCTGGTCTACATAACGGCCCAAGCCAAACTGGCGCAGGGTGTTGGCCACCGGCTGGGCAGCGTCCGGCAGTTGCAGGTTCATGGCCCCTTCGCGGGACAGCTGGGCAGCAGCGGTATCGGTGCCCTTGATCAGGGCTTCCTTGATGCCGGAGACCAGCCGCGACTCGGTATCGTAACCGGCGTCCTTGGCCATCTGGTTGCCTGCGTTGACCCAGGGCATGACCGCTTCCATGTGCTGACACCCGGTCAGAGCCAGGACAAGCAACAGGGGGACAAGAGAAAGTCGTGTCTTCAAGGGAGTCTCCTTTGTTTTGGCGGACATGCTACTGCACCCGTCCGGGCGGCTAAACAGTTCATTGAGTTGAAAGTTCAAAGTTGAAACGCGGGCCAAGCCGATCCGGGTGTCAGGCCGTGCCCGCGATTGCTGCTAAGGGCGCGGGGTTCATGGTTTAAATCAGGCGGTGCCCATTCCGCGCTTTTCAACTTTGAACTTTCAACTTTAAACTCGCTTTCCATGACCGAAGACGATTACCGCGAACAACACAAGCAACGCCTCGCCTATATGCCCTGGCTGTATGCCCGGTTGAAACCGAAGCATCGCGCCTGGGCCGAGCCGTGGCAGCAGGCCCTTCAGCAACGCTGGATGGCGCTGGAAACGGTGACTTTTGGAACGGACTGTTTTGTGGCGCCGCAGGCGGTGCTGCTGGCCGAGCCAGGTCGCGACATTATCGTCGGTGATGGCAGCCAGATCGCCGCAGATTGCGTCATTCACGGCCCGGTACGCCTGGGCCGAAATGTCAGTCTGAACCACCATGTGACTCTGGAAGGGGGGGCCTCCGGGGTGCATATCGGCGACGGCTCCCGTATCGCCGCTTACTGTACCTTTTATGCCTTCAACCACGGTGTGCATGCAGACCGTCCGGTGCGCGAGCAGCCGGTCACGTCAAAGGGGATCCACATTGGCAAGGATGTCTGGGTGGGCGCCCGGGTCGGGATTGTGGACGGGGTGACCCTCGGAGATCATGCCGTGGTGGGGATGGGGGCCGTGGTTACCAAGGATGTTCCCCCCTGGACCATCGTGGCGGGCAACCCTGCCCGGCCCATTGGCCGCCGGCCAGGTTCGCCCCCTGAACACCCCTCGACATAGCCGGTAACATCCTTATTGTTGAACGGCGTTTAGTTGCTTGGCATTTTAATTGAACATCGTTAAACAAGAGGGTTTCACCATGGATGAAAGTGCGATTCAACGACACTCCGGGGGCTGGCTGTTTTACGTCAAGGCGGCATTCGGGATCAGCCTGGGGTTGATGGTGCTGGGCATCGTCTGGTTACCCACTGACCTGTGGATCAAGGGCTACCTGGTGATGGGCATCATGTTTGTGGTCGGCTCCACCATCACCCTTGCCAAGACCCTGCGCGATGACCATGAGGCCCGGCGTCTGATCAACCGGATCAGTGAGGCGAAGACGGAAAGATTGTTGAAGGAATACACCGACTAAAACCGGTCGAATGTCAGATGTGAATAAGGAGAACACCATGGCAACAGCATGGACCAAACTGAAAACCCTGATGCGAGGCCAGGCCCGTATCAGCATGGAACAGATCGTCAACGCCAATGACATGCTGCTGCTGGACCAGCAGCTGTATGAAACCGAGCAATCCCTGCGTGACGCGCGCCGTCAATTGGCAAGGCTGATGGCGGAAGAGAAACTGAATCAGCGTCGTGCCGATGAGTTGAGCAGACAGAGTCGGCACTATGAGGAGGGGGCTCGCCAGGCCCTGGCGGCAGAGAATGATGTCCTGGCGTTGGATATCGGCAAGCGTCTGGCGGATCTGGAGCAACAGCAAAGCCGCCTTGCTCGGCAGGGCGTGACGCTGGAGCAACAGAAAACCGAGTTTCAGGCGTTTATCAAACAGGCAGCAGATACCCTGAAAGCCCTGCGCCAGGAGCAATCCATGGCGCGCAGCCAGGAAACCCTGTTTGGAGAATCCCGGCAACGTCATCAGGACCAGCGCGGTCTGGCGCAGCGATTGTGCGACAGTCAGCACACCCTGCAGCAGATTCAGCAACGACAGGAAGAATGTCGCCTGTTGTGGCAGAGTGAAGCGCAGTTACAGGGGGATCGTCTCGGCGATAGCCTGGACCAGCGCATGGCGGAAGCGGGGATCGGCGATCATCAGAGCCGTCGGGCAGAAGAGATTCTGGCGGGGTTGCGCGGCGCACAGACGGCACCGTAGGAGCGCCGCTTGAGTCACGAACCGAGCGATAACGAGGGCTGAATGCTCGTTATCCTGATGTGCTCAAGGTCCGCGGCTCAGGCGCTGCTGCTTCAAAAGTAAAAACAACCAGGAGTTGCTGTGGCACGTCGTAACCAACACAGCCGTGAAGAATTGCAGGCGCTGGCGATACAGGCGGTACGGGACCTTGTGGCTGAACACGGGTTGGAGAAACTCAGTGTGCGCAAGGTGGCAGAGCGCATCGGTTATACCGCTGGCATGCTTTACCATGTGTTCGCCAATCTGGACGATCTGATTCTGCAGGCCAATGCGGACACCCTGGCGCAACTGCTGGCAGCCATGATCGACTGTCCATCACCTGCCCCTCGCGAGCAGTTGCAGCACATGGCACAGGTGTATGTGTCCATGGCCCGTGACGAGACAGCCCTGTGGAAGATGGTGTTCATGCACCAGATGCAAAACGCCGCGGCGGTACCCGGCTGGTATCTGGAAAAGACCGCAACCCTGTTCCGCGAAGTGGAAGCCCGCATGGATCAGCTTGCGCAACAGCAGGACACCGCGCAGATTCACCTGGCCGCCAGAACCCTGTGGGGCAGCGTCCACGGTATTGCCCTGCTGGCCGCGGATGACAAGTTGGTCGTGGCCGGAGATGTGGATGCGCAGGCGATGATTGAGTCGTTATTGCAGCACTATTTGAATAGCTGGGCCGGGGAGTAGCAAGCGGCAACACGAGGACAGGTCGTCGTTGCGGAGAGGAATGCAGTCCGCGCCGAGATGATGAAATGCTGAGGCGCGGCTCAAACCTTTCCGTAGGGCAGTAAGATTGAATCGCGTTGTAGCTTGCAGCTTGAAACTTGTCACTCTGCTCCCTACCAAGGAAGAAAAAGGCGAAAAAATGAAAAAAGGGTTGTTCTCTCTGCTGGCGTCACGCCGTTTCGGGCCGTTCTTTTTTACCCAGTTTTTGGGGGCCTTTAACGATAATGTGTTTCGTCAGGCGCTGATCCTGCTGATTGCCTCCGGTGTGGTCACCGGCCTCAGTGTTAACACCCTGAACAATGTGGCCCTCGCGCTGTTTATCCTGCCATTCTTCCTGTTCTCGGCGCTGGCTGGTCAGGTGGCCGACAAATACGACAAGGCCAGCCTGGTGCGCAAGATCAAGTTCGTTGAGGTCTGCATCATGTCTGCGGCGGCGGTGGGTTTCTTCTTCGACGCGGTGTATTTTCTGCTGGCCGTGCTGTTCTGCATGGGGCTGCAGTCCACTTTCTTTGGCCCGATCAAATACTCCATCATTCCCCAGCATCTGGATGACAAGGAACTGGTCTCCGGCAATGCACTGGTAGAAATGGGCACCTTTCTGGCCATTTTGCTCGGCTCTATTTCCGGCGTACTGCTGAAGATGGAAGGGGTCGGCGATGGGGTGGTGGCCGTGGCAGTCATCGGGCTGGCGGTGTTGGGCTATCTGGCGGCCCGGGGAATTCCCTCCGCCCCGGCGGCGGATGGCGAACTGAAACTGAACTGGAATCTGTTCAAGGAAACCTGGCATATCGTTGGCTACGCCCGCGAAGTGAAATCGGTGTGGATGTGTGTGTTGGGGATCTCCTGGTTCTGGTTTCTCGGGGCGGCCTATACCACTCAGCTGAAAGTGTACGTGGATGATTATCTGCTCGGCACCGATGGTCTCTATGCGCTGTTGTTGGGGACTTTCTCCATCGGCATCGGGCTGGGCTCGTTCCTGTGTGAAAAACTGTCCGGCAAGCGTGTGGAACTGGGGCTGGTTCCTTTGGGCTCCATCGGCCTGAGTGTGTTTGGTATCGACCTGTTTTTCTCCTATGCCGGTCTTGCCGGTACGGGGCAGGTAGATATCGCGGGCTTCCTGCAGCAGGCAGGCGGCTACCGGGTGCTGCTCGACCTGCTCGGTATTGGCGTGTTCGGCGGATTCTACATCGTGCCGCTGTTTGCGTTTATCCAGCACCGCGCCAACCCAAAACACTTGTCGCGGATCATTGCCGCCAACAACATCATCAACGCCCTGTTGATGGTCCTTTCGGCGGTGGCGGGCATCGTGCTGATCGGTTTTCTGGAGCTCACGGTTCCGCAGTTTTTCCTGGCGCTGGCCATTACCAATGTACTGGTGGCGAGCTATATCTACAGCGTCGTGCCGGAGTTCCTGATACGCCTGTTGGTGTGGATGCTTACCCACACCCTGTACCGGGTGAAGCATGAGGGGATGGACAACATTCCTGAAGAAGGCCCATGCATGCTGGTGTGTAACCATGTGAGTTACGTGGATGCATTGCTGCTGGCCGGGGCGATCCGGCGCCCGGTGCGTTTTGTGATGTTCAAACCGATCTATGACATGCCGCTGTTGAACTACATCTTCCGCACCGGCAAAACCATTCCCATCGATTCCAAAACCCGTAACCCGGCCATTTACGAACAGGCGTTTGTGCGTATTCGCGAAGAGCTGGCGGCTGGCGAGGTCGTGTGCATCTTCCCGGAGGGCAAACTCACCAGTGACGGCGAGATCGACGAATTCCGTGCCGGTATCGAGAAGATCGTCGGCGAGACGCCGGTACCAGTGGTGCCGATGGCACTGTCCGGGCTGTGGGGCAGCTTCTTTAGTCACAAGGGAGGCAAGGCGCTTACCCGCCTGCCCAGCCGGTTCTGGTCACGGATCAAACTGGCGGTGGGACACCCGGTAGCGCCAGAACAGGTTGACGCCACGGATTTGCGAACCCGGGTGCTGGCCCTGCGTGAGCGCCCCTGAGGCCACAGCGGCAGCGCAGGTTGCGCAAAGCATACGGACGGTAACTTGCGAATTGGCCAAAACCCCGGACACTCGACAATAATAGTGGGTCTGTAACCCCTCACCACAATAACAATAGGGATTCAGCGTGTCAGAATCTTCCTTGTCGCCCGCCGGACTGCGGGCGCGCCTCCAGCAGTTGCTGCTGCAACTGCCCCCGGTTCAACGGGCGGATGCCCGTTTTCATCAGGTCGAGCATGATGTGCTCCAGACCCTGAAGCAGCGTCTTGAAGCGCTGGAGACCCCTGGCGAATTGGCCGGCCCCCCGGAGAACCTGCATCAGCTGTTGGATGTGTCCCTGGAGCAAAGCCGTGATCAGGCGGAAGATATGCTGGTGCGCCAGTTGCTGGCCGGGCTGACCGCCGATGAGGTGCGCATTCTGGCGGCACTGTCTGATGGCAGCGCGTTTCCCATGCTGGCCCTGTACAGCGGTGGCCGGTTTTCCCGTGGCCAAATCCTGTTCCGTCATTCCAACGTGGGTCGTGCCGCCGGAATTCAATGCACCGACATGATTGGCACCTACCTGCAGCGGTTGTTCAGCCAGGGTTGGGTGATTGCTACCGGTTTTGAAGAAGCCAACCGGACTGACTATGAATTGCTGGAAGGCGACAGCGGTTTCCGCCGCGCCATGGCCGGGCTTCAGACGCACTGGCCGAAAGTGAAACCTCACCGGGAAACCCTGCGGCTCGGGCCCATGGGTCAACAGATGTGGGCCCTGCTCAGTCAGCCAGCTGAGGCGGACCAGTCAGGCGATGAGGAGTAAGGCGTGATTACCGATATCGACCTGATTCTTGCAGACATCCAGGCTAACTGGTTGTTGTATCTGTCCATGCCCTTCGTGGCCGCGGCGATTGGTTATGGCACCAAGGTGGTGGCCATCAAGATGATGTTCAAGCCGCTCAGTTTTATGGGTATCCGCCCGTTTCTGGGCTGGCAGGGCATTGTTCCGCGCAAGGCGGCCACCATGGCCAGCATCGCCTGTGACCTGATGATGGAACGGCTGCTCAAGCCGGAGGATGTTTTCAACAAGCTCGACCCGCATCGGGTGGCGGAAGAAATTCGCGATCCGCTGATTCGCTCGGTGGACGACATCACCCGTCAGGTTGCGGCGGAGTACCAGCCGGGCCTGTGGGAGTCTGCTCCGGAATCGGTGAAACGGCTGGTGATTCAGCGCATCCAGAAAGAAGCACCGCACATGGTCGAGCAGATCATGGAGGATATCAAAAGCAATATTCACCGGGTGTTCGACCTCAAGGATCTGGTCATCAATGCCCTGGTGCGGGACAAGGAACTGCTCAACCGGGTGTTCCTGGAAGCCGGTCATGTGGAGTTCAAGTTTATCCGCAATTCCGGTATCTGGTTTGGGTTTGCCATCGGTATTGTTCAGGCCGTGGTCTGGGCCTTGACCCATAATGTCTGGGTGATTCCGCTGTTTGGGTTGTTCACCGGCTGGTTCACCGATTGGCTGGCACTGAAGATGATCTTCAATCCCAAGCAACCGGTGCGCTACCTGGGGTTGTTCGAATGGCAGGGCCTGTTCCTGAAACGGCGCAAACAGGTGGCGGCCCGTTACGGTGAACTGGTGGCCAGCGAGATTGTCACCCCGGCGGCGGTGATTGAAGCGATTCTCAAGGGGCCGTTGTCGGATCGCTTGTTTGGCCTGGTACAAAAACAGGTACAACGCACCCTGGACGAACAGGCCGGTCTGGCCAAGCCGCTGGTGGTGTTTGCGGTGGGCAGCACCAAATACCAGGAAATGAAACGGTCGGTGGCCGACAAGGTCATGGAAGCGCTGCCGGAAACCCTGAGCCACATGGAAGCCTATGCCGAAGAAGCCATGGACCTGAAGAACCTGTTGGTCAACAAGATGCAGGAGCTAACCGAGGAAGAGTTCGAGGGGCTCCTTCGGCCGGCTTTTCAACAGGACGAGTGGATTCTGATTACCGTTGGCGCGTTGCTGGGGTTCCTGGTAGGGGAATTGCAGGTGCACGTGATGCTGCACTTTGCGGTGCCGGTGTCATGAAGGTGGTCATGTTGTTTGGTGCCCTGTTGTTGGCAGGGTGTGCCGTCACCATGACGCCGCAAACGACCTCCCCGTTTGCGGCGCAGCCGGTCCAGCCATTGGACTACAAGGTTGATGACGACAGTGAGGAAGCAGAATGCCGGCAACACTACCGCTACTATGAAAATCTCGGGGCCTATAACAGCAACACGGCCATGGATGAGCAGATGAGAGAGTTCTGGGCGGAGGATGCCAAATTTTACCGGGAACACGCCAGACGACATTGCAAGGATTGACGGCGACGCTGCTGGCGAAAGTCCATATTGCCTGCACATTTGGCTGACAGTATCTTGAACTTGAACCGTCAATCAGGAGCAAGCCAATGGCCAGCCAGGACACCACTGAACGTTACGGAACCGTCACTCGCCTGTTGCACTGGAGCATGGCATTGCTGATTGCCTGGCAGTTTCTGTCGGCCATTGCGCATTATGGGTTTGAAGACAGTGCGTTCGAGGCCTTTTTCTGGCCGACCCACAAACCTCTGGGCCTGGTCCTGATGATCCTGATTGTGGTCCGCCTGCTGTGGGCCCTGAAGAACCTGGCCAGCCGCCCGCCCTCCATCAACCTGCCTGCCAAACTGGGTCACCTTGGCCTCTATGCGTTGCTGCTGCTGGTCCCTGCGTTGGCACTATTGCGACAATATGGCTCCGGCCGCGCCTTTGATCCGTTTGGTATTGCGCTGATGTCGGGTGGCGGTGACAAGATCGACTGGATGGTGGATCTGGGATCACTGCTTCATGGGGAGCTGGGGTGGGTACTGCTGGCCATGATCGTCGGTCATATCGCCATGGCCTTCCTGCACCGTCACCAACCCGGCCAGATCAATGTGCTGCCGCGCATGTGGGGTAAATGACGGCTGAACGAGCTCTCTCCACTCCCTGGGCAGTCGCCCTGACCCGGATCAGGTTTTCCACGAACGGATTGAAATCCGCAATTTAAGACATTGACCACTATCCTTCCCCGGAGGGCGCTTTAGAATGCGCCCTTTAATAAAAAAGTACTGGGGAAAAATCATGGTTATGGAACGACTCAAAGGGCTATTTCAGGTCAAGGGAGTGCTGGGGGGTGTCGTTGGGGCACTGGTCTTGCTGGTGGTGGCGAACAAGTCCATCTTCTATGCCGAACCGGGGTATGTGTATCACGTGCGGACCATTTTGGGTCAGGAACATGTGGTCAGCGATGTGGGGTATCAGTTCTTCTTCTTCGGGCGCTGGAATTCCTGGAAGCGCGCCCTGACGGTACAGGCCGTGCGCGGCGGCAGTGAAACGCTGGATTATGTGGAAGTCGAGCACTCGGAAACATCCGCTGCCCTGCCGCCACAAAACATCATGTTCCTGGATCAGGTGGATGCCAATGCCCAGGCCACGGTGCGCTTTACCATTCCCACGGACCAGGACACCTTCCTGCGCCTGGCCCATGAATATCGCACCCCGGAAAACCTGTTGCGCACGGCCCTGATCCCGGCCTTCAAGGAAACCCTGCAGGCCAACGCTTCTCTGATGAGCGCCGAAGAGTACTACTCCGGTGGCCGTACCGAATTCAATACCGAATTCGAAAACCAGATGATCAACGGCATCTATATCGTGCGTCGTGAAGAAGTCAGCCAGAAACGCGTCGGTGACATCAAGGGCTCTGCCAACGTTGCCATGGGCACGGATCAGCAAGATTACGGAGATGACAGCAAGGTAATCTTCGTGGTGCGCAAGATGCTGGATGACACCGGTATTCCACTGCGTAAATCCCAGCGGTTTATCGATTACGGCGTCTCCGTGGTGGAAGCCCGTGTGACACAGATGGATCCCAACCAGCGTTTTGTCGAGCGCATGCAACTGAAACAGAAGGCGTCCGCCGACCGCGCCATCGCCCGTGAGCAACGGGTTCAGGAAGAAGAGCAGCGGTTGCTGGCCATTGCCCGTGGGGAGCGTGAAGTGGCAGAACGGCAGGCCAAGGCCAAGGTGGATCAGATCCAGCGCACTACCGAAGCAGAGACGGAAAAGCAGCTGGCCATTACCGAAGCCCAGAAACAGAAAGAGCAATCGGAAATCGAGAAACAGACCGCGCAGATCCAGCTGGAAAAAGCCCGTATCGAAGCGGAAACCCGTCGTACCCTGGCTGACGCAGAAGCCTACCAGAAGAAAGCCGTGCTGCAGGCCGATAACGCCCTGGCGCAGAAACTGGATGCGGAAATCGAAATCCAGAAAATCTGGGCCCAGGCTTTCGCCAACCGCAAGGTGCCACAGTATGTATTCGGTGGCGGTGAAGGAGGCACGCCTACAGGCTCTGATGGCGAAACCCGCGCCTTCATGCAGATGCTGACCCTGGATGCGGCCAAGCGGTTGAGTTATGACCGGGATGTGAAGAAGTAACCTCTTTCAGGTGGCGATGACACCGGTCATCGTCACCTGCAATGTCAGTACCCTCCGTTCGCAGAACGCTGCGAAATCACTACCGTTCGGCTAATGCGATCATGCAACAGCCGCCCTCCCAAAAAGGCGTTGACGATAAAAATCACTTTCCAGAGCAAGCCGGTGAGGATGAAGGCAATAACGCGCAGCCCGTTGTGCCAGAAAGGCAAACGCTGGCCATGACGATTGACGACACGCAAGCCGAGCAAATACTTTCCCGGAGTGGCTTGCAGGGGAGTGGTTTCCATAATCAGACCCATCAGCAAATAACCCGGCAAGGTGCAAAGTAGCAACAGGCTTTCGTATCCGGATTGCGTACCACTGATCATTTTGATGGGACCTACGAGAAGAATCGCAATGGCCACCATGACAAAAAACAGGTCCATCACAAAGGCCAGGATGCGAATGCTGTAGCTGCCATAGGCGTGTGTGGGCGGGACATCATGATCCTGGTTCGCGACGACACGCTGCGCAGAGGGGCCAATCAGCTTTCCTCCCCGTATTCCATGACCCTCTACCGGGGGGGCGCTGAGTGCATCAAGTCGGGCAAAAATGGGGTCGCACACGGTGCTGCCCAATGTGTTAGCCAATGCCGTGCGTTGACCTGTCCAGTGAAAAAACGCATTCAGATACGATAGCACCGCCACATCAGCAAGTTCGCCAGTTGCCTGATGCTGTTCAGCGATAAGCCTGAAAAGCTCCTGCCCGGCGGCATGATGGAAACTGTCATCCAGTAGTTCTGCGCGGGTAAAAAGCGGTTGCCATTGCTGAGGCTGTGAACGGCCCTCTGGGCTTGAAAGATACTGTTTGGCGTTGCTGATCCATTGTGACACCGCCTCCTTAGGGGCCTCGGCTGACGGGCGTAATGTTATTGCTTCGGTATCAGGGTATGACAAGGGTTCGGGTGTCGAGGCACTGTCAATAACCTCTGCGGTGTCTATGTCAGGGGTTTCCTGCGGGGCCGTCGTATCATTGGCCGCCAGCGCCAGGGCGGTTTTGTAGGCCTGATGTAACTGCTGAAACGCAAGGGGATCATCATCTGGACGGGTGTGTTTGAGCCGTTGCGCATAGGCGCGTTTGATCGCCCGTACATCCTGAGTGGGCTGAATGCCGAGCAGGTCCCAGGGCATATCAGCCTCTCCTTTCTCGTTGGCGATTGCGTGTTTCAGGCCAGTTGATAATACGTGTGCCAGAAAAGCGGTCTTGCAGCAGGTCGCCCTGCAGAAAAAGGTTGATGAACATGACCAGCAGTACCAAGGTGTTGAGACCCAATGCCCACTGATTCAGGTACAGCATTAATGCCAGGCATAACAGGAATGCGGCTCGTCGAAGCACATGCCGCAGTGTCACTGGTTTGAACGTTCGGGTCATGACACGCAGGCCGAACAGCCAGGGCGCGGGGGCGGCACGCAAGGGGCTGAGTTCGCACAGTGCTGCAAAGAGCAGGTAGATCGGGATCAGTAAAAGCATGTCGTCACCTTGCGGACGCAAGTGACTGAAGTGTGTGTCGACCCAGGAAATATTGAATAGGCTTTTCAGCACCAGGCCCAGCATCACAACATCAACGACCATCGCCAACCCGCGCAGTAACGGGTTAGCCAGGGCGAACTCAGACGGGTGGCTAACAAGTGGCTGGTGAGCGATCCTTTTTTTTCCTCCTCGCACCCCCGCAAAGGGCTGAGTTTGCTGTGCGTCATCTATTCGCGAAAAGAGTGATTCAAGCATCACGCGGTCATGGCCCCGGAACGCATCGGCCTCCAGGGAAGACCAGAAAAACAGATTGTCGAGAGAGAAGAGCACCGCTGGCGACATTGGTGTGCGGCGTGTATCTCCGCCAAGAATGGCCGCTTCATGTGCGATGATGAGATCGAACAAACGGCGGGCAAAGCGGCGGTGACAATCGTCGTCGAGGAACAGGGGCTGCTGCAACAGGAAGTTCCAGTACTGCGGTTGCCGGGCACCGTGGTGCTCGGCCATCAGTGCCTCGCACCGCTGGAGCAGTGGGGCCAGGATATCTTCGGCTTGTTGAGTCTCAGTCTGTACCGTGTCGCTGCCGGTTGTCGTTGTATCCGAAAGGGTAAGGGTCCAGCTTGCCAGTGTTTCCGGTGTTGTATTCTGTTCGCCGAGGGGGCCGGCACAAGGCTGCTGTGCACTGGACTGCCGGGCCGCATGCGCAAGCGCCTGCTTGTACGCTTCATGCAATCGCTGGAAAGCCTCGGGCTGTTCATCCGGTCGGGTTTGTTTGAGCTGGCGGGCATAGGCCCGCTTGATGGCGCGCGCATCGCTGGTGGGTTCCAGTTCAAGAATGCCCCAGCGATCCATCAGAACCAGTCCTCATTTTCCAGTTGGGCCAGCGCATCGCTGACCTGCTTTCTCATTTTGGCGATCTCCGCCGGGTTCTGGCTTTCCAGCACGCGTTCGAATTGTTGCATGACATTTGCCACGTAGTCCCGTCGATCACCGAGGCAGCTTTCATAGAGTCGCTCACCACGGGCAAGCAAAGCTCTGTTCTCTTCTCCGTCACGGGGATGAAACTTGAGTTTTTCCAGTTTCGCCAATGCTGCCTGTTTTTCGGCTTCGCCAAGCGCCCCGGGAGCGTGCTCAATCAGGTGATGGTGGGCTTTTCCGTTGGAGACCACGGTGACATCGACCGACAGCAATCCATTCATGTCATAGCTGTAGCGGATGTCGATGGCTTCTTCCCCTTTGGCTGCGGCCGGTACCGGTACCGTTAGCTCTCCCAGGTATACATTCTTTTCGACCAGGCGGTTTTCGCCCTGGTACACCTTGACGGTGACTTCCGTTTGGTTGTCATGGGCAGTGTAGACCTGTTTGACGATGCTCACAGGCACGACACAATTGCGTTCGATAATGGGTAGAAAGTAATCGCCCTGGCGGGGGTTATCACGATTGAGAACGCCGGTACCGAGGGTATAGGGGCAAACATCGGTCAACACCACATCGTCCAGGGCTTCATCGCGCATCATCAGCCCGGCCTGAATCGCGGCGCCCATGGCGACAACGGTGTCCGGATCCAGATGACATGACGGTAAGCGACCAAACATCTTGCCCACAGTTGAACGGAAGATCCCGAGCCGGGTCGAGCCGCCGACCAGTACCACATCATCAATTTTGCCGGGATTGAGATTGGCATCGCGAATAGCGCGTTCGATGGGATGTTTGGCGCGCAATAACAGCGGTGTGCAGACACGGGTGAACCAGTCACTGGTTACGGTAAATTCCATCGGTTGCTTGCCGAGATCCAGTGTCAGTGTCTGTTCCTGGGCGCTGAGCTTGCGTTTGGCGCCTTCCATCTGCAGGTACAGGTTCTGCAACTGCACCGGGGTGAGGTGGTCGCGCTGTATGCCTTGCTCGCGTAGCACGTCTTCGACCATCGCATCTACAAAATCCTCCCCGCCAAGAAAGTTGTCCCCGGCACTGGCGTGAACCTCCATGATGCCGTCGAAGAACTCGAGCAGTGATACATCAAAGGTTCCGCCGCCAAGATCCAGAATCAGGAACAGGCCCTCCTGCTTTTCATGCAGGCCATAGGCAATGGCCGCAGCGGTGGGTTCGTTGATCAGTCGTTCGACCTTGAGGCCTGCAAGCTCCGCAGCTTGTTTGGTGGCCTGGCGCTGATTGTCATTGAAGTAGGCCGGTACACTGATGACGGCTTCGGTTACCGTTTCCCCCAGAAACGTTTCGGCATCTTCCTTGAGGGAACGGAGCACCAGCGAGGAGAGTTCGGTGGCAGTGAAGGTGCGTTTGGCCAGTTTGACCTGATGGTCTGTGCCCATCAGCCGTTTGAACGCTGCTACTGTGCGATCACTGTGATTGATCAGACGCTGCCGGGCGGTACGGCCGACGATGATTTCCCCGTTTTTGTCCAGGCCAACAACGGATGGGGTGAGCACCTCGCCGAGCCGGTTGGGGATCAGTTTGACCCCGTCCTCTGTCCATACCCCGCAGGCACTGTTAGTGGTGCCCAGATCAATCCCGATGATGGTCATATCCCTTCCCTGTTATGCTGCCCGACACATTATGAGGACGGACATGCTTCAAATAGGCAACAATTTACAGATTCCTGATTCAGAGATCGACCTGCAGGCCATTCGTGCCCAGGGCAGTGGTGGCCAGAACGTGAACAAGGTCTCCAGTGCCATTCATCTGCGTTTTGATATCCGTGCTTCCTCATTGCCGGACGTCTACAAGGAGCGGCTGTTGGCGTTGAGTGATCAGCGCATCAACAGCGATGGTGTGGTGGTGATCAAGGCCCAGCAGTTTCGCACCCAGGAAAAAAACAAGGAAAACGCGCTGGCAAGGCTGGCCCAGTTAATCCAGAGCGTGACGGTAGAGCAGAAAAAGCGTAAACCCACCCGCCCGACCCTGGGTAGCAAGAAGCGCCGCATGGACAACAAGACCAAACGCGGCCAGATCAAATCCCTGCGTGGCAAGATCGATCCGGGGTGAACAGCCGCAAGCTACAAGCTGCAACACGGGGTAAGGACGGTGACGGCTTGTGAGTCCGAACTCCGCGCTGGTGGCATGGGCGCGCGCCCTGGCGTCAAAACCGGTACTCACACTGATTCGCGTTGTAGCTTGAAGCCTGCGGCTTGCAGCTCCATTGACACAATCCCGCCCTCCCCTTGGCGTTATCGGACCCTCCCCTGCGCGCAGGGCTTTGTTAAGCTGGGCACCGAATTGTCATCACGGAGCTGTCCATGAAAGCCATCGTCACCACAGGCTGGGGCCTGAACGCCAAACTGACCCTGACCGAGACCGATGCCCCGCAACAGCCGGGGCCGGATGATGTGTTGGTACAGGTGCATGCGGCATCCGTGAATCCCAAGGACTGGAAGCTCAATTACCACTTGGCCGTGGCCGCGACCCCGGTGGGAATCAAGCGTCTGCCGCCTATCTTTGGTGATGACCTGGCCGGCGTGGTGATAGCCAAAGGCCGCAATGTACGTCATTTCGAAATCGGTGATGCGGTTTATGGCATGGACATGCGGCTGCGTACCGCCTCGCTCGCCGAGCAGGCGATCATCAGCCAGCATCGGGTGGCGAAGATACCCAAGGGCCTCAGTTTTAATGAAGCCGCCTCCCTGCCGCTAGCCGCCCTGACCGCCCTGCAGGGGCTGCGCAAGGGCGGTGCCAAGGCGGGTAAGTCCGTGTTGATCATTGGCGCCTCCGGCGGGGTCGGCACGCTGGCGGTACAGATCGCCAAGCAGATGAAGCTGCATGTCACCGGGGTGTGCAGTACCCGCAATCTGGATTTCGTCCGTGAGCTCGGTGCTGACGCCCTGATTGATTACACCCAGGGGGACTACCGCAAGACCGCTGGCGAGTTCGACATCGTGTTCGATGTGACCTCTTATGAAACACCGCTGACCTGCAAGGCATTGCTGGGCAAGCACGGGCACTTTATTTCCACCGGTGGCCAGGGAGCGTCCATGGTGGCCACGCCGTTCTACCGTCTGCTCGGCAAGAAGGCCGGCACCGTGGTGGTGGAATCCTACCGCGAAGATCTGGATACCCTGGCGGAGATGGTCGAACAGGGTGCCCTGACCCCCATTATCGACAGTGTCTTTCCCCTGCAAGACAGCGAAGCGGCCTATGAGCGCAACCGTAGCGGTCGTTGCCGGGGCAAGGTTGTAATCGAAGTGTGTTGATGGGGGTGTTTGACGGGAGCGGCATATGCCACTCCCGTCGTCCTTAAATCACCAGCATATCCATAAAGGCATTCACCGGGGTGCTCTCCAGAGTCTTCTGGTCCTTGCACAGCGTAAAGATTGCGTCGCTGCGGCCGGACGGGAAGCGGGTCGCCAGGTTGCTTTTGAACTTCTCCTCCAGCACCGGGATGCCTTCTTCACGGCGGCGGCGGTGGCCGATGGGGTATTCCACCGCCACTTGTTCGGTGTGGCTGCCGTCCTTGAAAAACACCTGAATGGCATTGGCGATAGAGCGCTTGTCCGGGTCCAGGTATTCGCGGGTGTAACGCTCGTCTTCCACGATTTCCATTTTTTCGCGCAGGGTGTCGATCAACGGGTTGGCGGCGTGGAAGCTGTCTTCATAGTGCTCTGCGGTCAGGTTGCCGAAGATCAGCGGCACTGCCGTCATGTACTGAATGCAGTGATCGCGGTCCGCCGGGTTGGCCAGGGTGCCGTGCTTGGAAATGATACGGATGGCGGATTCGTGGGTGGTGATGACGATACGCTCGATTTCGTCCAGCCGGTCTTTCACCTGCGGGTGCAGGGTCACCGCAGCTTCACAGGCGGTCTGGGAGTGGAACTCCGCCGGGACGCTGATCTTGAACAGGATGTTTTCCATCACATAGGTGCCGTAGTCCCGCTGGAAGCTGAACTCGCGCTCGCCTTCCGGTTTCAGGGCCAGGTCCTTGTTTGTGTGGCTGAAGGACACATCGTAGAAGCCCCACTGCGGGGCGGTGAGCACGCTGGGAATGCCCATTTCGCCGCGCAGGGACATGTCGGCCAGGCGCACGGCGCGGGAGGTGGCGTCGCCTGCGGCCCAGGATTTGCGTGAGCCGGCATTGGGGGCATGGCGATAGGTGCGCAGGGACGAGCCATCGACCCAGGCCTGGGACAGGGCCGCCATGATCTGCTCGCGGTCGCCGCCCAGCATATGGGTGACCACGGCGGTGGAGGCCACCCGTACCAGCAACACATGGCACAGGCCGACACGATTGAAGCTGTTTTCCAGTGCCAGCACCCCCTGAATTTCGTGGGCTTTGACCATGGCTTCCAGCACATCCTTCATGATCAGCGGCGCCTGGCCGTTGGCCAGCCGCTGCTGGGACAGGTGATCGGCCACAGCAAGAATGCCGCCCAGATTGTCCGAAGGATGGCCCCACTCCGCAGCCAGCCAGGTGTCGTTGAAATCCAGCCAGCGAATGATGCAGCCGATGTCCCAGGCGGCTTTCACCGGGTCAAGACTGAACGACGTCCCGGGTACGCGCGCGCCGTTGGGGACCAGGGTGCCCTGCACCAGTGGGCCCAGGTGCTTGGTGCATTCGGGAAAGCGCAAAGCCAGCAAACCACAACCCAGGGTGTCGATCAGACAGTTACGGGCGGTATCCATGGCCTCTTGGGACTGAATATCAAAGTTGATCACATAGTCGGCGATATCCTGGATTACCTGGTCGTAATCCGGACGGTTGGCGAGATCCATATTGGAGGACATAACGCGGTAACTCCTCATGCAACGGTCGAATGACGTTGTGCTGAAAGAAATACCTGGCCAGAAGCGTGGCGACGTGAGCGGCCGCTAAAAGCTGGGGTGCGTGTAACACAGTGTGCCTGTCACTACTGACAATGCAACGGGTACACAGTGGGCCTCATGCTGTCTTGCCGTGCGGCGATATGCCACATGGGCGGCGACTCTGCCCTCCCCTAGAATGCGCGCCGCCACTGTTGATTACTTCTGGGGAATGACCTCATGCGTTTATCTACCGCCCGCCTTGTGACGCTTGGCAGCATCGTTATTGTTCTGCCCGCTGCGGCCATTGCGGCAGAAAATGCCCCTAACGAACTGGCACCGATCACGGTCCAGGAGCAACCGGTTTCCGAAGCGCAAAAGGAACGCGCGGGCCTGCAACGAGAACTGGCGCTGACGCCGGGTGGGGTAACGCTGGTCGAGGCGGAAGATCTGGAAGAGCGCAATGTGGCCACGCTGGGCGACATGCTGCGGTATGTGCCGGGCATGTGGACCGCAGACGGCAGCACCGGGGACGGCACCTTCCTGTCCAGTCGCGGCTCCAATCTGGATTCGGTCAACTATGATGGCAATGGCGTCAAGCTGATGATCGATGGCCTGCCGGTGACGGCGGCGGATGGCAACAACCACAACAGCTTTATCGACCCGCTGGCGGCCCGCTATGCGGTGATTGCCCGTGGTGCTAACGCCATGACCTATGGCGCCAGCACCCTGGGTGGGGCCATCGATTTTATCAGCCCCACCGCGCGTACCACCGATAACCAGGCCTACCTTAGTGCGGGTAGCCATGGCACGGTACAGAACAGCGTGACGGGCGGTACAGTTCACGGCAATCTGGATGCGTTGGTGACCGTGGAGCAACGCAGCTACGACGGCTTTCGAGCCCATCAGGAGCAGCAACGCAGTGGTGTTTATGCCAATACCGGTTGGCAGATTAGCGACAGCGTTGAGAACCGCCTCTATCTGACTTACGTGGACAATGACCAGGAACTGGCGGGCTCCCTGACTCAGGGCCAGTTCGATGCGGACCCGTACCAGGCTGGTGCCGCCAACGAGACCGGTAACTTCCTCAAGAATGTGGAGAAGTGGCGTGTTGCCAACCGCACCGCGTGGAACCTGAGTGACACCAGCAGTCTGGTGGTGGGCTTTTCATTCGAAGACCAGTCGCTCTATCACCCGATCGTCCAGAACCCGTTCTTCAGCCTGCTGATCGATAATGATCAGACGACTTTCGGCACCACCATTCGGTACGACAAAAAACTGGGCAATCATGACCTGCTGCTGGGCCTGAACTATGGCGAAACCCGCGTGAAAGGCGGCAACTATCAGCATAGTGGTGGGGTTCGTGGTGCGCTGTCTACCAAGGTGGATAACAAGGCAGACAACCTGGAAGTGTTTGCCATGGATCGTTGGCACTTTGCCGAGCGTTGGTCGCTGGTATATGGGGCCCAGGCAGTAACCGGTAACCGCGAAGTGCGCAACGTGACCGTTTCCAGTGGTGCGGAGCGCAACCCGGAAGAAGACTTCGATTCCATCAACCCTCGCGTTGGCGTGATTTACCAGCTGGCAGATCGCAGCGAACTGTTCGCCAGCGTCAGCAAGTTGTTTGAAGCCCCGACCCTTTACGAACTGGAAGATGACGTCTCTGCCAGCGACGAAGCGCTGGATGCCATGCAGGGCAAGGTGGCTGAAGTCGGCACCCGTGGCTCTGCGCCATTGGGTCAGGCCAGCGAATGGAACTGGGAATTCACCGTCTACTACGCGCAGATCGAAGACGAAATCCTGTCTCTGGATGACCCCAATGCCACGGGCACCAGTCTGGCCACCAATGTGGATGACACCATCCATGCCGGTGTGGAAGCCCTGGTTGGTGCCAGCATTGCGCTGGGCAACAGCGACCACCGTATCGCGCCGCTACTGAGCATGACCTGGAATGATTTCACCTTCGACAATGATCCGCTCTATGGCGACAACCAGCTGCCGGTAGCCCCTGAATTCTTTATTAAGGGCGAGGTAATGTACCGCCATGCCAACGGTTTCTATGCCGGCCCTACCTTCGACATTGTCGACGATCGCTACGCAGATTTTGCTAACAGCTACAACGTTGACGGCTATGAATTACTGGGCCTGCGCACGGGCTTGAACCGTGACAACTGGGAAGTCTACCTGGAAGGCCGCAACCTGACAGACGAAGCCTATGTGGCCAATGTGAGTGCGCGCAACGATTTGAGCAATCCGGCGACAGCGGGTACTGCCGCGATTCTGCAGGCGGGCGAGCCGCGCTCGTTCTACGCCGGCGTGCGCTTCGACTTCTAGTACTCATCAGGAACGGATCACCATGACCGCCTCTGCGCCCTCTTCAACCCGCCCCGGCCGCTTCCATGCGGCTGTGTGGCGCTGGCATTTCCTGATCGGGATGCTGGTGATTCCTTTCCTGTTCATGCTGGCGGGCAGTGGTGCATTGATGCTGTTGAGCAAGCCTCTGGATAACGCCCTGAACCAGAAGCTGTTGGTGGTGGAGCCCGGGGAAAACCTGGTGCCCGCGTCGGTACTGCTGCAAACAGTGCGCGAGGCATACCCCCATGCCATGGTGAAGCTCTATCTGCCACCACAACAACCGGATCAGGCCGCGCGTTTCTCGTTACAGAGCGGTCATGGCGGAGGTCATGGTGGGCATGGTGCACCGAGTACCGTGGCGCACCTGAATCCCTACACCGGGGAATTGCTGGGTAGCATGGACCCGGCGGATAGTGTCTACGCCATGGTGAAGCAGTGGCATGGCACGCTCTATCTTGGCCGTACCGGCGAGCTGTTGATTGAAATGGCCGCTGGCCTGGCGGTATTGATGATCGTCACTGGCCTGTATCTGGCCTGGCCGAACAAGGGTTGGCGGGCACTCATCCCCACCCGCACGCTGGCCAATCGTGCTGCCTGGCGGCGCTGGCACCTGAGTCTTGGCTGGCTGATAGCGGTGCCACTGCTGTTCTTTCTGATCTCCGGCATGGCCTGGACCAGCATCTGGGGTGGCAAGCTGGTGCAGCCCTGGGGCTCCCTGCCTGGCACGCGCTTTGAGCTGCCGGAAAGTCAGCCAGCGCCGGCGATGGATCACGCCAGCATGAACGAGCACGGTCTGCATCGGGTGCCCTGGGCCGTGGAGCAGACGCCCCTGCCGCAAGGATCATCAGGCCCTTCGCCGCTGGATCTGGATGCGGTGGTCAAGCGGGCCGGTGAGCAGGGCTTCGAACACTTTCGCGTGCACTTTCCACAGGGTGGGCCACAGGGCGAACGCGGCGTCTGGACCCTGTCGGCCACCACCATTGCCGGCGATATCAACAACCCGTTGGACGAGCGCATCCTGCACCTGAATCCGGGTAATGGTGAAATACTGAAACAGATCCGCTTTGCCGATTACCCCGCCATGGGCAAGGCCATGGCCGCGTCGATTCCTTTTCATCAGGGTGATCTGGGGCCGTGGAACTGGTGGCTGAACCTGCTGTTTGTGTGCCTGATTCTGGCATTGATTGTCACTGGAGGCATGCTCTGGTGGAAACGCCAAACTCGCCGTGCTGCACCCTCGGCGCCCCCAAAGCCCGCCCTTGCGGTGGGGACTGTCATGTTGCTGGTGGCGTTGATGTTCCCTCTGTCGGCACTGGCCATGCTGGTGATGATCGCAGTGGATGTCTGTCTGCCACGGCGCGCAACACCCTAGCGCCCGCAGGAGCACTGCGGTTTCCCTCTGCGCATTGACGCTGTTATCTCCTTAACGGGAAGATGAACGGCACCGGTGAAAATGCGATGGCTGTCCATCTAACCGGATTCACTGCGGCAGAAAAATGGAATCAGCATGGGCCAGTATTCGGCGTATCACCTTTCAGATTGCGAGACCCTCTGTACAGAATCGCCTTCCCATAGCAGCGACTTGTTCGGTGACCTGGCCAGCCAATCCGGCATTCTGGCCACCCGAGCCAGTTATATCGCGGGCTTTCTCAAGCCGACGCACCGTTATCTGCATCGCGTGTCGTATGACGATAGTCAGATCGCGCATGTTCATGAAGAGGGTCACCATGACGGGGCATCCAGTTTCAGCACGCTGGAGTATGTGCTGTTGTCCGACGCGGAGATTGTCGAGAGCTGGACTTTGTCGGAGCGGGATGACCTGATGCGACTGGCGGCATCCGAGTTTATCCAGCAGCTGCATGGCGCGCTGATTGGCTCGCCGAATGATTTTATTGCGGTGCTGGTGCAGGGGTTGCAGGCCTCTTTGGATCGTGACTGTCTGGCAGCCTTCCGGTTAAAGCCACAAGGCATTGTCGACGTCATGGACAAAGTCCCGGTGGCTTTGCTGCGCAGTTATGTCAAAAGCGGTTTGCTGGCGGAGCAAGAGCTGTGCGCCCTGTATGACAATGAGCTGTTTCGTGCCGGCAGCGATTACCAGGAAAAACAGCGGGGCCGTGATCCGCAATCGACTCTGTTGTCATTGTTTGACGAAAGCTTTGCTCCGCAGCCCCCAAGCGTGCAGCAAGCGGTGGCTCGCTACCATTTTATTGCTGGCGCAGAGTGGAAACCGTTTTTGGCGCCCGGCGTGATGCTGGGTTTCACAGAGCGACAGTTTCGCTACCTTCGTGAAGCCCAGGGTGAACAGGCCGCCATCGCTGCCCTGCTCGATGATCGACTGGCGGTGGCGATAGAAAGCGAGCCTTACCTCTTGCGGGCCCTGGTCACCGGCAGAACACAGGATGCCGTGTCGCTGTTAAAGCGCTACGCCAACCATCGACGAGGCTTGCTGACCTTCATCCGTCATTTTGTCGCCTTGTACGGCCACCCGCCCCGTTTCCGGTTTGATGTTCTGCCCTTTTATGAAGAGGTGAAACGGGAACAGTTTTCAGCGGGCTCGCTGACCTTGCGACAGCTCTGTGAAAGCGGTTACGCGGCGGCATTGGAGCAGCACCTGAAAACCGAAAATCCGCCACTAAAGGCATTGAATTCAGCACTGCCCTACGCGGCCGACATGGGCTACACGCACATGGTCAAGCTGCTGCACGAGGCCGGGGCCGACCTGGACACCTGGGCGAACTATGCCATCAAGACCGCCACCAGCAAGGGTTATGGGCCCCTGCTTCGCTATCTTCGCGACAATGGGGTGAGCTGGGAAGAGCCAGAGAAATCTGACAGCGCGTGGGGTTTCTGACGCAGGTCAGTTGAATGGAAAGGCGGGTTACCTGCTGTAGGGGGGGCAACGGGGTAGAGACCGAGGTTGCCGAAATCCAGAGCCGGGGTTGGTTAATGAGCCGAATCTGATGCATAATCGGCTCATAATATGATCCAAAAAAGCAGGTTATTCGGCTCATGTATATCTGGGAACAACCGGATTGGCCCCATTTCCGCTGGGATGCGAGCAAGCTAAAGCCCTGGCTCGACAATATTCGCTTGCTGCAGGGGCGGTTACTGGGTCGGGCTGAAGCTACTCCAGAACAGGCAGATCTGGAGGTGGAGATGGATGCCCTGATTCAGAATGCCATCCGCACGAGTGAAATCGAAGGCGAGCATCTGGATGTGGGCTCCGTGCGCTCTTCGGTGGCCCGGCAGTTGGGCCTGGAGCAGGCTGGCGTGGTGAATCGCGCTACTCCGGTTTCGGATTCGCTGGTGGCATTGCTGCTGGAAGCCACCCGTCAGCCGGATACCGCCTTGTCGCTCGAACAGCTCTGCCATTGGCAAGCCATGCTGTTCCCCGAAGGCGCAGTGTCGCTGGCTAACATCAATATCGGCAGCTTGCGTGGTGAACAGCCCATGCAAGTGGTCTCAGGGCGTATAGACAGGCCCAAGGTGCACTTCGAAGCCCCGCCTCGCGACAGGCTGGAGAAAGAGCTGGCAGCGTTTGTGGACTGGTTCAATCAGCCGCCGGTTGATATGGATGCGTTAACGCGAGCAGGCGTGGCGCACTTGTGGTTGGTTACCCTGCATCCCTTTGACGACGGCAACGGGCGACTGGCCCGCGCGGTAACCGACCGGGCTCTTGCACAGGCAGAACGTCAGTCTGTGCGTTTCTATTCCCTCAGCGCCGCCATCATGGCAAGGCGCAGCGCCTACTATGATCACCTTGAGCAAACCCAGAAAGGTGAGCTGGATATCACCGGCTGGCTGGTCTGGTTTCTGGAAACACTGGAAGCGGCCTTGCAAGATGCATTGGCAAGCATCGACCGGGTGCTGGATAAAACCCGCTTCTGGCAGCGCCATGCCACCACCGTCTTGAGCGAGCGCCAGATCAAGGTGCTTAACCGGTTACTGGATACTGCAGGCGAAGAATTTGAGCACGGTATCAACGCGCGCAAATACCAGTCTCTGGCCAAAGTCAGCAAGGCAACCGCGACCCGGGATCTGGCGGATTTGTTGGAAAAAGGATGCCTTGAGAAATTGCCGGGTGGAGGACGTAATACGCGCTATGTTGTTGCTTGCGTAGTGCAGGCTTGGCTGCCTTGAGTGCTTTCAGGGGGCTTATATTGGGTTCATCACGGATTTCCGGGAAAAGCCCGATTCAAGGCCTCCCCCTTTCCGTAGGAGCGTCGCTCGCGGCGCGATACCCAAATCTGAAAAACGATATTTAGCACAGAGGTCACAGAGCACACAGAGTGAAAACCTGTTTTCTCGGTGACCTCTTTGCCCTCTGTGGTGAGAACGCTTTTGATCCTGGTCGTGGAATCGCGCCGCAAGCGACACTCCTACGCTCAGGTGACGGTGCCGAACACCTGAATGATGTTGCCCAGTCGAGCAGTGAACTTGTCGCCGCTGTTCAGCGGGCCGACGCCGGCGGGGGTGCCGGTGAAGACCACGTCGCCGGGTTCCAGAGTGAAGGTCTGGCTGATTTCGGCCAGCAGTTCGAAGGTGGGAAACAGCATCAGGCCGGTGTGGCCGTGTTGTTTCACTTCCTCGTTGATCTCCAGGGTCACATCCAGGTTCTGGCGCACGGAGATGCCGCGGGCATCGATAAAGCCGGATACCGGGGCGGCGCCGTCGAAGGCCTTGGCCCGTTCCCAGGGGAGCCCTTTTTCCTTTAGCTGGTTTTGCAGTGCCCGCAGGGTTAGATCCAGACCGACGCCGTAGGCGGCGATGCTGAAGCGAATGTTCTCCAGATCGGTTTCCTTGCGGATGCGTTTGCCGATCAGCACCACCATTTCCACTTCATGATGCACCGGCCCCTGCCCTGTCGGGATTACCACCGGTTCATGCAGGCTGGCCAGCGCAGAGGCCGGCTTCATGAACAGGATTGGGGATTCCGGTACCTCGTTGCCCAGCTCGCGGGCGTGGTCGACGTAGTTGCGACCCACGCACACGACCTTGCCTACCGGGATATCAATGGGGGAGCCGTCGATCCAGCGGTGCACGTAGCCATCGTCGTCGCGGTTCAGGGTGATGGCATCATCAAACATCAAACAGCTTCCCGGGGTTCATGATGTTGTTGGGATCGAACACCTGCTTGACGGCTTTCATGCAGGCGATTTCTTCCGGGCTGCGGGAGTATTCCAGGTACGGCTTCTTGGTCATGCCCACGCCGTGCTCGGCTGAGATAGACCCGTTGTACTTCTCGACGATCTCGAACACCCACTTGGAGACGTTGTTGCACTTGGCAAAGAAGTCTTCCTTGGGCAGGTCTGCCGGCTTGAGGATGTTGAGGTGCATGTTGCCGTCGCCGATGTGGCCAAACCAGACAATCTCGAAATCCGGGTAGGCGTCCTGCACCACGGTGTCCACGTCTTCCACAAAGTCCGGCACCTTGGCGATGCTCACCGAAATGTCGTTCTTGTACGGGGTGTGCGGGGCGATGGATTCGGAGATGCGCTCACGCAGCTGCCACAGCTGGTCGAGCTGCTGCAGGGACTGGCTCATGACGCCGTCCAGTACCCAGCCTTCTTCCACGCATTTCTCGAAGATGGCCATGGCCTGCTCGCCGACCTGCTCGGAAAGCTGTTCGAATTCCAGCAGGCAGTAGAACGGGCACTCGGTCTCGAAGGGCTTGGGCACGCCGTGGGCCAGTACGTGGGCCATGGCCTTGTCGGAGAAGAATTCAAAGGCGGTCAGGTCGATGTCCTGCTGGAACGCATGCAGGATGCTCATCACTTCGCGGAAGCCCGGCGCGCCCAGTACCAGGGCGGTCAGGTCTTTCGGCTGGCGAGTGAGTTTGACGGTGGCTTCCACCACCAGGCCCAGGGTGCCTTCAGAGCCGATAAACAGGTGACGGAAGTCGTAGCCGGTGGCGTTCTTGATCAGCCCCTTGTTCAGTTCCAGCAGTTCACCCTTGCCGGTGATGACTTTCAGGCCGGTGATCCAGTCGCGGGTCATGCCGTAGCGGATCACCTTGATGCCGCCGGCGTTGGTGCCGATGTTGCCACCGATCTGGCTGGAGCCGGCGGAGGCAAAATCCACCGGGTAAAACAGGCCCTTTTCCTCGGCGAATTCCTGCAGCTGCTGGGTGACCACACCGGGTTGCACGGTGACAGCGCGATCGAATTCGTTGAAATCGAGCACCTTGTTCATGCGATCGAAGGCCACTACCAGCTCGTTGTTGGCGGCCACGGCGCCGGCAGACAGACCGGTACGGCCACCGGACGGCACCAGGTGCAGGCCGTGCTCGTTGGCGATTTCCACGATCTGCTGCACTTCCTCGATGGTCTCCGGCAGCGCGATGGCACAGGGGGCCGGGGCCCACACCTTGGTCCAGTCGACCCCGTAGCGCTCGGCGCTGTCCGGATCGGTGAGCAGGCGTTTGCCAAGCAAATCAGTCAGTTGCTCCAGCGCGGCATGGGCAAGGGCGGTCATCAAGGGTCTCCTGAGCGGGGTAAAACGCACGATCTTGAGGCGTTCTCACGACAACTTGAGCAATCCGACTGCCGGGTTGCTCTCAATTTGAGCGCGCTATGTTAACATACGCGCCCATTTCACAGGCTACCGAGACTTCAATCATGGCCGATACTTCTCTTGAGAAGGACAAGATCCGCGTTCTCCTGCTCGAGGGCATCCACGAAAATGCCGTGGAAAACCTGAAGGCACACGGCTACACCAACGTGGAACTGCTGCCCACCGCCCTGACTGGCAGCGATCTGACGGACAAGATCCAGGATGCCCATTTTATTGGTATCCGCTCCCGCACCCAGCTCACCGAAGAGGTGTTTGCTGCGGCGGAGAAACTGATTGGTGTCGGCTGCTTCTGTATCGGTACCAACCAGGTGGACCTGAAGGCGGCCCTGAAGCGCGGTATTCCGGTGTTCAATGCCCCCTACTCCAACACCCGCTCCGTGGCCGAGCTGGTGATTGCCCACACTATCAACCTGATGCGTGGCATTCCCGAGAAGAACGCCTCTGCCCACCGTGGCGGCTGGCTCAAGTCGGCCAAGGACAGCTACGAAATTCGTGGCAAGACCCTGGGTATCGTGGGTTACGGCAATATCGGCGCGCAGGTGTCGGTGCTGGCTGAATCCATGGGGATGAAGGTGAAGTTCTACGACGTGATCCCCAAGCTGCCGCTGGGTAACGCCGAGCAGGTGAGCAGCCTGAACGACCTGCTGGGTCAGTCTGATGTGGTCAGCCTGCATGTACCGGATACCGCCGACACCCGCTGGATGATCAAGGAAGAGCAGATTCGCGCCATGAAGCCCAAGGGCTACCTGATCAACTACGCCCGCGGCAAGGTGGTGGACATTGATGCCCTGGCGGCAGCGCTGAAGGACGGCCATCTGCTGGGTGCCGCCATCGACGTGTTCCCGGAAGAGCCGAAAGGTAACGATGACGAGTTCGTCAGCCCGCTGCGCGAATTCGACAATGTGATCCTGACCCCGCATATCGGTGGCTCGACCCAGGAAGCCCAGGTCAACATCGGCACCGAGGTGTCCGAGAAACTGGCCCGTTACTCCGACAACGGCGCCACCCTGGGGGCCGTGAACTTCCCGGAAGTGGCCCTGCCGGCGCACCCGGACATGCACCGCCTGTTGCACATTCACAAGAACGTGCCCGGCGTACTCACCCAGATCAATACCATTTTCTCCGAGAATGGCATCAACATCTGTGGTCAGTACCTGCAGACCAATGAAGACATCGGTTATGTGGTGATCGACGTCAATAAAGAGTACAGCCAGCTGGCGCTGGACAAACTGCGCACCATCGAGGGCACCATCCGTACCCGCGTGTTGTTCTGATTGACCAGAAACGTCAGTAAACGGGCCATTAAAGTGTGACTGGCTCGACAAAAAGCTGAAGTCAGGCTAATTTGCCTGCTTCGGCTTTTTTTGTTTTGGGGAACAATCAGGAAATGATAAGACTAGCCAAAGGATGGCTGGCGCTGGTGCTGCTTGCAGCGCTATCGGGGTGTGCGACCAATTCGTTGTTCGTGTCCTACCCCAGCCAGGCACAGAAGTGGAAGAATACGCTGGCCAGTGAAGCCCCTGATCAGGGGGTGATCACCAAGCTTGAGCAGTCCACCGCCGGGGGGGATGGTGTGCTGTATCTGCAGGAGCTGGGACGGGTCACCCAATTGAATGGGCAACCGGAGGCCAGCCGTAACGCCTTTGCCGGTGCGGTGGCGGAGTACGACAAGGAAGACGCCAGCGCAAAGATCCAGGTATCGTCCCTGGCATCCACCGGTACCGCCATGCTGACCAATGATAACGCCCGGCCTTATATCGCGCCGGATTACGAACGCATTTTCACCCGTGCTTACCAGGCGCTCAATTATTGGGCAGAGGGCGATGCCACGGGTACGTCGGTGGAGTTGCGGGCGGCTGCCCTCGAACAGCAGGTGGCGGCGAACAAGCGCGACAAGGAAATTGCCAAAGCCGAAGAAGAGGCCGATGAAAACAGCATCGATCTGACCCAGTTTGATGGCTATTTCGACGGGCTTAATGCTGTGGCCGGGGATGTGAAGGCCAGTTTCCAGAATGCCTGGACCTTCTACCTTTCGGCGCTCTTCTGGGAGGCCCACGGCGAGTACAATGATGCGCTGGTGGACTACAAGAAGGCCCTGGAGATCAACCCGGACTCCACCATGCTCAAGGAAGATGTGGAACGGATCTCCAACCGTATGAAACGACGCAAGGTCGATGATGGCGGTATGGTGGCGATTATCTACGAACAGGGATATGTCCAGCCTCGCCAGGAATTCAGCCTGCCCATCCCCACCGTGCACGGCGTATTCTCGGTTGCCTTCCCGACCTATGCGTTGGCGGACAAGCCCATGCCCAATACCTTGCGGGTGCTGGACAGCGCCAGCCAGCCGCTGGGAGAAACCCAGGTGTTGGCGGATGTAGGTGCACTGGCGGCCAAGGATCTGAAAGAGCGTATGCCGGGGATGTTGGTACGCCAGACATTGCGTGCCACCGCTAAATACAATTTGCAAAAGCAGGCCAACGATAATTTCGGTTTGCTGGGGTCCTTGAGCACCCAGATCTATAACCTGGTCAGCGAACAAGCCGACCAGCGTAGCTGGCTTACCCTGCCCGCCTATGCACAGGCCACCCGGTTTGCCCTGGCACCTGGTGAACACAGCCTGGTATTGAGCACCCCACAGGGCAATGCTACGTTGACGGTACCGGTCGTAGACCGGGGCCTCACCGTGATTCATGCCGTGGCCGTTCCCGGCCGCTTGATTACTCGTGTTTTACCCGTTCAGGAGGGACCCTTATGACAATGTTACGCCCATTGATGGCGCTGTTTTTTGCACTGCTTCTTGCAGCCTGTTCGGCCAGTAATATGGGGCAGGTGGAAACCAATGAAGACGGTGAGGAAGTGGCCAAGGTTTATTCCAATAACAGCCTGCTTTCCAGCCGTATTTCTGTCCCGGATCTGGCGCAGAAACGGGTCGGCGACCTGTTGTATGTGCAGGCCACGCTGGAAAACGACTGGAAGTTCCAGCTCGATTTCCAGTACAAGATCAAGTTTTTCGATGCCGATGGCTTTGAACTGGAGCCCGAAGCTCAACCCTGGCGGCAAGTAGTGATGGCCGGTCGCAGCCAGAATAATGTGAAGGCCATCGCCCCTAACCCGTCTGCCGTGCGCTTTGAAATCTGGGTGCAGGAATAACCTCTCGACTCTGAGAGACCTAAAGGAACAAGGAGAAAAGAATGCGACGTGTACTAACCATGATCATGCTGGGGGCTGCTGTGGCGCTGTCCGGCTGTTCCACCGTGGACTACGGCGATGCCCAGGCCCGTGAAACCGTGAATACCGATTTCGGTTCCACCGACCTGCAGATGATTGCCAGCAAGATGGTCGATGACATGCTGGTGTTTCCGCCCATTGTGCAACTGACCCAGAACCGTCGTCCGGTAGTATTCGTGGACAGCATCAAGAACAAGACCACCGAGCACATCGATACCGAATCCATCACCGACACCATTCAGTCCAAGCTGCTGAATTCCGGCAAGTTCCGTTTTGTGGACATGACCAAGGTGGAGAGTGTGCGTGAGCAGCTGGACTACCAGAGCGAATCCGGCCTAGTGGATCCGAACACCGCTGCCCAGATGGGCCGTCAGATTGGTGCCGAGTTCATGATGTACGGTAACTTCTCTTCCATTGTGAAGCGTGAAGGCAGCACCAAGGATGTGTACTACAAGTTCACCCTCAAGCTGATGAACATCCAGACCGGCATCATCGAGTGGGCGAACGAGAAAGAAATCCGCAAGACCCAGAAGAAAAGTCTGTTCGGAATGTAAGTAGCGGGCTAACGCCTGGTTGCAAAACGTTCCCGCCATAGAGCCCGCAGAGCCTACCGGGAAACTATACGGTGAGCTCTGTGGTCTCTTTGGTATCCCGCGGTGCGAATATCGCCCGTCAGAACAAGGAGGTCACATGTTCAAACGTCTATTTGCTCCACTGTTTCTCTTGCTGGCGATGTGCTCAACGGCAAGCCATGCGTTGACCGAAACGGTGTCCGTCACGGCCCGCGGATTTGGCGACAACCCCGAGCAGGCCATGACCAATGCGCTGGTGGCGGCGGTGCGTCAGGGAGGCGGTGTGACCCTGGCGGTGGATCCCAACTTCCGTACGGATGTGTACGAGTGGGTGATTCAGCAGCAAGGGGATGTGTCCACCTGGATGGGCAAGGAAACCTCGGTGCCAGAGCCCCAACTGCCGACCATGGGCAACATCAAGACCTATCAGGTGCAGTCTGTGAAGCAGGTGGACGACGGCATGTGGCAGGCGGATATCCAGGCCGATATCTTGCGTCCCAAGTCCATTGGGCCGGACCGCTCTCATCTTCCCGGTATTGCCATTGCGACCTTTGATACCCGTGCCGCCAGTTATGACCTGGGCGACGTCAAGGTTTCCGCCTCGGAAGTACAGCGGGATCTGGCGGAAAACCTGTCCATGGCCTTCACCCAATCAGGCCGTTTCCGGGTGCTGGACCGTGCCTACTTGTCTGATGTCGACAAGGAGCTGGGTGTGGTGGCGTCCGGTAGCATTGCCCCGGAAGAAATGGCTCGCCTGGGCCAGCGCAAAGGGGCAGACCTGTTGCTGGTAGGGACCATTGAAGATTTCCAGATTGGTGACAGCGAGCGGGAATTCTACGGTGCCAAGATGGGCGGTTATGAGCCCTATGTACGGGTGCGTTATCGTCTGATCGATACCACGACGACAGAAATACTGTGGAGTGACCTGTATGTGTGGGACAAGTCTGAAGCGGAAATTCGCGAAGTGGCCCGCCAGTTGAACATTGATGACCGTAATCATCCTGAGCGCCTTGCCGATGTGATGTACCCGGAAATTGCCCGGGCCATCGCCGGGGATGCCACGGACGTGCTCTACCCGGTTCAGGTGATCAAGGTAGACGGCAGCACGGTCTTCCTCACCCAGGGTGAAGGGCGCCTGGAGCAGGATGCGCTGATGAAGGTGTATCGGCCTGCCGGAGAAATGAAAGATCCGGACACCGGCATGACCATCAAGATGGAAGGCGCTGCACTGGCCACACTCAAAGTGAGTGAAATCCGTCCGGATTATGGGATTGCCGTGATCGAAGGTGATGCCAGCAGCCCGCTCAAGGTGGGTGACCGGGTGCGCCCGGACAAGCAGGCCAATAACCCGGCGGCCCAACCCGCCGGCCAGCCTGCCACCCCGGGATCGTCTGACGCGCCGATCCAGTGGTAAAACAAAAACCTCCGCACTGCGGGGGTTTTTGTTTTTATGTAGGAGCATAGCTCCTGCAAAGGGACGGCGACGCGATTATCAGGATGCCGGATTCGCGGCCAGCGCAGCGGCTTGCTTCTTGCGCTTGCTTGTCACTCTCGCCTTGCGTTTCTTCCACCAGATCACCAGCCCGGTGATCGACAGCATCGCGACAGCGATGCCCATGATGGAAATGATGATACGACCGGGCAGGCCGGCGATACGGCCGGAGTGCAGCGGGAACTGCAGCTGGTTGAAGACGTCGGCGGCGGTGCCGGTCCAGGGGACTTCGTCACCCAGCAGCTCAGCGGTGTTGCCGTCGTAGTACAGGCTTTTCACTTTCATGCCACCGCTGTCGTGGTCTTCCCCGGGGAAGTAAAAACGCACCCCAAAGATGGCGAAGTTGTCGCTATAGAACGTATCGCCAATGGGCTCGTCCCAGCCACGGTTATCGGCTTCTGCGCGGGCCTGTTCAAACAGTTGCGGCCAGGATACCTCTGGCTCCACCGGGTCATGCAGGGCCGTGGGGGCGCGTTTCATGAAGGGGCCCGGGGTGGTTTCGGAAATCGTGGACATGATCGGGTAGAAGACTTCCCGGTACAGGTTCAGCGAGAACGAGGTAAAGGCCAGCAGCAGCAACAGCCCGAATACCCACAGGCCCACGGCCCGGTGCAGATCGAAATTCAGTTTGTAGGGCCCGGCCCCGCGGCGAATCATCCAGGCCGGTTTCCAGCGCTGCATCCAGCTTTTGCCGCCGGCGTTGGCGGTGCGTCGACGGCGCGGCAGAGTCAGGGCCATGGCAATAAAGGTATCGAACAACCAGACCAGCGCGACACCCCCCATCAACCACACGCCCCACTCATCAATGCCCCGCCATTCCGGAATGTGCAGGGAATAATGGAGTTTGTAGAGGAATGACATCAGGTGTTCCGGATGCAGGGAAATCTTGCCCCACTCGCGCTTGCCGACGATCTCGCCGGTGACCGGATCCACAAAGGCGTGGTTGTAGTCCAGTTCATAGCGCTTGCCGGTGTCCGGGTTTTTCAGGGCATCCACCCAGATCTCGGCGTTGTGGCCGGGCTCGGCGGCCAGCGGGAAGAAACTGACCCGGACACGGGGGTCGTCCGCTTCCACGATCTTGACCAGCTCCAGCATGGGCAGCGGTTCGCCTTCGCTCTGGCTCTCGAACAGGTGAGGATTAAGCCATTCGTCCAGTTCGTGGTCCCAGGAAATGATTGCGCCGGTAAGCCCGGCAATGATCAGGAAGACGGCAATGAAGAGGCCGAACCAGCGATGAAGGACAACGAGCAGCGAGCGCATGAGAAATTACCTGGAAAGTCCGCGATAAAGCCTGTCTGGGTGACGCGGAGCCTAGCACAGATGCCAATCATTCTCATTACAAATGTAAGGTGTCAGGGCTTGCCGCCCCACACAGGATAGGGAATACCGGCCAGGCGGTTGATAACGAATGCCTGCGCGACCAGCAGGGCCACGGCACTGACCAGGATCGGCAGTTGCTGTAATTCGTGCATCAAACCCAGCGAGACGATCAGGGCCGTGGCGCCGGCAGGCGGGTGTGCCACTCGAAAGAGAATCATCAGCGCACTGGTGAGCCCGAGCGATAGTCCTGCGGCGGCGACCCGGGACCATTCTACGCCGGTAATAAAGGCGGCAGGGGCATCGTGCAGACCGAACAGCCAGAGGGAGGCCCAGCCACACAGTGCACCGATAATGTGTCCGCACAATACATTGCGCGGCGATGCCGCATCAGCGGTGGGCACATGAAACAGCAGAAAGGCGGTGGCGCCGAGGGAGGGAAAGATAAAAGCCTGCTGCGTCACCAGCGCGACCATGGCGATCAGGGCAATGCTGAGTCCGCCGTTGACCAGGTTGAAGGCCGCCAGCACCAGTCGCGGATTGAAGCGCTGACTTAGCACTTCAAGGTGCAGCTGCCTCAGCAGCCCGCCAACCAGCTGCTGGCGGACCTGATCTGTCTGTTCGCTCATTGGTGCACCATATGCGGGCATTAAAAGAGCGCGAATGGTAAGGCCTGGGGGTTTGGTGATCAATAATGGTGCGCATTGTGTTGCTGGTTGGTGCGAAGAAATCGGGTAATCCGGTGTCGGCATAATCCAACCGCTGACAGCGAAATCCGGTAGCATCAGCAGCTAGATAATCGGGAGAACAACGTGGACGGATTTTTCTCGCAGGCACTGGTGTTACTGGGCGCCACCCTCATCCTGCTACCGCTGTTTCAGCGGCTGGGTCTTGGCAGCATTCTGGGGTATCTGGCGGCAGGGATCGCAGTGGGACCATTGGGGCTGGGGTTGGTGAGTGGGGGTACCGATGTCCTGCACTTTGCTGAGCTGGGCGTGGTGTTGATGCTGTTTGTGGTGGGGCTGGAGTTGGCGCCGCAACAGCTGTGGGCACAACGGCACAGGTTAGTGGGGCTCGGAGCGACGCAGATGGTGCTGAGTGCGCTGTTGCTGGCAGGGGCCTTTATGCTGTTCGGGTTCGGTGCTCCTCAGAGTCTTGCCATTGGCGCGACGCTGGCGCTGTCATCCACGGCCTTTGTGGTTCAGATGCTGGTGGAAACCAATCAGCTTGGCACCCCCCAGGGGCGGTCGGCGTTTTCGATTCTGTTGTTCCAGGACTTGGCCGTCATCCCAATTCTGCTACTGCTGCCGGTGCTGGCGGGCACCCAGGCCGGTGACGACAGCCCACAATTACTGGCCGGGCTGGCGGCCCTGATTGCAATGGTGCTGGCGGGACGTTATGTGCTTAACCCGTGGCTGGGAAAGCTGGCCCGCTTGCGCAACCCGGAGCTGATGAGTGCCAGCGCCTTGATGGTGGTGCTGGGCTCGGCGGCGTTGATGGAACACCTGGGGCTGTCCATGGGGTTGGGGGCCTTTGTGGCCGGGGTATTGCTGGCTAACTCGCCCTATCGGGAGCAGCTCGAAACGGATATTCAGCCGTTCAAGGGACTCTTGCTCGGGCTGTTTTTCCTGGCCATCGGCATGACCATGGACCTGCGACTGCTGCGTGATCACCCCGGTGAGATTGTGCTTTATCTGGTGGCCTTGTTGGTGATCAAGGCGGCGGTACTGATGGCCATCAGCCGTGTGCGAAAACAGACGTGGCGTAGCACGGTGTTGTTTGGCGGGTTGCTCTGTCAGGGCGGCGAATTTGCCTTTGTACTGCTGACGCAGGCGCAAAGCCTGAACCTGCTGGATAGCGCGGTGGCAGGGCAACTGAATCTGGTGGTGGCATTGTCCATGGCGGCAACACCGCTGTTGTTGAAGCTGGTCGCGTTGTTGTGGCGTGAGGACCGTCCTTCGCGTGCACGTCCGGATCTCGAGGAGGAGACGCTGCCGAGCCATCATCCACAGGTGGTGATTGCCGGGCTGGGCCGTTTCGGCCAGATCACCGCGCGAATTTTGGTGGGGCGCAATATCCCGTTTACCGCGCTGGACTCGGACCCGGACGAGATTGACCTGTTGCGGCGCTATGGCAATGAGGTGTATTTCGGTGATGTCACCCGGCTGGACCTGTTGCGTAATGCCGGGCTCGACCACGCCCGGGTACTGGTGCTGGCGGTGGACGATGTGGAGGACTCATTGAAAGCCGTGGAACTGGTGCGACAGCATTTCCCTGCGGTGACGATCGTCGCGCGCGCACGGGACCGTTATCACGCCTACCGTCTCCATGAATTGGGTGTAGACCAGGTGATTCGTGAAACGTTTGAGTCGGCTCTGTTGTCGGCCAGGGTTACCTTGATGCAGTTGGGTGTACCAGAGTCTACCGCCCTGGATCTGGTGCGCAGCTTCAAGGATCTTGATGAGCGGCTGTTGCGAGAACAGATCGAGCATCGAGGGGACATGGACATGCTGGTCGAGACCAACCGCAAGGGTCGCGAAGAGCTGGAATCGTTGCTGTCGGGCGGGGATCGTTGAGAGGGGGCGCCCTGACAGGCAGGGCGCTAACTGCTCGGGACTGAAGGGTGAATTACAACTTCAGTTTATTGAGACCGCGACGGATGCCCTGGTCCAGACCAGCCTTGATGATGGGGCCGATCAGCGGCAGTTTGCCTTCAAACTCGATGGTGTAATCCAGTCGGCTGCCGCCCGTACCGGTGTCGGAAAAACGCATCACACCCTTGTGATTCTTCAGCGGACTGCCTTTGGTGATCGTGTACTCGATCAGTTCGTTGGGCACGACCCGGGTAACGGTTTCGTGGAAGGCCGGAGCGATCAGGATTTTCATGTTACGGGTGGAGCCCACTCCGTTGGGGCTGTCCTTGCCTTCCTTGATACGCTGAATCTTGGCCGGGGCGAAAATCAGCTCCAGGTTTTCGTGGTCGCTGAGAAAGTCGAACAGCTTGTCCACGGAAAAGGGGAAGGTTTTGGAAATCTCGATACGTTGCATGCTGGCTCCACATTAGCTCTGGCCCGAACCGGGCCCTATACAGGCTGTTGATTCTGAACGCTGGCCATACGGTCGCAAGGTTAGTTCGGGCCATAGCAGTGTGTCGGTGTTCGGGGCGATTGTTCAGGTTGGACATCCGTTGGCCAGCCAACGGGTAATAACGGCAGCGCTTTCTTCACGGCACAAGCTGGCGGACTGCCCGGCCCATAACGGGGAGCAATCGCCACTGCCAGCGGCTTCTGCCGCAGCCCGCAGGGGCCCGATGGCATTGCCTGCCAGCGGAAAAGCGGGCGCCTGTGGCGGGAAATGGCCAAGCTCTTCCATCAAACGATTCACCATACCGCGCGCTGGGCGACCGGAAAACGCGGTGGTCAGTGCGGTATGCCTGGCCCGATCACTTTGCAGCCAGGCGCGGTGAACCGGTTTGGTGGTGGCTTCCGGGCACAGCAGATAGGCGGTACCCACCTGAACGGCATCGGCGCCAAGACTAAACGCCGCACTGACCCCTTGCGGGGTGGCAATCCCCCCTGCGGCAATGACCGGGACCGTCACGGCCTCGCGCACCTGTGGAACCAACGCCAGTGTGCCTTGCTGCCGTGTCAGGTCGTCACTGAGAAAATGACCGCGGTGACCGCCCGCTTCAAGCCCCTGGGCAATGATCGCATCGGCGCCGTGATGCTGTAGCCATAGCGCTTCTTCCACTGTGGTCGCGCTGGAGATGACTTGCGCACCGCAGGCCTTTACCTGCTCCAGCAGTCCTTCTGCGGGCAGGCCGTAGTGAAAGCTCACCACCGCAGGCCGAAATTGTTCGATCAGACTGGCGGCATCGGCATCGAAGGGTTTGCGGGACGGGCCTGTCGGGATGTCGGCAGGGTTGGCGTCATAGGTCTGGTAAAGCGGCCCCAGGGCACTGGCCCAACGTGCTTCGCCTTGCGGGTCATTGTCAGGGGCGGAATGGCAGAAAAAATTCACTCCCCATGGGCGGCGGGTGGCTTGTGCCAGGGCGCCAAGCTGCTCTTCCAGCTGTGCGGCAGACAGCATGCCTGCGGGCAGCGACCCCAGCCCTCCGGCCTCGCTGACCGCTGCAGCCAGCCGCCAATCTTGTACCCCGGCCATGGGTGCCTGGATGAGGGGTAAATGTGTGCCAGTAAAACAGGGCATGTGGACTCCGCGGTGGGCTCAAACTAAAGCGACCTTACCGTGATATCTGCGCATATGTCAGGAGTCTGCGGAAGATTTTGCACTTTTCAGGCGCGCTTGATGTGCCTATCCCTGGGGCGTTAGTTGCATGAATTAAAAGGGTTTTGTGCACATTAAAGGCGCGGGGGCACCGTGCTGGTGCTTGCGAAATAGCCCTCTCATACCGGTGAGTATGTATGCTTTGTGAATTGAGTTCATTTAAGTGAATGAAATTCAAAGAAAAGCAAATATCACCCCGCTTACTTATCTCTTAATGGCATATGGATTGCCTTCACTGGTGTCGTCTTTTTCAAGGACGCCAATTAACGAGTGATAGAGAGGGTAACAATGAATATGCCTGACAGCATTTCACCGAAGGGGATCATATCGTCACTACTATTGTCTGGAACACTGGCGCTGGCCGGGTGCGGAGGTGATTCCTCTTCTGACCCGGCTGTTGAAGAAACGCCAACGGCGAAAACGACACCTGATGCCGTGTTTAGTGGTGAGGCAGCTGATCCTTCAGCGATGGGTCCCTATGCGGTTGCCGAGCACGAGTACGATTTCGGCACCATGGATCTTTACGATGACAAGCGTGACTACACCTACCAGAGCACGCTGCACGGCTACATCCATTACCCGGAAGCCAGTACAGAGCCGGCACCGGTAGTCCTGCTCCTGCATGGTCGCCATGGCACCTGCTATAGCGGCTCCTGGGGCATGCCTTATGAGGAGTGTGAAGATCCCATTCCCAGTTACCGCGGCTATGAGTACCTGTCCCGTAACCTGGCAAGCCATGGTTATGCGGTGATTTCCATCGATGCAAACTATGTGAACGCCAACGATAGCGGCCCCAGCAATGGCGATGCTGGCGCTTTGCAGCGTGCGCAGCTGGTGGTTCGGCATCTGGACGAATTCCGTACGGTAAATACCTATGGCGGGTTTGGCATGGATGATCTGGTGGGCAAGCTGGACATGAGCGCCATCGGCATCATGGGGCATTCACGCGGTGGTGAGGGGGTGAACAAGACGGTTTCGTACAACCGTGACCAGGCCGAGCCCCATAACATTGTTGCGGTGTTTTCGCTGGCGCCGACAGATTACAACACCCTGACGGTGAACAATGTGGCTTTCGCTGCATTGGCCGGATACTGCGATGGCGATGTAGAGGATCTGATGGGTAACTTTGCCTTTGATACCTCACGTTATGCCATGCAAAACGATATGTACCCGAAGTTTCAGTTGATCCCGATGGGCGCAAACCACAATTACTACAATACCAAGTGGGCAGACGCCGAGCTTGAAAGTCGCCCTGATGACTGGAGTATTCTCGACTCCGAGCAGACCGATCCCCACTGTGGCACTGCGGTGGCCGACAGCGGGCGCGATACCCGTGAGGTACAGAAAGCGCATGGCCTGTTCTTCATGGCGTCATTTTTCCGTACCTTTGTTGGCGGTGAAACGGAGTTTGCCAGCTACTGGAATGGCCAAACCACAGTACCGGGTAACATTTGTCCCGATGGCGTGGGGCCCTGTGACGAACGCTATCTGCTGAGCATCCATGCGCCTTCGGCACAACGCATGGTCATTGATGACACTCTGGATGCTGCCAGCCTCTTCATCAATAACCTGGGCGGTAACGTGACTTTCGACGGTTTCTCCGATTTTGGGGTGTGTCAGACCAATGGGCGCCCCGGTGAAGGCTGCGCGGTTGCCGAGCCCACGTTCAATACCGCAGAGCAGGTTTATATGACCTGGGATGCAGCGGCGACCTACCGTACCGAGTTGCTGGGGGTGGATGTCACCGACTATCAGGTGCTGTCGCTGCGGGTAGGTGTGTCTCACGGCGATGAAGACAATCTGGACGGACAGGATTTCACCATCGTGATGGAAGACCTGGATGGCAACAGCGTATCGGTACTGGCGAGTGATTACAGCGAGGCATTGTTCTATCCGCCTGGACGGGATTTTGATGACGATGGTTCGCGTAAAACGGTGCTCAACGGTGTTGATATTCCGCTGACGGCCTTTGCAGGTATCGACTTCAACAACGTCAATGCCGTGTCATTGGTGTTCGATCAGAAGCCCGCGGGCAGTATTCAAATGACCGATTTATTGCTGCAGCGTGTCGAGCTGTAATGCCAAAAGAAAAATAACAGGTAACCCATAACACTTGCATGCCCTTGCCACTGGCAGGGGCATGATTTTCGCAATGTCAGCGGTGTGCTTCCCGCATGCTTATGACGGGCTTTCGAGGTGACGCTTCAGGGTTTGCAGGTCTGCAACCACCGCGTCGTGATCTGCCTGGAACTGCTGATCGTCCATGTCGTCACGGCGAAACAGGGTAAAGGTGCATTCGCTGCCGTCGCCATTGGGCACCACGCGCAGGGGGTTGTACACCACCTGCCCGTCGTCCATTTCTACCGCGTGATCCATCACCCCATAGGCATTGCGCTCAGCGAAGCGGATTCGTGCCCGGCCGAAGGGGGCCTGGGCAATCCAGGTGTCGCCGTCCTGCACCAGTTCCGCCTGGGTAAGGCCGGCTGCCCAGAGCGGCAGATTTGCCGGGTTTGAGGCAAAGTCGTACACCTGCTGTGCGGAGCACTGGATCGACACGCTGATGTGAATCACCGGCTTCACGGTGCGCTGCCTTCCTTGTGGGTGTCGTCAGAGGGTGCCGGGGCGCTGGCCGGCGCCCGTACGGTCGCCTGGCCAATCCCGCGGGGATCGCTTGCCGCGGTCAGTTCGTTGCTGTCGGTTCGCCACAGGATGGCATGCATATCGCCATAATCCCGGCCGGTAGAGACGACCTTGTGGCCCAGCAGCATCAGCTGTTTGGCTTCCTCGCTGCCGACAAACGCGGGTTCTGCCTGAACTTCATCGGGCAGGTACTGGTGGTGATACCGCACCCTGCCCACCCAATCTTCGACGGGCTGGTTATTGGCCGCTTCCAGCACACCGAGCATGACCATGGAAATAATGCGGCTGCCACCGGGGGTGCCGAGGATGGCAATGCGATCGTCGAACTCCACAAAGGTGGGCGTCATGGAGGACAGCGGGCGTTTGCCGGGCGCGATGGCATTGGCCTCGCTGCCGACCAGACCGTAGGCATTGGGGCTGCCGGGCTTGGCGGAGAAATCATCCATTTCGTTGTTGAGCAGGACGCCGGTGCCGGGGGCCACAAAACCGCTGCCAAATGGCAGGTTGATGCTGAGCGTGGCGGCGACCCGGTTGCCCTCGCTGTCGAGTACCGACAGGTGGGTGGTGTGGGTTCCCTCATCCACGCCAACCGGTTTGCCCAGACTGCTGCTGGGGGTGGCCTTGTCGAGAGTGATGCTGGCGGCGCGCTGGCGGGCATATTCCGTGCTCAACAGCTTATCCACAGGCATATCCACAAAGTCGGGATCGCCCAGATAGCGGGCCCGGTCCTGATAGGCGCGCCGCATGGCCTCGATGGCGATGTGTGGCGTCATGTCGCCGGTATGGCCGTCGTTGAACTGGCTGATGATGTTGAGAGCGTTGCCCATGACAATGCCCCCGGAAGACGGTGGCGGTGCCGAAACGATGCGTCCGCCCCGAAAGTGGCTGACCGTGGGGGGGCGCTCTACCACCGAGTAGTTGGCGAGATCATCCAATGTCCAGATGCCGCCGCCCTGCTGAACCCCCTCGACCAGTTGCCGGGCAACGTCTCCCTGATAGAAGCCGGCCTTGCCGTTCTCAGCGATGGCCGTGAGCACGCGGGCCAGATCAGCCTGTTTGATCACATGGCCAGTGGGCGGCACCTTGCCGTTGTGCAGGAAGATGGCCGCGGCGTCCGGGAACCGGTTGAGCACCTCTTCACGGTAGCCAGCCAACTTGCGGTAATGGGGGTCGATGGCAAAGCCGTCCCGTGCCAGCGTGATGGCGGGCGCCAGGGTGGTGCTGAGCGGCAGTCGCCCATAGCGACTGGCCAGATGCACAAAGGCAGCCGCCTGGCCGGGAATGCCAGCGGCGCTGGGGCCGTTCACCGCCCAGTCACGCATGACGTTGCCGTCCTTGTCCTGATACATGGTGGCGGAGGCGGCGCCGGGAGCGGTTTCGCGGGCATCCACAAAGGTCTGGAACTGGTCGCTTTGACGATGCAGCAGCCAGAAACCGCCACCGCCCATGCCCGCGGAATAGGGCTCGACCACCGCCAGAGCGGCGGCGACGGCGACGGCGGCGTCGAAGGCGTTGCCGCCCTGATCCAGGATCTCCAGGCCGGCCTCAGTGGCTAACGGATGCGCACTGGCCACGGCATTTTTGCCCGGGCCCGCGGCCTGGGCGGTCAGTGTGAGCAGCAACAGTAGAGGGATCAGGTAGCGCATGGGGGGTCCTCCTTGAAGGCCGGTGTTGGTGAGCAGTGTCCGGCGTTGTTGTTATGGCAGCTGCGAGCTATGAGCCTTGAGCTACGAGTAAAACCGTAAGCGGATTGCGGGCTATTGCCATTCTCAAGCTGTGCAGACTGGCAGTGGGCTGAGGGTGCCTCCGCTTTTTGCTCTTCTCGTAGCTCAAGGCTCATAGCTCGCAGCTGCTTTTTACTTCTGCCGCGCCTTGCGCTTCTCTTCCAGCGCGTCTGCCACCAGCGGTGGGACGAAGTTGTTTACATCCCCGTCCAGCAGGGCGATCTCGCGGATCAGGGAGCTGGAAATAAAGGACAAGTGTTCGGCGGGGGTGAGAAACACGGTTTCCAGATCCGGGGCCAGTTGGCGGTTCATATTGGCCAGCTGGAACTCATATTCAAAGTCGCTGACGGCGCGCAAGCCCCGTAGCAGGATGTTGCCGCCCTGCTCTTCACAGAAATGCGCCAGCAGTTTGGAAAAGCCGCAGACCCTGACATTGGGGAGGTGGGACAGCACCCGCTGTGTAAGTTCGACCCGTTCTTCAAGGGTGAACAATGGCCCTTTCTTTTCGCTGGCAGCAATGCCGACCACCACTTCATCGAACATCTTGGCAGCCCGTTCCACCAGGTCCAGGTGGCCATTGGTAATAGGATCGAAGGTGCCGGGGTAGATTACGCGGTTGGTCATAGGGGAATTGCCTCTCTGTCTGCAGGATCGATGGCGGTACAAGGTCCGCCATTACCGTGGCGCAAGGATACCCCAAGCGCCGGCTGCCGTGCAGGCCTGTCGGGTTACTCTGCTGGCCGCCGTAGGGGCACCAACTATGTCGTCATGTAGGCGCTGACTCTGGGCTTGCTGGCCAAGATGACAGAATGGTGACAGCAAAAATCGGTTAAACACCACAAAAGGCGAAGATTTGTGCCCATCGTGTAAGCAATATCCTACAAAAAAATAGGTGATTTCCGTGTTGTTTTGCCTTGCACAATTGGTCAGATTTTGATCTTGGCATGTGAAATTTTCTTCATCACCAAATAACGGCCGCTTGTCGCCCCATGGTTTCCTGATCCAGCCAGGGAGGACTAGCGTGAGAAGCAGATCACTACTTGGTAGAGAAGTGAAACAAAGGGGTAAAGGCATACCCTTACTGGGCATAAGGAAGTATCACTCCATGGATGTGAATGACGATGAAGCAGCAGCGGCTTGGATTTGTAGGTTTGGGGGATGACACGGCCAGTGCCTGTTTATCCATGTTGAAAATCATGGATGGGCGCTCCGGGATCAGTTGGAGTCTCAGCGATCCGGATTCGGCGGATGTACTGATGGTGGCCAACGAAAGCACCGATGAAACCCGGCGTTGGGATCACTCCAGCAAGCCCCGCATCATTGTTTATCACCACAACGAGCAAAAACCCTCTTCCTCTTTTGTCTTGCAACACCCCTTTCGTGTCATGCAGTTACTCAGTGTTCTGGAAGATGTCTCTACGCTGCTTGGGGCAGTCCGTGCAGAACCTGTCTCCCCAACCGAGAAAACGTCTTCTGGAGTGACACCTTCCAGCAACGTGGCGGATGTGGGTGAGTTCTGGAACAGCCTCCACGATCTGCTCTACGGTGAGGTGCCTGCTTCAGCGCATTGGTATGTCGCACAAAGCGATGAGGGGGAGTTGTGGCTGGATGCCCGTAGCCGTCGTTTCATGGCAGACCCGGCACTCCTCAAACGCATGATGCATCACAACATTCGTCCCGGTGTGCTTCGGGCCTGTAATGCCCCTGCGACCGAAGGCGCTGTGGCATGTTCCCTGTTCGCCATGAGCTGGTTAGTAACGCCCCATCTGCCTGCCGGCCTTTCCTCCTGGATCAGCTCTGATAGCGCATTCCAGCTGCTGCGTTGGCCAAGCTTTGGCAGCCTGGCCAAGAGCCGTTCGGATCTTACCCTGTGCGCCCTGTTGACGAAAAAGGCGCTTAGCCGTGAGCAGGTGCTGGCTCTCTCGCAGGCGGCGGGAGATGACGTTGACCGTTTTATCAATGCCTGCGCAATGAGTGGCCTGATGCGTTATGACAAGGCCGATTTACAGGCAGTGCCTGACGCCACCGATGAGGCGTGGGGTAGCCGCTTCGGGGGCCTGATCAAGGGACTGCGCAGTCGATTGGGATTGAGTGCTTAGCGATGACGGACGGCGAATTCAAAATCATTTTTACCGGCCCGATGGGCGCAGGAAAAACCACCGCAATCACCGCGCTGAGTGATCAGGAATGTGTCTCCACCGACGTGGTGAATACCGATCTTGAGCAGTGTGACAAGGAGCTGACTACGGCCGCACTGGATTACGGTCATATCGATATTCCCGGTGCCAGCGGTGTGCGTTTGTACGGCACCCCAGGCCAGGAGCGCTTCCGTTTCATGTGGCCGATCCTGGCCAACAATGCGGCGGGAGTGATTGTGCTTCTAAATGGTCAGCATCCGGATCTGGATGAGCATCTCTCTACCTTTGTGGATGCCTTCTGGGAGGGTGGCAGCATGCCCATGGTGATCGGTGTGGGCCGGTTGTCCGATGACGACTTTTTCACTGTGGATGCCATCACTGAAGCGCTGGTGGAACGCAATATCAACCCGCCGGTGTTGTCTGTGGATGTGCGCAGAAAAGACGATGTGCTGCTTCTGGTAGAGGCACTGCTTTGTCAGATTGAAGTTAACGAACTGGGGTTGGCGGAAGCATGAAAGCAGGATCCGTTATCAGCAAGACAGCCATCAGCATGGCCGAAAAACAGCTGAAAATTTTCAGTGACAGTACCAAGGGGGTGACCTCGGCGGTGTTGTTGAGCAGCGATGGTTTCGAAGTGGCTGCACTGCAAGTGGACAAGAAAAGTGCCAGCCGTCTGGCGGCCATGGGAAGTTCGCTGGCGGCGATCAGTTCGGCGATTGCCAAGGAAGCGGGCATCTCTGAATGCAGCCGCCTGATCGTGGAGTCTGACGAGGGTGTCGTGGCCGTTATGAAAATTCCGAATCTTGAACCCCCCATGGCACTTGCCGTGGTGGCGAATGATGCCTCTTTGCTTGGGCAGCTTCTTTGGGGAGCCAAAACCTGCTGTGAAGAGTTAAGCAAGAAACTGGGTAACCAATCCTGAATCTACGTAGAAAAAAGCCTTTCTTTAGGAGAAGTATTATGGCGAATGTAAAAGACAGCATGGCGGCCCTGTTGGAACCCGATGGTGCAATGTGTACCGCTATTGTGGATGCCAACAGCGGTATGGTTCTGGGGCAGCAGGGGACGGGTCTGGATCTGGAGCTGGCTGCCGCAGGTAACACCGAAGTGGTGCGTGCGAAGATGAAAACCATGAAGTCTCTGGGTCTGAACGACAAGATCGAGGACATTCTGATTACCCTCGGTACCCAGTATCACATCATCCGACCGGTGTCTTCGAAGGAAGGGTTGTTCATCTACCTGGTGCTGGATAAGGCCAAGTCGAATCTGGCACTGGCTCGTCGAGCCTGTCAGGAAGTGGAAAGCTCGCTGGAGCTGTAAGTTTTCTGTCTCGTGTTACCGCCGGCACTCCCATGCCGGCGGCTCTTTTTTCGGGATGTCTTGGCATCGCCGGGACGCACACAGGTCCGCGCCCGGACCGCTATTTGCCCGCCAATGATAGTAACGGTCAATTCTGATCTTTTTGGTAACCCGCCCTGCCTGACAATTCGCTGACTTTTCTGGTGTCTGCCAGGTTTGGCTTCTAGGTTGGAGCCAACTGTGAATGCATACCAAGGAGTTCAGCATGGCCGCCACCCAAAGTGAAATGGCACACGATAATGCCGTGACGGGATTTGCCCAGGCACAACAGACCGGCACAAGCAGTGAGGAAGCCCTGGCGATTTTCGATGCACTGGAGCCGGTGGAGACCGATTTCATGCTGGGGGCGTGGAAAGGGGAAGGTTTTGAGACTGGCCACCCCATGGACGGTATGCTTGAGCGTTGCCATTGGCACGGCAAGCGTTTCGACACCACCGAGCATGTGCACCCGCTGGTGTTTCGCAAACGCAACGGCGAGCTGTCCAGCGTCAAGCCGCTGCTGGCCATGCCGGGCCTCGGCCTGCTGGACAAGCTCACCTTCCTGAAAACCGATGCCGCAGGGTCCATGTTCCAAACCCTGATTCCCCTGCTGTCCGGCAACAAGTCTGCTGCCCGTCTGCGCATGACCACCTACCGCGGCAAGCCCACCGCGACCATGGTGTACGACAACCTGCCCATCAATGATGTCTTTCGCAAGGTGGATGATAATACCGTGCTCGGCATCATGGACCTGAAAGGCATGAAGCAGCCTTTCTTCTTTGTGCTGCGTCGCGACGGCTAATGCTCGCGCTGCGTGCAGCACAAAAAGTGCTGCACGCAGAGAGTCAGCACCTCGTCCGTGTCCGGGTGCACCAACCCGTGCTGTTTCATGTAGTCGCTGCTGGCCCGTGTATCGAACCGGGTTGTCTGAATGAAGTGCAAGGCTTCCGGCCAAGTATTCATTAACCGTGGTAACCCGGGCAGCCGTAATAATCCTCTCAATAGTGGTATCGGCATATAGTGGCGGGGCGGTTTACGTCCCAGTGCTGCCGCACAGTGTTGCAGGAGCCCGCCCAGTGATGGCGTGTTTGGATCCAGCGCGAGCAGTCGTGCAGGGGCCTGTGGGTCAACACAGGCAAGGGCGATAAGCTCGGCGAGCCCGTCCACGCAGACCAGCGGCAACCAGTGGCGTTGACTCCCCGGGATCATGGCCAACCGGCCGGTGTGCAGGTTGGCAATCAGCTGGTAAAGCGGTTGCTGGGGGTCCAGTTCTCCGCGTTGGCTGTGACCGGACACCGTCGCCGGCTGGATTTCTACCATGTCCAGCGGGTGTTGACGGGCAAACTCCCGTACCCGGATGGCCGCTTCCAGCTTGCTGGCTTCGTAACCGCCTGCCCGCGTGTAGACACTGGGCCATTCGGTCTTTCCTCCAGGTTGGGTATCGATCCCCAATCGAGCCAGATGCGCGTGGTTTTCGAGCATGAAACCACTGATGAACACCAGCCGGCATTGTTGTTGTCTGGCCAGTTCCGCTACCGCCAGGCTGCCCGCCACGTTGGTGCGCCGGGCTTCTGCCATGGCGAGCTGCCAGGCAAAACGGGCGCCCAGATGTACGACCGCGGACAGCGCGGGTAACGGGCCCTGCAGCCCCAGCGAGGTCTCATCCAGGTCGCCTTTTACGGCGCTGAGTGCGTGTTCGTCACCCCCAAGTTGGCGGATCTGTTGCTTCAATGCGGGTAGTTGTGTGGTCGGGTCCCGCAGTAGCGCAACGACATGATGCTGTTGGCTCGTCAGTGTGGCGCAGACATGGCGGCCAATAAAACCGGTGGCACCGGTAACCAGAATGGTCATTGGGTCAGGCTCCTTGCAGTGCGTGATGGGTGGGGTCTGTTGTCACCCTAAAGGCTGGAGTAAGCTCCAAGGTCAAGCACGACCTTCAGCCACTGAGACAGGGAGGGTGTCCGATGCGAATTGCCGAGTTGGAAGCTCGCACCGGTGTAAGCCGGGATACGCTTCGCTATTACGAAAAGGAAGGACTGCTGCAGGAGGTCTCTCGCAGCGGCAATAACTACCGGGATTATCCGGAAAAGGCGGTGGAGCGGGTGGCCATGTTGACCCAACTCAAGGGGCTGGGTTTCACCCTGCGGGAAATTCGCGACGTGTTGGATGCATTGCGGGCAGACAGTATCAACTGTGCTGAGGGGGCGAGGTTGATGGCGAGCAAGCGGGCGGCCGTGAAGGCGCGAATCCGCGAACTCAGACAGCTCAGCGCTCTGCTGGGCAAAGAGCAAGCGCGGTTGGAGCAGCAGGCCCGTGAGCATGGGCAGGCCATTCATGAATAATCTGCCCCCCTCGGGTTTTGCTCCACAATATACGTTGCGTGAGCGTTGGCGGATGTTGTTGCTGACGTTGCTTTGGGCGGTGCCGTTATTGTTGCTGACAACAAAAATTTTCCTGCCCTGGTTCGACGCGGTTGTGCCCCTTGCCCACTGCCATGAATACCTGGGTATCAATGGATTGACGCTGGTGATCTATGGCGTGTTAGTCGGCTTGCCCGCTTCGCTGGTGGTCGTGGTGGTGTTGTTGGAAGGGCGACGAAGCTGGCGCACCTGGCGGCTCGGGCAGTTCCCCCTGCCAGGAGAAAAGGTGTTGCGCCCGACCCGCTATGTGTACGGCCGGCGGGCCCGTTTGCGCCCGGCGTTGTTTTTCATGGTTGTGTTGTTGGTGTGCGGTTTGTCGGCGCAAGGCTGGGTGTGGGCAGGTAATCTTCTGCCAAAATTGACGCCGGATTTGTCCGTGTGTTTTTCGGGGATCGAGAGATGAGGACAACATGAGCACAGCACAGTGGGTGACGGTGTTGGTGGTGATTGGCTTTGCCCCATTGGGGTTGGCGCTGCTGGGCAGTGGCATTGCCCGGTTGAAAGGCACACGGCTGGATGCCGCCGAAGCTGAGCCCTGTTTCGTGGCAGGTGTGGATATCAGTGGTGTGCTCTACACGCTGTTCATGTGCCACTGGCTGATGATTTTCACGGCCCCGATCGGTGTCGGGGGTGTGATCTGGGGTGCGGTGGTGACGTTCTGGTAGGGGTTGCCGGTCCCGCCGGGATGAAGGCCCTTTGCGGTGCCCTTTGTGCACTGAGCCTGCCGGGCCCCGGAGACAAGGCGCTGGGCGTTGTCTCCGGGGCTTGCGGGTAACGCGAGTCACACGCTCAGCGCTTCCGCCAGTCGTGTCGCGTTGCGGGCACTGATGCCGTAGATGGTGAGCTGTGGGTTAACCCCGAGGCTGGTGGGGAACACCGATCCATCAATGACGTACAGGCCATTCAGGTACTTGTAGCTGCCGTCACTGTTAACGGTGCAGTGGCTGTCATCCTGCCCCATGGTTAAGCCTCCCATCACATGGGCGCTGCCCAGGCCGGTAATGGTGGGCGCATAGTCCAGGCTGGCAATGCCATCCTTGGCTTCCTTCCAGCTTTTGTAGTACGGGGCATCGTGGTGCCCTGGCCGAACCTGTTTGGCACCCGCCGCAAACTGCATTTCCAGCATGGTCAGATGGGCACGTCGGGTGCCGTCGAGCAGGTAGTCATTCACCGGGTAGTCCAGCAGCGGCTCGCCATTGTCCCGCAGTTCTACACGGCCGCCCTTGCTGTCTTCATGGAAGCCGTCGCGAAGCAGGGCGATGGACGCGGCCAGGTTGGGCAACTGTTCCGCTTGCTGTCGTGCATCGATGCCGTAACCGCCGACCAGCGCCGTATTCAGGCCAGGATGCATGGGCATCATTTCCAGCTTGTAGCCTGCCGGGCCGTCGACTCCATGCTTGAAGACAAACTCATCGGAGTACATGGATTGCGGGGCACCGTAGTAAGGAGCGATCTCCTTGTCGTAAATGCCGTAGGCAAAATTGGTGGGGTGCAGGAAGGTCCGTGTGCCGACCAGCCCCTTGGGGTCCGGCGCCTCAGAGCGTAACAGCAACGCCGGGCTCTGCATGCTGCCACCGGCGGTGACCACGGCACGGGCCTTCAGGGTGACCGTGGCGCCAGTGGGCTGTTTGTCGTTTTGCAGGGGATGGACGATCACCCCGGTGACCGTGTCACCCTCAATCACCAGCTGGTGTGCCTGGGCGCTGTGGATCAGGGTAGCGCCTTGGTTGAGCGCTTCCGGAAGGGTGGTGACCAGCATGGACATCTTGGCATTGGTCGGGCAGCCCATGCCGCAGTAGCCGATGTTCCAGCAGCCGCTCACATTGCGGGGGATCACATCCACATGCCAGCCCTTGGCATCGCAACCGCGCTTGAGCACATCGTTGTTGGCGTTGGGGGGCATGATCCACTTTTCGATGTTCAGGCGCTGCTCCATTTTGGCAAACCAGGGATCCAGGGACGCCCGGTCGAGCCCGTCCACGCCGTAGCGATCGCGCCAGAAATTCAGGGTTTCGTGAGGGGTGCGGAAAGAACTGGTCCAGTTGACCACGGTGGTGCCGCCCACTGCCCTTCCCTGCAGGATGGTCATGCCGGCATCCTTGGTGGCACGCATGGCGCCTTCCTGATACAGGTCGCGGTAGGCCTCGCCTTCGTCCATGTTGAACTGGTCAGAGGTTTTCAGCCGGGCGGCCTCGACGATAATGACCTTCAGGCCTTGCTGGCTGAGAATTTCGGCGCTGACGCCGCCACCGGCACCACTGCCGATAATGACGACATCGGCTTCCAGGGTGCGGTTGTTGTGAATGGTTCGGCCGTCGATCACGTCCCAGCCATTGGCGGCGGGGTCTTTCCACGGATCGGACACCTTGATCGGGAGAGAACTGAGGTCCTGCATGGCTAATCCTTGTTATTTGGCTGGCAGACAATCAGGCAAGTATTTTCTTTGGCGGGCCGGGGTAGCCGGTGCTGCGCGCGGCCTCCGGTTTCACATACCAGGCCATGTGCATTGGCTGGGTGAGGCCCTTTAGGGCCATGCGGGCAATGCTGTTTTCCTTGGCTGACCAGTCAGCCAGGGTCTGTTGCAGTTGCTCGTCACTTTGCTCGGCAAAGCTTGCCCAGGTGCCGGTCAGAAACCAGCGGGCGGCGCCCAATTGCAGCAGATCCAGTAACTGGAACAAGGTCGCCCGTGTGCCGGGCATGGCGCCTTCCAGCAGATCGTCATAGGCCTTCATGCCATCTTCGGCAGACGCGTTGACCGCGGCCAGCGCCGGGCCCATGACCGCGCCAACCAACGGGGTGAGCAGTTCGATGTCTTGCTGACGAAAGTAGCGGTAGCCCGTCGCTGGGCCATCATTGCTGGCGCAGCCACTCAGCAGGGCGAGCCCGGAGCCGGTGGCGAGCATGGCGCTGCCAAAGGCGCCCAATTTGAGGAAGCCGCGACGGTTGATTCCCTGATCCATAGCGCACTCTTGTTTGTTGTTAGTGTTGGTAGTGGAGACCAGCTTTGAATAAATCCACAGGACGAACAAGCCATAAACGGTTAATAACAAGGTGAAAAACGTCACCCCGGGTGCACCGGGATGACGTGGTGTCCTGCGGTCGGCTCCAGGATTATTTCAGCATGTGCTTGAACATGAACTTGTGCATGCCCCGGCCATAAGGCGGCAGGATAAACCTAGTGGCGTTGAACTTGCCCTTCTTGTAAATCCCTTTTGCCTTGGAGAAGGTCTGGAAACCTTCCGGGCCGTGGTAGGCCCCCATGCCGGAGGGGCCGATACCGCCAAACGGAATGTCATCCACGCCCACATGCGAGATGGTGTCGTTGAGGCAGACGCCACCGGAATGGGTGTGCTTGAGCACCTGGTCGCAGTTGTCCTGGTTCCAGTCGAAGTAGTACAACGCCAGCGGACGGGGGCGGTCATTGACGTACTCGATGGCCTCATTGAGTGTCTTGTAGGGCACGACAATCATCAGCGGGCCGAAGATCTCATCCTGGGCAATGCGCATGTCATCGGTGACATTGAGCACCATGGTGTGAGGTATCTTCTGGCTGCCGGTGAAATCTTCGTTGGCAGGGTTGATCTCGATCACCGTGGCGCCTTTTTCGCGAGCCTCCTGAATGTAGCCTGTGAGGCGGCTGTGCTGACGCTCATTGACGATGGCCGTGAAGTCCGGGTTGTTCACCATGGTCGGGTACGACTGCGCCACCTGGGCTTTCCAGGCCTCGATGAATTCATCCATGCGATGTTCCGGGCACAGAATGTAATCCGGGGCGACACAGGTCTGGCCGGAGTTCAGGCATTTGCCGAAGGCAATCCGTTCGGCGGCGTCCTTCATGGGGAAATCCTGGCCGATGATGCAGGGGCTCTTGCCGCCCAGTTCCAGGGTCACCGGCGTCAGATTATTGGCGGCGGCACGCATCACATGTTTGCCCACCGCGGTGGAGCCGGTGAACAGCAGATGGTCGAAGGGCAGCTGGGAGAAGGCCTGGGCCACGTCCACTTCACCGTTGATGACGGCGACCTGGTCTTCCGGGAACAATTCGCCAATCAGCTTCTCCAGCAGCGCGCCGGTGCGGGGAGTGGCTTCACTCATTTTCACCATCACCCGGTTGCCGGCGGCGAGCGCCGTGATCAGCGGTACGACGGCCAGCTGAATCGGATAGTTCCAGGGCACCATGATGCCCACCACACCCAGCGGCTGGTATTCCACCCAGGTCTTGCCGGGCCAGCTCAGGGCGCTGACATGACGCTTGCTGGGCTTCATCCACTTGCGCAGTCGCTTGGTGGTGTACTTCAGGCCTTCCAGGGTAATCATGATCTCGGCCAGCTTGGTCTCGTCCACCGCACGGTTGGTGAAATCCGCGCTGATGGCATTGGCCCAGGCATCCTGGTGGTCCACCAGCATGGGGCGAATGCGGCTGATCAGGTCAATACGCTGTTCGGCAGTGGGATAGGGATGCTGGCGGTAGGCCGCCTTCTGGGCATCAAAAATGCGCTGCATGCGCTGGATTTCAGTATTGTTCTGCTGCAGTTCTTTCACTTCGGCGACCATGGTCTTCGCCTCCCGAGTTCAATTGTTGTGACCGTTTTGTATAAGATGGCTGCCGGTAGCCCACGGCAAAGTCCGGTTCGCTACCGCCTAAAAATTAATCTTGAATCGATTTTTAGAGTAATTACTCTAAGAGTCAACAGCGCTTCTGTAAACGTCGACCTTTGGCCCATAATGACCAGCACTAAAGACCGTATCCTCGAAACCAGCCTGGCCCTGTTCAACCAGCAGGGAGAACGCAACGTGACCACCAATCACATTGCCGAGGCGCTGGGCATCAGCCCGGGCAACCTGTACTACCACTTCCGTAACAAGGGAGTGATTGTGGCTGGGTTGTTCGATCGCTATCAGCAGCAGTTGCTGCAACTGCTCGAAGCGCCTCAGGGACCGCTGAGCTGGCGGGTGAAGGTGTACTATTTCGAAGGGTTGCTGGCGGCCATGTGGCAGTACCGCTTTTTTCACCGGGACCTGTCCCACTTCCTGCAGGCGGACCCACAGCTGGCCGCCAGCTACCACCGTTTTGTGCAGGCGGTACTGGTTCGCGGGACGGTGATTTACGAGGAATTGCGCAGCAGTGGCATTATCGAGGTCGATGACGAACAGCTGCAGGGTCTGATGGTGAACACCTGGATCATCATGTCCACCTGGGCGGCGCTGGTGCACGGTTTGCGCCCGGATGCGGCCAGCGATGAAGCCCTGGACGAAGGGCTGATGCGCCACGGCATCTACCAGATTATCTGTCTGGAAGAGCCTTTTCTGCGCGGTGAGGCCCGTGACCATCTTCAGGAGATGAAAGACCGTTACCGCTCGGCGGACAGCACCATGCAGCTGTTGATGGGGTTTCCCATGGAGCTTGCCGGGGAAGAATGAGGCCGGGTGTGGCGGCGAGCGCGGCTTGCGGCCGCCGCGCTCGCTCGGTTCAGTCGGTCAGCCAGCTGACCTTGCCCTGGCATACGGTGAGCTTCACATTGCCTTTCAGTACTGCGCGGCGCCACGGCGAGTTGTTGCCGGCGGATAGCCAGTGTTCGCCATAATCCTTGCGGCTTTGCGCATCCACCACACACAGGCTGGCCGGGCGACCGGTTTCCAGCTGACCTGCCTGAATACCCAGGCAGCGTGCCGGCGCGGCGGTGACTGCATCCAGTGCCCGGGTCAGACTCAGCTTGCCCTCGTCCACCAGTTCCAGCACCAGTGACAGCAGGGTATCCACGCCAGCCATGCCTGGCCGGGTTGCCGGGAACGGTGCCGCCTTGCTGGACGAACCGATAGGGGTGTGCTGGGAGCAAATGGCGTCGATGGTGCCGTCGGCGACTGCCTCCAGCAGGGCTTCGCGGTCCTGGGCACTGCGCAGCGGGGGGATCACGTGGCAGTGGCTGTTGAAGCCTTCCAGTGCGGATTCGTCCAGCAGCAGATGTTGAATGCTGACATCGGCCGTCACCGGCAGGCCTTGCTGCTTGGCTTCCCGCAGCAGGCGCAGGGACTGACGGCTGGAAATCTGTTGAAAGTGCGCACGCACCCCGGTGGCTTCCACCAGCAGCAGATCCCGGGACAAATCGACGCTCTCAGCGATGGCCGGGATGCCGGGCAGCCCCAGACGGGTGGCCACGGGCCCTTCATGGGCACAACCGCCGGCACTGAGGGCCGAGTCCTGTGGGCGGAACATGACGGGCATATCGAAGGTGGCGGCATATTCCAGGCAGCGTTTCAGCACCAGGGCGCTGGCAATACGGCGCCCGGCATTACCGGCAGCAATACAACCCGCCTTGGCCAGGGTGGCCATTTCCGCCAGCTGTTCACCCTGCAGCCCCTGGGTCATGGCCGCGATGGGCATAATGCGGGCAAAGCCCGCCTGCCCGGCCTGTTCGCGAATCAGGCGCACCACCGCAGTGGAATCGACCGGTCCGCAATCGGGCTGGGCCGCCATGTGGGTAATACCACCGGCAGCGGCAGCGCGGGTTTCGCTGGCGATGTCGCCAGTGCGACCACTGCCTGGCAGCGACAGGTGCACACAGGCATCCACCAGACCTGGCAACACCCAATGGCCGTCCGCTTCAATAATGTCGGCACCGGGGGCGTCGAGACTGGCGCCAATACGTGTCAGGCGCCCGTTTTCGATCAACAGGTCAGCCACATCATCGCGACCAGAGGCGGGGTCGATCACCCGACCTTTGCGGATCAGGATATTGGCCTTAGCTGCCATGGGCGCCTCCTTGTGCGGCCACGCTGTCCTGACCGCTGATCGCCATGGACATGACCGCCATCCGCACGGCGATCCCGAAGGTGACCTGGTTGAGAATCACCGAGCGGGGGCCATCAGCCACCTCTGACGCGATTTCCACCCCCCGGTTGATGGGGCCCGGATGCATCACGATGGCGTCCTCTTTGGCGAATTGCAGTTTGTCGTTGTTGAGCCCGTACAGCCGGAAGAATTCCCCTTCACTGGGTAGCAAGGCAGAGTCCATGCGCTCTTTTTGAAGGCGCAACATGATGACCACATCTACCTCTTTGAGGCCCTGGGCCATATCGGTAAAAACAGTGGCGCCCAGGGCTTCGGCATCCACGGGTAACAGGGTTTTGGGGCCGATCAGGCGGACTTCTTCGGCCCCCAGCGTATTCAGGGCGTGGACCTGGGAGCGGGCCACTCGGGAGTGCAGGATATCGCCGACAATGGCCACCTTCAGGCCGGCAAACCCGCCCTTGTAGTGGCGAATGGTGTACATGTCGAGCATGGCCTGGGTCGGGTGGGCATGGCGCCCGTCGCCGGCGTTGATCACGGCCACATTGGGGGTGACCTCGTTGGCGATAAAAAACGGTGCACCGGAATCCTGGTGGCGCACTACGAACATGTCGGCGGCCATGGCTTCCAGATTGCGCAGGGTATCGAGCAGGGTTTCGCCCTTGCTGGTCGCCGACTTGGCAATGTCCAGGTTGAGTACGTCCGCGCTCAGGCGCTGGGCAGCCAGCTCGAAGGTGCTGCGGGTGCGGGTACTCGATTCGAAGAACAGATTCACCACGGTCTTGCCGCGCAGCAGCGGCACCTTCTTGATGGACCGTCCACCCACATCGACAAAACTGGCGGCGGTATCAAGGATGTCTTCCAACAGGGGACGGGGGAGGTGCTCGGTGGTGAGGAAATGGCGAAGCTTACCGTCGTCGGTAAGTTGTACGCGGGAGGATGGCGCAAGCGTCATTCGGAGGCCTGTTATCAGTTTCCTGGGCCACCGTGCCGGTGGCAGTTTTTTCGCAAGACAAGGCGCCGTGAGCACCGTGTAGTTATTCTACATAAGCGAACGGCAACACCGTATTGCGGAAAAAGGGACCCGGCCCTTCGGGTTGTGCCGTAAATAGCGCCATGCCGTGTTGCTCGTCGTTCATTTGGATAAACCAAACATCACTCCTCGCGCCTTGCCTGGCGCTATTTACGGCGCAACACGGCGGCCCAGGAAACTGATAACAGGCCTAGGCCATTGTGTCTCGTATCTCCGCCACAAGGGGGGCGGGCCCGCGTAATTCTACCCGTTGATGGGGGGGCAATGCCAAAGTTTCGCCACAAATATCGGCACGAATCGGCAATTCCCGGTGGCCGATATCAAACAGCACTGCCAGGCTGATGGACGCCGGGCGGCCAAAATCGAACAGTTCATTCATGGCTGCACGTATGGTGCGGCCGGTCATCAGCACATCATCCACCAGCAAAATGTGCTGGCCATCCACATCAAAGGGCAGCTTGGAGGGGGTGACTGTGGCTTTCAGGCCCCGTGTATCGAAGTCGTCCCGGTAGAAGGCTGGATTCAGGGTGCCCATGGGCAGCGGCTTGGCCAGTTTGTTGTTCAGTGCGGTGGCGACCCAGGCGCCGCCGGATTCGATGCCTACCAGCAACGGGCTGCGGCCGTGAAAGTGGGCATCAATGGCTGCGGCCATGCTGCTGAGGTGTGTCTGTAGTTGTTGTTCGTCCCAACTCAAGGGGCTCTCCAGAAAATCTATACTGACGGTAGGTGCCATGCTTGTATGGCGAAAGACAAGCATGGCCTCTGTTGTGCAAAGAATAAAGCCTGATCAGGCGCGAGTTGCGAGATACAGGTTTTGAAAGGCAAAGCCTTCCTCCCGAACGGTGGGACCGGTGGTTCCACTGCGAACAAAGGCCCGAGCGTGGCCATTGCGGTCGAACGAACGCTCCCACTCTATCGCCTAGCGCCTGTGAGCGGCTGCAGGACACCCAAGGATCTCCCGCAGCCACCCTCATCACTAACCATCCGATCAAACCCTTCAGTTTTTTGGGATGGGAGTCACCCGGTCCCTCACGGTAAGTTTTGTACAGTGTTGAAACTTGTGCCGTCTGAACGGCTCCAACCAAAGACGGGACGACGGTGAGGGGTAGGGAAAGCAGGATGCCGATACGCAATGACCGTACACGCTATGGCTGGCTCAGCATTGGCCTGCACTGGCTGGTGGCCGCCACAGTGATCGGCCTGTTTGCCCTGGGCCTGTGGATGGTGGACCTGGGCTACTACGACCCCTGGTATCGCACCGGCCCGGATATCCATCGCAGCATTGGGATTCTGTTGTTTGCGGTCATGCTGGTGCGATTGCTCTGGCGATGGTTATCCCCTCCCCCGGCATCCCTGCCAACCCACCAGCGCTGGGAAACCCTGTTGGCTCATCTCGCCCATTGGGCCCTGTACCTGTTGTTATTTGTGGCGATGGTTAGCGGTTACCTGATCAGCAGTGCGGATGGTTCATCGGTGTCGGTGTTTGGCGGGTTTTCGGTACCCTCCCTTACCGGGCATCAATCCGGGCTGGAAGACATCGCAGGCGATATTCATGAAGTCGCTGTCTGGAGCCTTATCGTGTTGGCGGGGCTGCATGCCCTGGCCGCGCTCAAACACCATTTTCTTGATCGTGACGATACCCTGCGCCGTATGCTGGGACTGTCGCCGCGACACCCAACCCCGTCATCACCTGGAGAGTCACAATGATGGTAAGTCTGATGAAAAAAGCGGGCCTGGCCACCGCCGCCCTGATGCTCAGTACCCTGGCTTTTGCCGAACCTGGCGGCACCTATCAGTTCGACAAGAAAGACGCACACCAGTTTGTCATGTTCAAGATTTCCCACCTGGGTTACAGCTGGTTGTATGGCCGCTTCAATGACTTCAATGGCACTTTCACTGTGGATGCTGACAATCCGGAAAAAAGCAGTGTCCAGGCTACCATCCAGACCGCCAGTGTCGATTCCAATCACGCCGAGCGTGACAAGCACCTGCGCGGTGACGACTTCCTGGATGTGGACAAGTACCCCACCGCCACCTTCCAGAGCACCAGTATTGAAAAAACCGGCGACAAGACCGCCAAAATCACCGGTGACTTCACCCTGCACGGCGTCACCAAGCCGGTGACGTTGGATGCCAAACTCATTGGCTACGGCGATGATCCCTGGGGCGGTTACCGTATGGGCCTGGAAGCCAGTACCACACTCAAACTGGCCGACTTCGGCATCACCAAGAATCTTGGCCCGGCCTCTGAGACCGTAGAGATCATTATCTCGGTGGAAGGGATCAAGAAGTAACAGGGCTTCTGCTACGGCGGAGATTGGCTAACGCCAATTTCCGCCCTACGCCAATTGCTAGACCGGCTGGCCGCCCTCGCTCAAAAACCCTTCGGCAATAATCACTGCTGCCATGGAGTCCACCCGGCTGTCAGCTTTTTGAATGCCGGTTCGCTCGCGCGCTTCACGAGTCGTGAGACGCTCATCTACCAACCAGACCTTTATGCCAAAGCGACCCTTCAGGCGGCCGGCAAATTTCTTTGCCCGGGCAGTGGATTCGCTGTCAGTACCGTCCATGTTCAAAGGCAAGCCCACCACCAACGCCTCAGGCTCCCATTCTTTCAACAGGGCAGCGATGTCATCCCAGTTAGGTTGGGTGTTCTTGCAAGGCAGGGCTTTCAGGGGCGAGGCGGTACCCAGCAGTTCGTTGCCGCTGGCCACGCCGATTTTTTGTGTGCCGTAATCAAACGCTAGAATCATAGTACGAGTCAGGTATTTAAGGCTGTAGGAGCTATGCTTGCATGGCGAAAGGTTTTGATTTGGGCGTGTGCCTCAGAGCGTTTTTCGCCATGCAAGCATGGCTCCTACGGTGCAAGAGGGCATGTCAGCTGTGTCCTGCCTGGGTTGCAATCAGGCTCATGTCGACGCCGATACGGGCGGCGGCGGCATGCCAGGTTTGTTCAAAGGGGGTGTCGAGGATCAGCTCTCGGCTGGCGGGGGTGCTGAGCCAGGCGTTTTCGACCAGTTCCTGTTCCAGTTGTCCGGCTTCCCACCCCGCATAGCCCAGACATACCAGTGACTGCTCCGGGCCTTCGCCGATGGCGATGGCTTCGAGGATGTCGCGGCTGGTGGTGAGCATCAGGCCATCGCTGAGCAGGATGCTGGACTGCCAATGGGTGCTGGCCGCGTGGAGGATGAAGCCGGCTTCCTGTTGCACCGGGCCACCGGCCACGACGCGGTGTCGTTCAGACGGCGGCACTTCGATCTCGATATCCATGTCGGCAAGAATATCGCCGAGACTGATCTGCACCGGGCGGTTGAGGGTCAGCCCCATGGCTCCCTCGCTGCTGTGCTCAACGATATAGGTTACTGAATGTTCGAAGTTGGGGTCGGCCATTTGCGGCATGGCCACCAGCAACTGGTGTTTCAGGGTTGTCTCGTCCATGGGGACAGTATCCGGCGCCGGGGGAGGGGCTGCAAGCTTCAAGCTTCAACACGAAAGCAGGGCGGAGTTGATTGCAAGATTGGCACTCCGCGCTGCAATGTCCAAAGATCGGCACATGGCTGCGGCGCGGCGCGTGCGTTTGCGGAATGGCTCCGGATGCTTCCCCGCGTTGTAGCTTGTAGCTTGCCGGTGTTACTTCGACGAGACCCGCCGGTTACTGTCGAATTTCCAGGTGCGGATGATTTCCAGTACATCCATGTTCTGGCGCATTTCGGCGCTGAACGGATCGAAGGGGGCGGCCAGGCGTACACTCTGCACGGCAGCCTGGTCCAGGAACTTGTGGCCGGATGACTGGAGTACGCGGGTTTCCTTGATGCTGCCGTCCTTGTTCAGTGCCACCAGCAGGCGCACGGCGCCAAAGGTGTTGCTGTTGAGGGCCTGGGGCGGGAAGTGGCGGGTGCCCATGGCTTCCACTTCGCGGCGGAAGGTATCGATGTACTGGGCTTCATAGTGCGCTTTGGCGGAGACCGAGGTCAGGCGGCGGATGCGCGGGCGCTTGGCGTAGGCTTGCTTCTGCTCGGCCAGGCGGGCTTGCAGGCTGGCGATCTCCCGGCTCAGGTCCGCCAGGTTTTCCTGTTCGGCCACTTTCAGCGGCTTTTTCTCCGCCTTGTCTTTCTGCTCGGTGTTGATCTTGTAGTCGCTGTCGCGCTGGGTGGTGATGACCAGCAGTTGCGACTGACGCTGGTACTGCTCGGTGGTGGTCTGCTCCTTGAGCTGCACGTTTTCGAGCTTGTTATCAGCAAAGTCGGCCTGTTCGGTGGTGGTCAGTTCCTGCTTGTCGGCCTGGTCACCGGAGCCTTCCTGGTTGCTCTGGGCGATAAAGTCCGCTTCGTCCGGGGCGTTGTCGCTCTGGAACTGGGCGAGGGTGACTTCCAGTGTATGGGGCGCGGCGCGCTGTTTTTCCGGGGCGAAATTGACCCCGAAAACAAGGATGCCGTGGAAGGCCAGCGCCAGAAATACCGTAAAGGTGAGGCGGTCGTTGGCGCTGACGGGGGAATTGGCTGCCATGAGTTTGTCTTATCGCTACTGCTTTTTAATTATTGATCATGCGAGCGGCTATTCTGGGTGTCGCGGGAGTCTGTCTGCAAGCGATGATGCGTTGAACTTAGACGCAGGTCGAACGATTGCAGGAAGGGCGCCGTCAGGCGCCTTCACGTAACTCCAGCAGGGTGTCAAACAGCTGCCCGGCAATATTGATATCAAAAATGGCATCCAGCTCGCGGATGCAGGTGGGGCTGGTGACGTTGATTTCGGTCAGATAGTCGCCGATAACGTCCAGCCCGACAAAATACAGGCCCTTGCGTTTCAGGGTTGGGCCCACCTGTTCGCAGATCCAGCGGTCACGGTCGGTGAGCTCGCGGCCCTGGCCGGTACCGCCAGCGGCCAGGTTGCCTCGCAGCTCGCCTTCCTTGGGAATGCGTGCAAGCGCATAGGGCACCGGTTCGCCGTTGATCATCAGGATGCGCTTGTCGCCATCCTTGATTTCCGGCACGAAACGCTGGGCCATGATCGGGGTCTTGCCGTGCTGGGTCAGTACCTCGATCACGACTGAGATGTTGGGGCTGTCCTTGCGGACCCGGAAAATATTGCTGCCGCCCATGCCATCCAGCGGCTTCATCACAGTGTCACCGAATTCCCGTACAAAATCGCGCAGCAGGCCGGCCTGGCTGCTGACCAGGGTGGGGGCGCAGCACTGCGGGAAGTCGGTGGCGAACAGCTTTTCGTTGCTGTCGCGCACGCTGCCGGGGCGGTTGACGACCAGTACGCCCTCGCGCTCCGCCTTCTCCAGCAGATAGGTGGCGTAGATGTATTCCGTGTTGAACGGCGGGTCCTGGCGCATCAGGATAATGTCCAGATCCGCCAGATCGTGATTCACGGCATCGGCCATACGGTACCAATCGTCGTTATTGTCAGTGACGGTCAGTGTCCGGGTGGCGGCAAAGGTGCGACCATCGCGCACATACAGATCGCCTGGCTCCATGTAGTGCAGGGACCAGCCGCGGCGCTGGGCCTCCAGCATCATGGCGAAGGTGCTGTCTTTCCAGGGTTTGATCTTGGCGATGGGGTCCATCACCACGCCAATGCGCAGGCTCATGGGGTCTCCACTGGGACGGGTACGGGGCTGGCCAATCTTAGCAGCGCTGAAGGGTGTTCGCTATGCAGTCAACTGCGGCCTGCTTTCTCAAGTTTCACAGGGCCTTATAGATTGATTGTAGAATCTGTGTTAAAAACTTCGCTTGGGTTGATAATGCCATAGGCCCCGCCCATCGAATTACTAAAAAGGCCAAAAATTACAATAAGTTGCGGCCAATTACGGTTCACGGTTAAAGGCAGTTTCCATGACTGACAATTTCCAAGACCTCAAGGTAATGGTGATCGACGATTCCAAAACCATTCGTCGTACCGCCGAAACCTTGTTGAAAAAAGCAGGTTGTGAAGTGATCACCGCCACCGATGGCTTCGATGCCTTGGCCAAAATCGCCGACAGCAAACCCAATATCATTTTCGTGGATATCATGATGCCGCGGCTGGATGGTTATCAGACCTGCGCGCTGATCAAGAACAACAGTGCCTTCAAGTCCACCCCGGTGATCATGCTGTCCTCCAAGGACGGCCTGTTCGACAAGGCCAAGGGCCGCATCGTGGGTTCCGACGAATACCTGACCAAGCCGTTCTCCAAGGACGAGCTGCTTGGGGCGATTCGTCAGCATATGTCAGGTTAAGCGGCGTAGCCGCGTAACCGGAAGAGGAAAAGATGGCACGTATTCTGATTGTGGATGACTCTCCCACCGAGACCTACAAGTTGCGGGAGATTCTGGAAAAGCACGGCCACGAGGTTCTCGAGGCCGCCAACGGGGCAGACGGCGTGGCCATGGCCCGCTCCGAGTTGCCAGAGCTGGTTTTGATGGATGTGGTCATGCCGGGCCTGAATGGCTTCCAGGCCACCCGCCAGCTCACCAAAGGTGCCGATACCGCTCACATTCCCATCGTCATCGTGACCACCAAGGACCAGGAAACCGACCGTGTCTGGGGTAAACGCCAGGGCGCCCGGGATTACCTGACCAAGCCGGTGGATGAAGATGTGCTCCTGCAAACCGTCGACCGCATGCTGGCCGACAGCTGAACCAGGAGCTTTCCATGAGTGCAACCGCGTCAGCCCCCTATATCAAGCTTGCCGAATACCATCAGCGTTGCCGTGAGCAGGCCCGTGACCTGCCCATGCAGCAGGATGCGGTGAGTTACTGGAGCGGCGTGGGTTTTGTGCTCGATGGCAAGAAATATGTGGCACCGCTGGATGAGGTTTCCGAAATCCTGACGGTGCCTTCTTATACCCGGATACCGGGCGCACAAAGTTGGATGAAGGGGATCGCCAACGTGCGGGGTCGCCTGATGACCGTGATGGATCTCAGCGGTTTTCTGGAAAAAAGTTCACCGATTCAGGAGCGGCGGCGAAGACTGCTGGTGCTGGATCAGGATGACCTCTACACCGGGATGACGGTGGATGAGGTGCTGGGGATGCAACATTTCCCCATTGATGAATTTGTGGAATCACTGCCGGTCAGCGACCCCTCCGTCACAGGGTATGTGCGCGGGGCCTATCGGCGGGAAGGGGAGTACTGGTCCGTGTTTAGCCTTAGCCGGCTGGCAGAGGACCCGCGCTTCATGCAGGTAGCCCGCACCGGCTAACTGCAGCGCGTACTTTGGGGTACATAAGAAGAGTGAACGCCAGGCCAGGAGCCAGACTATGAAGTTCAATCCGGGAGCATTTTTCGACAAACTGCGGGGGGGTGCGAGCGGCGGTAATTCGCTGAACATTGCACTGTATATCGGCCTTGCCATCTTTATTGTATTGGCACTGGTCAACTTCCTGCTTTCTGCCACCACGGCGAACCGGGCCCAGGAAAACATCACCCGGGCCTCCGAGATGCGGGTAATTTCCCAGCAGCTCGCCAAGAACGCCCTGGAAGCGGCTGCCGGTAACGCCGACGCCTTCGAGCTTCTCGACAAATCCCGGAAAGGGTTCCAGGACGCCTGGGATGCGGTAAAAGACGAGCCCATGGCCGACCCGCAGGTGAAGCAGCGTCTGGAGACACTCTGGAACGAAGTAAACAACAACGCCTCCACCATCCTGAAAGGGGAAGACCCGGTTCTGGATCTGCACGAAGTGGCAGACACCCTGGCCCAGACCATTCCTTCCCTGCAGGCGGAATACGAAGGCGTTGTGGAGATTCTGGTAACCACGGATTCCGATCCGGAACAGATCGCCTTTGCGCAGCGCCAATCCTGGCTGGCCGAGCGTATCGTGCGTTCCATCTCCAAGGTGCTGGAGGGTGGCGACGGTGCGGTGATCGCAGCGGATTCCTTTGGGCGTGATGCCAGCCTGTTCGGCCGTGTCATGAATGGCATGATCGAAGGCGACAGCGCCATGGGTATTGATCAGGTCAACGACCCGGACGCGCTGGATTATCTGGCCGAGGTGGCCGATCTGTTCGACGAATTCGTTACCCAGTCCGTGGACGAGATCCTGGAAACGGCCCCGGAGCTGTTCCAGGTGCGTAACGCGGCGGACACCATCTTCCGTCGCTCACAGGATCTGCTCCAGGAAGCGACCAACCTGAACAACCAGTTCGAGGACTCCACCGGTTCCTTCTTCCCGTCGGTGACCCTGGGTGGCATGTCTGCCGCCATCGCGGTGTTGCTGTTCTTCCTGATCATGGCTCAGCGGAACCGTCAGGAAGCGAAAAAGAAAGAAGAACTGGAAAGCGAGAACCAGCGTAACCAGGCGGCGATTCTGCGTCTGCTGGATGAGCTGGGCGACCTTGCTGACGGTGACCTGACCGTACAGGCGACGGTAACCGAGGACTTCACCGGGGCCATCGCGGACTCCATCAACTACTCCATTGACCAGCTGCGGAGCCTGGTACAGACCATTAACAACACGGCGGTACAGGTAGCATCGGCGGCCCAGGAAACCCAGTCTACGGCCATGCACCTGGCCGAGGCGTCCGAGCACCAGGCGCAGGAAATCGCCGGGGCATCGGCGGCGGTGAACGAGATGGCGGTGTCCATTGACCAGGTATCGGCCAACGCCGCGGAATCTGCCGCGGTAGCGGAACGGGCGGTAGCCATCGCCAACAAGGGTGCCGAAGTGGTACAGGCAACCATTCACGGTATGGACACGATCCGCGAGCAGATTCAGGAAACTTCCAAGCGGATCAAGCGTCTGGGTGAGTCCTCCCAGGAGATTGGTGACATCGTATCGTTGATTAACGATATTGCGGACCAAACCAACATCCTCGCACTGAATGCTGCCATTCAGGCGTCCATGGCCGGTGAAGCCGGCCGGGGCTTCGCGGTGGTAGCGGATGAGGTACAGCGCCTTGCGGAACGTTCTGCGGCGGCCACCAAGCAGATTGAGACCCTGGTAAAAACCATTCAGACCGATACCAACGAAGCGGTTATCTCCATGGAGGCCACCACGGCCGAAGTAGTGAAAGGGGCTCGCCTGGCGCAGGATGCGGGTGTGGCACTGGAAGAGATTGAAAACGTATCCAAGACCCTGGCTGACCTGATCCAGAACATTTCCAACGCGGCGCGCCAGCAGGCGGCGTCAGCAGGTCACATTTCCAACACCATGAACGTGATCCAGGAAATTACCTCTCAGACCTCGGCGGGTACCACTGCCACCGCACGGTCCATTGGTAACCTGGCCGAGATGGCTCAGGAAATGCGTAACTCCGTTGCCGGCTTCCGCCTGCCGGAGCACTCCTGATCCGGTTGATGCCGGGTAACGGAGTCTTGCGATGGGTGCGGCCATGACAGATCGCTGGTCGATCAAGAACACGCCAGCCATGGATATGGAGCAATTCCAGCTATGGCAGGCGTTGCTGGAAGATCGTACCGGCATGACGCTGTCCAATGAGCGCAAGACCTTCCTTGAAACCAGCTTGAGCATTCGCATGCGCGAGCTGGGCATCGAGGACTACGATACCTTTTATGAACACCTGATGGTGGGCACCACCGAATCACGGGCCATGGAATGGTCGGTGCTGGTGGACCGGCTTACCGTGCAGGAAACCAGTTTTTTCCGTCACCCCGGCTCGTTTGCCCTGGTGGAGGAATTCGTACAGCGCTTCATGGCTGAGCAGCCTGACGCTGCCAATCTGGACGTGTGGAGCGTGGGGTGCTCCACCGGTGAGGAAGCCTACTCCCTTGCCATGCTGATCAACGAACAGTTTTCCGGTAACGACCGCAAGCTGTTCTATGGCATCACGGCAACGGACATCAGCCTCCCCACCCTGTCGAAAGCCCGCCGAGGCGAGTATCCGGCGAGACGCATCCTGCAGGTGGATCCGAGCCTGCGGGAAAAATATTTTCTGCCGTCCGAGAACGGCCAGACAGTCAGCGTCGCGCCACAGCTCAAGGAGCGCATCTGCTTCGCCCGGCTCAATGTGCTGGATCTGGGCAATGCGCCCATGAACAACATGGACCTGATTTTTTGCCAGAACATGTTGATCTATTTCCGGCGCTGGCGGAAACGACAGATCGTCAACCGGCTGGCCGAGCGGCTGGCCCCCGGGGGGATGCTGGTACTGGGCCCCGGGGAAGTAACAGACTGGCAGCATCCGGATCTGGAACGGGTGCACTTTGCCGATACGCTGGCCTTTCGGCGCTGTAGATAACAAAAAGCCTGCCTCAAGGAAGGCAGGTTGATGTATGACAGGAGACGTCATGAGTGACCGTCACGACTATCTGGCTCTGGACTGGGTTCGCGGGGAAATCCAGGAAACCCTGAACCAGGCGCAGCAGGCTCTGGAAGCGTTCGTGGAAAACCCGGACGACGCCACCCGTATGCGTTTTTGCCAGGCCCACCTGCATCAGGTGTTCGGCACCCTGCAGATGGTAGAGTTCTACGGCGCTGCCCTGCTGGCCGAAGAAATGGAAAAGCTGGCCCAGGCGTTGCTGGAAGGTCGCGTTGGCAATGTGGCCGACGGGCAGGAAACCCTGATGCGGGCGATCCTGCAGCTGCCTCCTTATCTGGATCGGGTGGCCAGCAATCGTCGTGATCTCCCGGTGGTCCTGCTGCCGTTGCTGAATGATCTGCGCGCGGCCCGTGGCGAGTCCCTGCTTTCTGAAACCGCACTGTTCAAGCCCGACTTGAGTGAGGCCGCCGGCCGGGGTCAGGTACCCCAGGCGTTGCTGGACGATCCGCGTTTTGTGGCACTGGCGAAAAAGATTCGTCAGATGTTCCAGATCGCACTGCTTGGGGTGCTGCGTAACGATCGCATGGGTGAAAATCTCGGTTACATGGCCAAGGTTTTCACCAAGCTTGAGCAAGTGACGGGGGATGCGCCACGCGCGCCCTTGTGGTCTATCAGCCACGCACTGGTGGATGGTCTGTCCGAAGACGCCATCGTGCTGGGTACCTCCGTCAAGATGATGCTCGGCCAGATCGACCGCACGATGCGTGCGCTGGTGACTGAGGGGGCGGCAAGCCTTAACCAGCCCGCGCCCACCGACCTGCTCAAGAACCTGCTTTACTACGTGGCCAAGGCCGAATCTGCCAGTGCCCGTATCCGCGATATCAAGGCTCGCTATCGCCTTGACGATGCCCTGCCCTCCGATGATCTGGTGAATGCCGAACGGGCACGGATGACCGGCCCGGATGCGGAGGCCATGAGCTCTGTGGTGCAGGCCCTTTCCGAAGAGCTCACCACCGTCAAGGATGCCCTGGAATCGTTTGTCCATAACGGCAATACCGATGCATCCACCCTGCAACCGCAGACGGTCACCCTGAAACAGGTGGCCGATACCGTGGCCGTGCTGGGGCTGGGCCAGCCACGCGCGCTGGTAGAAGAACAGCTGCGTGCCATGGAAGACATCGTGGCAGGCAAGCACCCCGCCGAGCGAGAAGCCTTGATGGATATTGCCGGGGCGCTGCTCTATGTAGAAGCAACGCTGGCGGGCATCAGCGGCGGGGACCGCCGTGGACAGGCCGGTGGCGAGCTGGGTGATATACCAGGCCACGTGGGCCAGGCCATGGATGCGGTGCTGCGGGAATGCCGTGCAGGCCTGGAAGAAGCCAAAGACGGTATTGTCGAATTCATTGCCTCGCAATGGAGCACCGAACATCTGGCGCCGGTGCCGGACCGTCTGAATGCGGTGCGCGGTGGTCTGGAAGTCATTCAGCTGGCACGACCAGGCGCCATTCTGCGCCAGTGTGTGCGTTTTATCGAAGAGCAACTGCTGGCCAGTGACAAGCCGAAACCGGATTGGCGCAGCATGGATACCCTGGCCGATGCGATTACCTCGGTGGAATATTATCTGGAGCGTCTCAGCGACGACCCGGAAACCACCGATGACATTCTGCATCTGGCCCGTGCCAGTGTGGATGCGTTGGGTTATCCGCTCGCGGACGATACCGAATTTGATAGCAGTGCCGTCGATGTAGAGCGCATCGAGCTGGACGCCGCTGCCGTCACCGAGTTGGAAGAAGCGCCTGCTAGCGATGAGGTTGCCCCCGAGACGGTGGAGCAGGATGTCGAACCGCTGGCGTTTGACGATGACGAGGCTGTCGTCAGCGAAGAGCAGGACGACACTATCGAGCTGACGCTGCCGCAGAGTCCGGCGCAAAGCGATGTGATCGAAGCCGAAGCGGTGGATGTCGATGACACCCCGGAGCTGGCTGAACCGGTTGAAACCCTCGACGTGGTCGCGGCAGAGGAATCTGCCAGCAGCGATGCCGGGGACGACAGCGATGACCTGATCGACGATGAGATCATCGAAATCTTCCAGGAAGAAGCCAGCGAAGTGCTGGAAGCCCTGGACGAATTTTTCCCCCGCTGGGTCGCCAACACCAGTGACGAAGAGTCACTGGTGGAGTTCCGCCGAGCTTTCCACACCCTGAAGGGCTCTGGTCGTATGGTGGGTGCCACCACCGTTGGCGAGTTGGCCTGGTCAGTGGAAAACATGATGAACCGGGTGATCGACAAGACCATCGAGCCGACCCCGACCCTGATCGAGCTGGTTCAGCAGGTGCGTGATCGTGTTCCGGCGCTGGTTGATGCCTTTACCCGGCGCCAGCCCGATCCCTATGACGTTCAGCCGCTGGCGGATGCTGCCGACACGCTGGCGGCAGGGGGGCAAATTGATGCGGTCCCGCAGGTCGGGGCCACTGCCACTGCCACTGCCACTGCCGGTGACAGCGATGCGACAGCGGAAAGTGCTGAGTCCGACGATGCCCGGGGCGATGAGTCCACGGATGACATCACGCTGACCCTGACGGAGGTGGCTCCGACTCAGGACAGTCTGCAAGGCAGCGACGAGCCGCAGACGGAAGACGGGCCGGAAACGGGGCTGTCGTTGTCTGACGATGACGTCAGCGCCTTTCAAGATGCCGTTAGTGATGCGCCAAAGCAGGATCCCTGGAATCTGGAGTCCAGCAATGAGGGGACGCTGGATGACGCCATTGATATCGATCTCGGTGGTGACGACGAAGAGGAAGACGCAACCCAATTCGATGACACCATCGAGCTGACCCTGCCGGAGCAGGAGCCCGATTACGGCGAGGCAGATACCCTGGCCGATATCCCCGACATGGCGACCTTGGACGAGGGTGATGCCTCCGATGCGGCCAGTGGCAAGGATCCGGTGTTGCTGGAGATCTTTGCCAGTGAAGCCCGTCGTAACCTGGCACTGGTCACGCGCTGGTTGTTTAGCCTGGATAATGACCTCTCCGAACACACCGTCGATGACGAGGTTCACCGGGCTCTGCACACCCTCAAGGGCAGTGCTCGTATGGCCGAGATCGAGGCCGTGGCAGAAGTGGCGGAGCCAGCGGAAAAGCTGGTGCGTGATCTGATCAGCAATAACCGCAGAGCCAGCAATGAACAGGTTGGCCTGATCCGTCAGGTCGGTGAGCTGATTGCCGATAATCTGGATCAGGGGCTTCATCAGGAGCACCTGCCCGGCGCAGATGCGTTGATCGCGGCCCTACAGCAGCAGGACAGCAGCACCGGTGCCAGCCTTAATCAGGCCGATCCGCACATTCTGGCGGTCTTCCTGTCCGAAGGCATGGACCTGATTGTGGATGCGGAGCAGCTGCTGGCGCAGTGGGGGCAGCACCCTCAGCAGACAGAAGAACTGGTCCGTCTGCGTGATGAGCTGAACCTGTTGGCCAACAGTGCCAGCACCGCCGGGCTCGGTGAGATCCAGGAGCTGGCCGCTGCGTTGGCAGATTGCTACAGCGCAGTAGAAAGTGGTCGGCTGGCCTTCAGCGAACAACTGCTTGAGCAAACCGCCGAGGGCCAGGATGCCCTGATGAACATGATGGACTGCCTGGCCGCCGGACAGACTGTGCGGGCAGAGCTGGGGCTGGTCGATACCCTGCGTGAACTGGTGGCCAGTGGCCCCGGCCCGGAGGATGACGGCCCCGGCGGCGCGCCGCTGAACGACGCCGCCGCCATGGATGTGGGTAGCGAGGGCGTCCCTGACACCCTGCCGGACGCGCCAGACAGCACCAGCAGCCAGTATCAGGCCCATCTTGACCCGGAGCTGGTCGAACTGTTCCTGGAAGAAGCGGAAGAAATTCTTGAGTCCGCCAGCAACATTCTCGACCAGTGGGAAAACGGCGATAGCAGCAACGTCGGCGCCCTGCAGCGCGACCTGCATACCCTGAAAGGCGGTGCCCGCATGGCCGGTATCGCGCCGGTTGGGGACTTGTCCCACGAGCTGGAAAACCTTTACGAGGGCTATAACGCCGGTCAGGTGGTTGTAGCGCCGTCCCTGTTCGCACTGTTGCACCGCTGCCACGACCGACTGGCAGACATGATCGATAGCCTCAAGGGCGGGGGTGCGCCTGGGGGCTCCCCGGAGCTGGAAACCGACATTCGTGCTTTTATGTCCGGTGAGCCGGCTGAGTCTGCCGACACCACGAGTGTGGCAGACACCTCCCCCCTGGAAAGTGCCCCTGAATTTACTGAGGTGACACCTGCGCCAGCTCCGGCTGCCGAGCCCGCTGCGGTTGAGGATGCGCACTCCGGCGAGGCGCTGCCCCAACCGGAGCGAGACCCGGAGCTGGTAGAAATCTTCCTGGAAGAAGCCGACGAGATTCTCGAGTCTGCCGGTAACAGCCTGGACACCTGGGTAGAGCAGCAGGATAACCTGATCGAGTTGCAGTCTCTGCAGCGTGACCTGCACACCCTCAAGGGCGGCGCCCGTATGGCCGAGGTGCCGGAACTGGGTGACTTGGGGCATGAGCTGGAGACCCTGTATGAAGGGTTGGCGCAGAGCCAACTGTCGGTGGAGCCATCACTGATCGACTTGCTGCATCGCTGCCACGATCGGCTGGCTGAAATGGTCGAAGCGCTCAAGGCCAATCGTCCGTTGCCTTCCGGCGATGTGCTGATGGTCGCGATCCATGATTACGTGGCCGATCCTGCCGGCTTTGTCCTGCCGGCCATGGATACCGCACCCGCCCAGGTGCCTGCAGCGCAACCCGCGGTCGAAGACTCCACCGCCGTAGATAAGCCGGTTGTACAGCCGGAGCAAGCCGCTGCCCCGCAGCCTGTGGTGCTTGACGAAAACTGGCAGCCGGATACCGACCCGGAAATTCTCGCGATTTTCCTGGAAGAGTCGGAAGAGCTGTCGGAAATCATTGATGGCTGCCTGAGCAGCTGGAAAGATCACCCGGAAAGTCATGACTTTGTGGATGATCTCAAGCGCGCCCTGCATACCCTCAAGGGCGGTGCGCGTCTGGCCGGCCTGAAAGAGCTGGGTGATATCAGCCACGATTTCGAAACCTATCTGCTGGATCTGGACAAGCGTACCGGTGCGCCCAGCCAGGACGACTTCAAACCCATGCTGGCCTGGCATGACCAGATCAGTCGCGGTATGGAAAGTGTGGCCCGTAGCGCCAACCTGCCAGAGGTCACGGCGGAGCCTGAAGCGGCCCCCGCCACAGAAGTGATCCCCGCTGCCAGCCCGCAGCCACAACAACCGAAACCGGATGATCGCCGCCAGCGCCAGACGCAGGCTCAGCCACAGGAAATGGTTCGGGTGGGCGCGGATGTGCTGGAAGCGCTGGTTAACCTGGCCGGTGAGACGTCCATTAACCGTGGTCGGGTGGAACAGGGGATTTCCGAATTCACCTTCAACCTGGAAGAGATGGGCAATACGGTTAACCGTCTCTACGAGCAGCTGCGTCGCCTGGATTCAGAAACCGAAGCGCAGATCATGTCCAACTATCAGAAGGGCGTGGATCGCGGTGAATTCGACGAGGACTTCGATCCTCTGGAAATGGACCAGTACTCCGAGCTGCATCAGATTACCAAGCAGTTGTCGGAATCCGCCTCTGACTTGCTGGATTTGCGTAATACCCTGATCGACCGCACCAAAGACACCGAAACCCTGCTGTTGCAGCAATCACGTATCAACACCGAGCTGCAGGAAAAACTCATGCGCACGCGCATGGTACCGTTCACCCGACTGGTACCGCGTCTGCGCCGTATCGTGCGCCAGATTTCCGGTGAAGTGGGCAAGCGTGTGGACTTCGATGTGCTTAACCCGGAAGGCGAACTGGACCGCTCGCTGATGGAGCGTGTGGTCGCGCCGCTGGAGCACATGCTGCGTAACGCCGTGGACCACGGTATCGAAACCGCCGAGGGACGTCAGTCTGCCGGCAAGGATGATACCGGTCGCATCAATCTGGAACTGGGCCGAGAAGGGGGCGAGGTGGTGATCACCCTGTCCGATGACGGCAAGGGGATTGATACCGAAGCGGTATTGAATAAAGCCATCGAGCGAGGCCTGGTGGCGCCGGATGCGCAGCTCTCGGATCAGGAAATCCAGCAATTTATCTTCCATGCCGGCTTCTCGACGGCGGCCGCCGTGACCCAGATTTCCGGGCGAGGCGTAGGCATGGATGTGGTGGCCAGCGAAATCAAGCAGATGGGTGGCTCGGTCACCATTGATTCGCGCAAGGGGCAAGGCACGCGGTTCATTATTCGCCTGCCCTTCACCCTGGCCATGAACCGCGCCTTGATGGTGAAAGCGGCGGAAGATACCTATGCCATTCCGCTGAACCAGATCGAAGGCATTGTGCGTATCAGTCCCTTCGAACTGCAGCATTATTTTGAAGAAGACAATCCGGTGTACACCTACGTAGGCCAGGATTACGAATTGGTCTACCTGGGCAACTTCGTCCATGGTAGCCGCGCCCCGCATCTGGAAAACCAGACCACTCCCATGCCGGTACTGCTGATTCGCAGCACCGAACACACGGTGGCCATTGTGGTAGATGACCTGGTGGGCTCCCGGGAAGTGGTAGTGAAGTCCGTGGGGCCGCAGCTTGCCAGTGTGGCCGGTATCAGTGGTGCCACCATCCTTGGGGATGGCTCCGTGGTGATCATTCTCGATATCCATTCGTTGATCCGTGCAGCGCACGTTCAAGTGCCGACCCTGCCGGTGGTCGAGGTGGAAGAAACCCCGGCGCTACCGGATGTCGAGCCTGCGCCAGCCCGCGAGACGCCAGTGGTGATGGTAACGGACGACTCGGTAACGGTGAGAAAGGTGACCACACGTCTTCTGGAGCGCAATGGCTACGAAGTGGTTACTGCCAAAGACGGGATGGACGCCATCGCCAAACTGGAAGACGTCAAACCGGATGTCATGCTGCTGGATATCGAAATGCCACGCATGGACGGTTTCGAAGTGGCAACCCATGTGCGGCATGACACCCGCCTGATGGATGTACCGATCATCATGATTACCTCACGGACCGGTGAGAAACACCGCGAGCGGGCGTTTGATATCGGGGTGAATTGCTACATGGGCAAACCCTTCCAGGAAAACGAACTGCTCAACACCATCCGTGAACTGCTGGGTGAGTTGCAGGAAAGTCACAACGAATGACCGCGCCCGGCCGCGTCGGTGTGATTGCCGACGACACACTGCAGGGCCACCTGCTTTCCAGTGCGGTGAAAAGCCAGGGGTATCAGGTGGTGGTCAGCACGGAGCCCGATGCTCTGGAAGACCGTTGGCTTTCGGAAGATGCCCTGGATTTGTGGGTGGTCGACCTGTCCAGCGAGGACCGTTGGCAGGCGTTTCTGGATACCCTGCTTGAGCGGGCGGATGCGCCAATCCTGTTTTGTGACGGTCAGGCCCCGGCCCGTACCGATGCCCGCTACCCGAAATGGGAGCGACGGTTGGTGACCAAGCTGGTCAGCTTTATCGGCAAACCGGCAGTGGAAGAGCGCCTCGATGTCATTCCGGCGAAACCACCGCGTCAGCAAATTCCTGCGCCGCGGGAATTTCAGGCTATCGCTCCTGCGGACCGGCCACAGCGGGTCTGGGTATTGGGTGCCAGCCTCGGTGGCCCTGCCGCAGTAAAGGTGTTTCTCGATTGCCTGCCAGACAATTTGCCGGTGGCGTTTGTGCTGGCCCAACACATTGATGGCAGCTTTCTGGATACGCTGTGCGGTGTGCTGGGCCGCGATAACAAGATTCATTGCAAGGTAGGGCGTGACGGCGAAGCCCTGCGTCATGGTGAGCTGGCCATTGCCCCGGTGGAGTATGCGGTACAGTTTCGCCATGATGGTCGCATCCAGTCTACCCATCAGCCTTGGGAAGGGCCTTATGCGCCCTCCATTGATCAGGTCATCCAGCACGTGGGTGAGGGGTTTGGCCAGGCCAGTGGTGCCATCCTGTTTTCCGGGATGGGCAATGACGGCGCCATCGCGGCACCCAGGCTGTCAGCCATGGGGTGTCCGGTTTGGGCACAGAGTGCCGACACCTGTGCGGTGAGCAGTCAGCCGGATTCGGTACGTGAAACCGGGTGCGTCAGTTTCAGTGGCTCCCCGGAACAGCTTGCCCTGCAGCTGGTAGAACGGGTAAGAAAAGAACTGAACGTGCAGGCGGGTTAGCGGCCGGCACGAACCATTGAGGAATGCTTATGGCGAGCTTGCCATCCGACATCAACAGTTTGCTGATTCCCATGCAGGGGCGCCCCTGGCTGGTGCCGAACATTGTGGTGGCCGAGGTAATCCCCTTGCGCCAGCCGGACCGCCCCGGACAGGGGCCGGAGTGGCTGCTGGGCTGGCTCAGCTGGCGTGACCAGAACATTCCGCTGGTGTCTTTCGAGAAGCTCAACGAGTCTGGTCAGATCACCATTGGTCAGGATGCCCGGATTGCGGTGCTCAATACCGTGGCCGGCAAGACGCCCTTTTATGCGGTGATCGTGCAGGGGATTCCGCGTCTCCTTAAAGTCGGCAAGGATGATCCGGTCGAAGAGCCGGTGGACACCGGCCCGGCAGAGTCCATGTATATCCAGGTTGGTGGGGATCTGGCCGTGATCCCCGATCTGGATGCCATCGAGGGGGCGGTCGCCGGTCTGTCATGATCGATCGTGACCGGCTGCAGGCAATGGCGGCGCAGCAGCCGCCAGCCAGGGGGCGTTTTCGCAACCTCTACCCTACCCCGCAGCACGGGCTGAAGGATTTCCTGCGCTGGCAATGGGATACCCGTGGTCGCTTCCCCCGTCATCAGGCTTTCCCGCTACAAAAGCCGGACCTGGCGTCGCTGGCCCAGCCAGCCCACACGCCCAGGCTGACCTGGATTGGTCATTCCGCTTTTCTGTTTCAGTACAACGGCTGGAATTTGCTCACCGATCCGGTGTTCTCGGAGCGGTGTTCGCCCTTCTCCTTTGCCGGACCGAAACGGGCGGTGCCGCCGGCCCTCACCATTGACGAGTTGCCGCCCATCAATGCGGTGCTGGTCTCCCACAATCACTATGACCATCTGGACAAGGCCTCGGTAACGGCTCTGCAGGCGAAGTATGGCGCGGATATTCAGTGGTTTGTGCCCACCGGCGTGGCCGATTGGCTGCGTAAGCTGGGAGTGGAAAGAATCATTGAGCTGGGCTGGTGGCAGAGCGGTTTTCATGGCCAGGTCGAAGCGTTCTGTCTGCCTGCACAGCATTTCAGTGGCCGGGGGCCCGGTGACAATAATCGTAGCCTGTGGTGCAGCTGGCGTCTGGAATTTCCCGCGTTCTCATTGTATTTTGCCGGCGATACCGGGTATGCGCCGCTGTTTTCACAGATTGGTGAGATTCTGGGGCCGGTAGATCTGGCGTTGCTGCCTATCGGTGCCTATGAGCCACGCTGGTTCATGTCGCCGGTGCATATCAATCCGGCAGAGGCGGTGCAGATACACCAGGAAATCCAGGCGCGCCACTCGGTGGCGATGCACTGGGGCACCTTTGTCCTGACAGACGAGGCCATGGATGCGCCTCCCAAGGCACTGGCAGCGGCCCTGCAACAACAACAGATTAACCCTGAGACATTTCGGGTCGCCCAGCACGGCGAGACCCTGACATTTGATGAGCACCATGAGTAAATCCTACAAGGGGCACCGGTTGTGGCTGGTTGTCCGTTTTCTTGCCTGGCTTCCCTTGCCGCTGGTGACTGCCTTTGGCGCATTGGTGGCGAGCCTGATCACACTGGTGCCATTGCGCTATGCCAGTGCCTACCGCGTGGTGTTAATCAATTTGCTGGCCACCCATCCGGACATGAGTCTGGCCGAGGCCCGGCGGATCGGACGCAAGAGCATGGCGGAGCTTGGACGTACCCTGACCGAGTTCAGTCATGTCTGGCATCGGCCGGTGGCACAAACGCTTGGCCGGGTGACCCGTATCCATGGCGAGCAGGCATTTCTTGAGGCTACGGCCAGTGAGCGCCCGGTGCTGTTACTGTCTTTGCACCAGGGCAGCTGGGAAATCAGCAACCTGTATCTGGGCGACAAGACAGACCCGGAAAAAACCCTGATCATGTACCAGCCGCACCCCGCGACCCTGATGGATGCCATGGTCAAAGCGGCGCGGGAGCGCACCGGCTCGGTCCTGATTCCCACCAACAGCCAGGGGGTGAAGAAGGCGCTGGCGGCAATGAAGGCGGGCGGTACCCTGGGTATTCTGTCTGACCATAATCCTGGTAACCGCAGTAATCCCTGTGTTCCCTTCTTTGGGTATGATGTGCCCACGCCCGCCCTGATCGACAAACTGGTTCAACGATACCGGCCCCATGTGTTCATTGTGTCCTGCCAGCGTGGCGAGGGCGGAGTGAAGGATATCCACATCCATTTCGAGCATTCCCCTGACATCGAGCAGGCCAGTGATTGCACCGCGATTCTCACGGAAATGAATGCGGCATTGCAGCGCTGTATTGATCGTAACGTGGCGCAGTACCAGTGGACCTACAAGCGTTTCAAGTGGAGCCCCCAGGGGCGACGCAACTGGTATCGCGAGTCCATGCCTTTGCTCAGGCAGATCGAGCAGGGGGTGGATCGCAAGACCCTGGGTCTGCATCCGGACGCGGATATGTAATTCGGTCTTATTTTTCTGGAGAATCCCATGACCATCGAAAACGGCAAGGTTGTTACCCTGCACTACCAGCTTTTCAATGCCGAAGATGGCAGCGAGATCGAAAACTCCAACGAAACCGGTGAGCCCATGGCCTACCTGCATGGTTATAACAACATCATTGCCGGGCTGGAGAAGGCACTGGAAGGCAAGGGGGTTGGCGAACAGGTGGACGTCACCGTGGAGGCCAAAGAGGCCTATGGTGAGTACGACAATACCCTGTTCCAGCGAATCTCCCGCAAGTATCTCAAGCATGCGGGCAAGCTGGTCCCCGGCAAGGTGGTCACCGTCAGCACTGAAGAAGGTCCGCGTATGCTGACCGTACTGAAAGTCGGCTTGAAGACCGTCGATGTGGATGCCAACCACCCGCTTGCCGGCAAAGCGCTACGCTTTGTGGTCAATATCACCGATATCCGTGATGCCAGCGACGAAGAGAAAGCCCACAAGCATGCTCACGGTGTGGGTGGCCATCAGCACTGATTGGTCTTGCTCAAAGGGCGACACTCTGATCGTGGGCGCTCTGTGGCGCTGATGTCGCGGCTTAACGCCGTGGCGATCGCGCTGCCAGCAATGCTCCTACCCCTCGTTGTTTCGTGCTATCTTACTCAGCCAAAAGCATGAGAAAGAGGGCACGGGAATGCCGGAATACAGTTACTGGATTATCGCCGGTCTGGCACTGATCATCGCTGAGTTCGCCGTCTCTGGTCTGGTGGTGATTTTTTTCGGTATCGCCGCCATTCTGGTCGGCAGTCTCAAGTTTGTCGGCCTGCTCGATGACACCACTTGGGAACTCACCCTGTTCGCCCTCATCAGCGTGCTGTTGCTGGTCTTTGTCCGCCGGGTTCTCAGCGACAAACTGATGGGCAAAGAGCAGCGTCAGGGTGGCAATGAAGACAGTGCCGGCTTGATTGGCCAGCGAGCCACTGTGGCGGAGCCTTTTACCGATGGCAGTGGCATCGTCAACTACCGTGGTGCGCGCTGGCAGGCACAGAGCCCTCATCCCCTCAAGCCCGGGCAAATGGTGCGCATCGTTAAGCACGATGGCCTGTGGCTTACCGTTGAACCCTGGAATTCAACATCTGTTTCCTGACCCCTTTTGACGACACAAGGAACGTTTTATGGAAGGTTTGATTATCTCCGGATTGATCGCTGTCGGCGTAGTGGTATTGCTGTTCATGATCATCCGCATCGTCCCTCAACGGGAGGTGTATGTAGTAGAGCGACTGGGTAAATACCAGACCTCACTGGATGCAGGGCTGCATTTCCTGATGCCATTTATTGACCGGGTTGCCTACAAGCACTCATTGAAAGAAATCGTGCGGGACGTACCCCGCCAGAGCTGCATCACCAAAGACAATATCGAAGTGTCCATTGATGGTGTCATGTACTTGCAGGTAATCGACCCGAAAGCGGCCAGTTACGGTGTTGATGATTATGTGCTGGCGGCACAGCAATTGGCCCAGACCACGCTGCGTTCTGTGATCGGTAAGATTGATTTGGACAAGACCTTTGAAGAGCGGGGCGAAATCAACATGGAAGTGGTCAAGGCTGTGGATGAGGCAGCCCAGCCCTGGGGTGTCAAAGTTCTGCGTTATGAAGTGGCCGACATCAACCTGCCGGTGTCCATCAAGGATGCGATGGAGAAGCAGGTGCGGGCTGAGCGGGAGCGCCGTGCGGTGGTAGCAGAGTCCGAAGGCGAGCGTCAGGCCGCCATCAACCGCTCGGAAGGGGATCGTCAGGCGGCGATCAACCGTTCTGAAGGGGAAAAGCAGGAGATGATCAATATCTCCGAAGGGGAAAAGATGAAGCAGATCAACGAGGCAGAAGGCCGTGCCCAGCAGATCGAGCTGGTGGCGTTGGCGACGGCCAAGGGTCTGCGTATGGTCGCGACTGCGGTCAAGGAAGAGGGCGGCCAGGAAGCCGTGAGCTTGCGTATTGCGGAGCAATATGTGGCTGCCTTTGAAAAAGTCGCCAAGGAGTCCACCACCATGCTGTTGCCCAATGGTCTCAGCGACATTGGTGGTGCCGTCGCTGGCTTGCAGAAAGTACTCAAGACGGTAGATAAAACCCCGGCCTGAGCCTTCCCTTGAAGCGCCGGGTATTCGCGCCGTACATCTCCTTTGGTGGCGGCGCGATGACCTGACAAAAGCTATCTCCCGCAGAGGCCACAGCGCTCTCCGGGAAAAGAACGGTTTTTGTGCCCCTCTCGGGCGCCAGCGAATCAGCGGTGCTTGACGCAGGGCCTTGTAATTCATGCCCCTCATCCCGATATTCTGAGTGCCCATTTTCTGCATTCAGGAGCCTCCCATGTCCCGTCATTTTGAGAAAGCCGAAGGCCTGCACGAGCACCCGGACGAGGTGACCCAGGAATACCTGTTTAATCAGACCATGCTACGTATCAAGGAGCCCAAGCGAAGCCTGGATTTTTATACCCGTGTGCTCGGCATGCGACTGGTGCGCAAGATTGATTTCCCGGAGATGCAATTCAGCCTGTATTTTCTCGGTTACTTGAGCGAGGAGGACGCCGGTGAGGTGCCTGCAGATGATGCCAAGCGCCTGACGTTTACCTTTGCCCGCGAGGCCATGCTGGAATTGACCCATAACTGGGGGACTGAAGATGATGAGGCCTTCAGTTACCACGATGGCAATGCGCAGCCCCAGGGGTTCGGACACATTGGCATCACTGTGCCCGACGTGTACGCGGCGGCGGAGCGGTTTGAAAAAATGAACGTGGAATTCGTCAAACGACCGGATGACGGAAAAATGAAAGGGCTGGCCTTTATCAAGGACCCGGATGGCTACTGGATCGAAATTCTTCAGGCTGACATGCTGGAGAAGCAGCAAGCTGACGCCTGACGCCAATGATAAAACCGTAGGTCGGAAATGCCTGCAAGGCATCTCCGCCATGCTTTTCAGGCTTGGCGTGCGATCCCCCGTGCTAGACTGCGGTTTTGATCATCAGGCATTGGGGGAATGTGGTGCTGACACGGTTACCGCCTTGGGTAGAAGTCGGGGCCTTTCTGCTCGCCTTTCTGGCCGGCAGCGTCAATGCGGTGGGTCTGCTGGGATTCAGTCACCAGTCGGTGTCGCACCTCACTGGCAGTTCTTCCCTGCTGGGGCTGGCCTTGGCCGATCTGGATCTGCGCAATGCCCTGCACCTGCTGCTGACCCTGCTCAGCTTTCTCGCCGGCGCGGCACTCAGCGGCATGCTGATCACCAGCACCGCGCTTAGGCTGGGACGTCACTACGGTTTTTCCCTGTTGATCGAAGCCAGCTTGCTGATCATGGCCATGCTGGCCCTGCAGCGTGGCAGCGATCTGGGCATCTATCTGGCCTCCATGGCCTGCGGCCTGCAGAACGCCATGGTGACCACCTACAGCGGCTCTATCATTCGTACCACCCACCTCTCGGGGATCTTTACCGATCTGGGCATCATGCTCGGCAGGCGACTGCGCGGGGAAGCACTGGATGGGCGGCGACTGCTGCTGTTCCTGTTGCTGATCAGCGGCTTTATCTGTGGTGGGGTGGTCGGCACCGTACTGTTCCGCGGGCTGCACTTTGTCGCCCTGCTGATGCCCGCTCTGCTCGCGGCCACCCTGGCTGTGGTGTACTGGGGCTACAGTCGCCGCCGACACCAGTAACGATTACTGACAGCTGGCACGTAGCAGGCCGGCGCCGAATGCCGGGTCCGCTCCCGGCCCGCCGAGATCCTCGCTGCTGGCAATCGATGCAGCGGCGCTTTCCCGGGTCAACGCCGCTGCCACGAATGGCACTGCGAAGGAAGTACCGGTCATGTAGCCGTACTGGCCTGCCGATCTTGCCGTCCACAGCTCCACTCCCGGCTGCGCTGCTGCCGGACAATCCATCGGTGAAGGTACGCACCAGCACCAGCCTGTCACTGCCCAGCTGCAAAGCCTGTTCGCTGATGGTGGTGGGAATGCTCAGGGTATCGGCAAAGGAAAAGGTGCGTGTCCTAAACGAGAGCTTTACTTGAGCGAGGAAGACGCCGGGGAGGTGCCTGCAGATGATGCCAAGCGCCTGACGTTTACTTTTGCGCGCGAGGCCATGCTGGAATTGACCCATAACTGGGGGACTGAAGATGATGAGGCCTTCAGTTACCACGATGGCAATGCGCAGCCCCAGGGGTTCGGACACATTGGCATCACGGTACCCGACGTGTACGCGGCGGCGGAGCGGTTTGAAAAAATGAACGTGGAATTCGTCAAACGACCGGATGACGGAAAAATGAAAGGGCTGGCCTTTATCAAGGGCCCGGATGGCTACTGGATCGAAATTCTTCAGGCTGACATGCTGGAGAGCCAGCAGAGTCGATGTCACTTTTTTGACAAAAAATTTCTTTTTTGCTTTTTATTTCTCTTCTCCCTTAAGGTGTGGCTTTGGCATTACGTCAAGCTCACAGCGGGAGAAATCATGATGGCGGCCTTGCTTACAGATGCGCAGAAAGACATCTGCCTTGAGTTACAAAAAAGTCGTCAAAAGACAGTCCTAGAGCAGCAGCCTTGCTGGCCTTGAATCAAGGGGTGACACAATCGCAAGCAGCAGAAAAATCTGGCTTGACCCTGGGGCAGGTCCGTTACTGTTTACGTCGATTCCGTTCTGTTGGAATGGCCATGTTTGATTTGTCAAAACCGAATGTCGATTCAGGTAATGGTTCCGTTAGCGATGTTGTTATTGTCCCATAAAAAAACAACAAGAAAGACAAGAAAGGGAAAAAGAAAAAATCAAAAAAAAGCGAAATGACAAAAAAGAAATAAAAAAAACCGAAACAAAAGAACAAGAAAAAAGATAAAAAAATCAAAAAAGAAGAGAAGAAAAACAAAGGAAAAAAGAAGAAAAAATAAAACGTTTCTTCGTGGTCAGGGTTGGCGATTTCCTGATGAGATATTCCGTTCTGCCCGTCAAGATTCCCAGAAGTAGTCCATCTGTTTCGCTGTATTGAGTGCGAGATCACGGCTGTGCAGCTTTTCAACCAGATGCAGGCTCATGTCTATTCCTGCCGAAATTCCTGCCGACGTTATGCGGTTCCCATCTTCTACCCAGCGCACGTTCTCCTTGATGCTCAAGTCAGGAAAGCGTATTCCAAGTTCGTCGATGTCCTCCCAGTGGGTGGTCACGTTCTGATGGGTCAGCAAGCCTGCCTGCGCCAATATAAAAGCACCAGTGCAGACCGAGGTAATCCATTGGGCGGAGCAAGCTGCGCGGCGAAGCGAATCCAGCAAGACGGTGTTGTTCATTGCCCAGGTATGCACCCCTCCGCTAACCAGCAGGACGTCAAGCGGGGGATGATTATCCAAAGTGAAATGGCTTTGTACCGGGAAGCTTCCCCTGGCCCGGACAGTTTTGCGTTCACTGATCAGTGACACCGACCAGGGCTTGCTACCGCACAACCGTGCGGCGGTGGCGAACACCTCGTAGGGACCGGCGAAATCGAGCACTTCTGCTTCATCATAGATCACAATACCAATCTGCAGCATGGCAACTCTCGTGACATTATTTCGGTGGCAGGGTGCGGACGAAAGCGAAGCAGTGGCCAAGCCATTCCTGTAAAGCATCCTCGTCCGCTACGGCATCGCTTTCCAGCATGATCATGCCGCGCATGGGGCGTCCAGTGAAATCCATTTCGGCGGCACCGGGGCTGGCAAGCAGCGTGTCATAGGCCTGCGGCCCGACCCGGGCCATCAGCCGCTCTGCCAGGATGCCACAACACATATTGCCCGCGATCAGAAAGCAAAGCCCGCCAAACATGCGCTTTTCATCAGGCAGGGCCCCGGTCACGGCAAGTAATGCCTCACGGGTGCGATCGGCCAGATCGGTGTCGTAAGCCATTACGTGTTTTCCCCGGCGCTCAGAGGACCGCGGATCACCAGGGCGATGCCGCCAAGAATGGCCACTGATGCGATCACCAGCCTGACGTTGACGGATTCGTCCAGCCAGAGGATGCCGGCGAGGGCTGCCAGAACCGGGACGCTAAGCTGGACGGTGGCGGCGGTACTGGTGGCAAGTGCAGGCAGGGCCAGATACCAGATGGCGTACCCCGCTCCGGAGGCCAGCGCCCCGGATAACAGGGCATAGAGCAGCCCCTCCCCGGTGGGCAGGTGTTGCGGCCAGGCGATAATCAACAGCGGTGCCAGCCAGAGCAAGGAGCGCAGGAAGTTGCCGGTGGTTTCGGCTGTGGCATCGGCGGCGCCCTTGCCGCGCAGCGAATAGACACCCCAGCCGATGCCGGCCAGCAGCATGAGCAAGGCTGCAGTGACAGGCGGTGCGGTGGCGCCGGGCAACAACAGGGCCAATAGCCCGGCCAGTGCCAGGGCAAGCCCTACCCATTGCCAGCGATTGAGGCGTTCACCCCGATACCGCCCATAACCAATCATGGTGGCCTGAACGGCGCCAAACAGCAGCAATGCGCCAGTGCCTGTTGCGAGCTGCACATAGGCGAGGGAAAACCCTGCCGCATAGACAAACAACGCCAGTGCGGAGCGGTGATTGCCGTAGGCAAGTGGGCGCGGCCAGGTGTTCTGGCGAATGCCAAGAATCAGCACCAGGGTAAGTGCACCGGCAACCAGTCGCACCGCCGTAAAGCTGGCCGCATCGATGGCGCCATCGTGCAGGGCCAGCCGGCACAATACCGAGTTTGCCGCGAAGGCCAGCATGGCGATCGCGGTCAAGACCAGGGGGTGCCGAAGCGGCATCAAAACACGGTGCGAAGGGCGTTGATGGTCAGGCCAATCAGCGCCAGGGACGACAGGAAAAACAGCACGAAGCGCACTTCAATCTTGTTCACCAGCGCTTGCAGCAAGGAATGCACGACGCGAATGCCCACATAGGTCCAGGCCAGTGTCAGGTTGATACCGTCGCCCTGTCCCAGCATCGCCAACGACAAGGCAATGGCGTAGAACACGGTGGGCTGTTCCATCAGGTGATTGTAGTTGTCCGCCTTCCAGCGCACGTTGGCGGGCAGGGTGTTCATTTGCTCCCCGCGCGGGGCCTGGGGATCGGGGGTCATGTTGGCGGCTTTCATGGCCGGCAACCGGGTCAGGTACATCCACAGCCACATGACCATGGACCAGGCAACCAGTGTCACGACGGGGGCAAGAATGGGACTGGTGGGTTCCATGTGAAATCTCCCTGAGCGTTTCGTTGTTATGAATTGCGATCATACCTCAGGGTGCAGGCGGGGTCAGAACGCGTGGTCCAGCCAGTAACCGAGAGCGATGCCAACAGCGAACATTCCCGTGAGCGAGAGATAGTGCCAACGGTTGGCAATCAGCAGCGGCTCAAGGTGAACAAGGTGGGGGGATTGTCGGGTGATGCACAGGGTGGCGTAGCGCCAGCCTAGTTGATATTCCGAATGCAAATAGCGAATTGCCGCCAGCTTGCCGTGGTGTTGCCAGATGGTTTCCACATCTTCCGGTAGTCGCATGCCTTCCCTCTCTGCAATGCCCAGGCCTCCTGGCCAGGGTACCCGCTAGTGGCGATCTGCTATCAGCGCGGTTCGTTCAGTATCACGCAGAGAGGGCGCGTCTGCCAGTTGCAGTGACAGAAGGTGCATTCAAAGCGGTTATTGGCTAGCGAAGCTAACGGTTAACAGTGTTGAGGTGCTGCTGGATGCCCAGCTGCCACTGCAGGGCTTTCTCATCGAGCCAGTCTCTGGCGGGGGCCAGTGGCGAACTAAAGAGCAGGCCGCCAAGTATTAACAGGCTAACCACTGTTGTCCCCCAGAAGAGGCCGACAAAGGGCTGCTTGCGGGTCTTGTGACGAAACAATGGCCGTGCCACCAGTGCGCCGGGCCAGCCCCCGAACAGTGCCAGTAGATGCAGGGTGTTTTCCGGCGTGCGTTGGTGCTCCCGTCGTGCTGCGCGCTTGTCCAGACCATAGATGATCAGGGTGCACAGGCTGATCAATCCGGTGCTGACAAGCAGAAAGGGAGAAAAGTGGTATTCACGGGTGATGCTGTAAAGCCCGGTGAAATAGCCGATAGCCAGCCCGAGGGCGATGGGCAAGGTGAGGCCGCGCATGGGGGTTATCCTCGCCAGGCCCAGAGGGCCGCCAGCAGCGCCACGGGCGCGGTTTCCGCCCGCAATACCCGCTCACCCAGGGCGAAGGGGGTAAACCCGGCGGCCTGGGCGGCGTTCAGTTCGTCGCCCGAAAACCCGCCTTCCGGACCGGTGAGCAGTGCCAGGTTTTGGGTGGTGGACAGCACCCCGGGATCAAAGGGTTGCTCACCCGGGTGGGCGATCAGGCGAAGGTCCGGCAAGTCTCGGTTCAGCCAGTGTTTCAGCTCCACGGTCCCCTCAATGAGCGGGGGAATATTCAGGCCGCATTGTTCGCAGGCGCTGACCGCCACCTGTTGCCAGTGAGCGATTTTCTTGTCGGCTCGCTCGCCTTTCAGGCGCACTTCACAGCGTTCCGTGTCCAGCACCACGATCGTGGCGGCGCCCAGTTCGGTGGCCTTCTGGATGGCATAATCCATCCGGTCGCCCTTGATCATGGGCAGGGCTACGGTCACGTTCAGGGGCGGGGTGCGGTTGTCGGCGGTGAAAACCTGCGGTTCCACCGTCACGCTTTTTTTGCTGATGGCGGTGATCTGCGCCGACCATTCGCCGCCTTGGCCGTTGAACAGGGTCACGGCATCACCGACCGCCATGCGCAGCACCTTGCCAATATGGTGACTGGCATTGGCGCCCAGCTCGGTGGCAACAGCGTGACTGAATGGCTGATCATCAAAAAAACGGCGGGCCATGAATTCTCCGTTAAACAGGTGCCAGGGCGGAAGGCAAAAGGCTACCATAGCGCCGGTCAAACAGGCTGCTATCAAGCGAGTAAAACATGGGCGAGATTGTCCGTTCTGCGTTCCGGCCCCCTCTGTGGCTGCGCAATGCGCACCTGCAAACCCTGTGGGGGCCGTTGGGCCGGTCGTTGCCGGAGGTGGCGCGTCACAGTGAGCGGTTGGATCTGGCCGATGGTGATTTTCTGCTGCTGGACTGGGCCGGTCCCCGACATGGCCCGGGGCACCTCACCGTGATACTGCTGCACGGGTTATCCGGTTGCAGTGACTCGCACTACATGCGCGGTATCCAGAAAACCCTGGCCGGCGCCGGTATCCGTTCGGTGGCAATCAACAGCCGCGGGGCCAAGGGCCCCAATGACACGGCCCTGTGCTATCACGCCGGGGAAACCGATGACGTGGACGCCGTGATTGAGCATGTGTTCCACCAGGATCCCACCGGGCATCGTATCGCTATTGGTGTGTCGCTGGGTGGCAGCCGGCTACTCAACTGGTTGATCCATCGGGATTCCGGTCGCCTGGCAGGGGTGGCGACGGTATGCGCCCCGTTGCGCCTGGACCTGTGCGCCAACCGGCTGGACCGCGGCCTGTCACGACTGTATCGCGGCCATTTGCTCAAGGCCTTGCTGGGTTACCTGGACAACCAGAAGCGACATCTGGATCAGGTCAATCCGGCGGAAGCCAAGCGGCTGTATCGCCTGAACATGTCGGGCATCCGTTCGTTCTGGCGGTACGACGATCAGATTATTGCCCCGCTTTACGGCTTTCGCGGCGCCAGTCATTACTACGCCCAGTGCAGTGCGGGGCCGCGTCTGCAAGGGATACGCACCCCTACCCTGTTGATGCAGAATCGGGACGACCCTTTCATGACGCCAGAGACCCTGCCTCGCCGTGAGGAGCTGGGCCCCGCGGTGACGGCAGAAATCAGTGACCACGGTGGTCATGTAGGGTTTGTCGGCGCGGGGAATCCCTACTGGCTGGAGCAGCGCCTGTTGGCCTGGGTTCAGGGCTTCGGTTTTTCCAGCTGAAACACTTCATCGCGCAGGGCGTCGGGTTTGACGACCCCCGGCGCGACTCGCCACTGCCCCTGTCGATCTTCGAATACCAGGGTGGGCGTGCCGCCAAGGCCAAGCCCGATCATCAGGCCCGTATTGTTGTGGATCTGGCTGCGAATCGCTGCCGGTACGGGTAGCAGCGGTTCAATGCCGCCGGCTTCAAAGCGGGATTCATGCAGGGCCAGGGCGGCGGCCGGGTTGTCGGCGGCGAGCACGGCCCCACCCTGGCTGAAGCTGCGCTTGGGGTTGATCATGCCGACAATGATGTGTCGTACCTGTAGGGTGTTGGCGGGATCGGTCACCAGTGGCTGCATGTTTTCCCACAACTGAGCGCAATACGGGCAGGCCATGTCGGTAAACACATAGGCCACCCGCTGCGGCTTCGCGGGGCCTTCTGCGACCCAGCTGCTGTTCTCCAGTCGCGCAAGCAAGGAATCCATGCTGGCGCCTTCGCGGCTTTCGCTGTTCGCCTGGCTGGCATGAGCGCCCAACGTGGCCAGCATCAACAGGCTGGCCAACCACGCACGCAACGGCATTACGGGAACCTCTTGAACATGTCCTGCACCGCTCGCTGAATATGCGCTTCACGGCGTGCGCTGCTCATCTCGTCATAAAGCTCATCCCGGCTGGTGGCTTGCCAGAGGACATTGTTGCTCTGGGGGTCGATCAGTTGCACGACCAGTTTGTATTCCTCGGTGATTTCACCTTCGGTTGGGGTGCTGGCACCCAGGCCCACATTGTTGCGGGTGAAGCCAAAACCGAACTGCAGGGTGGAGCCATCGAAGCGTTGCTGGCGTTTGAAGAAGTGTTTTACTTCCACGTCTGGTTGGCTGTCATCGGGGCGTAGCCCCTTGTCAGCCAGCGACAGCGTCAGGGCGCTGCGGGCACGCTGGTCATCCAGTTCACGGGGTTTGTCTTCGTCCTGGCTGACAAGGCGGTAGGTCTGAAGATTGGCCAGATTGGCGTCGCTCTGGCGGTCGATGACCACCGGGCTGACGCAGGCTGTCAGCAGCAGGCTGATCAGCAGGCCCAGGGTGGGGGCGATAAAGCGCATGGCTGTCTCCTTCAGGCGAAAGAACCTTCAGTATAGCGGCGATGACGTCATGAAACGGTGACGCCTGGACAGGGTTTGGCCACGGCAGCATGAATCTGTTCCCCAAGATAGCGTGCGGCCTGGCCGGCATACTGGCCCTCTGCGTAGATCAGGTGTAAGTCCACAAAGCGCTCTACCCCTTCTTTGAGCGGCAGGACCTTGAGTGCACCGGTTTCCAGACCATCGCCAATTTCGGCTTCCGGGATCCAGGCGAAGCCCAGCCCCCGGCGAATCGCGGCAATCCGGGTGGAGGTATGAGATACCGTCCAGCGTTGTTCGGCGCCCAGCCAGCCGGCATCAATGCGGCGGCTGCCGGAGTCGCGAATCACGATCTGGCGATGCTGGCGCAGGTCCTCGTGGGTGAGGCTGTCGACCTGATTGAGCGGATGGTCAGCAGACGCCACGGCCAGAAAGCGCACCCGCATCAGTGGTTCGCCCACAAAGCCGGGAGGGATGCGGGCGTTCACCACCACATCGGCTTCCTTGCGTAGCAGGGCTTCATCAGAACCGGACAATACGGTTTCGCTGTATTCGACGCGTGTCAGAGGGCTCTGTTGGGCAAAGGCGTCCAGCGCGGTCAGCATGCAGTGCTGCGGGAACAGGGCATCTGCGGCGACCCGCACCAGCGGTTCCCAGCCCTGGCTCAGCTGGATGGCCGTGCTCTCGATACGCTCCGCCTCTTCCACCAGCACTTTGGCCTGGCGATAGAGCATTTGCCCGGTTTCGGTGAGCTTGGCCTTGCGGCCTTCCAGGCTGAAGGCGCGCACGCCCAGCTCGGTTTCGATCTTCTGCACGGCATAACTGATGGCCGACTGGCTCTTGTCCAGGGCCTCGGCGGCGTTGGCGTAGCCGCCCTCGTCGACCACGGCCAGCAAGGCTTGCCATTGATCCAGCGTGATTTTGGCTGACATATCAAAAATCCTGAGCTAAACGTGCGAATTTGTCCCGTTTTATATCGGATCAGCTGAAATCACAATAGCCCCATAACGATTCGACACCGGGTCGTACCCAAATTTCACAAGGAGTGGCAGACATGAACATTCTGGTTATTAAAAGCAGTGTATTCGGTGATAACGGCAATTCTTCTGCGTTGGTCAATACCAAGGTGGAGCAGCTCAAGGCAGCCAATCCGGGAGCAACCGTGGTGGTGCGTGACCTGTCTGCACAGCCGATTCCACACTTGGATGGAGAGCGTGTCGGTGCCTTTTTCACCCCGGCCGAAGAGCGTACTGCCGAGCAGCAACAGGTGGACGATTTTTCCCTGACGCTGATTGAAGAATTGAAAGCCGCGGATCATGTCGTGCTTGGCTTGCCGATGTACAACTTTGGCATTCCCAGCCAGCTGAAAAGCTGGATTGATCACGTGGCCCGTGCCGGTATTACCTTCCGTTATACCGAGAATGGCCCTCAGGGTTTGCTGGAAGACAAGCCGGTAACGGTGCTGGCGGCCCGAGGGGGGCTATATGCGGGAACCGATAACGATACCGTGACCCCCTACATCAAATTGTTCTTCGGTTTTGTTGGCATCACGTCTGTAGAGCTGGTGTATGCGGAAGGCCTGAATATGGGTGATGAGGCCAAAGAAAACGCGATGAAGGAAGCGAAGTCCGTGATTGCAGGATAAGGCTCGAGGTTTCTACACCGAAAACGTCATGGGCAACGATCAGGAGGCATCATGGGACTGTTAGTGGATGGACAGTGGCAGGACAAATGGTACGACACCAAAAGCACCGGTGGCCGCTTCAAACGCTCTGAGAGTCAGTTCCGTCACTGGGTGACGGCGGACGGCAGTGCGGGCCCCAGTGGGGACAAGGGTTTCCCGGCGGAAAGTGGGCGTTACCACCTGTATGTGTCCTATGCCTGTCCCTGGGCGCATCGCACCCTGGTCGTGCGTGCACTGAAAGGGTTGCAAGACCACATCGGTGTCTCGGTGGCCCACCCCCACATGCTGGAAAACGGTTGGGAGTTGCGCGATGACTTTGCCGGTGCGACTGGCGATGCGTTGCACGGCTTCAGCAAACTGTATGAGCTTTACCTGAAAGCCGATGATCGCTACAGCGGCCGTGTCACAGTGCCCGTGTTGTGGGATACGCAACGCGAAACGATTGTCAGCAATGAGTCTGCAGACATTATTCGCATGCTCAACAGCAGCTTTGATGCATTGGGTGCCACGCCGGGGAATTACTATCCGGATGCACTCCAGGCCGACATCGATGCCATTAACGAGCGCGTGTATCACGATGTGAATAATGGCGTGTACAAGAGTGGTTTTGCCACCAGTCAAGACGCCTATGACGAAGCTGTCACGACGCTGTTCGACAGGCTTGATGAGCTGGAACAAAGGTTAAGCGAGCAGCGCTATCTGGTGGGTAACACCCTCACAGAAGCCGACATTCGTTTGTGGACCACTCTGGTGAGATTCGATCCGGTATACGTCACCCACTTCAAGTGTGACCGAAAACGCATTAGCGATTACCCGAATTTGCAGGGTTTTTTAAAAGATATTTACCAGCTGCCCGGCGTGGAAGAAACCGTGAACCTGGCGCACATCCGCCATCACTACTTCTGCAGCCATCCGACGGTGAACCCCCACGGGATCATCTCCATCGGACCGCAACTGGATTGGCAAACTCCCCATGACCGTGAGCGATTGGGGGAGAGAAAGATCAGCGACTAGCTGTGAGCCGTGAGCGATCAGCTATGAGGAAAAGATTTTGATGTTAACTCGAAGCTGATAGCTCGTAGCTTCTTTGCACAGGAGGTTCCCATGGAACGCACCCTTCTCAACACGATTCGCGCACTGGATACATCCGATGGCGCAGGGGTTCGCCTGAAACGGGCGCTGGGTTATAACCCCATGGTGCGTCTGGATCCGTTTCTGATGCTGGATGCCTTTTCTTCGGAGAATCCGGATGATTATATTGCCGGTTTCCCACCGCACCCCCACCGTGGTTTTGAAACGGTAACGTACCTGGTGGAAGGACATATGCGCCACCGGGATCACCTTGGTAACGAGGGGGATCTGACGCAGGGTGGTGTGCAATGGATGACGGCAGGCCGGGGCATCATTCATGAAGAAATGCCTCAACAAAAAGACGGTCTGTTGCGTGGCTTTCAGCTGTGGATCAATCTGCCTGCTGCAGAAAAAATGACCGCGGCAGGGTACCGGGATGTGGCGGATACAGAGATGCCACGCCTGGACCTGGCCAGCGGCGGACAGATCAAGGCAATTGCCGGTGAAGTTACGGTGGCGGGTGAAGTACTGACCGCGCCGATGAAAGGCGGTAGCACCGATCCGTTGTATCTGGATGTGAAACTGCGTCCGGGAGAAGCGGTGACTGTACCGGTCACTCAGGGCTACAACAGCTTTGTCTATGTGTTTGAAGGCCTGATAACCGTGGCAGGAGAAACGGTACAGCAGGATCACCTGGCGACGCTCACTGACGGTGATCAACTCACGGTCGAGGCGGGCCGTGAGGGTGCAAGGCTGCTGCTACTGGCAGGTCGTCCCTTGGGAGAACCCATTGCCCAGTACGGCCCCTTTGTGATGAACACCCAGGAAGAAATCAATCAGGCCCTGAGTGATTATCGCAATGGCACCCTGACTGCTGAACCGTCACAACTCTAGCCATCAAAGGAAAGGCTTTCCCGTTGGCGAGGCTCGTGCCGAGCCACCGGGAACGGCCTTACCCGCGTTTCCTTAGCGTGATGCAATCACCCATACCGCGTGAACGATCCCGGGAATATAGCCTAATAGGGTCAGGACAATGTTGATCCAGAAATGCTTACCCAGGCCCTCTTGAAGAAAAACGCCAAGGGGCGGGAGTAGAATGGCAATCAATATGCGTAAAAGGTCCATACGGATTTTCCTCTTGGATTGTCGTTAAGGCACGGGATAAACGACGGGCATCCCATGCTGAATCTTCACGGAAATCGGGTTGACTCCTCAAGGTTTGTCAAAGAGCATCAACCCATTCACTTTCTCGCGTTCAAAGGAATGTCAGCCATGAAAGTTATCGCCATTGCAGGCAGTCTCAGACAGCAATCTTTCAATCAAGGCCTGGTGCGTGCTGCCGTTGATTGTGCCCCGAAAGGCATGGATATCGAGATCGTCGATATCTCTAGCATCCCCTTGTACAACGGCGATGTCGATAATGACAAGGAACGCCCTGCCGAAGTGTTGGCGCTGGCAGAAAAACTGCAGAAGGCCGATGCCCTGCTGATTGCCACACCGGAATATAATTACTCCGTTCCCGGCGTGTTGAAGAATACGCTGGACTGGCTGTCCCGGGTGCCGGACAAAGTCTTCGCGGGTAAACCCACCGCTATCATGGGGGCGTCCATGGGCGGAATGGGTAGCAGCCGAAGCCAATACCATCTGCGGCAGATACTGGTGGGGTTGGATGCCTACCTGCTTAACAAGCCCGAAGTCTTTGTCTCGAGCGCACACGAAAAATGTGACGAGCAAGGCAACCTGACCGACGACAAGACAAAATCCCTGATCGCCGATCAGTTGGTGGCGTTGCAGGCATGGTCAGCCCATTTTTCGTGAACCGTCAGACTTTGGGGCCTCGACCCCGCAAGGCGTTGGCGACCAGGCTGATCACCAGCAGTATCAGGAAAAGGAAAAAGATAATTTTCGCGATAGAGGCGGCGCCAGAGGCAATGCCTCCAAACCCGAGTACGCCAGCGATAATGGCAACAATAAAAAACGTCAGTGCCCATCCAAGCATGAGAATATCCTCACCGTAATGAATGTGGTACCAGATTGACGCTTATATGTTGACACTTCCGTGGAACAGTTAGTGCTTTAACGAGTTTTTATATTTTGCGATTTGGAGAGCACGCTGTTACTTGGGGTGGCCAGTACCCTAAGCATGGTCAGGGCTCGCTAAAGGTTCTTACAGCTGATGACTTGCCTCCAGCCAGGCTTCCAATGGGGGAGATTTCCAGTCAACAAAGCGTTCCAGTAGAGCGTCCGCATTGTCGTCGACCAGTAGTAGCTCCCGGTGCTCTGGCTTGAGCAGGCCCTTGTCGACACTGTGGGCAAGGAATGCCACCAGGTGATCGTAGTAACCATTGACGTTCAGCAGGCCAACCGGCTTGTGATGAAAACCGAGTTGCGCCCAGGTGAGAATTTCAAACAGTTCTTCCAGTGTGCCCATGCCTCCGGGTAAAGCAATAAAAGCATCGGCTTGATCCGCCATCGCCGCTTTGCGTTCGTGCATGGAGTCAACGATTTGCAATTCTGTCAGATGATGATTGCCAATTTCGCGGCGTAACAGGGCTTGGGGGATGATGCCTGTCACCTCACCGCCTTTCTGCATGACTGCGTTGGCCAGGGCGCCCATGATGCCGACGCTGGCACCACCATAGACCAGCCCCAGATCGTGGTTGACCAGTGCCTCGGCGAGTCTTTGGGCTGCAGCGCCAAAAGCAGGATCGTTACCGGTGCTGGATGCGCAATAAACGCAGATTTTTTTCATCTTGTTTCCTGCTGGCGTCTTTTGTTTTGTCGATGTTGCGGCGGCAGATGAGGCAGAAGCCAACGGCGCTATCCTGCTACCGCAGTGGGCCGGTTTACCAGCCTTTCCGTTGGAAAATGACAGGTGAAGGTGCTGCCTTTGCCGAGCTCGCTTTTGATGTCGAGTTTACCGTTATGGCGAATCATCACGTGTTTGACAATAGCAAGGCCCAGGCCGGTGCCGCCGGTCTGGGTAACCCGGCTGTTGTCGGGACGATAAAAGCGTTCCGTTAGCCGGGGGATATGCGCGGGGTCGATACCCAGCCCGTTGTCGGTAACAGACAGGTGGGCGCCTTTTTCGTCCTGCCACCAGCGAATCTGGATCAGCCCGCCCGAGGGAGTGTATTTCACGGCATTGGTGATCAGGTTGCCAAAGGCGCTTTCCAGTTCGGCCGGGTTGGCGACCAGCCGGGCCTCAGTGGGGACATCCAGTTCAATCTGGTGCTTTTTATCGGCGCTTAATGCCAGGGCGTTTTCGCGCATGCGATTCAGCATGCCATGCACCGCGACGGCCTGACGATCGTTATCGGCATCGGTGTTTTCCAGTCTCGACAGCAGCAGCAAATCCGTGACCAGGGCTTCCATGCGATCGGACTGGCTTTCCATTTGCGATAACGCACGGCGTAACCGGTTTTGTTCTTCGGGCACGGTGTCGAGCAGGGTTTCCAGATAGCCTTTAAGAACAGTCAGTGGCGTTTTCAACTCATGACTGACATTGGCAACGAAGTCCTTGCGCATCTGTTCAAGGTGATGGAGCCGAGTGACATCACGTGCCATGAGAAGCTGTTCGCCGACGCCGAACTCCGTCACCCTGAATTGCAGAATACGGTTGTCGTTTACCGGCGACGGAATTTCCAGAGGCTCACGGAAATCAGCAAGGTGAAGGTACTCGGTAAATCTGGGGTGGCGGATCAGATTGGTCAGTGGCTGCCCCAAATCCTGGCTGGCGTTGAAGCCCATGTAACGCTCTGCGGCGGCATTCCAGTATTCCAGGTAGCCATGTTGGTCAATCAGGATCACCACTTCTTCCAGGGCGTTCACAGATTGCTGGGCCCGGTGAATGATGCTTTGCAGGTTTTCCTGGGCGCGCCGTTCTTTCTGGAACAGGTGCTCGAGTCGGGTATAGAACTCGCCCCACAGGCCGATGCTATCGGGCGGTTCGGTGTGGTCATCGCGGACCAGCCAGCTGTAGAGGGCGAAGAGCTGCCGGGTGCTCCAGAAGATGTAACCCACCAGGCCCACCAGCAGTGGCCAGATATGGCCAACGGCGAGGGCGGCCAGAGCGGCGAGAGCGATCAGGCCGGCAATACGATTAACTTCTTTGGCCAGGCTGGCTTTCATGATTGCCCTTGTGGGGTCAGACTGAGTGCTAACGCACCCTAACACATTATTGGTGTCAGCTCGCCTTGGCGGCCTTGACCGAGAAGCGATAGCCGGTACCGCGAACGGTCTGGATAAAGCGGTCAAATCCGTAGGGGGCAAGCGCCTTGCGCAAACGACGGATATGCACGTCGATGGTGCGGTCTTCCACGTACACATTGGCACCCCACACCTGATCGAGCAGCTGGGTGCGAGAGTAGGCCCGTTCCTGATGGCTCATGAAGAACTCCAGCAGGCGGTATTCGGTTGGCCCCATATCCACCGGCTCGTCGTTGGCGCTGATGCGGTGGCTGACCGGATCCAGGCACAATCCTTCCACTTCGATGGCCTTTTCGGCGGCAGCGCTGGAAGAACGACGCAGCACCGCCTTGATGCGGGAAATCAGCTCGCGAGTGGAAAACGGCTTGGTAATGTAGTCGTCGGCGCCTACATCCAGGCCCTGCACCTTGTTGTCTTCTTCACTCTTGGCGGTAAGCATGATGATCGGCACTTCATTGGTGGTCTCATCACGCTTCAGGCGGCGGGCCAGCTCAATACCGGTCACGGAGGGCAGCATCCAGTCCAGCAGTACCAGATCCGGGCGCTCGTCGACAATGATCTCGTGGCCGCGCTGGGCATTTTCGGCTTCCAGTACATCGAAATCCGCCAGTTCCAGAGCGACAGCGACCATTTCACGAATGGCCGGCTCGTCATCAACAATCAAAATTCGGTTACGGGACATGGCTTCCTTCCTTCGCCTGTCTGTCTTTTGTTGGTGCCCTATTAGATTGCTCTTTTATGACATGCGTATGACAAGTTGAGCCGGATGTGGGGGAAATGCAAGCCGCAAGCTACAAGCGACAACGCGGATTTATGGAGGAGCCACCTATTTGACCAGGGCGCCGCGATTCAGGGCGGGAAAGAACAGGTAACCGGTTTGTATTGCCGGCGTTTGCATCGCCTGACGTTTTCAGCGCGGGCACGGCATGGCAGAACCTGAAACCCTGACCCGCGTTGTAGCTTGCAGCTTGGAGCCTGTCACTCAAAAGTACTGGAAATACAACCCCACAAACACACACGCCCCGCTCCAGTGATTGTTCAGGAAGGCATGGAAGCTGGGCCAGCGTTCGCGATAGCGGATCAGAGTGTGTTGATAGAGGAAGGTGGTGGCCATAGCGATGAGGCCGGCGTACCAGGGCCAGCTGAAGCCCAGGCGGTGGCCGACCATGACCAGAGCCAGCAGTGTCAGGCCCTGGAGGGCACCGATCATTAGTCGGTCTGCATCGCCAAACAGGATGGCGGTGCTCTTGATGCCCAGTTTCAGGTCGTCTTCGCGGTCACACATGGCGTACTGGGTATCGTAGGCCACCGTCCATACCACGTTGGCCACATACAGCAGCCAGGCGATTTCCGGGACCTCGCCGGTTTCTGCGGCAAAGGCCATGGGGATGGCCCAGCTGAAGGCGGCCCCCAGAAACAGCTGCGGCATAAAGGTGAAGCGTTTGGTAAACGGGTAAAGCACGGCCAGCCCAAGGCCGCCGAAGGACAGCCAGAAGGTCAGTTCATTGAGGAACAGCACCAGCACGAAGGCCAGCAGTCCCAGCCCGGCGAACAGTGCCAGCGCCTTTTTGCTGCTGATGGCGCCAGTGGCCAGCGGGCGGCCCTGGGTGCGCTCCACGTCGCCGTCGAAATCCCGGTCGGCAAAATCGTTAATGACGCAGCCTGCCGCGCGCATGACCACCACCCCCAGGAAGAAGATCACGATGGTTTTCAGGCTGGGGGTGCCGGCCCCCGCAATCCACACCGCCCACAGCGTCGGCCACAGCAGCAGCAGGGTGCCGATGGGCCGGTCCAGGCGCATCAGCTGAAGGTAGGGCCACAGGGCGGGATAGCGGTTTTCAACAAAAGCAAACATGGGACATCCAGTTGTCAGGGGCGAAAAGAGTTTCAAGCGACAAGCTGCAAGTTTCAAGCTGAGAAGATAAAAGCGTTATTACCACAGAGGTCACGGAGATCACTGAGGGAAAAGCCCGATTGACTCCTCCCGAATTGCCGTAGGAGCGTCGCTCGCGGCGCGATTCCGGGTCTGGATCAAACGCGTTTTCACCACAGAGAGCACTGGGCCCACAGAGAAAAGCCGTCCTTGCGCTCTTGGCCGTCTGCTTGCGAATAACCTAAAAGGTCTTCACAGCTTTGAGGTAGACTTGCGTGGCTTGGTCGAACGTCAGACGCCTGACACAACCTGTTTTCCGGCTAATCCGCGATGGACCTTTAAAAGCCCTGGTCTGCCGGTCAGATCGGGCCGTCTTCCGCGCCTTGCAGCTTGAAGCTTGTCGCTTGCAGCTCTGTTCCCACCTTCTCCCACAACGCCGGCAGGAAATACTCCGCTACCAGTAGCGGTGCACCACGCTTGATGAAGCGGGATTGGCGGCCCCAACAGGCGGGCAGGTCCTGACCGGGGGAGGCCAGCCTTGCCCATACCTGGTCGCGCTGACACAGGGGCCGTTTGTACAGCTCAAGCCCCAGTGAGCGGCTGCCCATATGCCCCAGTGAGCGGTTGGCGCCGGTCAGGCTGGTGACCGGCAGCACGCTGCGGGCGGCGACCACCGGAGTGTCATCCAGCATCAGGGTGACTTCGCGAATCAGTGCTACCTGCCGGGCAGGGAGAGCCAGCAGTTGCCGTTCATCGGCCCGCGGAACCGCATGGGCATGGAAGCCGGGGACCACACGGAAGGCGCCGTAGCGGGATAGCCGGCGAGTGAGCGAGTCGGGATCCGCCATCCAGTCGCGGATTATCGGGGGCAGCACCAGCTGTTCCAGCGGGCGCCAAAGGCTGTCAGGATGCAGGGCGGCAGGCAGCATGGCATCTTCCGGGCTTCAGGCCGGCGGACTATGGCCCATGGTTGTGCAGAGAGCAAGCGGGACCGCTCACCAGCAATGGTGGGCGAAAACCGGCCGGGCCGACCGAATATGACAGCGCCCAGTGTCATTGATTTTTGGGCGCTGCCCCGATAGGTTAACGACCCCCGAGATACACCCTGTATGTAGCAGAGTAAGCGAGTGCTTACTTCAATCCGATGAGGTTCACCATGAAGAAGTGGGAATGTGTAGTGTGCGGTTTCATTTATGACGAAGCCGAAGGTCTGCCGGACGAAGGTATTGCCCCGGGTACCGCCTGGGACGACGTGCCGGAAGACTGGGTTTGCCCGGACTGTGGTGTGGGCAAGGAAGACTTCGAGATGGTGGAAATCTGATTCCACTGAGGTCTGGCCCCGGCAGGGGCCGCCCGATCTCTTCTGGCATCAGTGCATTCTGAGCGCCCGCGCATCCCGCCCGTCCATTGAACAGTGAAAGGATCATTCATGCAGCCCATCGTCATCATCGGCACCGGCCTCGCCGGCTTTAATACCGTCAAGGAATTCCGCAAGCTGGATAAGGAAACGCCCATCGTCATGCTCACTGCAGACGACGGCCGTAACTATTCCAAGCCCATGCTGTCCGCCGGTTTTACCAAGGAAAAGACCGCCGATGACCTGTGCATGGCGACACCGGAAAAGGTGGCCGAGCAGTTCAATGTGGATGTGCGCACCGGTGTCCATGTGGCCGGAATCGATCCGCAGAAGAAGCGTGTGCTGTTGCCCGATGACCATCTGGATTACAGCAAGCTGGTGCTGGCGCTGGGTGCCGATACCTGGACTCCGCCTCTGGAAGGCAACGCGGTTGGCGAGGTGTTCTCCGTCAACGACCTGATGGACTACGCCAAATTCCGTGCGGCCATTGAGGGCAAGAAGGCAATCACCATTCTCGGGGGTGGTCTGATCGGCTGTGAATTTGCCAACGACCTGTCCAACGGTGGGTTCCAGGTACAGCTGGTTGAGCCCATGGGCCGCTGCCTGCCCTTGCTGCTGCCGGAAGCCGCTTCTGAAGCGGTTGGTCGCGGCCTGCAGGATCTGGGTGTGCAGTTCCACTTTGGCCCGCTGGCCAAGGCGGTGCACCACGGTGACGGTGGCAAGCTGGTGACCGAGCTGTCTGATGGCAGCAAGCTGGAATCCGATGTGGTGCTGTCTGCCATCGGCCTGCGCCCGCGTATCGGCATGGCCAAGGAAGCGGGCCTGAACACCAACCGTGGCATCCTCACCGACAAGGGGCTGCGCACCAGTGCCGAGGATATTTTTGCCCTGGGCGACTGTGCCGAAGTGGAAGGCCATGTGCTGCCCTACGTGCTGCCGCTGATGGCGTCGGCCCGGGCTCTGGCCAAGACTCTGGCCGGTGAGCCCACCGATGTCAGCTACGGCGTGATGCCTGTCACCATCAAGACCCCGGCCTGCCCGGTGGTGGTGTGCCCGGCTCCGGAAGGCAGCGAAGGCGACTGGGAAGTGGAAGCCGATGGCAACACGGTCCAGGCCCTGTTCCGTGGCAAGGACGGTAACCTGCTGGGCTATGCCCTCACCGGAGATGCGGTGAAGGAAAAGATGAAGCTCAACAAGGAACTGCCGGCGGTGATGCCGTAAGCTTGCACCGGGCTCATGTCATCATGAGCCCCGTTGTTGCGCTGTTCATTGATTAAGGAAGGTCCATGAAGTTTGCATTGGTGTTGCTGGTTCTCGGGTGGCGTTTGCGCTGGTTGGCGTGGCGTAACGAAGGTTTCCGCAAGCAGCTGGAAAACCGCAATGTCATCATGCAATGGCGGACCTTCAACGGTAAGCCGGCGCGCTGGTTCCAATTCACCCCGGGCAAGGTCGAGGCCAAAGGGGGGATTCACCCGGCACCCACTGTGACCCTGAACTTCAAGGATGCGGGCTACGCCTTCGATACCCTGCAAAAGGCCGGCAAGAACCAGATGGCGTTCATGGAAGGCATGCAGTCCGGTGATATCAAGATCGAAGGCGATCCGGGTCAGCTGATGTGGTTCATGACGTTGATGAAGTTCATCATGCCTGGTGGCAAGAAATAAGGCTTTCGTGAATTCCCTGAGAGGGTGTAAAGAACGCCCTCTGTGCCCCTTCAGTGGACCCGGTGCGCTCTCTTCGTAGAGGCTCCGGAGTATCACTTCCCTATCCTTCCAAGTGCCAGATCCAGGACAAAGTGTAAATCTGCTTGGCCCGTCGCCGCTGCCCCATTACCCTGTCAGGCACTCCCTTGCATAACGAAGGACTCACCATGCAGATGGTTAAACACGTATTTGTTGCCGTTGCCGTACTGATGCTGGCAGCCTGTGCCACCACCACCGAAACGCAATCCACCTGGCAGACCCGAACCGGCGAACCGCGCCCGGCCTTTGAGCACCTGTATGTGGTGGTGCTGGCAGATACCGCGGTGACCTCGGCTGCCGTGGAGCAGCAGGTGCGCAAAAGCCTGAAGAAGCGCGCCATCGAAACCAGTCTTTCCACAGAGACGCTGGCGGGTGAGCGCCAGCAAGCCAGTGACTTCCGCCAGCAGGTGGAAGCGGCCGTCAAGGAAAGCGGTGCCGACGGGGTGATGGTGGTCAGCCTGCTGAAAACCCAGGAGCGGGATGAGTATGTTCCCCCCACCGTGGACTATATGCCGATGACCTCTGCGCCGATGTACCTTGGCTATGGCCCCTATGTGGGCTACAGCTATAGCGCCATCTACCAGCCGGGCTATTACCAGAACGCCACGGACTACTACCTGCAGACCCAGCTCTACAGTGCGGCAACGGAAAAGCCGGTGTGGCAGGCTCAGTCGCGCAGCATGAACCCCTACAGCCTCAAGAGTGGCGCCGAAGGTTACGCCAAGAGTGTCGCCAGCCAGCTCGACAAGGATGGCGCGCTCAAGCGCTAAGTGCCGCCCAGGGCTGGCCTGTCGCTGGCCCTGTTTTCTGCCCCCCCTTTACGTTCCTGCGATTGTTCCGTCTCTCACTGCTTCTGAACTCTGTTCATCCTCAGCTCTGCCCCTTAAGGACAAGTTTCACCTTGGTCCTATGGTCATGTTCGGACAACGGGGTACTATGCTGACATCACCGTCATGTTTGTATGGGGCCAGGATGGCCTGTTTGGGGCGAGGGAGCGTGCATGCATTCCAATATGAAAACCCTTCTGGAACAGATGCGTATCACCGAGATGGATATCGGTGCACGAAAGCGGCTGCTGGAGTTTGATGATCAGGATGTGGTCGCGCTGCTCCGTTGCCGGGATCATATCGAACGCCGTCTGGATGACATTGTTGAAACCTTCTACGGCATTCAGACCAGCAATCCGGATATTGCATCACTGATTGGGGATTCTGACACTCTTGAGCGTCTGGAAACCGCCCAGCGTCGTTATATCATGGATCTCTTTTCCGGCGCTTATGACCTTGAATACACCAATAACCGCTTGAGGATTGGACTGGTCCACAAGCGCATTGGTGTGGAACCCAAATTCTATCTGTCAGCGGTATATCTGTTACACCGGTTGCTGGTGCAGAATCTTAATGACGCCATGGAGTCTGGGCTCGAGCTGCAGCGGGCATTGGTGGCACTGGACAAGCTGATCTATTTTGACGTCACCCTGGTGTTTGAAACCTATATTCTCAGCCTGGTTTCTGAAATCGAGGCAGTGAAAAACCGCACGGAAGAATATGCCAGGGCCCTGGAGGAAACGGTTGCCATGCGCAATGGCCAGTTGCGTACTGATGCACTGACCGGGCTGACAACACGCCGTTATCTGAATGAAGCCCTGCAGCGGACCGTCAAGGCGGCGCAGCGGCGCAGCGAGCCAGTTTCGTTGATATTTGTGGATGTCGATGACTTCAAGGGGCTTAACGATCGCCGCGGCCACGCCTATGGAGACCGCGTGCTGACGGAGCTGGGCAAGGTCTTGCTGGAAACGGCACGGGGCGAGGACACCTGTGTTCGTTATGGTGGTGATGAGTTCTGTGTGCTGCTGGCCAACAGCACCGAGGAGCAGGCGGAGGCCGCCTATTGCCAGCGGATTCGGCGGTTGCTGGCGGAGCGGTTGCCGGAAGTGAGTATCAGCATGGGAGTGGTGCAGACCGGGCCCGATCATTTCGAAGATGCCGATGCCCTGCTCAAGTCTGCCGACCGGCGTATGTACCTGAACAAATCTGCCGGCAAGGATGTAGCCGCCGGCTAGCGGTGGTTACGCCACAGCACCCAGCCCATACACATCCCCCTGGCGGCCATGAAGGCGTTCATGGTGAGCCACAGGCCATGGTTTTCCCAGGGCTGGGTCAGCGCCCAGATGGCGAAAAAGAGGGCCACCGAGACCAGCATGGTATTGCGCATGGCGGCGCCCCAGGTAGCACCGACGAAGATGCCGTCCAGCCAGAAGCCGGCGCTGGCAGTCAGTGGCAACAGCAACACCCACGGCAGATATGCCGTGGCCGTATCACGGATCCCGGGCAGGTCGGTCAGCAACCCAATCAAAGGGGCGCCGCCCAACGCAAAGCTCGCCAAGCCCAGGGTCGCGCAGCCAATGGTCCAGCGCCCGGTGGCGCTCACGGCCTCACGAAATCCGGCGTGATCTCCTTTGCCCTGTGCTTCCCCCACCAGCGCCTCGGCGGCATTGGCGAAGCCGTCCAGCAGGTTGCTGAGGATCAGCAGAAAGGTGATCAGGACGGCGTTGGCGGCCAGTACCGTATCCCCCAAACGGGCGCCTTGCGCGGTAAAGAAAAAGAAGGCGGTCAGCAGCGCCAGGCTGCGAATGAAGATATCGCGGTTCACACTCATCAACGCCAGCAGCGCACTGAGCCGCCATACCGGTTCGGGCTGCGATGGCGAACGCAATGCATGACGTAGCCAGAATAGCCCGCCAATCAGGCCCACGTACTCGGCGATGGCGCTGGCCGTGGCAACCCCGCGCACATCCCAGTGCCACACCTGTACCAGCAGCACATCCAGCAGGGCATTGGTGCTGTGCATCAGCACGGTCATTTTCAGTGGTACCCGGGTGTTATGGGTGCCGATGGCAAAGCCGATCAGGGCGAAATTGGCCAGTGCGGCAGGGGCACCCAGAATACGGATATCGATGTAATCGCGCGCCAGGCCTTGCACCTCGTCACTGCCGCCCAACAGCCACAGGCCGGCCTCGCGTAGCAGGGGGCTCAGGGCAATCAGGGCGAGCCCCAGTGCGCAGGACAGCACCAGCCCGCGTAACAGCACCACGCGGGTGTCCCGGCCCCCGCCACGGGCCTGGGACGCAAAACCGGTGGTCCCCATGCGCAGGAAATTGAACGAGAAGTACAGGAACATGAAGAAATTGCCGCCCAGCGCCACCGCGGCCAGATAGCGAGGGTGTTCCAGATGGCCGACCACCGCTGTGTCGACCAGCCCGAGCAGCGGTGCGGTCAGGTTCGACAGCAGCAATGGCCAGGCCAGCATCCAGATGCGTTGGTTAAGCGACAGACTCATTCATGCTCCGGCAAAATGCCCCGCCGCAGGAGCGTCGGTTATTCGCTACGCTCGGTGGCGGCGCGATCGCCTGCGTTGTTAAAGGCAGATTTACCACAGAGGACATAGCGTTCACTGAGTCAAAACAATGGCTTTCCTCAGTGGTCTCCGTGATCTCTGCGGTGGAAACGTTTTTGATCCTGGTCTGGAATCGCGCCGCCAGCGACGCTCCTACTAGGTTTTGCGCAACAGCGTCAGCATAAACAAGCCACTGGCGGCGACCACGATCGACGGCCCCACGGGCGTATTGGCAAACCAGCTCACCGTCAGCCCGGCGAGCACAGACAGGGTGCCGAGGACGCTGGCGACGATCGCCATCTGGGCAGGGGTGTGCGTCAAACGCCGGGCGCTGGCAGCGGGGATGACCAGCAGCGAAGTAATCAACAGCACCCCGACGGTACGAATGGCGCCGGCAATCAGTAGCGCCAGCAGCAGCATCAGCAACAGGCGGGTGCGTTGCACCGCGACCCCTTCGACCTGTGCCAGCTCTTCATTGACAGTGATGCTCAACAGGGCACGCCATTGCCACACCATCATGGCAAGAATCACCAGCGCACCAGCCCACAGCCCGACCACTTCTTGCCAGCCCACGGCCAGCAGATCACCGAACAGGTAGGCAAACAGGTCTACCTGGATGCCGGTTTGCAGGCTGATGGCAATCACCCCCAGTGCCAGGGTGGTATGGGCCACAATCCCGAGCAGGGTATCGCTGGCCAGTTGGCGCTGATGTTGCAGTGCGGTCAACGCGGCGGCCAGGCCAAGACACATGGCCACTACCGCCACATACAGGCTGATATCCAGTGCCAGCCCGAGGGCGGCGCCGAGCAAGGCTCCGTGGGCCAGGGTGTCGCCGAAAAAGGCCATGCGACGCCACACCACAAACGCGCCCATGGGACCAGAGACCAGCGCCACGGCCAGCCCTGCAAGCAAGGGAGGGAGCAGCAGTTCAATCATGGTTGCAGGGGCCTTCGTGGTCGTGGTGATGGTGGGCATTGCCATGCAGATCATGGTCATGGTCATGATCGTGGGTGTAGAGCGCCAGGTTCGGCGTGCCCGCAGTGGGGCCAAACAGCTCGTGGTAGGCCGGGTCCCGGCTGACGGTTTCCGGGCTGCCAGAACAGCACACATGGCGTTGCAGGCAGATCACCTCGTCGGTGGCGGCCATCACCAGGTGCAGATCGTGGGAAATCAGCAGGATGGCGCAGCCCAGTTCGTCTCGGACATCCTTGAGCAACCCATAGAGGGCATTCTGGCCGGCCACATCCACGCCTTGAGCCGGTTCGTCCAGGACCAGCAGGTCGGGTTTGCGCAGCAGGGCCCGGGCCAGCAATACCCGCTGCATTTCGCCGCCAGACAGCTTCTGCACCGCACGACGCCGCAAATGCGCGACACCTGCCCGTTCCAGGGCGGCACGGCGGGCGGCGGTGGGGCCGCTGGCGCCCAGCCACAGGAAGCGGTCCACGGTGAGAGGCAGGCTGTCGTCGATATTGAGGTGCTGGGGCATGTAGCCGACCCGCAGGCCGCGCCGGCGCACCACCGTACCCTGATCCGGGGTCACCAGACCCAGTACCAGGCGCGCCAGGGTGCTCTTGCCTGCCCCATTGGGACCAATCAGCGTGGTGATGCGGCCGGGCGCCAGATTCAGGCTCACCTCCGATAGCACCGAGGTGCCACCCAGGGTGACCGAGACCGACTCAACCTTGACCAGTGGTTCCGACATGAGAAACCCGCCCGAAGAACAAAGGCGCAATGATATACTGCTGCCCTTTCGCCTGCACGAAGCGGGCGGTAAACAACGTTGTTGGCGGCACTCAGGCAGGGGGCTGACAGCAAAGGTCTGAGAGTGAATGACGCTATGCGCTGTTTGGGGTTGATTGTTCTGCTGTTGGTTGCCGGTCCGGCCTGGAGCCAGACCATCGTGGCCAGTGTGGAGCCGCTGGCCAAGCTGCTGCGCAGTCTGTATGGCCCAGAGGTTGAGGTGGTCACTCTCTTGCAGGCCAACCAGAACCCGCATCAGCTGGCGTTGTCTCCGCGCCAGGTCATGCAAGTGCGTGACGCGGATTTGCTGGTCTGGGTGGGTGCCGGTGTGGAGGCGCCGCTGGCGCCGCTGGTGGCGCGTCGCGACAGGGTGTCGGTGGCGCTACTGGAGCTGGCGAACGTGGAGCGTCGGGAAGGTGGGCACGCTGATCATGGGCATGGCCATGATGATCATGACCACCACGATGAGAATGGCGCGCATCACAATGCCAATCTGGACCCGCATCTGTGGTTGTCGATAAAGAACATGCAGTTGCTGGCGGAAGCGGTGGCCAGCGTCATGCCCGAAGGATTGCAGCAGGGGCAGCCCGGGCTATGGCGGCAGCAGGCTGAGCTGACGTTGGGGCAGCTCCGTGAGCAACTGGGGCCCTATGCGTCTACGGACTGGCTGAGTTATCACCAGCCTTGGGGGTATTTCAGCGCGGTAGTGGGGCTGGCCGAGCCGTTGCAGGTGAGTCAGCAGCTGGATGCGGGGCCTGGCAGCCGCCGCTTTGTGGCGCTGGCCCAGGAGATCCGTGACCGTAAGCTGCACTGCATGATCGTGGAGCCGGAAGCCCGTGCCGCCATGCTGCACAGGCTCTGCCCGGAGTGTAAGGCGGTGGCGCTGGATCCCCTGGGGCGAGACCAGCCGTCGCTCAACTACCTCCCCTGGCTCAACACCCTGGCTGACGGTTTTCAGCGTTGCCTGCAAGCTGGTCCCTGAGCGGGGCGCTCAGTCGGGGGTAACCCTGCAGAGCGCGCTTACAAATCCCGGATCGGGATCAGTGTTGGCGGTGGCGGTGGGGGTGTGTCACTGGGCGGGGGGGCAGGTGGCCGTGCCGTTTCCGCTTGCCGCTGACGCATTTCCTGTTGCTCGTTTTCCAGAAAACGTGCCTCGTTGCTCATGGCGTTGAGCCCCTGACTTTCATCGCTGGTGTCCAGCTCCACCGGAGATTGCAGGTACAGCGACTCCAGCTCCTCGCCATTGAGCGGGGTCGCCGGGCCGGACTCGCGGGTTTGCGGGGCCTGATCATCAGGCGGCGCCGTATCGGGCAATTGTTCTGCGGCCAGGCTCAGGCCTGGTGCCAGCAGCAAACTTGTTATTAGTCTTTTCATGTCCGGAATCATAGCTGCCGCCCCCTGAAAGGGGAATGTTTTCCCGGTCCGGGATGTCAAGGTGGGTCATTTCGCCGATAACAGGAAGCTCAGCCATTGAGGCCGGTTCGGAAACCGGTATGCTGGTTCGCTTTCTACGAGGGATACACATGGTTCAACCGTTGGCAATGGCATGCTGGGATTTGTCCTGGCTGTTGCACCGCGACTTGCGCGACGGTGCCTTTGCCTCGTTGGAGCGTGTGCTCGACGACACCCAGCTGCGCGGGTTCAACGCGTTGCGCGTGGACCCCTGCCCCCACCTGATCGCAACCCCGGAAAATGGCATCCATCTGGATCGCTGCGAATTGATGCCGAATTCGGGTCCGCCGGTGGAAGTGAAGATTCGCCATGCCTTGCAGCAGCTGATGCAGTCCACCCATGAGCGGGGCATGAAACTCTGGTTCAGCAGCCACTTCATTAATGACAGCCGTGCCCGCCGTTCCTTTGTCCGCCGCCCGGAAGATTATGTGGCGGTGTGGAGCGATACCCTCTCGCTGATTCAGGAATGGGGTTATCTGGACGACGTGGCAGGGGTGGATTTCTGCTATCAGTTCCCGTCTCTGCCGGCGGCCCACGGAGTGACTCGCCGGGTATTCAATCGTTCGCCGGAGCGTGGCTTGCCGTCTCGTTGGTCGCCCACCGCTGCCGAGCGATTGGAGGCGTATCTGCTGGATGTGCCACGGGCGTTGCATGCCCTGTTTCCCTCTGTGCCGGTGGGGCTCAGCACCACCACCGCGCTCAGCGAGCAGCTGCGTCAGCTTGATACCAGCGAGCTGGATTTTCTCGATTTCAGCCTGTGGCTGGATGATGACCCGCGCTATCGGCTTGCCAGTGGTGAGGCCATGCCCATGTCCGGGCTGTTGGGGCGTCTGGCGAGCCCGGTGAAACAGGTGCTGCTGGATGCGGCAGGCAACCACTGGCAGCGGCGGCTGGAAGACCAATTGCAGCGGCGAATGGCCTTTACCCGTCTGCGGCGGCTTAGCCCGGTATTGGGGAACGGCTTTGTCCGTCAGCCAAGGGGGCTGCGCAGCATGCCGACGGGCTGGGCGGATCTGCACGAAATGATGGTGGTCAATGCCCTGACCCAGGGCGTTGAAGCCATGACCCCCACCTCGCTGGCCTCACCGGACTATGACTGGCTGTGGCAGGAGCAGGATTATCTGGCTCACCTGAATCACATGATTCTGGCGGGGACACGCTGACCTGACCGGGAGGGAGAGTCGGCAAGCGATGCGCCTTCGATGAAGGCAGAATCAATCGAGACCTTGCGTCCGCCAGGCAAAAATCCGTGCAAACTCCGCCGGGTCCTTGCTGCCCTGCCCTTCACTCTGTTCCGCTACCGGTCCGGCCAGTCGTGACAGCCAGAAGCGCAAGGCGGCCACTTGCAGGGCCAGGGTCAGGCGGGCGTCATCAACGGTTCCGCCCTGCTCCCGGTAGGCGTCGAGCAAGGCGGTTTGCCGTGCCGCCACAGGTTTGCCTGCCTCGTCCACACACCAATCGTTGAGCGTTACCGCCAGGTCATATTCCGGGTGGTCCAGACACGCGTTGTAGAAATCCAGTAGCGCGCTTATCTGGCCGTCCTGCCACAGCAGGTTGTCGCGGAACAGGTCTCCATGGATCAGGGTTTGGCCGGCAGGGGTTGCCTGCCAGCGCGTCAGACACTCGCGGGCGGCGTTCTGCCATTGATCGGGCAGGTGGCGGAGTTGTTCTGTCAGTCCAGCCAGCCGTTCGCGCTCGCCGGGCAGTGGCGCCAGGGTGTTCACCGGACATTGATGCAAGCGGGCCAGCAGCGCTCCGACCTGGCGGCAGCGGTGGGCATCAACGGCAAAATCATGGTCGCCGGGCAGGCGCGGCATCAAGACGGCGGCTTTATTGGCGACCCGGCATTGCCAGTGTCCGTCAGGGGCGGGCAGGGGGGCGGGGACCGGCAGGTGCTCATGGTCGGCCAGTTGTGCGAGCAGCTCCAGGTAGGGGGTGAGCGCGTCTGGCTCCAGCGTCTCGAATACGGTCAGCACCAGCGGGCTGGGTTGACCCTGCGGGTCACGGGCCTCAATCAGAAAAGTGCTGTTCTCAATGCCATGGCTGGCGCCACGAAAGTCCACCAGCTGGAAGCCGTAGTCGGCCAGCAGCGCGGACATTTGTTGTCGGGAGAGCGGAGTGTAAACGGACATGGCGACTTCCTGGGAACAGACACTGCCTTCCGGCAATGGTATAACAGGCAACCATTGCGTACTCAAACAATAACAAAAGGAAGATCTCGCATGCGTTACTGGATGCTTTTGGGGTTGTTGTTCAGTGCTCCGCTGTGGGCCGACACTGTGGCTCACTATCAGGACCAGCGTTATGGCTACATTGCGGGTAACCTGGGGCACTTCACGGTCGAGGAAGACAAGATCGATGACACCATGACGCCCACCGGTGTGAACCTGCGCCTGGGTGGCATGATGGACCCTAACTGGGGGGTCGAGCTTCGTGTTGGCGCAGCACCGTCCGGCGATACGTTCCGCACGGAAGGCACGGCAGACAAGGTGGATTATTCACTGGATCATGTCGGCGCCTTGCTGGGCACTTTCCGGTTGCCGTTCAAGCTGCCAGTGGCCCTGCCTATGGTGGATTCCCTCTATGCCCAAGCCTTTGCTGGCGGTGCCGCTGTGCGGGTTAAGACCGATACGGTGACGTGCCAGGGGGCGCAATGCAGCAATGAGGTGTCCCGTCGTGATTATTTCAGTTTTGCTTTTGGTGCCGGGGTCGGCATTCGCACTGAATTCAATCTGGGGCTGAGTCTGCAATACATGCAATACACCTATGAAGATCCGGTCACCGTAAAAGCCATTGAAGGTGGGCTGGAGTGGTATTTCTGACACCGCTGAACATGACCAAGGAGACATCATGAATTCCGCAGTATTTGAGCGCGCTGCCCTGAAGGCCCTGATGGCCCTGCCGGGGCCGGTGCTGGATCGGTTGTCTGCCGGGCTGGAGACTCTCGGGCGTTCTCATCTGGATTCGCGTATCCGTTTTTTGCTGGCCTTGAGCAGTGCCAAGCCCACCCTCAACAGTGGCACAGTAGGTCAGGCGCGCGCGCTGTACCGTCAGGTCATTGAGCTGCTTGATGTGGCGGAGCGGCCCTTGCCGGTGGTGGTGGATCACCAGGTACCGGGTGCGCAGGGACACAGCTTGCTGGTGCGGCGTTATCGTCCGGCTCAGGCGCCCCGCTTGGCGCCGGCCATCCTGTTCTTCCACGGCGGCGGGTTCACTGTTGGTAGCGTGGAAGACTACGACCGGGTGTGCCGCTACATCGCAGAGCGCACCGGTGCCGTGGTGCTGAGTGTCGACTACCGGTTGGCGCCGGAACATCCGTCACCGGTAGCGGCTGACGATTGCCTCGCCGCCTGGCAATGGTTGCTGGCCAACACGGCCGAGCTGGGCTTGGACCCGGCCCGATTGGCGGTAATGGGCGACAGCGCGGGGGGCAATCTCAGTGCCGTCGTATCCCAGCAGGCGGCATTGGCCGGGCTGCCAGTGCCGGCCTTGCAAGTGCTGGTGTATCCCACTACCGATGGGGCCCTGGCGCATCCCTCGATTCAGAACCTGGGGCAGGGCTTTGGTCTGGACTTACCGTTGCTGACCTGGTTTCGTAGCCACTTCATACAGGATGAAAAGCTGGTCGAGGATTACCGCGTGTCGCCCCTGCGTAACCCGGATCTGGCCGGTCAACCGGCGACGTTGCTGATTACTGCCACCGACCCGCTGCGCGATGAAGGGTTGGCTTACGGGGAAAAACTGCGTGAGGCCGGCGTGTCCGTCAGCAGTCTGGATTTCCCCAGGCTGGTCCACGGTTTTTTCACCATGGGTGGAGTAATCCCCGCGGCGAAAGCGGCCCTGGATGCGATCTGCGACGCGACGGCAAATCACATCTAGCTACGAGATATGAGCTTTGAGCTAACAGCTTCGAGTGAAAAGCCCGGAAAAGCGGCTTCATCAAAGCAGGGGCTTCCTCATAGCTCAAAGCTCATAGCTCGCAGCTGCTCTTAAAATTCCCCCACAAACTGATTATAAAACTGCCGTGCGGTGCGCCCTGAGCGCACACCCTTTTCAATGGAAAAGCGCCGCGCACGAATGTGGAGCTGTTCGCGGTCTTCAATCTCACCGAACAGGTGATCCACAATCTCGAAAAATTGTGGCTCGCTGATTGGATAAAAGCTCAGCCCCAGCCCAAAACGGTCCGCCAGGGAAATCTTTTCTTCCACGGCATCACCGTGGTGTATTTCCCGCCCCACCACCTGTGATTGCGCATTGTCTTTCATGTATTCCGGCAACAGATGTCGGCGGTTGCTGGTGGCGTAAATACGGACATTTTCCGGCGGCAGTTCCAGTGACCCTTCCAGTACGCTTTTCAAATGTTTGTATTGGTTCTCGCCGTCTTCGAACGACAGATCGTCGCAATAAATGATGAACCGCTGGCTTCGATCGCGAATGTCATCGACGATTTCCGGCAAGTCGTGCAGGTCATCCTTGTCTACCTCGATCACGCGCAGGCCACGAGGGGCATACGCATTGAGCAGGGCCTTGACGATGGACGACTTGCCGGTGCCGCGGCTGCCCCACAGCAACACATGGTTGCAGGGTTGGCCGGCCAGAAAGCGCTCGGTGTTCTGGATAATCTTTCGCTTTTGTTCGTCGATGCCGAGCAGATCATCCAGTCGTACCGGGTCGGGATGTTGCACCGGGCGCAGTGACGCGGTGCGCCCGCGCCAGATGGCCGCAGGCAGGGTGCGCCAGTCGAGAGGGGAGGAGGCGTTCATGAAAACTCCACAACGGACAGAAAGGGAAAAATAGTCGAGAAATCCGGTTCATCATACATGCGTCTGCCGTCAGCTTTGACTATGCTTGGGGCAGAACGCTCATGAATTCAGGAGATGCTTTGATGAAAGCTGCTGCACTGGCCTTGCCTGCCCTTGTGTTGTTGATGGCGGGCTGTACCCACAAATACGACACGGATTACCCCATGGGCCTGCCGACAGATACGGAAAGCTGCCCGGAAGATCCGCCGCAGCAGTGTACCCAGGATTACCGCCCGGCCTACGGCTATGACGAGAACGGCGGCATTCTGGGGGAGTTCGGCAACGCCTGCATGGCCTGTGGTCAGGATGCGGTGAAATACACTTCACCGAAGCTCAATCCGGAGGTGCCGCGCCCGGCGCCACAGCAAAATCCGCCCGCCAGCGGCCAGTAAGCGGGGCCGCGATTGAGTCGAGCCCTGACCCGGTTGCTGGATTTTGATGACCAGTACCGGCGTGACCAGAAACAAGGTCAGGCCTTCCTGCACCGGCGTGACCGACGTTTTGCCCAGCAGCAACAGGAGCAACGCCAGCCGCTGACGGTGCCCGCGTGGCTACAGGCGCTCCATGCGCTCAATGACCAGCGTCGTGACTCCGGCCCGGATGTCCGTCTGCGCCGTTGGCGGCAAGCCCGTTGGGTGTTTGCCGGCCTTGGCACGGTGTTGGGGGCCGCCTTCATGCTGGGGTTGCTGGTGTACGACGGTGGCCGTCAGATCAACCTGACCCTGCTGATGGCGCTGGTCGCCCTGCAATGCCTGTTGGCGGTGCTGACCAGTGTGCAGGCCTGGCTGGGCTGGCAACCCTGGCGCGGCCTGTTCGGTGCTCAGGCGGATGACGACCCACTGGCCTCGCTGCGCCCTGCCCTGTCTGCCCGTATCGCCCATACCGGTGGGCTGCTGTTTGCCATCAGTGGTTTGCTGGCCTTGCTGGTCATGGTGGTGGTACAGGATCTGGCCTTTGGCTGGAGTACTACCTTGCAGACCTCTGCCGAGGGCTATCACGCTCTGGTCAGTCTGTTGGCCCAACCCTGGCAGACGCTGTGGCCAGAGGCTGTGCCGAGCCAGGCGCTGGTCTCCGCCTCCCAGTTTTACCGCCTCAACAGCGAGGGGGCAGTCAGTGATCCCGCCTTGTTGGGCACCTGGTGGCCCTTTGTGTTGATGCTGTGGCTCAGCTACGTGCTGCTGCCTCGACTGGTGTTATTGGTGCTGGCGGGTCTGCAGGTGCGTTGGCAGGCCCGACGGGCACTGGCCCGGCACCCGGGCTATGCCCCCCTGCTGTACCGGTTCGAGACTCCGTGGGTGGAAACCCGCGGTGAAGAAGAGGCGCCGAGGGCCCCGGCAGAGGCCACCGTAGCCCTGTCGCCCTTGCCTGCCAGTAGCACCCTGATTCACTGGGCCGGTGCCGGCATGCGCTCAGGTGCCGTGGCGGGGACCCTGAGTCGAGGGCCGGGGCCCCGGCAATTACGGGCCGGAGGCAACAGCACGCTCGAGCAGGATGCAGAGGCCCTGCGTGAGGCGGGCCGACGCCGGGAGCCAGTGATTCTGGTGGCGCGGGGCTGGGAACCGCCCACGGGTGAGCTCAGTGATTTCATTATGGATGCCCGCGAGCAGTGGCCTGCAGGCACCCTGCTGGCATTGGTGCCGCTGGCTGATGAAGAGGGGGCGGCGTTGACTGACCGCGGCTTGCAGGCCCAATGGCAACGGTTTGTGGAACGCCAGCAGGACCCTCATCTCCTGCTCTGTGCCCCTGAGGCCCAATCCGACAATACTCCGGTTGATGCAGACCATGGACGCTAACGACACCGGCAAGGCCGCTGACAGCCTGCCCCGCTTCGCGGTGGTGGGTCACCCCAACAAAGGCAAGTCCAGCGTGGTGGCGACCCTCGCCCAGAATGACTCCATTGCCATCGCCATGGAGCCCGGCACCACCCGCGACAGCCACCGCTATCCCATGAAGGTGGATGACGTCACCCTCTATGAATTGATCGACACCCCGGGGTTCCAGCGACCGCGCAAGCTGTTGGCCTGGCTGCAGGGGCACAGCCTGTCTGCGTCCGACCGCCCCGATACCGTGGCCGCGTTCGTGAACCAGCATAGCGATGACCCCCGTTATCACGACGAATGCGAGTTGCTGCGGCCCATTGTGGCGGGCGCCGGGATTATCTACGTGGTCGATGGGTCGGTGCCCTACAACCGCGAGCACGAAGCGGAAATGAATATCCTGCGCTGGACTGGTCGGCCCAGTCTGGCGCTGATCAACCAGATCGGCAGTGACGACTACAGTGCCGACTGGGAAGCGGCCCTGGGCCAGTACTTCCAGATCGTGCGGCGCTTTGACGCGGTGCGGGCGCCGTTCGAAAAACACCTTGATCTGCTGCGAAGTTTCGGTGAACTGGCGCCGAACTGGCGCGAAACCCTGGATGCGGCGCTGGAATACCTGCAGGCGTTGAAGTTCGGCCGGGACCACCAGGCCCTGGAGCAGATCGCCGATGCTCTCATCGACATGCTGGGCCATCAGGAAACGGCCCGGCTAGGGGAGCATCAGGATGCCAGGCCCCTGTTGCCGCAGCTGCGCCAGCGCTGGCAGGCCTGGCAGCGGGAGCGGGAGCAGCGCCAGCGCCGCGCGGTAGAAGATATCTACCTGCACAGGCGGCTGCAGCGCGAAGAGTCGGATCTGACCCTGCCAGACGAAAGTGATCTGTTCAGCGAGCGAACCCGCCAGTTATGGGGGATCAGCAAGGGGCAACTGGCCGCCGCCGGTTTCGGGGCGGGGGCGGTGGGCGGTGCCGGGCTCGATGCGGTCACCTTCGGTCATTCCCTGGGTACCGGGGCCCTGGTGGGCGGCTTGTTGGGGGCGGCGGGCAGTTATTTCTACAGTGACAAGCTCAACAAGGTCAAAGTGGGCCCGCTCAGTGGGGGTTTCCGCGAAGCGGTCTACGGTCCGCTCAAGGATCCACAATTCGCCTATGTGGTGCTGGGACGGGCGTTGGTGCACTGGTATCAGGTCAGCCAGCGTAATCACGCCGGTCGAGATGTGCTGGTGGTCACCGACAGCGATGGCCATTGGCTAGACGTGTTATCCCGTGGGGACCGCAATGCCCTGCAGAAGAGCCTGCAAGCGCTGGCCCGCCGCCGCTTTGACCCAAGCAAGCGACAGCGCTTGATCGAGCAGCTGGAGTTGGCGCAACAGGCCTTTGCCCAGTGGCAACTGGAGCAATTCTGACGGCGCAAGGCGCTTCAGCAGCAGGGTTGCTGGCGCTCAGGATAAAATTTGCACGCCACTGGGGCGATAAAATCGCCCTTCTGAAAGTCATTCATTGCGCCATTGGTGGGCGTAGGGGCAATCTGGCACGGACGTAAGAGGACGTGACATGCTGCCCGAAGAGATCAAACTCAGACTGGATTCCTTTTCCCGCCCTGCCTGGCGCCCCCAGGCGGGCCCGGCGGTGCCCGGTGCCATGTCCAAATTCGGCGGCCTGCCGCTGCTCAAGCCGGATGAAAGCTGGCCGTGCTGTGGCTGCTGTTACGAGCCCATGCAGCTGATGGTGCAGCTGGATTCCCGTGATCTGCCGGCGGCCTCCCCGTTCGGCGATGGCGTATTGCAGGTGTTTTACTGCATCAACGGCGACGAGGATTGCGAAGTGCTGGGCCAGGCGCACCTGCCCTTTTCCGAAGCGTCTCTGGTACGGGTGATTCCCCGGGATCAGGCCCAGGGCTTCGACGCCCTGCCCCTCAACCAGCCCAATGCGTTCGCGGAGCAGGCCCTGACCGGCTGGATTCCCTTGACCGATTACCCGGACAGTGAAGAAACCGCTGCCGTTAACGATCGCCACCCGGAGGGGACGCTGGCCCTGCTGCACTCACACCGCCCTGCCCCGCGCCCCGGTGACAAGTTGCTTGGCTGGCCGCACTGGGTGGAGGGGGTGGCATACCCGAGTTGCCCCTGCTGTCAGCAACCCATGCAGTTTGTGTTGCAACTGGACTCCTCGGACACCTTGCCGTTCTGTTTTGGCTACTATGGCTGTGCCCATGTGTTTCAGTGCGAGACCCATCGCGAGATCATGACCCTCACCTGGGAAAATCGCCCGATGTAGTCTTATTGTCCCCGCTCTCGGCGATACTGCTGCGGCGAGACCCCTATCTGTTTCTTGAACAATCGTGAAAAATAATAGGGATCGTCGTAGCCAAGCCGGGCGGCGATCTGCACCACCGTTTCCTCGGTAATATCCAGCAAATAACAGGCATGGCTGACCTTGATGCGCTGAAAAGCCTGCATGGGGGTTTGTCCGGTCTGCCGTTTGTATTCACGAATAAAGTGATAACGGGACAGCGTGCTGGTGGCATCGACCAACTCGTCCAGCGACAGGCGCCGATCCAGGGCGGTTTGCAGGTAACTGTTGACCCGGGTAACGTCCAGCGTGGCATGGCGAGCCAGATGTTGATGGCGCATCAGGGCGGCAAAGGCCAGCAGGCTGCGTAGCAGGTTGGCGGCATACACCAGGTGTTCCGGTTGAACCCGGGTAGCCGCCACCAGCAGGGCCTGGAAGGTCTCCGCCAGTCGTGAATGAACCCCGATATGGACCTTGTAGTGACCGGGCTGACCGGCAATTTCGTCAAAAAACTGTGCTACATCATGGCCGCCCAGATGCACCCAGTAGATGCTCCACGGTTGGGCCGGGTCGGCCTGGTATTGATGCGCGACCCCACTGGGCAACAACACCAAATCGCCAGCGTCGATGGATTGTTCGTGGCCATCCACCTGCAAGATTCCTTGCCCGGCAATGCAGTAGATCAACAGGTCATCCGCAGGCATGCGCCGCTGCATGCGATGCCCCCGTGCACGTGGATAAAAGCCGACACCATGAGGCATGCAGCCTGCACACAGTGGGTGCCCGGCAATGCTGTCCAGTACCGCGGGCGGGATAACCGTCCGCTGACCGCGTTCTGACAGTGGCCAGCTGGAGGGCTCCGCGTGACCGTGTGAAGAGGATGTTGAGAGGCTCATAAACCGCAATATAGTCCATTAGGCGGCAAAAAGGACTATCTGCCATCGGCTGGGGCTGTGCTACAACTGGAACCAGAACCGATACCCTCTGGAGAGTTGTTATGCCCCATCGCCTGCCCCTGTTGATCAACGGCGAGTTCGTTGCCAGTCAGACCCGTGAGTGGATCCCCGTGACCAACCCGGCTACCCAGGCAATTCTTTGTGAGGCCCCTGCTGCCACGGCAGACGAAATGGCGCAAGCCATCGCCGCTGCCAAGGCGGCGTTTGAAAGCTGGAAGGAAGTGCCGGTATCCGAGCGGGCACGGTTGATGCTGCGTTATCAGGCGTTGCTGAAAGAGCATCAGGAAGAGATTGCCGAGATCCTCAGCCAGGAAACCGGCAAGACCTTCGAGGATGCCAAGGGGGATGTCTGGCGCGGTATCGAAGTCGCCGAACAAGCCGCTAACATCGCTTCGTTGATGATGGGGGAAACGGTGGAAAACGTGGCGCGCAGCATCGACACGCATTCCTGGACCCAGCCGCTGGGCGTATGCGCAGGCATTACCCCCTTCAACTTTCCCGCCATGATCCCGCTGTGGATGTTCCCGCTGGCCATTGCTGCGGGGAATACCTTTGTCCTCAAGCCCTCCGAGCAGGACCCCATGACCCCCAACCGGTTGGTGGAACTGTTTCTTCAAGCGGGCGCGCCCCCGGGAGTGCTGCAGCTGGTGCATGGCGGCAAGGAGCAGGTGGACACCCTGCTCACCCATCCTGATATCAAGGCTGTGTCCTTTGTTGGTTCGGTGCCGGTGGGGCAGCACGTTTACCGCACCGCCACGGATCACATGAAACGGGCCCAGTGTTTCGCCGGTGCAAAGAACCACATGGTGATCATGCCTGATGCCAACAAGAACCAGGTGATCAACAGCCTGGTGGGGGCGTCCTGTGGGGCGGCGGGGCAGCGTTGCATGGCCATCAGCGTGGCCGTATTCGTAGGGGACTCAAAAGCCTGGGTGGATGAACTGAAAAACGAGTTCGCCAACATCCGTCCCGGTGCCTGGAACGATCCGCAAGCGGCCTACGGACCACAGATCAGCCCCCAGGCCAAACAACGGGTGCTGACACTGATCAAGCAGGGCAAGGAGGAGGGCGCAACCTGTTTGCTGGATGGCTCCGATTGCACCGTGGAAGGCCTGCCCGATGGCAACTGGGTCGGCCCTACCCTGTTCACCGATGTGACCCCGGACATGGCCATTTACCGGGAAGAAATTTTCGGCCCGGTGTTGTGCTGTGTCACCGTGGATTCCCTGGAAGAAGCATTGGCGTTGGTGAATAACAGCCCCTACGGCAATGGCACTTCCATCTTTACCGCCAGCGGTGCTGCCGCCCGTAAATACCAGCACGAAGTGGAAGTGGGGCAGGTGGGGATCAACGTACCGATCCCGGTGCCGCTGCCGTTCTTCAGCTTCACGGGCTGGAAAGGATCGTTCTACGGCGACCAGCATGCGTACGGCAAACAGGCGGTGCGGTTCTATACGGAAACCAAGACCGTCACCAGCCGCTGGTTCGACGATGACATCCCGGCAAGCGGCCCGAATATGAGTATTCATTTGAAATGATCGTAGGGCGGAAATGGGCGAATGCCCATCTCCGCATTCTGCGTTCGATGGTGGAGATACATCACTGTAGGAGCGTCGCTGGCGGCGCGATAACCGAGG